>Ga0116156_10001034_pt1 | contig 28131 bp, 21 predicted proteins | sample AD_UKC045_MetaG_FD_89891 | JGI IMG/M metagenome (GOLD analysis project Ga0116156, IMG submission 89891) | Active sludge microbial communities of municipal wastewater-treating anaerobic digesters from USA - AD_UKC045_MetaG | ecosystem: Engineered > Bioreactor > Anaerobic > Digestate | place: USA... | reverse complement strand
GCGAGAAATACGATCAGACCGACAATACCGAGGACCAGTTCGCCAAGTCGCTGCATCATTACGGCGAGGCGCTCAAGCGCGTGAAGACCAACAAGGCCGGCGCGGTGCTCTACGGCGACATCGCCTATCTGTGCAGCCTCTACAACAGCAAAGACAAGGAAAAGCTGGTGTCTTATTACAAGACCGGCTTCACCCACGCCCACGAAGGGCTGCTGATCATGAAGCGGCTCAACCGCCGCCGGCAGGATTCCACCGCGCAGGAATATCCCTTCGAGGACGACAACACCGAGCTGACCGCCAAGCTGCAGAAAGCCTACGGCTCGAACCTCACCGGCCTGTGCTACTTCCACTACCTGCGCAAGGATTACAAGAGCGTGGTCAGCCTGCGCGAATACGCCTTCGACACCGGCTTCGACTGGGACGGCAAGGTGACCATGCTGATGCTCATCGCCGATTCGGCCGACAAGCTGGCTTCGGAGAACCACGGCAACCGCCTCGCGTTCGACAACTACCGCGAGATCTGCCTGTTCAGCTCCAGCCGGGCCTTCAAATCGGTGCTGAAAAACTTCAAAGGCAAAACCCCGCCGGGCTCGGAGGAGTTCTGCCGCATTTACCAGAATTACGTGAACTACCTGCGCCGCTTCGGCGAAACGATCGAGGCGCAGAGCCTGAGTTTGCAGTACGAAGCCGGTTGCGCCGCCGTGGCGGTCCAGTAAGCGGGGGATGGCGATGAAAACAGCACGCACGATTTTGTTGATCCTGTCGATCGGTTTGTTGCTCGTGGCCGCCTACGCCTGGGCGCAGGACGAGGGTGGGGAAAGCGCCGAACCCGCGCCCGACGCCGCGGCTGCGCCCGCGCCGGCGGAAAACGCCTTCCCGCAGTTGCTCAACCTCAACCTCGAGTGGGTCAACTCCGACCTCACCCGCCTGGTCGAGGAACTGCGCCTGGCCAAAACGCCCTGGGAAAAACGCGACCTGATCGAGCAGGTCGAGTACCTGATTTACAAGCACGTCGAGTATCCGCTGGTCTTCAAACAAGCGGAACTGTCCGACCAGCGCGACCTGGAGCGCATCGGCACGACCAGCGACGTGGTCGACGCCGGCTCGGCCAATCCGCTCGCGCCGCTGATCGCCGAAGCCTTCGCCCTCTACGGCATCGCCAAGGGTTACGAGGGCTACGCCTCGGCGGCCAACGACCAGATCGACCGCGCGAAAAAAATCTACCCGCCGGTCGAGGATCTGACCGTCAAGCTCGACAACTTCAAGGATCGCCAGACGATCAAAACCTGGATCACCGAGTCGATGGGCAACTGGGCCTCGACCAACGCGGTGCGCGTCACCGTCATCGGCAAGAGCGTCAACCAGCAGTCGGTCGACAAGCTGACCAAAAACAACCTGTCGTTCGCCGCCGTCGACCACGACGTGTCCGCCTATTACCTCGCGGTGGCCCAGGCCGACTTTCTGCGCGGGCTGCGCCGGTACATCGTCACCGAGGATCGCATGACCTCGCGGCGGCCCAACGATTTTCAGTTCTACCTGCCGCCGGGCAAATACGCGTTGAAGACCGACGTCTCCAACCGCGTGCCGGTGGAGTTCGAGGTGTCGTCGGATCCGGCCAAGAACATCTTCATCGTCGAAAGTCTGGAAGAGGCGGTGACCATGTACCCGCGGCCGGTGGTCAAAAAAGAGAACGAGAATTAGCCAATTCAGGCAGCGTTGCCGACGCGGAGGAAATAGATGGCACAGTATGAAAACGGGTTTTTGAAACACGTCAAACAAATCAACGTTTTGGCGATCGCCGTGTTGCTTGTGATTTTGCTGCTGATCAGCTACATCTCGCCGGGGATTCTGGACAGTCAGATTCTGGCGCGCAATTTCGAGCCCGCGATCGATGCCGCCGGACGCTTGTGCGTCTTCGTCTTGTACGCCATGACGATCGTGCTGATCGTCAATTATATTTACTACGGCGTGTTGCAGCTTTCGCGCCGCAACGTCTATGCCGACGATCAGCGCGAACAATTGATCGGCATCCTGCGCCTGCCCGATGCGCGCGCCGACATCCATGTTTTCCGGGAGAAGACCAAGAAACTCACCGAAATGCAAAACAGCCTTTCGGAGATCATCGCGGCGATGCTGCCCAACGCGCTCAAGCAGCAGTTCATGCTCGAACAGTATTTCCGCACCAAAATCGAAAATCACATGAACCGTTTCTCCGGACCGCTCAACACGATCACGACCATCTCCGGCCTGGGACCGATCATCGGCTTTTTGGGCACCCTGCTGGGTCTGATTTCCGCCTTCGCCGTGTCGGCCCGAGCCATTCAGACGGAAGGGCAGATGTCGCCGGACACCTTCGGCCAGCTCCAGTACTCGCTGGTTATCGCGATCATGACTTCGGTCTTCGGCGTGGTGATCAAGATTGTCGGCTCGGTCGTGCGGCAGGCGATTTTGTCCAAGATCAACAAGATCCAGGACGAAATCGCGTCGATTCCCACCGAGTCGATGTACTCCGAGTAATCCTTAAGCGCGGGAGCGACTATGAAACGGCTTATCGAAGATGAAGATCTGAATCTGCAGGATCTGATCTTCATTTTGCTTTTCTTTTTCATCATTGCGCAGACGTTGATCGTCTTCAAAGTGCAAAAGGACCTGATCGTGCCGCCCAAGGTGGACAAGGAGCCCGAGCTGGAGATCGAGGAGGACAAGCAGGTCATCACCCTGATCATCGATCACCTGTCGGGCGTGGCGGCGCTGGCCGAAATCCGCGAGGACCTGCTCAAGGGCTTCGCCGACAATGAGGAATTCGAAATCCATTGCAAGCCGATCGCCGGCCGCGAAGAGTACCTCGAATCCGAGAACGAGAACGCGCATAAAAAACTGATCGCCGCGTTGACGCAGATCATCAACAACCTCGGCTATAAAAAGCCGGTGGTCGGCCTGATCGCCGATCACCGCGCGCGCTACGGCACCATCTTCCAGGTCAACCTCGCCGTGCAGCAGTTGATCAAGGATCAGGTGATCGACCCGTCGATCAAGTGGAAAGTGCTGATCAGCAAAAAGGGCCAGTCCCTCGAAGAGGAAGCGGCCAAAATGCAAGAGCAACTCGGCGAATAGCCGCGCCGACAAGCGCACGAACGAAAGGCGGTCCGCCCGGGCCGCCTTTTTTAATGACCGGTCGCAATGAAAACGGGCGAGCCGTTCGGCCCGCCAGTCGTCGGCGAGAGCGGACACAAAATGAAAATTTATCGAAATGTGTCCGCTTTCATGACTCCTATCCACGATACGGACGCCCCTGGTTGCGCGGGTTCATTGTCCCGTTCCCGGCAAAGCCGCATCAAGCTAAAGCTCGGCCGGTTGCCTTGTGGAAAAATGTGCGGAGGATCGGTCGATCCGCATGATGCGGCTCGGAACTAGCCCACTGGTTGACGAACGAAGACCGTTCGCCGTTGCAACATAATAACTGCAATGCTATGGTGGGCGAGAGTTGGCTCCGAACGTCGATGGAGATGACGATGACAACGAAATGGATGTTGTTGCTCGCGCTTGTTTTGCTTATGCCCTTGGCCTGCACCGAGGATGAGGAAGGCCCGGCCGAAACCGTCGAAACCCTGGACATTGAAATACCCGCCGGCTGGCGCGCCGAGGCGCTCTATGATTTGTATGAAATTTGGTATGCCGAACTGGCGACCGATACGGAAGATTTCCTGCATATCGTTTTCGGCGACCGCACCACGTTGCGCTACACGAACGATCGGGAGGGTTATTGGTATTGGGATCGGCTGCGCGAAGAGAATGGTGAACTCGGTCTTTACGGCTTGCAATACGCCGTAGCGGCGGCGGGGTATCCCGTGTTGACCTACCAGCGGGAAGTCAACTACAACACGGCCTTGTTTTACCTGGCCGATCCATTGACAGCCTGGGAGCCGGAGATGCTCGTCGGTAGCATCGGTGACGACTCCGCCGAGTTCTGCCTCGATGCGCAGGATCGGCCGTGGTTTGCCTACAGCGAAAGCTGGCAGGTCGAGTTGATCGAGCCGGTTTCCGGCGGTTGGCGTACCTGGGACATCACGACCGGTTCGAGTCCGCATCTCGTTTGTGGCGAAAACGGAGTGGATTACCTGGTCGCGGAGATCGAACCCAAGTCGTTCGGCGACGAAAAGCCGGTCTGGGCCTCCGCCCGCGGCTATTATCTGTTCACGCGCGACGGCGACCAATGGCGCCCGAGTTTGCTCGGCGAATTGGAAAACCGCGTCTGGCCGAAGGATAGCCGGCTGCTCATGCTGCCCGACGGCGAACTGGTGTTGGTCGTGGTGGAAACGACCAACGATTACCCGGAGGACGTCAATCGGCTGGTGGTCTATAGCGGCGGTCCGGATGAATGGCGCCGCGAGGAGTTGATCGAATACCTGCCGGGTTTGTGTTTCCAATACGGTCTGCGCGCCGTCGCCACGGATACGGGCGAGGTGCACGTGTTCGTCGGCGATCGCGACAACGATTTCCTGCGGATATTTTCCCGGCGCGACGGAACATGGCAGGGCGACGCTTGGCGCGGCTTTTACGGGCGTTACGCCGCTGCCGCCGACGGCGAGGGCTATCTGCACCTGCTCTTCGTACAAGTCGCCCGTGGGCTGGGCAGCCGCCTGTACTACCTCACCGACCGGCCGGAATGAAAACGGGCGAGCCGTTCGGCCCGCCCGCTCGTTGCTCGTTTGTTCGTCGGCCGATCAGAAGAGCCGTTCCATCCAGTCGCTCGCGTTGCCGCCGCAGCCGCCGCAATCGTCATCGTCGTCGTCGATCGTGTCGTCGTCGACCACGTCGTCGTCGGCGTTGGGGACGCACTCGTCGGAGTCTTCCAGGCATTCCTCGCCGTCCTCGCAGGGATTGCCGGTGGTCTGACAGGTCGCGCCTTCCACGCAATATTCCTCGCCGTCGCAGAACAGACCGTTATCGGGGCACGGATTGCCGCTGGAGACGCACTGGTCGTTCTCCTCGTCGCAGCTTTCCACGCCGTCGCAGTACAGGCCGTTGCCGGGACACGGATCGCCCGTGTGCTGACAATAGCCCGCCAGGCAGGAATCCTGGCCGTTGCAGTACAGCCCGTCGTCGCAGGACGTCGCGTCGGCCAGGTCGGTCCAAGCCCAGGCATCGTTCACGAGATCGCAATATTGACAGGCGTTTTGCGGATTGATCTCGCCGATTTGGAAACAGGTATTGTCGATCAGACAGCCGTCGCAGCCGTTTTCCCGCCACCAGAAATCGTTGTTGTAACGGTTGATGACCCAGTACATGCCGTCCTGTGTGTCGGCTAGTCCGGTGACGACAATATTGCCGGCCGGATCGATGTTGATCGAACCGGGCATGTCGCCTTCGCCCGTTTGGCCGCCGCCGTTGTAGACCTTGGTCCAGACGACGTTCCCGTCGGGATCGTATTTCAGCGTGCTGATGTCGTAGTTGCCTTCGATCTCGCGTTCGGTGACGCCCGTGACGTAAGCGAAGCCGGCTCCGGTCACCGCCATGTCCACCGCCTGGTCATACACCCGCTTGCTGCTGTCGTAGGTCTTCGTCCACTGCAGCACGCCGTTGGTGTCGTACTTGAGCAGCAGGTAGCCGGTCAGCGCCACGTCGCGATTGACCGTGGCCATCACGAAGATGTTGTCGGCGAAATCCACGCCGATGTCGATCGGCCAGTTGTGGCTGATTTCCGCATTCTCGCCGAAGTGGAAACGATACCAGGCCAGCGTGCCGTCGGCGTTGAATTTCAGCAGCGCCAAGCCTTTGGATATGTCCAGATCCCGGTTGTTGTACACGAAGCCTGTGACGAACACCTCGCCCCGCCCGTTGACGATCAACCGCGGGTTGCCGACCGGTGACACGTCGGGATGCGAGAACAAATAATGCCATTCCTCGGTTCCGTTGATTTTGTATTTGTTCAGGATGAATTTCTTGGAATTGTTGCTGATCACCGTGCCCGCTTCGTACAGGTAATCGTTTTGGTCCACCGCCAACGAGGACGTGGGATTGTCTACGCTCGCGCTGGCGGTGACGTTGGTCCATTGCACGTCGTGGTTCGTGTCGATCGAGAGAAGAACCAGACTGCTGCCGTCGGTGTTGCCCACGTTTCCGGTGATGACGATGTTGCCGAGCGAGTTGATCACCATCGCCACCGGGGAAAAATCGCCGCCCAGCGTTTTGTCCAGATTCATCGTCCAGGCGAGTTCGCCGTGGCGGTTGATCTTCAGCAGCAGGCTCTGCGTGCTTGTGTTGACCAGCGTGAACAAATTCCCGTACATGTCGATCTGCATCTGCTGATTGTTGAACCGCTCGATGCTCGTTCCGGGCATGATGGCCGGGCCCACGTCCACGGTGAGGTCCCAACGCGGCTCTTGCCAGATCCCGTATTGGATGAATTCCATGATGTCGTCGTTGCCGTGCAACCCGGCGACCAGAATGCGCCCGCTGGGATCGATGCGGGTTAGCGGCAATTTGTAGGTATAGGTCGTCGGAGTGTGTTTGATCGACCACGTTTTCGCCTCGACGATACCAAAGCCGTTATGGGCGTAGCTCAAATCGTCCAAGGCGTCGACGGACGCCGAATACCAGTACATATCGTTGTCGGGATAATCCCCGTCGATCGGATTGAACAGCGGAATGCAACGCTCGGGATCGTCGGTCAGGTTGTACAAATTGTACCGATTGATATAAACGCGCCCCGAACTTTGATTGCCGCCCGCGGCGTCGAAAACGGCCTGGCAGGCCAGATTGATCGTTGTGCCGGTGGGATTCCCGTTGTCGTCGAGCAGTTCCACGTCATTGTCGATGTCGGGATCGGTCGGCGAGCAGGGGCGGTCGATCATCCCCACCAGCGCGTCGTTGTAATATTTCCGACAGTTGGCCCAGCGAATGAAAAACGTGCTATGCGATCCCTTGTCTTCGCCTTTAACGTTGCGGTGTACGTGGCCGGTGTAGTACCCGGTCCGCACGTTGGTTGACAGATCGTCCCATCGCCAATTGCGCTTGCCGGCCTGCGCCGGTTCGTCGGGATGGATGTACAGATTGAGACCCTTGAAGAAATTCGCCATCCGCTCCACCGTCATCTCGTGTTGGTAACCGCTGTACGTCGAGTTCCAGGATGGCGCCACCGCCGGATCAGTGGAATAGTTCGTCGCCTCGTTGATCGCATAGGCGGCGTATTCGCTGCACCAGGCCGGAGGCGTCGGAAAATACCAATCCGTCAGTCCGTCGTATTGCCACGCCGAACCGTAGGTGTAATCCCACATCTGGAACAGGTCTTTGGCCGCCATGTCGAGAATGGAATTGTAGCAGGACACGCCCTGACAATTGGGACCGTGCAACAGCAAGTCGTTTTCGTCATACGGCGGATTGCTCAAATCCTCGACGGCATCGATGATGTACCGGCTCACCCGACAGTTTTGCATGTGATTGACGCGGGTCGAATAAATGGCGTCAGTGAAAACCAATTCCTGATTCTGTTGATAGACCATCGGGCTGGGCGGTTGGAAAAGCAGAATCAACATATCGTTCAGATATATTTTAATGGATTTTATTGTCAACGTGGTCACGGCCGGATCGCGCGGATCCATCTTCAGCTTGATCCGATCGAAATAATCGGACGAACGCGGCTCGGCTCCGCTCCCGGACAACGGGTAGACTGTCTTGCCGTAATCCGGTTCGGCCAAGAGACCGGTACGAAACCAGTCGCGCCGCGTCCATTCCCCGTCGCCGTCGACCGTGCAATCCGGTCCGTAATCCGGATGATCCCAAAAGTAGATGAACTGCGTGGCGTAATTAGTGCCCAGATACGAGTCGATCCATTCCCAGAAATCCTGGACGTCCTCGCGTGTGTCGTCATTGGGAACGTTATTGACCAAGTCGCACTCTTCATAGTCGGGGTTGTCCAGAAACGAGATCGTCTGCAGATCCTCGTTCATCAGGAAAATCCCGTGCAACTCCAGCCAATGCAGGGTGGATGGGTGGTGCAAAGACACATAATAATCGGTTACAACGCCGGCGGCGCCGGTGAATTCCACCTCGATCTTCGTATCGAAAACGAGGTTGTAATACCATCCCGGCGAATTGGCGCTGGCCGTTGTTGTCAGCCCGCAGGCCAGACATAACAGGACCGCGTAAAGGAAGAGTCTTTTCATGGGGAGCCCTCCGTTATTATCAATTGAATTGATGAGATTGTATCGACAATTATATTGATAAAATGGGAAAAAGCAAAATGGATTGTTTGTATATTTATCATAGCTAAATAAAATGGTTGTTCGAGTGGGAGCGGCCGGGTGATGGTGGCCTTTCATCGCGTATGTTATGTTGAAAATAAGTGTGTGGAGGAAGAAAATGAAAAGTCGTTGCTTCTGGCTCGTTTTCTTCGTGATCGGCGGTCTTTTGGTCGGCGGCTGTGGCGCTTGCGACGACGATGACGACGACAATGACGATGCGCTCGACGACGATGCGGTGGATGACGATTCCGTCGATGACGACACGACCGATGACGACGACGATCTGTCGCCGCCGACCGGCTGGTCCATCGAGGAAATTGTCAACGGGGATTATAACGATAACGATATCGCCGTCGATTCGCAGGCGCGCCCGCATATCGTTTACGGCGACTCCCGGGTAACCAACTACGCCTTCCGCGACCAGTCCGGTTGGAACGACCAACCGCTGCTCGAAACCGATAAAGCCAACCGTAACCATCGGTTGTTGCTGGATGCGGACGACGGCGCCCACGTCGGTTATCTGTCGAAATATCAGGCAAAGGAATCGTGGTTTGACGTCAACCATGCGTATCGAAACGGCGGACAATGGCAATTCGAATTGATTGACGATTTTTCGGCTTCGGCGTCGACTTCTTCCTTTTGCGTCACTCCTTCCGGTCGCGCCGCCGTCGCTTTCGATCGCGGCAAGCTATCGAGAAAAACGACTGTCTGGTCGAACGAATCGGGCTCTTGGAACGAAACGGCGGAATTGACGGCGGAATCGCCGGCGCTGTTTTGTGCGGACGAAAACGAGATTGTCGCCGCCGGATGCGTCGTTTATTCGTCGTTCGAGGATGCGCCCGATTGGTATGACGAACCGGGCGATTATCTTTTCCGCGCTGTCGGGAGCGAATGGGTCAGCGAACTGGTTGCGCCCTTACCGAACGATGCGGAGGATTTCCACTCCTTCACCGATCACCATCTGTTTCGCGATGCGCAAGGATATTACCATTTGACTTACACCTATGCGCGCGTCGTCGATGACGGTCGCTGGGAGTATTCGGTTCATTATGTGTCCGACGTTTCCGGCGAATGGCAAGAGGAAGAACTCGCTTCCTATGTGCTGAAAAACACCTATGCCGGCATTCACCAGGCGGCGCTGGATTCCCTGGGCCGGCCTCATCTCTTGTTGTGGGATGCCGAATTCGAAGAGTTGCATCACGTTTATTGGACCGGTAATGATTGGATCGACGAACCGTTGGGTTTGTTTGACGGCTTGGCCCGCTTCGCCTTGGACGCGGAAAATTATCTGCATGTTTTATTCGCCCATTGGGTGCCCGACGATCAATACCGCTTGTACTACCTCACCAACCGGCCGGAATGAGCGAGCCTCGGCGAAAAAACGAATTGTTATTTCCGCTTGTGTTTGTCCACCCGGAAGCGCTACCATGTTGTCTGCCGGGGGGCGGAAGGTCTTGCTATATGGAGTTGAACGATGAAAATGCAATGGATGTGTGCGTTCATTCTGATGGCGATCGGACTATCCTTTTGGCTCGCCTGCGGCGACGATGACGACGACGATAATGACGACAACGACAATCCCGACGACGATGCGGACGACGACGTCGATGACGGCGATGACGACGACATGAGCGACGGCGACGACGACGAAATCGACCCCGACTGCATCGGCAATACCGCGCCCGACTTGTTGGGCGTTTCCTTCTTCGTCAACGGCGAAGCGGCGACCGCGCCGCTGAACCTGCTCACCACCGACGTCCTGGAATTCGCCATCGAGTACGCCGACGCCGAATGCAACCTCAACGGCGGCGGCGCCTACGTGCAGGCGATGGGCGAGGGCGTCGTCGAAGAAACGGGCTGGGGCTTCGACGACCTGGGCTGCTCCAGTGAAGTCGCCGGACCGCATCGCTTCTACGTCAGCCCGTTCTACTTCCGCTCGGCCGACGAGGGCCCGTTCTACCTGGGCATCGTCGACAAATGCGGCGGCGAAAGTCTGACGCTGCCGCTGGATATCGCCGCCCAGTACGTCGAACCCGACTGCGACGACCCCAACCCGCCCGCCTTGCTCGGCGTGACGGTGAAGATCAACGGCGTCGAGACCGCCTTGCCCGCCGTGTTCCATCCCGAGGACGAAGTGGTGGCGGCCATCGAATACGACGATCCGAATTGCGCGCTCAACACCGGCTCGTACTGGATCATCGATTCCCAGGGCGTGTATCGCCACGGCGACGAAATGCCGGGCATCGGCTGTTCCAGCGCGGAGACCGGTCCGTACGAATTCGAGCTGCGTTGCGGCCTGCTGCACGAGAACAACGATCCGCCTTTCGAATTGAAGATCCAAGGAGCCTGCGGCTACAGCAACTCACTGCCGCTGGATTTGCGCTGCGTGGAATAGCGTCGCGTCAGTCCAGCAACGCGGCGAACGAGGCGAGCAGACAGTCCGGCCCGGCGGCCGTCAGCGCCGCGACCGTGCCGATGCCGTAGCCGACCGCCGCAACGGTTCCGCAACCGGCGGCGCGTCCGGCGCGGATGTCCATCACCGTGTCGCCGATCAACAGCGTTTGCTCCGGACGCACGCGCAACGCGCCGCAGGCGCGCACGATGACCTCGGGGTCGGGCTTGGGCGCGAAGTCCTCCGTGCCTTGAATGTGATCCAGCAGCGGCGCCAACCCGGTAAGTTCGCACACGCGCCGCGCCATGAAGGTCATCTTCGTCGTGGCCACCGCCGTTTTCACCCCGCGCCCGCGCAGCGTCGTCAGCGTTTCGACCACGCCGGGGTAGGGCCGGGTGTGCACCGCGCAATGGTCGAAGAAAAACCGCTTGTACTCCTCGACGCAGGCGGCGAGGCGCCCCTGGTGCTCGGGCGGCAGCAGGTTCCGGAACATCTCGCTCAGGCTGCGCCCGATCAGCGGCACGACCTCCGCGTGACGCAACGTCGCGCCGCAGACGGTCCGCGCGCTGTGGGCGATCGCCGCGGCGATGTCGGCGCGCGAGTCCACCAGCGTCATGTCCAGGTCGCAAAGCAGGGCCAGGTAGTCGTTCATGGTCGGGTTACTTTACACTCGCCCACGGCGCGGTAAAGGCCGCTAAACTTTTTTCCGCCACAGCGGTCGCAAGGCGCCGCCCACGACCAGCAGCACGACCGGCAGGAAGGTCCACCACAGCAGGCGCACGAACGGCCACGCGGCCGGATGGGCCGTGCCGCGCATGACGACGAAAGCGAGGTAGCCGGCGTAGAACGCCAGAAAGATCAATCCTTCGCCGCGCGAAATTTCCGTGCCGGAAATGAAGATCGGCAGGCACAACAGGGTCACGGCCGCCATGAACGGCACGTCGAATTGCAGCGCCGCGCCGGTCACGTTCACGCCGCCCGACAACAGCGCCGCCCCGCCGAGCACCGACAGCAGGTTGAAGATATTGCTGCCCACGACGTTGCCCACCGCGATGTCGCGCTCGCCGCGCACCGCCGCGATGATCGAGGTCGCCACTTCCGGCAGCGAAGTCCCCGCCGCCACGATCGTCAGGCCGATCATCAACTCGCCGACGCCCCAGGCGCGCGCCAGCGACGACGCGCCCTCCACCAGCCACTTCGAGCCCAGCACCAGCATCGCCAGTCCGACGACGATGATGACGATCGATCGGAGCGCGCCGCCCTTGGTCGCCTCGGCCCCTTCGCCTTGGTCGGCGGGCGCTTGGCGCGCCTCCCAAACCAGCCAGCCGATGTACGCCGGCAGCGCCAGAAACAGGGCGAATCCTTCCCCTCGGCCGACGACGCCGTTGCCGCAAAAGAGCCAGACGATGATCGTCGCGACGATCATCACCGGCACGTCCAGCCGGATCAACTGCCGGTTGACGGTCAGCGGCACGATCAGCGCCGACACGCCCAGAATCAGCAGAATGTTGAAGATGTTGCTGCCCACGACGTTGCCCAGCGCGATGTCCGGGCTGCCGGCGAAGGATGCCTTCACGCTCACCGCCAGCTCCGGCGCGCTCGTGCCGAAGGCCACCACGGTCAGGCCGATGATCAGCGGCGGAATGCCGGCCAGCGCCGCCAACCGCGACGCGCCGCGCACCAGCGCCTCGCCCCCGCCGATCAGCAGCAGCAAGCCGCCCAGCAACATCGCCAAGGTGACGAACATCGACGATTTCCTCCTCGCGTTTCGCGCCAGCATGGCCGAGTTGTCGACCGAAAACAAGCGGCCCGCGCTTGCGTTGCGAAGGCCGGGCCGCCATACTGAACGGAAAGTTCGCAGGAAGAGAAAACCATGCGCCGCCGCTTCGTCCCCTGGTTGTTTCTGTTGTGCCTGACGCCCGTGCTGCTGGCCGGCCGGGCGAAGATCAACGTCATGTCGGTCGGCGACAGTTGGGCCGACGGCTGGTGCGACGCCATGGAACGCGTCATCCGCCGGCACGGCACGCGCGTGGAAGTCTGGAACAAAGGCATTTCCGGCAGCGCGGCGGTGAACTGGGCCGTGCCCGGCGCGCTGCTCGACGTCGAGCTGACCCTGCTGCAGCATCCGGAAATCGACTGGCTGACGTTGAGCCTCGGCGGCAACGATCTGCTCGACGGCTACCTGCTCATGGGTCTGGGCGACGAGGTCTTCCCGCTGATCGACGAGGCGCTGCGCACCGTGCTCGACGAGCTGCTCGCCTTCCGTCCCGACCTCAAAATTTCCCTCAACGGTTACGATTTTCCCAACTTCGAGCACACGCTCGATTGCCTCGTCATGGGCCAGGCGATGCTCGGCGGCAACACCTACAGCCAGAATCATTTGTTCGCGCAAATCACCGACATTACGGCGGCCATCGCCGACGATTACCCGCAGGTCCACCACACGGCGCTCCTGGGCGCGCTGCAACAGGCCGACGGTATGCCCTTCGCGCCCAATTATTACCGGCCGTCGCCGGCCCGTTTTTTTCCTGAAGAGGAGTGCATTCACCCGACCGCCGGCGGCTACGATGTGGTCATGGAGCGGTTGTGGGACGAGTTTTTCGAACCGCTGAACAATCCGGCCGACGACGACACGACCGACGACGACACGACCGACGACGACTCGACGGATGACGACGTTGTCGATGACGATCTTGTCGACGACGATCTTGTCGACGACGATGCGCTCGACGACGACGCGGTCGACGATGACGCTGTCGACGACGATGCGATCGATGACGATGCGATCGACGACGACGCGATCGACGACGATTCTTCATCCGACGACGATGACGACGATCAGCTTTTACCCACCGATGATGACGATGATGACGACGTCTGTGGATGTTAGGAATGCGAAAGGCTCAGTGGCACTGATACGCCGAACGAAGTGAGGCTTATCAGTGTCGGTAATAGTATTAAGGACGCACTCCATATTTATCGGCAATTAAACACACTGATAAACTCGTTCGCTTCGCTCGCTCGTGTATCAGTGCCACCGAGAATTGACTTATTGGGTCCCATGCCGGGCGCCGCGGTCTTGCCCGCAAGGCTTGGCCGTGCTTGATTGTTTGTCGACACATTTCCTTGGCGAAAGGGTCCGCGATGAGTGAAACGAAATTGCGCGTCGGCATTTGCGGCGCGGGATCGATCATCGACAATCACATCGAAGCGTTGCGCCGACAAGACGAGGCCGAGGTGATCGGCGTGTCCAGCCGTACACTCAAATCGGCGAAACGCGCCGCGCGCCGTTATGGGGTGCGGGCCTTCGCCGATCACCAGACGCTGCTCAGCGCGCCGGACATCGACGCGGTGATCGTCGCCACGCCCAACTACCAGCACTGCGCGCTGACCCTCGCGGCGATCGCGGCCGGCAAGCACGTCATGGTCGAAAAGCCGCTGGCGATGACCCTTGCCGAGGGTCGCCGCATGACCGCCGCCGCGCGCAAGGCCGGCGTGCATTTGCTGTACGCCGAACAGTTGCCGCTGGCGCCCAAGTTCGTCCACCTGCGCGATCTGGCCCGCGCGGGCGCCTTCGGCGAGATCTACCTGGTGCGCCAGATCGAGCGCCACGCCGGCCCGCATTCGCCGTGGTTTTTCAGCAAGCGGGAAGCGGGCGGCGGCGCGCTGATCGACCTGGGCTGCCACAGCCTCTCGGTCGTGCTCGACATCATGGGCGATCGGCCGATCGAGCGCGTCGCGGCGGTTACGCGCACCTTCGCGCCCACGCGAGGCGACGTCGACGATTTCGTGCTCGTGCGGCTCGAATTCGCCGGCGGCGCGGTCGGCATCGTCGAAGCCGACTGGTGTCATCAAGGCGGCATGGATTCGATCACCGAGGTCTTCGGCTCGACCGGCAACGGCTGCGCCGATCTGATGAAGGGCTCGGGTCTGACGACCTACAGCGAAGGCGGCTACGGCGACAACCCCGCGACGACGCGCGGCTGGCGCCGACCGCGTTACGATACCTGTTTCGAATGCGGCTACCAGGAACAGGCGCGTGCGATGGTCGCAACGATCCTCCACGGCGCGCCCCCGGCGCAATCCGGCGACGACGGCGTGAAAATCTTGCGCATCATCGCCGCCGCGTATCGCTCGGCGCAACTGGGCGGCCGGCCGCTGCCGCTGCCCCAATAAGGAGATGTGAATCATGGCCAAAGCCAAACCCAAACCCGCGCGCGTGCACCAACTCGAGCGTCTGACGCACGACAAGCTGAAATCGTTCGACCGCACGCGCACCATCGTCATCGCCACGCTCAGCCCGCTGGAAGTGCACGGCCCGCACCTGCCGCTCGGCCAGGATATGTTCGAGGGCTACGCGCTGGCCGAACGCACGGCGCAGTTGCTGACCGAAAAACTGCCCGACTGGCAAATCGTGCTCCTGCCGCCCGTGCCCGTGGCCGCCGACGGCGTGCCGAGCTTGGGCACGGTCGCGTTTTCCGCGCCGCTGGTGCGCGATGTCGCGGTCGGCTTGCTCGCGCCCTTCGCCAAGGCCGGTTTCGCGCGGCTGGCCTATTCGTCGTTTCACGGCGGCCCGCGCCACGTATGCGCCCTCGAGGATGCGGCGGCGACGCTCGCGGCGCGCCACGGCGTCCCGGCCGTTTCGCTCTTTTCGGCGGTGTTGGGTCGGGTGATGGAAGGCGGCGTGTTTCTCGACGCGCTGGCCGACCGGCCCGAGCGGGAGATCGACCTCGAACAACTCAAGCAGGATCACCATGCCGGGTTTGTCGAAACGTCGCTGGCCCTCGCGCTGTGGCCCGAGCTGGTCGACGACGGTTGGCGCGATCTGCCGCCCAGCGTGTCGGACCCCCATACTGAAAACAAGGAAACCAACGATTCGTTCCTGTACGGCTATGCGTCAAGCGAATCGCTGAGCCAACGCGTCAAACGCAACGTGGCGACCGCCGGGGCGATCGTCCGCGCGCTGCGCCATTTCCGCGATAACACGTACCATGGGTATCCGGCGCTGGCGTCGGCGGAACAGGGCCGGGCGCTGTACGAACACCTGGCGCGCGTCTGCCTCGACGCGGCGCTGGAGTTCGTCGCCCGCGGCGCGGAGTTCGACGGCCATTCGCCGCTGTGGAAGTATCGGCATGTGTTTTTGAACGCGGCCGCCAACAAGGTGGCTGACGACTGGCTGGGCGTCAACGGTTAACAATGCGGCGAACTCAGCCGCCAGTGTGCCGTCGCTTCGTCGCGACCGACTTGCTCGAAGCCGAGCCGGTCGAATAGGCGCGGCGAGATCTCGTTGTCGTGCTCGGTGCGCGCGACGATGACCTGCGCGCGCCGGGCGAAGGCCCAGTCGATCAACGCCGCAACCGCCTCGCGTGCATACCCTTGCCGCCGATGCGCGGGCGCGATCTGCAAACCGATCTCCACCTGCTCGTTTTCGTCAGGCGGCCCGAAAAAACCGATGTCGCCGACGAAGACGCGATCGGCGCGCCGCAAGATCAGCCACACGCCCCAGCCGTGCATTTCCGGGAAGCGGCGCATCGTTTCGCGCGCGCCGTCCATCACCATAAGCAGATCGGCCGAGGGCCAATCGGGGGGGACGGCGTCGAATTGCCGCAGCGCCGCGGCGCGATCTTGGGCCAGCAGGGCGAGCCAGGCGGCCGTGGTCGGCATCAGCAGCAGGCGGGCGGTAAACACCGCGTGCTTTTCGTCCATGACGCCTCCTATCCGACAAGCTGTTCGGGCACCTCGCGCGGCGACCGGCGCGGGCGGACGACGGCCAACGCCACGCCGCATAAAATCACGCCCGTGCCCAGCAATTGCACCGGCGTGGGTTGCTCGTTCACCCACAGCCAGGCGATGACGATCCCCACCGCCGGCTGCGTGAAAATGGTGATCGTCACCTTCGCCGCCGCGGTCTCGCGCAGGGCGATGAACCAGAAGGTGTAGCCCACCACCGTGCACAATAGCGCGAGGTACAGCGTCAGCACCAGCCAGTCGGCGCGGGTCAGGCCCGCCGCTTGCGGCCACCAACCCAACGCGGTGAGCGCAACGGCGTTGACCGCGCAGGCGCAGGCGAGGGCGACGGCGATCACCTTGAACGGCGAATGGCGGCGCAACAGGTCCTTGCCGATCACCGAGTACAGCGACTCGAAAAACACCGCGACGACGATCAGCGCCGGGCCGGCCGGGTCGATCGCGCCCTGCTCGTTCCAGAATTCGGAAAGGATCAGCACGCCGGCGAAGGCCGTCAGCAGCGCCGCGATCGTCCGCCGGTCGAGTTTTTCCCGCAGGTAGAAGTACGCGCCCAGCGACACCAGCAACGGTTCGGTCGCCGTCAACACCGCCGCGTCGGCCGCGCGCGATACGCTCACCCCGGCGTACAGCAGGAACGGGCAGGCGGTGAAGGTGGCCACCCCGACGATCGCCGAGCGCAGCAGATCGCCCGCCGACATGCGCAGCCCGGTGCGCCGGTAGGCGACGATCAGCAGCGGGGCCAGCGCGATCAGGTAACGCAGCGAGGTGATCAGAAAAAACGGACCGTGGCTCATCAGGTCTTTGGTCGCGGCGTAGGAGCCGCCCCAAATGACGTTCATCGCCAGCATCAGCAGCAAGGTGGATCGTTTCATCGGCGACGAGCATACCATATCTTTTGCTTGCGCCGGTGCGATCGTGTGGGATAATGCCGTGGTCCGGCGCGTCCTCGACGTGGGCACCGCCGGAGGCTGAAACAGTACGCTTGACAAAAATTATATATCGACCGACAGTAAAATCTCTCGCTTCGATGCGGGAAATGAAATGTTGCTCTTGAACATGGATGGCGGGCAGGAAGCCGTTATTGTTCCGGGGTTGCACTGAATCGGGGGGAGCCGATGATGCATCGCCGAACGATCGTCGCGGCGATTTTAATGTTGTTGCTGACTTGTTTGTCGGCCCGCGCCGACACGGTCGTTTACTACGACAAACCCGGCGCCGGCGGCGAGGGCGTGTTGCTGGCCAACATGATGATGCACCTGGCCGGGTATTTCGATCCGCAGGTCGTCGTTGCCGACGTGGGGGCCTACCAACCGGGCGACATGCAACAGTACCAACACGCGGTTTACGTCGGCGTGCTGGACCACCCGCTGCCCGGCGCGTTTTTGCAAGACGTCGCCTCCGGCGTGCGGCCCGTGTTGTGGCTCGCCGGGAACATCGAACAGACCGCGCCCTACAATCCGGGCGGTTCCGTCTTCGGCTTCACCATCGACAATTACGTGCTCGGGCTGGGCTTCAACCGCATCGATTACCGCGACCGGCGTCTGGTGCGGCGCGGCGATCCGGGTTTCTTCCGCGTGCGGGCGACCGGCGAGCCGACTGTATGGGCGACGCTTTCACCGGCGGACGATCCGCAAACGACCGACCCGTACATCATCTGCGGTGCGTCGCTGTGTTACGTGGCCGATCAGCCCTTGTACTATTCGGTCGACGACGGCCGCTATCTGGCGCTGGTCGATTTTCTGCACGAGTTTTACCAAAGCGGCATCACGGAAAAGCGCTATGCGCTGATCCGCTTGGAGGACCTGGCGCCGAAGGTCACGCCGGTGGCCGAGTTGTACGCGCTGGCCGACCGGCTGGCCGCCGAGGGCATTCCCTTCTCGTTCGGCGTGGTGCCGATTTTCAAGGATCCCGAGGGCATCTACTTCCCGCCCGGTTCGGAGTTTCATTTTACCGACGATCCGGAGTTCGTCGCGGCGATCGAGTACCTGCTCGCCATGGGCGGCACGATGATCATGCACGGCGTGACCCATCAGCATGACCTGGGCATCTCGCGAGCGGATTGGGAGTTCGTCGAGGGCCTTAATAACCAGCCGCTGCCCTACGACGGCGAGCAGTGGGTGCGCGACAAAATCGAATACGGCCTGGCCGAGTTCGCCGCCCAGGGTTGGTCGCCGGTCATCTGGGAAACGCCGCACTACGCCGCCTCGCACGGCGACTATGCGGTGATCGCCGATTATTTTCCCTTGTATTACGAACAACCGCTGGTCTTCCCGCTGCCGCCGGAGGCCGCGCCGGTGTTCGCGCAACAACTCAATCCCCAATCGCAGACGACGCCCTACTACACGCCCACCGGTCCCTTCGGCATGGGCGTGATTCCCGAAACGCTGGGCTACCTCGATCCGGCCGTGCCGTATCTGACGCCCCCGGCGCTGCTCGAGCGCGCCGACACCCTGAGCGTCGTGCGCGACGGCGTGGCGTCGTTTTTCGCGCACGTCGGTCTGGTTTCCTCGGAATCGATTTTCACCGTCATCGCCGGCTTGCAGGAGCGCGGCTACGAGTTCGTCAGCGTGCAGGAGCTGATCGGCCCGCTCCCCGACGATGACGACGATACGGTCGATGACGACGACGACGACGATACGACCGACGACGACGACGATAAAAACGATCCCGACCTGCTCGGCGACGATGACGACGCCATCGATGACGATGATGACAACGACGACGATCATGACGGCTGTGGCGCTTGAAATGGAATGAGAGCCGCCTTCCTTGTCAGCCTTCGCTGGAAATTCTCCCCGAAAACGTGTAACTATGTGAAAAATTTATCGGCCCGATCGAGCCCGGAGCGAATGAAGGAACGAACATGACCTTTTTCAGCATCAACTTCGCGGCATTCGTATTAGTCACCTTGGCCCTGTATTGGCTGACCTACAAATGGCAGCCGGTGCGGGTGACCGTGCTGATTCTGGCCAGCTACTTTTTCTACTCGCAGGCCAATCCGTATTTCCTGCTGTTGTTGCTGTTCGTCAGCGTGTTCGATTTCCTGCTGTCCAAACGCATGGCGAACGCGAGCACGCCGGGGCGGCGCAAGGCGCTGCTGATTGTCAGCCTCGTGATCGATCTGGGCCTGCTGGCTTCGTTCAAGTACCTTAACTTTTTCGCCAACATTCCGCTCGACATCGCCGGATTGTTCGGCATCTACCTAGAGCCCAGCCAGTTGCGCCTGCCGCTGCCGGTGGGCATTTCCTTTTACATCTTCCAGACGCTCAGTTACTCGATCGACGTGTACCGCGGGCGCACCGCGCCGGCGCACAACCTGCTCGACCACCTGCTGTACATGGCCTTTTTCCCGCGGTTGCTGGTCGGGCCGATCGTGCGCGCCGAGCAGTTCCTGCCGCAGTTGAAGCAACCGCCGCGCCTGACCAAAGACCGCTTCGGCAAGGCGGTCTTCCTGATCATCTCCGGCCTGTTCAAAAAGATGATCTTCGCCGAATACCTGGCGCTCAACCTGGTCGACCGCGTCTTCGATCTGCCGTTGATGTTCTCCTCGACCGAAGTGCTGCTGGGCATTTTTGCCTGCGTGATCCACCTGTACGCCGACTTCTCCGGCTACACCGACATCGCGCTGGGCCTGGGCCATCTGTTCGGCCTGGACCTGCCCGAAAACTTCAACTTCCCCTTCAAGGCGCGCAACCTGCGCGACTTCTGGCGGCGCTGGCACATCACCCTGTCGCGCTGGCTGACCGATTATTTGTATGTCTCCATGGGCGGCTCGCGCGTGAACCGCCAGTGGAAAATCTACCGCAACCTGATGATCACCATGCTCCTGGGCGGCCTGTGGCACGGCGCGGCCTGGACCTTCGTCGTCTGGGGCTTGCTCCACGGCGTGGGTTTGATGTTCACCCGCATCTGGCAGCGTTGGTTGAAGAAAAAGGGCAAGGACCTGTCCAAGTCCGAGTTGGCGCGGATCGTCGCGGTGTTCTTTACGTTCCTTTACCTCGCGCTGACCTGGATCTTCTACCGCATCGAAAGCATGCAGACGTTCTTCGACATGATGTCCAGTCTGTTCCGCGGCGTGTGGAGCGCGCCGAACCTGGACATGAACGTCGTGTACGTGATGGGCGTCGCTTTCTTCTTCACCTGGTGGCCGGACAAATGGTACGACCGGGTGCGCCAAACCTGGCTGCGCCTGCCCTGGTTCGCGCAGACCGCCCTCTTCGCCGGCGCGATGTACCTGCTGTTCCATTTTGCCTCCAGCGAGGTGCAGCCCTTCGTCTACGAGAAGTTCTGATTCATAACGCCCTTGCAACAATTCAGCCCACAGCCTAAGCTAACCCCCTGTCTTTTCGATCAGGATGGTGGAGGAAAATATGAAGAAATCATCGCGAAAATGGTTGTACACGTTCGTCGTTTCAGCGGCGGTGATGGCGCTGGTCGTGTTGTTGGTTTCTCCGGCGGCGGTGGCGGCCAATGCCATGGACATCATCAAAAAGATTGCCGGTGAGCGCATGGACAAGTTGGTGAAGATCGAGGATCCCACCAACTCGCTGGATCGCTTCTACGCCTCGTTGGCGCAAACGGCCGCGGGCAACGGCATCACGCGCATCGCGCATTACGGCGACTCGATCGTCGAAATGGACCGCATCGCCGGCCAGATGCGCCGCCGGATGCAGACCGCCTGGGGCGACGCCGGCCACGGCTTCGTGCTGGCCAGCCGTCCGCAACCCTGGTATCGGCCGATGGATCTTTCCTTCGACCCGTCCTCGAAGTGGATCTGCATGACCCTCAACGATAAATCGATCCGCGACAAGCGCGTCGGCTACGCCGGCGTCTACGCGGTCGCCTACAAGAGCAAGGCCGACACCGAAATCGGCACCGCGCGCGAATCGAACATCGGCCGCGGCGTGTCGCGCTTCGAGATTCTCTATCCGGTCGAACCCAACGGCGGGCCGGTCGAGGTCAGCGTCGACGGCCGCAAGGTCGGCTCGTTCAACACCAAGGGCAATCCGGCCGACGCCTACACCGTGATCGACGTGCCCGACGGCGAGCACAAGCTGGAACTGCGCGCCATGAATGAAGGCACGCGCCTGTACGGCGTGATCCTCGAACGCAAAAACGCGGGCGTGGTCTACGATTCGCTGGGCATCAACGGCACCGGCGTGCGTTATTGGCTGCAAGCCGACACCGCTCACTGGGTTAAAATGATCAAGCACCGCAATCCGCATCTGATCGCGCTGGGCTACGGCAACAACGAAGCCCGCGCCGGCAATAGCCTGGACCTTGCGTCCTATCGCGCCGAATTGAAGTCGGTCGTCGCTTTCCTGCGCGACAGTCTGCCCCACACCTCGATTCTGCTGGTCGGCCCGATCGACCAGGCCACCAAAAAGGGCACGGCGCTCGACAGCCTCGAGGTCATTGCCAAGATCGTTGCCGTACAGCAGGAAGTGGCCAAGGAATTGGGCGTGGCTTTCTACAACAACTACGAAGCGATGGGCGGACGCGGCTCGATGGCCCAGTGGTACATGGCCCGACCGCGTTTGGGCGCCGGCGACCTGATGCACCCGACCGAACCGGGCGGCGCGGTGCTCGGCGATCGCTTCTACACGTCGCTGATGAACGGCTTCAAAGATTATCTGCAGCGCGCGGGCCTCAACAAACCGCGCGCGCCGCAGTATCCGAGCCAGTTGCAGAAGGTCGAGCTCACGCGGTAAAGGAAAAAAAGACCCCCCGTCGTGGGGCGGCGGGGGGCGAAGACAGGATTGTGCTCTTGAAAGGAACTAGTCGAGCTTGACGACCGTGTAAACCGTCTGACCTTTGCGGTTGATCAGCAGAACCACCGCGTCGCCCGCCTTTTTCATCTGTTTCTGGAATTGCGCCACATCGGCAATGGCCTGCCGGTCGACCTCCAGGATCACGTCGCCCGGAATCAGACCGGCTTCGTCGGCCGGGCTGCCCGGTTGCACGAAGCCGACAACCACGCCGCGCAGGTGCGCCGGCAGGTCGTAGCGCTGGGCGGTCAGCGGATCGAGCGTCTGCACGCGCACGCCCAGGTTCTTCACGCCCGCGGCGTCGGGCTCGGTCGAAGCCGGCTGGGCCAGGTTTTCGTCGTCGGGCCGCGCCGCGATTTTCATCGTCAGGGCCATCTTCTTTTTGTCGCGGATGATCGTCAGCTTGGCTTCCTGATCCACCTCGGTCTGTGAAACCAGGTTGCGGAAGTGCGCCGAATCGGTAATCGCCGTGCCGTTGTACTCGATCACCACGTCGCCGCGCTTGAGGCCCGCCTCGTCGCCGGGGCCGCCGGCCATCACGTCGGCGATCAGCGCGCCGCCCGGCTTGTCCAGCCCGAAGGCCTTGGCGATTTCCGGCCGCACGTCCTGAATCATCACGCCCACGTAGCCGCGCGTGACTTTGCCGAATTTGATCAGGCTGTTCATGATCGACCTGGCCATGTTCACCGGAATCGCAAAACCCACGCCCTGGTAGCCGCCGCTGCGCGAGGCGATGGCCGTGTTGATACCCACCAGCTCGCCGCGCGTGTTGATCAGCGCGCCGCCCGAATTGCCCGGGTTGATCGCCGCATCGGTTTGGATGAAATCCTCGTAGTCGACGATGCCCACGTTGGCGCGGCTTTTCGCCGAGACGATGCCCATCGTCACCGTATGCGACAGGCCGAAGGGATTGCCGATCGCCAGCACCACTTCGCCCAGGCGCAGCGCGTCCGAATCGCCCAGCGGCAGCGGCGTCAGGCCCTCATGCTCGACCTTGACCACCGCCAGGTCGCTTTTCGGATCGGTCCCGATCACCTTGGCCGTTTCCTCGCTGCCGTCCAGCAGAATCACCTTGATCTCCTGCGCGTCGGCAACCACGTGGTTGTTGGTCAGAATGTAGCCGTCGGCGGTGACGATCACGCCCGAGCCCAGCGCGCGCTCGCGGCGCTCGCGGGGAATGCCCTGGCCCGGATCGCCGAAAAAGTGCCGGAAAAACGGATCGTTGAAAAACGGCGAGTTCGGCGTCTGCGACTGCACGACCTTGGTCGAGGAGATGTTCACCACGCTGTTGACCGCCGCTTCGGCCACGTCGCTGTAGCCGGTCGGGGCCGGCGCCTGTGCCGCCGGCAAAGTGGTCGTTTGCGCGGTCTTCGCGGCGTCTTCCGATTCGGAAACGTTGCGGCCCATGCCGTGCGCAATGGCGCCCAGCGAAAACGCAATCATCAAAAAAGCAATGAAAATCAGCAGCTTAGCGCTCTTACTCATGGCTTCTCTCCATCATGGATTTTCATCGTGGGATACGGCCTCTATCCGTTTTGTCTCGTCGCCGTTATCTCTGCTGCGGCGATTAGACACTATGGTTTCCCAAAAGGTTGCACGAAATAAAGGGCGGTTCGCTGCGCCTCCAGTTCGGCAACCGTTGGGGGCGACGAGGTTAATTTAATCGGTCATCAACGGGATGCCAGTCATTCGAACGATTTTTCCAACAGCGGGGCGATTTGACGGTAGAGGAAGCGCCCGGCCCGCTCGTGCCCCAAGGGCGTCAGGTGCACGTCGTAGCCGGTGAAGTAGCAGGCTTCGTCGCGACACCAGGTTTCGTCCTGGATATAGGGATCGACGAACGCGACGCCGGCGTCGCCCGCGAGCTTTTCCAGCAGCCGATCGGGACGGTCCATTTGCATTTGACCGGGTGGGGCGTCCATGAAGTTGTATTTGACGATCCGCCGCCACTGCTCCGGATCCAACTGCTCGCGCATCGGCGTGACGAACACCACCGGCAGAAATCCGTGCGCGTCGGCTAATTCCTTGAAGCGGGTCAGCAGCGTTCCGGCGGCCGATACGGCTGCGGCATGCGTCTGCGTCAGATCGTCGCGAAACAAATACTCCACCTCATAGCGGCCGAGGATCTTCTTATCCAACAGGATCCGGCGGATGAAATCCACCCGGCGCAGCAGGTTCATGCCCAGCGATACCAGATCCGATTTCAGCGCCAGGCGGCGCAGCGTTTCCCGCGCGGTCGGCGGCGTTTTCGGGGCGAGGCATTTGGGTTGGGGGTCCTGCAACAAACCGTTGGGAAACCAGACCTGGAGAATCGCCACGTCCGGCGCGAGGGCCAATCCCTTGCTTTCCAGCCACGCGAGGCTGTTGTGCGCGGTGTAACCCATCACGCCGCCGTTGAGCACCTCGACGTCCATGCGTCCCCATGCCCGCGCGAAGGTGTGAAAGAGCGTTTCGTCTTCCTCGACGCCGAAACCCATCGCGAACGAGTTGCCCAGGCCGAGCACCCGCACGCCCCGCTTGGGGCCCGGCGGCGGATTGCGCATTCCCAGTTCGTTGGTGGAAAAGGCAACGTCAAACTCCGAGGAGCGCAGCCGCCCGTCGAGATTGGGCGCCAATTCATAACATTGTTGTTGCGCGGTGCGCGTCAGCGCGGGGCCGAGCAGCGGGTCGTTCGTCGGATTCGGCAGTGGCCGCGTCGTGTCGACCGGCACATACGTGGGAAAGCGGTAAACCAGATCGGTAGGTTGGACGACGCGCAACAGCAACTCGCCGACCGCCAGGCCGCAAAGCACGCCCAACAAGAGTAGGGTCAGGCGGAATAGGCGTCGATGGTTGCGCTCCGACATGCTCAAATCCGTACCGGTCAGCGGTTGGAATCCTCGGTTTCGCTGCTGATGGTTTGTCAGGATAAGCCATCGCCCCTCGCCGGGGCAAGCCGTTTGGACAGGCGGTCGGGTTTCGTGCCGGAGAATGGAGGAAAGACAAGGCGTCTTGTGAGGGGAAAATTTTTTGGTTCGTGCGGTGTTCGTTTTTTTTCGTGGGCGGTATTCGTCAAACGATCCACAAGACGCCCAATCGGAATTTAATCACGATCCCTACGCTGCCAAGGTCGATTAGAACGGCCGGTCGAAATATTTTTTATCGCTTTGGTCGGCCTCTCTCAACTATTTAGCATTGAACGGCAATATGTTTTTGTGTACAGATAAGGCGAGGAGGGCACGTGGTGAAAAAGATGGTCGTTATTTTAGTGGTGGTGTCGTTTTTGTTCGTCGCCTTGGCGATCATGGAATTGTTGCCCGATCCCCTGCAGAGCCAGGCGGAATCGCTGGCGCACAAAATCTTTCCGGCCAAGGACAAACTTAAAGACAAGGTGGACAAACACACCGATACGATCAACCAATCGGTGACGCAAACCGAGTAAGGACGCGCTCGCGTGCCTGACGTTTCCCCGCCGGTGTGCAGCGCCGTCGTTCGTCTAACAATAAATAAATTATTGCCGCCTCAGTCGGCCGAATGCCATTCCGGCCAACAAGATGCGTCGTCGCACGAGGTGCAGTCGGCGCTCCACTCGGTTTGCAGCAGCGTGCCCGCGCAAACATCGGTGGCATAGGTGCCGCATTCTTCCAGGCTGGATAAACCGGTCAGACAGGAACTGGTCGTTCCCTGATCTTCCTCGCATTGCCAGAAGCACACGCCGTCGGTGCTTTCATCGGGCGAGGCTCCGCTGTCGGCGTCCGTGTCGTCGTCGTCGCCGCCGTTGCAGGCCAGGCCGAGGGTCAGGCCGGTCGCCAGCATCAACATCATCGCGAGCACGAAAAGGTGAGTTTTCATTACGATTCTCCCAGGGATTTTTTCTAGGCCTGCTGGCTGATGCCCTTCGTTTTCTCAGTCCGCCCATCACCCGGCGGCGTGCTCTTTCTGTAACTGTAACAACGTGCGGGCCGTTGTCATGTTAAAAGTTAAAATACTTGTCGAGGGCGTCAATTGCCGTAAAAACTGAATGATATTGAATAAGGTTGGTGCAAGGATAAAAAACCGCCCCCTGCCGCCTTGAGTTTGGAGCGGGCTACTGGTTAAACAGATGATTTTCTCCACAATTTCCCGACCACCGATCCGGAACGCAGGCATCGTCGGCGCACGTGGCGCAATGGAAGTCGGCTTCGCAGTCGTCACCGATCGACCCTTCGTTGCCGAGGGCTTCGACGTCTTCCCGGCATTCTTCAACGACTTGAAAGAAAGCTACCCGATCACCACCAGCGTATCGCCGCGCATCGCGGTGGAGCCGGCGGCGGCGCCCAACGCTTTGATCGTGCCGTCGCAGGGCGCGGGCAGGGCGTTTTCCATCTTCATCGCTTCGAGGATCACCAGGGTCTGCCCGGCCTTGACCGCGTCGCCGACGTTCACCGCGTAGCGCACGATCGTTCCCGGCATCGGCGCGACGACCTTGGTCCCGCCGGCGACCGGTGCGGGAGTTGGTGCGGCCGCCATCGGCGCGGGCGCTTTGGGCGCGGAGATTGGCGCGGGCGCGCTCGGCGGCGCGTAGGATGTTCGCAGCGCGCCCAGTTCCGGCACGTCGCCGTCGGTCTCCACCAGCACCTCGAACACTTCGCCCTCGACCGCCACCCGGTACGCGCGCGTGTGGGCCAGATCGGCCGCCGACGCTTTGTCGGTCAACTCGCCCGCCACGGCCTTTTTGATCAGCGCGTCCTCGCGTTTGACGTCTTCGAGCGTCAGCGCCTTTTCGCCCGGCGCTTCGTGCTCCAGGCCGTGCTTGAAGCGCAGATAGTTCAGCCCGGTGCGCGGATACAGCGCGTAGATGAGCACCTCGCCGAGTTCGTCGGTGATGTCCTTGACCGCTTCCTTGGCCGCGGCCAGCTCCGGCGCGATGTGGTTGGCCGGACGATCCGTGATCGGCGTTTCGCCGCGCTCGTAGCCCTTGAGGCATTTGGCGCGCACGGCGGGATCGATCGCCACCGGCGGCGCGCCGTACAGGCCGTAGCAGTAATCCTTCACTTCCTTGCTGACCAGCTTGTAGCGTTCGCCGCCCAGCACGTTCATCACCGCCTGCACGCCCACGATCTGACTGGTCGGCGTCACCAGCGGCGGATACCCCAGGTCCTTGCGCGTCTGCGGCAGCTCTTTGTACACCTCGTCGAGCTTGTCCAGCGCGTCGGCCTGCCGCAACTGGTTGACCAGGTTCGAGAGCATGCCGCCCGGAATCTGGTGCCGCAGCACGTTGGTGTCGATCACCGCCATGCTCGAGGTGTTCAGGAAATGACGATACTTGGGCGCGATGCTCTCGATGTACTCGCCGACCTTGAACATCTTGTCCAGATCCAGCCCGGTGTCGCGGTCCGAGCCTTCCAGCGCGACGACGAACGGTTCGCTCGCCGGCTGGCTCGAACGCAGCGCGAAGGGCGCCAGCGCGCAGTCGATAACGTCCACGCCCGCTTCGATCGCCTTGAGGTACGCCATGCTCGCCATGCCCGAGGTGTAATGCGTGTGCAGTTGAATCGGCACGTCGACGATCTTCTTCAATTCGCCGATCAGCAGCGAGGCGTCGTCGGGCGACAGCAGCCCGGCCATGTCCTTCAGGCACAGCGAGTGCGCGCCCATACCGACGAACTCCTTGGCTTTGGCCCGGTAATACTCGAGGTTGAACACCGGCCCGCCGACCTTGCGCTCGGTCAGCGTGTAGGAGATCGTCGCCTGGATGTGCCCGCCGGCTTTTTGCAACGCGGTGAAGGCGGCTTCGAAGTTGCGCTCGTCGTTGAGCGCGTCGAACACGCGGAAGATGTCCATACCGCAATCGACCGCGTGCTTGCAGAAGGCCTCGACCACGTCGTCGGCGTAATGGCGGTAGCCCACGAGGTTCTGGCCGCGCAGCAGCATCTGCAACGGTGTCTTGGGCATCAGCTTCTTGAGGTGGCGCAGGCGCTCCCAGGGATCTTCCTGCAAAAAGCGGTGCGCGACATCGAAG
>Ga0116156_10001030_pt1 | contig 28188 bp, 25 predicted proteins | sample AD_UKC045_MetaG_FD_89891 | JGI IMG/M metagenome (GOLD analysis project Ga0116156, IMG submission 89891) | Active sludge microbial communities of municipal wastewater-treating anaerobic digesters from USA - AD_UKC045_MetaG | ecosystem: Engineered > Bioreactor > Anaerobic > Digestate | place: USA... | reverse complement strand
TATTTAAAGTAATGCGGTTGAAAGTAAAAAGCATTGGATGCTGAAAGTATTTTCAAGTACTGCTATGAACAGCAGCAAGCATCAGAAGTATAAATTCTGGGAGAATGAATATCATCCTATCGAATTGTATTCGAATAACGTGATGGATCAGAAGTTAGATTACATTCACAATAATCCGGTTAAGGAAGGTATTGTTGATAAGCCTGAAGAGTACCTATAAGTAGTGCAAGAGATTATTGCGGAATGAAAGGATTACTGGAAGTTAAGTTCATGGATTGAGTGCAGTGTATGAAAGTAACTTTCATTTGAAGTTTTTCCAACTTAAAGGAGTAAGTTAATCGACTGAAATAACTTCCGCCCCAGCATGGATCCAATTACTATATCGAACCCCCAACATAAACTTGCCATTTTAAGTGAGCGGTAAAAATACCGCTCACTATTATTCAAAAAGAAAACATCATCACCCATCTTTTCTTCCGGCATCGCTTAATGCCTTCTGTGAATTTTTCACTTTCCATGCCCACAGTTGAAGCCAAAGCATCTTTGTATGCAGTAACAGCTTTCGCGTATTCTTTTTTTAATTCATACGCCTGAGCAATGCTTTCCATGAATGCTACCTTGTTTGGGTTCAAGGCTGTCAAACCTTTGTTCAGGTATTTCAATGCTTCCGTGTAACAACCTGTTCGGATGCACAGATTACCCATGTGCAAGTATGGTGCTGCATACGTGGCATCAAAAAATATCGCCATCTTCAAGTGCAACATTGCCTTTTCAACATCACTGGTGTAGTAGGTGTACGCCCAACCAATATGATTGTGCAAGCTTCCATAGCCTGGCTCATCGTACAACAGTTTATCTAACAATGCTAATCCTTCCGTTAACTGGTTTTCGTAAATCAGCTTTTCGGCATCCACCATGTATTTTTCTATCCATTCAATTCTCATAAATCTTTGTTCAATGTTTTAAAACATCTGAGCTAAAGACGTATGAGAAATTGAATTCACCACGTCCTTACCTCAGTCTTCTGCAGGCGAATCATCGCCACACATCCTTACAATCTTCGGAGCAAATTCTCCGAGTACTTCCACTAAATCATTTTGATAGTGCATCACTTTCAAAATGTCTTTGTAGGCCATAGGCGCTTCATCCAGTCCGCCACCGAGCAATTCTACACGGTGCTTTTCCAATTCCTGCTTCACCATTTTTTTGGTGATGCAATTCTTAGCCGCACTTCGCGACATCAACCGGCCTGCACCATGCGAAGCAGAATTAACAGACTCCGCATTTCCTTTTCCCTTCACTATAAATCCGGGAGCCGTCATGGAGCCCGGAATAATACCGAGTACACCTTCCCCAGCCGGAGTAGCACCTTTGCGATGAACAATTACTTCTGTTCCATCACTCAACTTTTCTTTCCACGCAAAGTTGTGGTGGTTCTCTACACGCAGCAACTCACGCTCACCCAACGCAGACGCAATTCGCTCATGAATCTGTTGATGATTGGCAGAGGCGTAATCTCCGGCAAGATTCATTGCCTGCCAATACTCCTGCCCCGCTTCACTATCAAGATCGAGCCACGCCAGGTTTGATGCTTCACCCGGCAAATGGCAAATTTCTCTTGCCAGCTTCGTGTAATGTCTTGCTACCTCTGCACCTAATCCTCGTGATCCCGAATGAGAAAGCACTGCTAAATACTTTCCTACATTCAGTTTCCAATCATTGCCTTCATAGAGATCCATTAATCCAAACTCTACAAAGTGATTGCCGCTTCCGGAAGAACCAATCTGCGCAGCTGCCCTACCTTTCAGTTTTTTGAGAATTACAATCTCATCAAATGTTTTCCGGTTGAGCACTTCATGATCCTTTGCTTTTCTGAAGGACTCCTGACCAAAGGCCGTATTGTCAATTAAGATTTGCTTCAGATTGCTGCGATGTCTCTCCAGAAATTTTTCATCCAGCGGATAAGCAGTCAGACACATGCGGCAACCAATATCAACGCCTACCCCATAAGGAATCACGGCATTGTGAGTGGCCAGTACACCACCAATAGGTAATCCATATCCCTGATGAGCATCGGGCATTAACGCACCAGCAATGGTAATCGGCAACTTCATTGCAATTTCCATTTGATGTCGCGCACCTTCTTCAATTCCCTCCATTCCAAAAATCCGATAGTCGATTCTGTTTTTATTTAATTCATGCACCATCGATTTCTTTTCCGAAGGAAGCAGCGTAAGCGCCACGGTGCTCCAGATCGAATGTTGTACAAACTCTTTTGGATTTGCCAACACTGATTTCAGCATCGCATAGATTTCTTCTTTCTCACTTCTACGGAAATGTTTCAACACAGTATTGATCGCAAGTCCTACAGCTTTCCCTTCCGGATAACCGAGCTTGATCAATTCCTTTCCACTTAACATTTTTCGTTTCATACTATAAACTCCTTTCTGCTTCGTTACTGGACAAAGCAATTCCATTCGTCTGTTGACGGTTTTAATTTTTCTTAATTCTGTCCGTAGTAAAATAAAAAAACCCGGACAGTGCCCGGGTTTACAGCGTTTGATCAGGAAATGATCAACTGAAAATCCGTAGCCATAATTCAATACTGCCTCTATGGCGCGTATTAAATTGATTTTTATATGTCGCTATTCTTTTTAGCATGACGCAAAGATAAAGGAGAGTAATTCGAATTTCAAAACAACATGCATTAAATATTTTTTAAATACTAAAATTCTTACTTCTACAATTTCTGTCAATCAATATCTACGAACGATGCTTTGATTAAACTTTGAACTTTGAACCTGAAACTTTGAATTTCAAACCTCAAACACCACCACCGCAAGCAGCCAACAACATATACTCTCTCACAACCCCTGCAGCATCAGTAACGATTATCACAACACTTGCATTCAATTCTTCCTGCTGAAGCCAAAAGTGTGATTCACCTTGGGGAAGCGTTCGTGTTTTTTTTCGAGTGTGTCAGTATTCAAAATAAGATCGACCTGTACCACATCAAAATCTTTCTTGCAAACGGAGAAAGTTGTTTTATCCTCGTACTAATTCACTTGCAATACTTTAACGCTACGCATGTAATCGGGAATAACAGCAGTATATGCATTCGGTAGTTTCAGCTTGCGTGTTCTCTTTTGATAATACACTTTCTTATCGAGTTCAAGCAATATGCTCTTTGCCCACTCCGATGCCAGCTTGAAACGGTTTCTATTTTCCCTTTGCTGAGCACTCTGCATGCGCGGTTTTGCTGCTCGTTTACTCACAACCGTCTTACCTCTCAATTTGCTTGAATACAAAATTGTTTCCGAATGCTCCGCTGAGGCCTTGCGTCAGTATGTTGTCTTTAATAATAGCCATACCTTTTTTTCACTGAAGATTCGCATCATGTCTGCTGACCTCAATGAAGTCTATTCGAATTGCAAACCTTTTAAGTTAGTCGCCTCCACCATTGCAAATTTCATAACGCTAATCTTACGTTGCATTTTATCTAATGTAATGGTTGCCAGTTACTGGTAACCATTAACCATAATAGACGAATAGCAGACACGAAGAAAGATAGAGTGGAAGAAGAGTGGAGAATATCTTGGGGAAGTATTACTGGAAGTAGTAAGCCAAAGGAAATTGAATGACTGTCGTGTTGATTGGTGAAGATAATCATTTCAGCTTACATCTCATTAGAGCATCCAGAGAAATCACTTTTAAAAATCGGAGATGGTTTTCTGTTAGAAGAGTTTCTTTGTTGTTGAAATCCTACACAAATACGTGACTCCTCTGGAGTCAAATACCTCAACAAAATAAATTCTACAAACAGGTTGCTCCTCTAGAGCAGTTGGCATCAAAAGATTAAATATTATCCAGTCAATTTTAAGCAATTAACAACAATAGAGTTTAAAAGTGATTTCACTGTTAAGGAATACCAACATAATAATACTGATTAATATTACAAATGTCCCAGCGGGACAACCTGTTTGTAGCCCCGACAAAGTCGGGGTAAAAAGTCAAATTGGTTTTGCGTCACGTTCAGGTTGTGATTGAAATGAAGAATGTCCATGACGCACGTGCTCCAATCTCAATCTGAAGATCCTACGCCCACACCTTCGTTCCTTCTGTGCAATTTTTACAAATCTCTATTTCACTCCGTGATCGAAGTAACGATGCTCTGAACTCATTGTACTTTTCTCCATTCCAGATTTCCTCGAAGGTCTGATGTTTTAAATCACCTAAAACAAAATGAGCATCTTTATCAAAACAACAGGGCACTACCTTTCCATCCCAGGTAATCACACAACTGTGCCACATCTTCCAGCAATGATTATCTAAGTCGTTTTTGATTTCGAAAGTGCCGTCATCTTGTTTTTTGTAACGGGAATATTTATCAATCGTAGGGATTAAATCCGAACCATTTTTATAATCGTAAATCTGTGCGGTCTTTAACTTCACTTCATCAACACCCAATCGTTTAGCCCACTGATATACTTCCGGGATCTGATGTTCGTTTGGCTTCACCACCAGAAATTGAAAAATAGTATGTGGTGTTTTTGATTTCAATTTCTTTTTCCAACGAATAATATTTTCTGCACCCTCCATTACCTTATCGAGCGATCCACCCACGCGATACGATTGATAGGTATCTTGTGTGGTGCCATCTATTGAAATGATGAGACGATCGAGATTGGATTCGATCGTGGCTTTTGCCGATTCATCTTTTAAATAATGAGCGTTGGTAGAAGTAGCAGTATAAATTCCTTTTTCAGAAGCATACTTTGCCATCTCTAAAAACTGTGGATGAAGATAGGGTTCACCTTGAAAATAAAAAGTGAGATAACTTAAGGTAGGTGCTAACTGATCGATCACATTTTGAAACAAGGATTGATCAAGCATCCCAATAGGCCGCGTAAACGAACGCAATCCACTGGGGCATTCCGGGCAGCGTAAATTGCAAGAGGTAGTCGGCTCGAACGAAATACTGATCGGCATACCTTTGATGCTTGCATTTCCGGTAAGCCTTGAACGATGATAACTATATAAAATAGAGGCAGCATTGGCAGCACGTTTTGCAGTCAGTTTAGAAGCATAGTTTAGTCCGTCTTTAATGTTGCTCATTCTGCGGCAAGATAACGTCTAAAATTATCTGATCCGTTATTCTTTGTTCCTATCTTTCGAATGATTGTAAAGTAGCGTTTTGACTTTTGAAGAGAAGTTGAAAGCCTTGGCTTCAGGCTGCATGCCTCAGGCTACAGGCTTTTTAAACAGAATCAGAATGCATATTACAATTAACGATTAACCATTCGCGATTAACCATTAACGGCAGTCCAAAATGAAAAAATGTATTGTCTTCCTTTTCCTGCTATTACCTTGTTTTGCTAAGGCGCAGCCCATCACATTGTCAGAAAAAGCAACCATCTCGGTGATTACGTTTGGTCCGTGGCAAGGTGAACTGTATTCTGCTTTCGGACATAGTGGTTTTCGGGTGCACGATCCTGTTCAGGAAATTGATTGGCTTTACAATTATGGTGTGTTTGATTTCGATCAGCCTAATTTCTATGGCAACTTTGCTAAAGGAATTCCATATTATAAACTGGGCATTGGTGATTTTCAGCGACACGCAGATCATTACATGTATTACAACCGCTTTATTCACGAGCAAGTACTGAATTTAGATTCTACCGAAACACAAAAGGTATTTGACTACTTACAATGGAATGCTTTGCCCGAAAATGCCAATTATGTTTACGATTATTTTTACGATAACTGTGCCACAAGAATGCGTGATGTTATTGCTACTGTGTTTGGTGACTCTGTAAAATTTGATGGTTCTTATGTTCAGAATAAATATTCCATTCGTGAATTGACGGATATCTATTTAAAGCAACAACCCTGGGGCGATTTAGGAATTGATGTATGCCTGGGTTTACCCATGGACAAAAAAGCGTCTCCGTATGAATACATGTTTTTGCCCGACTACATTGAGTCTGGTTTTGATCACGCCACATTAAATCACAATGGAGCATTAATTCCCATAGTAAAGAAGAAGATTAGCATATATGAAAAACGTTCAGAAGTTCCTGAAAAGGGATTACCGCATCCCTTGTATGTGTTTACCGGTTTTGCTGTGATCGCTATATTGATTTCTGTATTGGATCTACGAAGAAAAAAACTCTCAAGCTGGTTTGATGTCGTCTTATTTGGAGTTGTTGGATTAGCGGGAGTTTTACTTTTATGTCTTTGGCTTTTTACGAATCACAAAGCTGCGGCAAATAACTTCAATTTGCTTTGGGCATTACCTACTCATTTTATTGTTGTCTTTGCCTTTATTAAAAATCCGAAATGGTTAACGAATTATTTTTTAGTGGTATCCATCATCACTGCACTGTTGCTGGGATTCTGGTTTATACTTCCACAGAAAATGAATATCGCATTAATACCATTAGTTGTTTCCATCTTAGCCAGAAGCTTTGCTCAATTAAAGGTAAGAGCGATGATAAGCCAATATTCATAAACCATTAAAGTTATCGCATAGGAATTAATTTAGCCATAGTATCTACTCCTAATGCAGTTGTCATAGAGTCAATACCTAACTCGAACGATTTTGCGTAGTCTTTATCTGCTAAATCGAAAAGACCTGCTTTGCCATAGCAAGCAGACCTTAATCGATAGTTCATCGGATTTAATGAATCAAGTTGTATTGCAATATTAATGTCAACAAGTGCCTCCTTGTACTTTGATAGATTCATTTTTGTGAGTGCACGATGCGTATAAATACCAGGAATGAAATCTTTATGAATGAGCCTTTTATACTTTATTGCTTTATCAAAATCATCTAAAGCTCCTTCAAAATCATAGAGCCCAAATTTTAGTTGGGCTCTAGTATAAAAAGCATCACCAAATTTTGGATTGAGTTCTATTGCCTTGTCTACGTCAGCGAGTGCATCTAATCCTGTTTTTAATGTACTCCTGAATCGGAAAGCTTCAGCATATTTTGGATAAAGCGCAATTGCCTTGTCCAGCGTTTTTACTGCATCATTTTTCTTATCAGTTAGCAGGGCTAAGTAAGTTGCTTTGTAATAATAAGGTTGGACATGTTGAGGATAGTCCTGTATTATGCGGTCGATCGTATTTATAGCTTTTACAAACTCTTTCTTATTCCCGTATTGATTAGCGATCTCAAGTCTTTTGTTTATGTTTTCTATCTGACTTTTTTCAAAATCACATCCCCAGAGTGTAATTGCTACCAGTAAAAAAAATGCTCTCATTTTTGTTTCTTATTAATAGCGAAATCGTTCATGTCTAAGGCACATCCTTCTTCATCGCTACATCCAACGAATTAATCCACTGCGCAATTTTCAACGCCTCGTCTTTTGGAACTTGTGGCATGGGTGCCATGGGTGTTTCATGTTCTGGCCAATTCTTTGGTTCGGGATTGTAAATTAATTGAACCATGCGCTCGTTGCTGTATTTGCGTTTTGCAATATCAGTAAATGCCGGCCCCACCTGGCGCTTGCTGGTTTGATGACAAGCCGTACAGGTATTTTTTACGAGCAGAGGTTCAATCTCTGCATAGGTAGGCGCTTTTGTTGTCGTGGTTATTTTTGATGTTGTGCTTTTTGGCGCTGCTGGTTTAGCGCTGCTAGTGGATCGTTTTGTGGTCAGCTCATTCACAGGAAGTTTGTCTCCATCTGGAATGTTGTTCAATGTATAGTAAGCGGTTGAGTGAAGCACAGGTAGTCCATTTTTTGAACGAATACCACCAACCATAATTTCATGTAAATAATGCTGACGAAGGTTATCAATCACCACACGAACTTTCAATCCATCAGCCGAAACTTTTACACCTTTTATAGCAAGCTTCTCTTCGTTCACAGTAGGACTTCCATACACCGGATGATATTTATAGATGTAACTTCTTCCATTGTAGGATGCTAAATCTTCAGCCGTGTTTTTATCAACAGGATGTGTGAATTCAATTTCAAATCCATCGGGCATCGCGCTCACTGTTTTCATTTCCATTGGCACTTTACCTGTCCACACTAAATGCTGAAACCCTGCAGTTGCTGTTCCGGCTGAGCCCCAACCCCGATTAGTAAGGCCAACGAACATGGAACCATCATGTGCCCAATTCATCCTCAACACACCCGATTGAAATCCGGATTTAAAATCAAATGCTACACCTTGAAATTCTCCCTTCACTTTCTCCATCACCACGCGCATGATTTTACTCTGACCCTGGTCGCCCACAAAAACTTGTCCGGCAAATGGTCCAAACTTTCCGGTTGTTTCATCGCTGATGATTTCTGAATTGGAAATACCCAACACACCATGAGGCAACCACACAGCAGGTAATCGTAATTCCGGAAACTCATTCTTAACTGCGTAAAGAAAGTTTGGATTTTTTTCATCGATAATATTTTCAGGCTTTACATATTGTCCTTCACGTCTGAACTTACGCTCATCCACCTTTGCAAGAAATTGTTCACTCGTAAGTTTTAAAGGAGAGTTGGGTTGACCCGCCCAACGCAAACCTGCCGGATGTCCGGTGAAGCTTCCTTTCGTTACGTGGAAAACTCCACCCGAGCCTTGCCAGTCACCTTGATTATCGGTATAGAAAAATTCACCGTTAATCATACCGAGTCCGCAGGGTGATCGCATTCCGGTTGCCCACGGTTCCATCGTTCCATCCGGATGAATCTTCATCGTCCAACCTCTCCATGGCACACGACTTTCACCACGCCACCACTCTTCATCACCAAACGCAACATTACCGGTTACAAAGAAACTTCCATCGGGTGCGATCTTCGGACCAAATGAATATTCATGATAATGTCCCGACAATGGCCAGGCATAAACGGTTTCGTAGACATCCGCTTTACCATCACCATCTTTATCCATCAGCTTCGTAAGCTCACCACGCTGCGCAACATAGAGTGCGTTGTCCTGATAGGCTAATCCCAACGCTTCATGAAGACCCGATGCAAACAAGGTGTATGCAGGAGCCGAACCATTTTCCATGTTTACATTTTCAATGATCCATACATCACCTCTGCGCGTACTCAATGCCACTCGACCATCCGGCAATGTTGCTACACCGCCCACTTCGAGTAGAACACCTTCAGGCGCTGGCACAGAAATAATTCTATAATAATCTTCTTCCTGTGGTGTGCGCTGAGCAATGGCATTCACTCCCACGAATATTATCGCGCAGCAAATAAAAAATCTATATACTATGTTTTTCATGTTTCTTGATATTATGATAATGAAACTACCAGATGATGGAATACTTTAATGAACTATCAATCGCGATGATTAACTCTTTCTTTCCTTTGATCTCACGAATCGTTGGCTTTGGCCCTGATACTTTAATATAGTATTGTTTATCATCGATGGCATACATACCATTTGGTAATTCAATGATGCTTTTACCTTCTGCAATTTTATAATGAAGGCCGGGGCGTGTCCCTCTGTTCTTAATGATCACTTCATGTGTGATCATGCGATCATGATCATCCGGATAAATTTTATCGGTAACTTCAATACCATCATAGGTATATAAAAAATCAGGACGAGAAGTAGCTTCACCAATCTGATAGCCCTTGCCTTTATATAAGGTATTGCTCAATTGCGTTTCCTGTACCATCACTGGAAACTCTTCTGTTGCCGATGATAGATACGCAAGGGGTTCATTGTTAAATAAATATTGCACAGCACCAAGGGGTTTGAAGGAACCATCACCGCGTTCATGCCACATGGGTGTGGCGTCTACAAACTTACCATGCCATACACAAACCAGATTTCCTGATTTCATATCATATACATAATGTGTTCCACTTGGATCGCCAACTCCAATCGTGTGTGTTAACCGCTGACGGTAATCATTTTTGAAATCCAAAAATGCACGAAGCAAACGAGGCTCACTTCCAGGAGTGATTAATATAGGAGATGTAGGTTCGTCATCAGGAGGAAAAGAGTTAAAAGCATTCAAGGTTTGTTTATACGATGAAGCACTCTCCACACTTAAGCCCAAACGCGGTGCCATCCAGGATGCATCTTTGAAATTATAAATCTCAAATGGATAGGAACCTGCTTTTAATGTAATCGATGATTTCTGATTGACATACCCATCCGCCCGCTGAAGGTCAACTAATTTTTGATTGTTGAGTGTAAAGATTCCACCACCCGTAAAAGATATTGTAAACGTATAGGTTCCATCCTCCGGAACTGTAATGTTACCCGCATACGATGAACCATAACCATTTTCTTTTTCCAGCACTTCACAGGTTAACTCATTGCCTGATCCGGACACTGAAGGTTTAAGAGAAGAGAAATCTGAAACGGTTTTGAAATTTCCGTAATAGGTTTTATAAGTAATGTCTTTGATGGAACAATTTATTTCCTTCATCAATTTATATTGAATATTGCGGAAAGCAACTGGACCGTGATCGCCTTGAATCATCAGTGGACCAGATGCCTTTTCATTATTTTCAATCGGACCACCAGTAGGTAGGGGCACTTCAACGTTATTATGAATTTTTACTCCGTTTAATTCAACCGAAATAAAACGGGCATTTTCAATTTTTTTACCAGTAGCATCAAACTTAGGTGCACGAAAAGAGATTTTCATTTTCTGCCAAAGTCCGGGCGCTTTCGCAGGATTGCTGAGCGGTGCTTTGCCCATGTAGATTTTATCTTTCTCACTTTCCCAATTGCGATAGATTCCTCCGATGTCAGAATACTTTGCATCCTTTACACCCCAGCTATCCAACAACTGAACTTCATACCGACCTTGTAAATAAATTCCAGAGTTTGACCCTTTCGGCATCATTACTTCTAACTCTAATTCAATGTCACCATGCTCGAATGCGGAAATTAAATTATCCTTCTTTCCACCATCATTCATATTCAGCAAAATACCTTTGCCTTCCGTATAGGTAACAGCTTGAGGTTGAGGTACAGGCTTCTCTTTTGATTTCTTGTTTTTCTTACTTGAGATTTCAGCCGTCTCAGCTTCATGCGCATGAATTTCGATGGTAGGGTCCATCGTTACGTCACCAACAATTCGCCAGTTACCTGCCTGAGTTTTGAAGGATGACATATCTTGGAGTGTGAGCATCTTTACTTGTGCCTGCGCTGTGGTTCCCGCGAGTGCAAAGCCAAGAAAAAGTAAACATCGTTTGACGTATTTCATTATGTATGGTTTTGTTTTCTAGTTGTAATGACGGCTTGAGCTCTGTTTATACTCAATGATGAAATCGAAAGTACGATAATGTTTTGATCTGTTTTTTTGGAAAGGGCTCGCTAATATCGGTTATGAAAAAGGAATAGCAAAACCTGTTTTTACAGGCGGACGAACTATCTCATATCCAATGGGAATTGCATCAATGAGTGTAGGACACATTCATAAGATTAGATACCTTTACAACTCATTATAATCTACAATGAGTCTTCTTCAGAATATCAAAACCCTTTCAGAAAAATACAGTCAGGAGGTAGTTGAACTTCGCAGACATCTGCACCAGCATCCGGAACTTTCGTATCAGGAATTCAATACGGTAAAATACGTTGCTAAACAGTTGCGTTCTTTTGGCATTGAACCAACAGAAGGTATTGCCACCACCGGTTTGATTGCGGAGATCAAAGGTAAAAATCCAGAAAAAAAATCCATTGCCTTGCGTGCCGATATGGATGCCCTACCGATTGTAGAGGCTAATGATGTTTCCTATAAATCAAAGAATGTGGGTGTGATGCACGCCTGTGGTCATGATGTTCATACCTCATCTTTATTAGGTACTGCAAAAATCTTGAATGAAATTAAAAACGAATTTGAAGGAACGGTGCGTTTACTTTTTCAACCGGGTGAAGAGAAAAATCCGGGAGGAGCTTCCTATATGATCCGTGATGGCGCATTAGAAAATCCAAGACCAACGAATATTATCGGGCAACATGTCTTTCCATTATTACCGGTAGGTAAGATTGGCTTTCGCGAAGGCATGTACATGGCCAGCTGCGATGAAATTTATTTAAAGGTAATTGGCAAAGGTGGGCACGGTGCTGCTCCTGAATTTACAGTCGATCCGATTGTCATTGCATCGCACATCATCATTGCTTTGCAACAAATTATAAGTCGCAATGCAAGTCCGAAGCAACCCACTGTTTTAACGTTTGGAAATATTATTGGCAAAGGTGCCACGAACATTATTCCCGATGAGGTAAACATTGCCGGTACATTTCGTGCTATGAACGAAACCTGGCGCGCCTCTGCCTTACAAAAAATTAAGAAGATGGCAGAGAGTCTTGCCGAAGGTATGGGCGGAAGATGTGAAGTGGATATTTCACATGGCTATCCTTATCTCGAAAATAATCCCGAACTAACGCGAAGAATCAAAGCAGCTGCGGCCGATTATGTAGGAGCAGAAAATGTAGTTGACATTGACATTACTTTGGGAGCAGAAGATTTTTCATACTACTCGCAAGTGATCCCTGCTTCGTTTTATCGGTTGGGTACACGTAATGATGCGAAGGGAATTACTTCGTATGTACACACACCAACTTTTGATATTGATGAGGATGCCTTAAAGATTTCTACCGGCCTAATGGCATGGATGGCGGTGAAAGAACTGGCATATTAATTTTTTGTTAATCTGGCTGACCAGTCGTTACAATTGTATCTTTACTTTTCCCGAACGCAATAATTGGAACCAGCACCACTTCCCAATCAACCTAAAAACTTGTGGCCCACCATCAGGCTTACGCTTTATATTTTAGGCGCATTGCTGATGTTTCTTTTCTCTCTCGATCTGATGGTCTCTTCTCTTCAGCATCTGGGGAAACTGGCTACAGAAACAATTTTACTCGCTACTTCAAATCCATTTACAGGTTTGTTCATCGGCTTGCTCGTTGCTGCCATGTTGCAAAGCAGCTCTGCTACTACCTCGATGATTGTTGCTCTTGTAGCCTCCGGATCGATTACCTTACAAAGTGCAGTGCCCATTATCATGGGTGCGAATGTGGGAACTACCATTACCAGCACGATTGTATCGCTGGGCTTTATAAATAAAAAGAAAGAATTCAGAAGAGCCGTTGCGGCAGGTACCTATCACGATTTCTTTAATATCCTCACGGTGATTGTATTGTTTCCACTGGAGTATTACTATGAATTCCTTTCAACTGTCTCTTCGAATATCGCTAACTACTTTTTCACAACCAGTGCAGGTCAGGTTCAAAACAAAGTAACCCATCTCTGGCAAGGCTTTGATCCGATCATCGCGATGCTGCAACAGATCATTCCAAATGCTTTTGTGTTAGCACTTCTGGCTCTTGTCTTGTTATTTGGATCAATCCTTATTTTCAGAAGACTGATCTCCAGTTTACTGAAAGCAAAATCGCCTGAAGCCTTCAGTCGGTTCTTCTTTAAAAATCAATTAAAGTCTTTTGGCTGGGGACTTGTGACCACCGCGGCCATTCGATCAAGTACAATTACTACATCTGTTGTTGTGCCCATTGTTGCAAAGAAAATTGCAAGCCTGAAGCAAGCTGCTCCTTTTATTATGGGTGCAAACATTGGCACAACCATTACCGCTTTTATTGCCGTAACATTAAACTCCAATACATCTGGTGCAATCAGTATTGCCATTTGTCACTTTCTGTTCAACTTCATTGGAGTACTCTTATTTTTTCCTGTACCTGTATTGCGAAAACTACCTATTTCGTTGGCAAATGGTTTAGGGAAGTTAACCTTGAAGTATCGTCTTTCGGGATTGGTGTATTTGCTGGTGACGTTTTTCTTTATTCCGTTTTCACTTATTTATTTGAATCGTGATTCCAACCAAACGTTATACCTTACCTATGAACAAATTGATTCTGCACAACAGAAATCATTTTCGAGAATCGTGGCTAACATTAATAAGCGCACACAAGCTGGAGAATGGACTACCTTTGCGGGATCTGAGAAAAAACCAGGAGAAGAACCGCTGATTATTTATCCTGTTTCTGTCAAGAACACTACCTTATTTATAGGGAAGAGAATGTTCTTGTTTAACCGACCTGGTTTTTGCTGGGACGGTGAGAACGAATTCGGTAAATACAAAACCTGTGTTGATAAAATTCTGTCGAAAGCAAGTTTCGCTAACCGAACCTTTGATTCGGTCTTTGTATTCAAACGCACTTATGTTCTTAATCCTGATTCGATTTCCCACTTTTACTACCTGAGTGCACCCTATAAGATCACGCTCCAACACGAGATAATTTCGGGAAATAGTCAAACTGAAATACTGGAAAAGTTGATCTCGTTTGAACAGGAATAAAAACCAGCCGTGCCACCGCTTAAAGCGGTGGCACGGCTTTTCATGACTTAAACTTTTCAAATCTTCTGTCTATATTGCACAAGATGTTTTCTAATTATGTTGAAAGATTCAATCCTCAAATTATTTAAGCTCGATAAACTCGTAGACAATATGACGGGTTACGTTGAAGCCCGCATGGAGTTGGTTAAACTTGAGATAAGAGAAGATCTTACCAGAGCAATTTCCAAGCTTTCCGTTTTTGTTTTTCTTGCCTTTGCTTTTACGTTATTTCTAATGTTTATCAGTGTAGCCATCGCCCTCAGAATAGGTGAGAGCGTAGGTACATTTGAAGGCTTTGCAATAGTAGCAGGATTCTATCTGAGCATTGTTTTGATATCGTTTTTTTTCCGCGATGCCATTAGTGGTTTCATTGAAAAGCAAATCACCGAACTCTTGAATAAAAAGAAAAAGTAATATGGAATTACTAGAACCAGATGATTTAAAAATGTCATTGTTGAAAAAATCAGCACGACATAAAAGTGAGTTGGAGGAAGAGGTGAAGTACATTTCTGAACGTTCCGAAAAAATAATTACCAATACCTTAATTATAGGCGGAACACTTGCCGCAACTTACTTTTTGGTTCGTCAGTTTTCAGGATCAAAATCAAAAGGCAAGCGTAAAACAAAAAAATCAAAGATTGTTTCGGACAGTGCTATAGAAAATGAGGAAGAGGAAGTACAAGAATCTTTCATTCCCGGAATTGTATCACAAATTGGAACAGCATTGGTGAGCCAGGCTTCTGTCCTTCTGCTAACACTTGCCAAAGAAAAACTTTCCGAATACCTTGAAGCCCAGGCTGAAAAGAAAAACAAGAACAGTGCATGAGTGTTTTAAAAAATTTGTGTGCCCGACACCATGATGGCAAGAAATCCATTGCTGTACTCATCGATCCAGATAAGGTTGAAGACTCTTCTCAATTACTTCAACTCATTAATTTAGCAAGTGAGAATTGTGTCGACTACTTTTTTGTAGGTGGAAGTTTAGTGACCACCACGAATCTGGCAGAGGTTGTGAAGAAGATAAAAGACAACGTGAACATTCCGGTTGTGCTTTTTCCGGGCAACTCGATGCAGATTGAACCTAATGCTGATGCGCTTCTTTTTTTATCCTTGATCTCAGGCCGGAATCCTGAACTGCTAATTGGTCAACATGTTATTTCGGCTCCCATCATTCGCAATACAAAACTTGAAGTAATTCCTACCGGGTATATGCTGATCAATTCAGGACGCATTACATCGGTTGCTTATATTAGTAACACCACACCAATACCGGATGATAAATATTCATTGGCAGCCTGCACGGCAATGGCTGGTGAAATGCTTGGATTGCAATCCATTTACATGGACGCAGGAAGTGGTGCCGAAAAAGAAATCAGTGTGAAGATGATTGCCACCGTAAGAAAATCAATTAACGTTCCACTCATTATCGGTGGTGGAATTAATACAAGTCAGAAAGCCTTTAATGCATTAGAAGCTGGAGCCGATATGATTGTAATCGGTAATGCCCTCGAGAAAAAACCAGAATTGCTAATCGAAATTTCTGAAAAGGTTTATGAGTGGAACCAGAGTAACTGATTTTAAATTACCTATCTGATGTTACACAACTTAGTAGCTTCTTTGTGCCTTTGAGACTTTGTGGCAAAAAATCAGACCACAAAGACACGAGGTCACTAAGGTTCACGAAGAGAAATGCAACTGCATATACTATTTGCTCAATATTAGATATCTGGTAATCGAGTTCGTATCTATTTCAACAACTCGCGTGAAATCACCATCTTCTGAATTTCGGTTGTGCCTTCATAAATCTGTGTGATCTTGGCATCGCGCATCATGCGCTCAACATGATACTCTTTTACATATCCATAGCCTCCGTGGATCTGAACGGCTTCGGTTGTTACTTCCTGAGCAATCTGTGAAGCAAATAATTTTGCCATGGCTGCGGCCTTTACAAAATCTTTTTTCTGATCCTTTAACCATGCCGCTTGATGAACAAGTAATCGTGCAGCATCAATTTTTGTTGCCATATCCGCCAACTTAAATTGAATGGCCTGATGTTGTGAAAGTGATTTGCCAAATGCCTTTCGCTCTTTCGAATAATTTAAAGCAAGCTCGTATGCGCCTGCAGCAATACCCAAAGCTTGTGCAGCAATACCTATACGTCCTCCATTTAAGGTAGTCATCGCAAAGCTGAAACCAAACCCATCCTCGCCAATGCGATTGGCTTTTGGAACTTTTACATCGGTGAACATTAAGGAATGTGTATCGCTTCCGCGGATCCCCATTTTATCTTCTTTCTTTCCAACGACAAAGCCGGGCATGCCTTTTTCTACTATTAACGCATTGATGCCTTTATGTTTTTTATCAGCATCAGTTTGTGCAATTACCAGATAGACACCTGCTGTATTCCCGTTCGTGATCCAGTTCTTCGTTCCATTTAGCAAGTAGTGATCTCCTTTGTCTTCTGCGGTTGTCCGTTGACTCGTTGCATCTGATCCTGCTTCAGGTTCTGATAAACAAAATGCACCGATCACTTCACCGGCAGCAAGTCGCTTTAAATATTTTTCCTTTTGCTCCTCTGTTCCATTGCGTTCCAATCCCCAACATACGAGCGAATTATTAACCGACATGCACACAGAAGCAGAAGCATCAACTTTTGAAATTTCTTCCATGGCCAAAACGTAACTTATAGTATCCATTCCTCCACCGTTGTATTTTGGATTAACCATCATTCCTAAAAAACCAAGCTCGCCCATTTTCTTAATTTGCTCAGTCGGAAATTTTTGATGGGTATCACGTTCAATCACACCTGGCAATAATTCAGTTTGTGCAAAATCACGCGCGGCTTCTTGAACGGCTAATTGTTCTTCAGTAAGTTGGAAATTCATTGTATGTCTATTAATAGTTATCGATCACATTCATTTAGTCTGCACTACCTACTTCTTTTACCTATGAATATTTTCAATAAGGTAACAAAAAAAAGAAGCCTGAGTTTAAACTCAGGCTTGCAAAATTAACTGACTCGTATTTATGATTATCCGAATCGTCCATATATTTTAAATGGATAACAAACGACTATTCGTCACGTGCCCCCAAATACATCATTAAATAATAAAACAAAGTTGTAAGCGCACCAATGGCTGCAACTACGTATGTCATTGCCGCCCACTTCAACGCATCCTTCGCCATATCATATTCACCAGTTGTCACAATGCCTCTGGATTGAACCCATGCCAACGCACGTTTGCTGGCATCAAATTCTACTGGTAATGTGATCAAAGCAAATAATGCGAATACACCATAACATGCAATGATAACAAGAAGCGCAATCTTCCAAGGCAAAAATCCTTGTGCGAAGATCGACCCAAACATCATTGCCATAAATAGGAAGTTGATGACTTTCGCACTCACATTTTGAATAGGTACTAATGCAGATCGAACTTCCAACATAGTATACGCTTTTGCGTGTTGCACAGCATGTCCACATTCGTGAGATGCTACTGCAGTTGCGGCAGCATTACGGCCATGATAAACACCTTCACTTAAATTGACAGTTTTGTTTGCAGGATTATAATGATCTGTTAACTCACCTTCAACACAGGTTACTTTAACATCATTAATTCCGCTATCGGCCAACATTAATCGCGCTACATCTGCACCCGTTAAATCACGGGTTAGGTGTATTTGCGAATATTCCTTGAATTTACTTTTGAGGCGTGAACTGACGAGCCATCCAATCCCCATGAAAATAAGACCAATTACAAGAGCTCCCATAGTTTCGTATTATTAGTTTGTTGTTTCCTATTCTGTTTTACGAAGATGATGATTAACAAGGTTTGCGCCAAATAGATTCGGCTGCCAAAACGACATTGATTTTAACGGATTAAGGATGGCACTGTTTCTTACAAAAAAAACCATCTTGTATACAAGACGGTTTTTTCAGTATCATTTTAAGCTTATCGCCTAATTCTCAATAGTCACTACATACGTTCTCCTGAAGGTTGTAATCGTAATAACATTGTCACATTCACCGTCACCATAGTCCACAGTGCGCTTGCGAACAGAATATCCTTTTAGTTTAGTTAATTCAACCACACCCGAAATACGGGCAAAGTTTCCTTGTGCAGCACAGGACCAATCCGCAATAATGGGCTCTACGATTGTGTGTGTGAATGATCTTCCGGTAGTTGAAATACCTTCAACAGAACCCGTAATTCTATATACATTATTTGCCGGATCGCCATCACCATAACCTGAAAGCCATTCCCTCATTCTGCTTCCGTTAAATACTATGTAGTGTCCATTAGGAAATGTAACAGTAAGATCAATTAGCTTTTTAACAGATTGTAAATTCCCTTCCAGGTTAATTGATCGATCCCGAAGTTCAATCGTTCCGGTGATACCTTTATTGTTCACAAAATAATTTTCGAAGGTAATAATACGATTGGCAAGACTGTCGCCAAGTACATTACTGTACGCAATGAAGATTTTACCTTTACGTGTTTTTCCTCGTGGACCTACACAGCCATCACCAAAATCGATGGTTATTATTTTGTTTACTTCATCATTGGTAACCTCTGCGCAAAGATCTGTTTTCAAACGCCCTCCGATAGAAACCAATTGCACTTCTGATTGATACGCTATTTCTAAGGCATCGTCACTTTCATCTTCTCCGATTGAAGCAGACTCAAGCGTTTGCTCCTCCTCTGTTGCCGTTCCTTGTGAATCCGAATTGTTGTCGCAACTCACCAGAAACATCGCTGCCATAATCATGATGGCATACATTGATTTTAAAAGATTCGTTTTCATTTTGTTTGATTAGGTTTTGTGTCGTTGATTTTTTTGAATCAAAGATGGCCAGTCTAAATATTCAGTATATCGAAAATGCGTGTACTGCGCATCTCAATAATCTTTCTTGTTTTTGAAAGACGGCTTTTAGATAGAAGCGAAAGAAGAAGGTTTAATCAACCTTCGATTTTTTTTTCACCCGATAGGAAGTGATGAGAAGAGATACAGCGCCCGCTACAATCACAATGAAGGTTTGCCAGCCGTGAAAAATAAAGGTAAACGCAACAGCATCGCTCAGGGGAAGGCTATAGAGAAAAACCAATCCTTGAGGTACCAACACATGATATGCACCCGTTCCGCCAGGTAAGGGTGCGGCCATAGCGATTGAACCAATTGCAAAAAGGCTAAGCACAGCATGAAATCCCAATTCACTCGTGGATGAGAAGGCCATCATCACCGTATAACTCATTACAAAGTAGAGGAACCAGATTAAAAGAGAGTAGACAATAAAGAGCCCTTTATTCTTCAATTGAAAAATAGTAAGCAGTCCGTCCTTAAATCCTTTCCAAAATTGCATCACACGCTCAAACAACTTTTTATTTTTTTTCAGGATCCACCAACCCAAAATGAAAAGCATGACACCTCCTATACTTAAAAAAATCAGAAGTAAGAATTTTGAACTGTTTGAAGAGGAGAAAGGCAGTGTGTCTATGAATGCAAATAATTTATCTGCCTCAACGAAAAAACAGATCGCAACTAAAGCAAGCAGACAAATCATATCAACAATACGCTCCACCACAACCGTTCCAAAAGATGTTTCTATCGGAGTTTTATCAAGCTTAAATAAATTATAACATCGCGATACTTCTCCACCACGTGGGATTACTAAGTTGACCAGGTAGCCAACCATTAACGATAAAAAAGCATTGGAGAATTTTGGATGATAACCTGCAGGCTTCATAAGCATACGCCAGCGTTCTGCACGAACAAGATGACTCATCATAGCGATAACAGCCATTGCTAAAAGCCAGCTCTTATTTGCCGTATTCCATGTGTGCTTAAGGTATTCTAATTTGTTCTCACCATTAGACACGACTAGTCCGCGCAGCGAAAACCAGATTAAGAAAACAGTAACCCCAACGATTAATGTGTATTGAATAAAAGCCTTGAGGCGAGGTGACACTGAAGAAAATTAAAGTAAAAACAAAAGCAATCCCGCTCAAGATAAACGATTATCAGGAGTAGGGAAAATAATAGTAGGCTTGAATACTTTGGCCTTCTCAAATTTCATGGAAGCGTAAGAAATAATAATCACAATATCGCCCACTTGTGCTTTGCGTGCAGCCGGTCCATTTAAACAGACCATGCCTGAACCACGCTCGCCTTTTATAACATACGTCTCTAACCGTTCTCCATTATTAATATTGACTACCGTTACCTTTTCTCCTTCAATGAGGTTTGCAGCATCAATCAAATCTTCATCAATCGCAATACTCCCTACGTAATGCAATTCGGCTTGCGTAACTTTTGCCCGATGGATTTTAGATTTTAAAACTTCGATTCTCATATTACCTTTCTGCTCTAGTCCAAAAACATATTATCAATCAATCTAATCTCTCCTACATACCCCGCAATACACATAATGGGTTTGTCAGACTCCTGAACGTTACCTATCGCTGTTAAGTTTTTACTGTCCGTCACTTCAAAATATTCAAGTCGCACTTCCGGCTCAGTTTCAACTATTTTTCTAACAGAATTTTTTACATTTAAAATGCTTTCTCCACCTCTAAACATAGATTTAGCGGCAAATAGCGCCTTATAAAATACGGTTGCCTGAGGTCTTTGTTTTTCATTCAATCTCAGATTTCGAGATGACATGGCCAATCCATCGGATTCCCGCAAAGTAGGTACACTATTCAATTTCAAGCCAAAACACAATTCTTCAGTCAATTGCTTGATTACGGCAAATTGCTGCCAATCCTTTTGACCAAAGTAAGCTTGATCGGGCTCCACAATATTAAAAAGTTTAGCAACCACCAAGGCAACACCACTGAAATGCCCAGGACGAAACTCACCCTCCATTACTTTATCTAAAAAACCAAAATCGAAAGTTAGTTTAGAGGGTTTGTCATACATTTCTTCATTATCAGGACAAAAAATCACATCGCAACCTATTTCTTCGAGGAGGGCAGAATCAGACTCAAATGTCCTGGGATATTTTTGCAAATCAACAGCATTGTTGAATTGGGTTGGGTTGACATATATAGAGCAGACAGAAAGCTGGTTTTGGGCTTTCGATGCCTCAATTAATGCCACATGCCCATCATGAAGGGCGCCCATTGTAGGAACAAGTCCGATGGTTTTTCTTTCCCGTCTCTGCTCTTCTAAGAAAGATTTTAACGGTGCTATCTGCTTGAAAATCTCCATTTTAGGCTATTCTGGCAAAAGGTGGCAAAGATATAGGGAAAACTGAATTTAGGTTGATCGTGGGGGTAATTTTTTGTACTTTTGTGGCTCGATTTTCCGATCTACACAAAATTCTAATAATATGTCAAAACTCCGTATTCTTTATGTAGCCAGCGAGATCAATCCGTTTTTGCAAACATCTGAGGTAGCGGACTTTGTTCGCAAACTTCCTCAGGCCATGCAGGAAAGAGGGATGGAGATCAGGATTCTGGTGCCTCGGTTTGGGATTATCAATGAGCGCAAAAACCGATTACATGAAGTGGTAAGGCTTTCAGGGATTAACATTGCGGTGGGTGATGAAGAAAAGCCTTTGATTATAAAAGTTGCATCAATTCCGAATGCCAAGCTTCAGGTTTATTTTATTGATAACGAGGATTATTTCCACCGTAAGTCAGTTTTTCACGATAAAGAGAACCGCTTCTATGAAGATAATGATGAACGCGCCATTTTCTTTTGTAAAGGTGTAATTGAAACCGTCCGCAAATTAGGATGGGCTCCGGATATCGTTCATTGTAATGACTGGATTACCAGTTTCATTCCTTTATACCTTAAAACCACGTATAAAAACGACCCGTTATTTAAAAATACTAAAACTGTTTTCTCAATTTACAATAATCCGTTCAACCATAAGTTCAAAGGAAACATCATGGACAAGGTGAAGATGATGGACATTGAAGACAACATGTTGGGTAATTTAAAAACTGCCGATTTTGAAGGATTCATCAAATTAGGCGTTGAGTTTTCGGATGCCGTTATTGCAGCCGGAGAGACCACTAAACTGGAAGGCCTCTTCAAGAAGATAAAAGAAAAGAAAGTTGAAAATTTTGAAAATGACGAAAACGCAACCGAATCGTACTACAACCTTTATAATGAACTTATGGGTTAACCGTTTAAAGCAACTGACTATTTTGGCAGTTGCTTTATTTTTTTATTCGTGCAAAGAGGATGTTAACCTCCTCGGCTTTAAAAATCCAAACTCCAAATTCGATGTACAGTATATAGAGCTCCCTGTTGAAAGCAGTGTTTTGCTATTTGATACTTTACGAACTTCAAATTATTTCTTCCCAGGAGAAGTCAGCCGGCTCCTGGTCGGGAAAACCGTTGATCCGGTTTTTGGAAATGTTACAGTAGAGACTTGTACACAATTTTATTCGCAATCAAGTGCAAAGTTGCTGGCTACTGCTACGTTTGATTATGCAACCATTGATCTGACGTTCGACAATTACACGTATGGCGCCACTAAATCAGCAAGTCCTCAGGATATTTCCATTTATGAATTAGATCAAATTCTCTACGATACACTAAGAAGAAATTATACAAACAAAACACCTATTTTAAGAAACTCAGAATTAGTAGCGACTAAGTCTTTCACTCTTGATCCTGCAGTGCTTCAATCCTATAAAGATAAGAACAAGGATACAACGCTGACCTTAACTGTAGTCTCAGACTTAGGGGAGCGACTTTTTCAAAGCGCTTTGGATTATCGTGATGATCTTGATACAACATTCGCCCATCCCTCTCTGTTCGTAAAGAAATTTCCTGGGATTGCGATTGTACCTAATGGTTGTGATAAGGTCTTTGGATTTAATCCTACAAATACAAAATCCAGAATCACACTGCATTATCACTTAACAACTGATACCATAAAACGCGTACTTAATTTAGTGTTCTATGCAGGATCAGGCTACAATAATATTTCAAGTAATAGGAGCGGAACCCCGCTTGAATTACTCACTAAAGATGAAGACCATAAGAATTTCTATCCTTTGGACAGCAATCGCTACATTCAATCCGGAACAGGCATTTTTACAAAGCTTGATTTTGAGCATTTTTTAAATTTCAGCGATTCAATTCCAAACATGATTCTAAACTCTGCAGAATTAGTAATTGGCAATGTTGAGAATGGTGGAGATTTTGATCCTCCAGCCTACCTCGCGCTCCGTGTATTAAAGGAAGATAATTTTGAATATGCTATTGGAAGATATAATACACAAGCTATTTCTGATCGCGCTTTTTACAAAGGATTTATAACTCCAGATTATTACATACCCAATGCTGCCAATGTATTGATAGAGAACGATAGCGTATTTTCAGTTGCCTTTGATGCCGGGGTGCAACTTGAATATATTAAATCAAGTCAAAAGTATAATGCTTATTTAACACGCTACCTTCAACAGTTGTACACGAAAGAAGAAAACAAAACCCGGCTTCAGTATTTTGTTCTATATCCAGTATCACCTGTTGCGGCAAAGTCCGTTAATCGTGTTAGATTCCCAAAGGATAATATCAAACATCGTATTTACTATACCCTGCCAACTGTTAACGATTAATCATTATGTGTGGAATTGTTGCTTATATCGGTAACCGACAGGCTCAGGAAGTCATCATCAAAGGCTTAAAGCGATTGGAGTATCGAGGTTATGATAGTGCAGGTATTGCATTATTAAATGGAGGGCTAAACATCTACAAAAAGAAAGGTAAAGTTTCAGAACTTGAAGATTACCTTAAAGGAAAAGATTTAAACAGTCACATTGGCATTGGACACACCCGTTGGGCAACGCATGGAGAACCAAACGATACCAACGCGCACCCGCATTATTCCTCAACAAAGAAACTTGCTATTATTCACAATGGCATCATTGAGAATTATAGCTCATTGAAAAAAGAACTGATCCGCAAGGGGCATACATTTCTTAGCGAAACCGATACAGAAGTTTTCATTCACTTTATTGAAGACATTAAGGAGAATGAAAAATGTTCATTGGAAGAAGCTGTGCGTTTGGCTCTAACAAAAGTAGTGGGCGCGTATGCTATTGTTATCATATCGCTTGAGGAACCTGATCTATTAGTGGCTGCGCGAAAAGGCAGCCCACTAGTAATTGGCGTTGGCAAGGATGAATTTTTCCTGGCATCTGATGCTACTCCTATTGTTGAATATACCAACGAGGTGGTGTATTTGAATGAACAGGAAATTGCTGTGATACGAAATGGCAAACTTAGCATAACAAGTACTTCGAACTTACCTCTTACTCCATACATTCAAACCATTGACCTGGAGTTAGAAGCTATTGAAAAAGGAGGCTTTGAGCATTTCATGTTAAAAGAAATTTTCGAACAGCCTCGTTCTATCCGTGATTGCATGCGCGGTCGATTAGATTCGCAATCCGGTCGATTAATATTGGGTGGCTTACGCGAATATGTAAATAAGCTTGTCAATGCTGATCGCATATTAATTGTGGCTTGCGGAACATCATGGCACGCTGGCTTAGTCGCTGAATATTTCTTTGAAGAATTCTGTCGCATACCTGTTGAAGTAGAATATGCTTCTGAGTTCCGTTATAGAAATCCTGTTATTCGCGAGGGTGATGTTGTAATCGCTATTTCTCAATCAGGTGAAACAGCAGATACGTTGGCCGCTATTGAATTGGCAAAGTCAAAAGGAGCCATCATTTTTGGTGTTTGTAATGTCGTTGGTTCCTCCATTGCCCGTGCTACTCATGCAGGCGCATACACGCACGCGGGTCCTGAGATTGGTGTAGCAAGTACAAAAGCATTTACAGCACAACTTACGGTGTTAAGTATGATCGCTTTGATCGTGGCACAAAAGAAAGGAAGTATTACGGAGCAAAAACTTCACGAACTTTTAGTTGAAATGGAAAACATTCCAACAAAAGTAGAGAAGGCATTATTACTCAATGATCAGATTAAAGAAATAGCGAAAACCATTAAAGATTCACCAAATTGCTTATACCTGGGTCGTGGTTATAACTTCCCGGTTGCGTTAGAAGGTGCATTGAAGTTGAAAGAGATTTCGTACATCCATGCGGAAGGATATCCGGCAGCAGAAATGAAGCACGGTCCTATTGCATTAATTGATGAAGAAATGCCCGTTGTATTTATTGCCACACGCGATAGTTCGTACGAGAAAATCGTCTCCAACATTCAAGAGGTAAAAGCAAGAAAGGGTCGCGTCATTTCTGTGGTAACAGAAGGCGATGATATAATACCAAAGATGTCAGAATTTGTAGTTGCTGTTCCTGCTGTGCATGAAGCGCTTATGCCTTTGGTTTCCGTAATACCTTTGCAGCTGCTCTCCTATCATATCGCAGTAATGCGTGGTTGCAATGTAGATCAGCCTAGAAATTTAGCAAAGTCTGTTACGGTTGAATAGGCTCTAGCTCTGTAACAAATATTCTTTCTTTAACAGCGAACAAATTTTGTAGCGTTCATCGTGGGTATCTTCGTATAATGCTTCAAGCAATTCATACACATGCTTGATACCTATTAAGGAACACCACTCAAAAGGTCCGTATGGATAGTTCGTACCAAGTTTCATTGCCTTGTCGATGTCTTCGCGCGAGGCAGTTCCATCTTGAACGGTATAATACGCTTCGTTTATAATCATGCAGACCACGCGAGGTGTAACAAGTCCTACGCGATCATCTACTATCAAATAGTGTATATCTAATTTAGCGCAAATTTCTTTGAGCTGATCTTCATGTTCCGGTTTTAAAAGACTTACCTCTAAAATTTCCTGACTAACAAATGTTGGAAGTCCATTGAATCCATAAACATCTGCTTTTATTGAATGCTCAGCCAAGTTAGAAAGTTCAGCAAGCGATATCTTGGCAGCATTAAAAAAAACAATTCCATTTGATTTATTTTTGTAGATATCAATCTGAAAAGGTTCTTCATCAATGATGAAATCAAATACAAGATCGTTTGTTTCTATAAACCGTTCAGCCTCGCGATGATCTGTCTCAAACATATAGGTATGCGAATCGCCAAAACGAGTCTTACACTCTTCCAAATTCTCTACCTCTCCTATGACAAGAATATTCATGTGTGAATGAAGGGAATCAATTGATGTTCTGTACTTTTGATTACTGCTAATTTAATTTTTAAACTTCACAATCATGACAAAGTCTGTTGTTTATTCTTCCAATGCACCAGAGCCGATTGGTCCATACAGTCAGGCCATTCTGATTGGTAATATGCTTTTTATGAGTGGTCAGATTGCCATTCAGAAATCTACAGGAAATATTATTACCTCTTCAATAGAAGAAGAAACAGCACAAGTAATGCAAAACCTGGCTGATGTTTTGGCTGCTTCCGATATGGATTTTTCGCATGTTGTGAAGACGACCATTTTCCTAAAAGACATGAACAATTTTCCCAAGGTGAATGAAGTCTATGGAAAGCGCTTCACGCAAAGCCCACCAGCTCGCGAAACGGTAGAGGTAAGCAGATTACCAAAAGATGTGAACCTAGAAATTTCGTGTATTGCAGTAAAGTAATTTGTGTCAGTCAAGTTCGCCCTGTCATCTGGATTTCTATATCTAAAACAAAAAGAAAGGCTACCCTATCGGGCAGCCTTTCGCTCTTGATTTTATTTCAAAATATTAAATCCTATTGCAGTTTGAAGTTGATAGGAATCACAAACCGAGTACGTACAGGTTTACCACGCTGCTTACCCGGGCTCCATCCTGGGGAACTCATTACCACACGAACAGCTTCTTCATCGCAGCCTCCACCTATACCTTTAATGGCCTTTACATCCGTCAACCTTCCATCGCGTTCAATAACGAATTCTACGAAAACCTTACCTTCAATATTCATCCGCTTGGCTTGAGCTGGATATTTAATTTTCTTACCAACAAATTCATAAAAAGAAGCCATACCTCCTTTATAGGTTGCTTGCTCCTCCACAATAGAGAAGATCTGATCTACGTCTTCTTTTTCTACGGTTGGCTGAATTACAATCTCTTCCACCTTGGTATCTTCTGTAACCTCAGTGTCCATATTGATATCGATCTCTTCCTCTATTTTCTTTTCATCAGGTACTTCAATGATTTGAGGCTGTTGGATCACTGGTGGTGGCGGTGGCGGCTGATCCGTAGGCGGAACCTCCATGATCTCTTCTACTGATGCTTGATTCTTATTAAGATCTTTTGCTGATGTATCATCATATGTCTTATGAGTAAAAGCCATTATCGCAATGGATAAGCTTACAAGAAGACCGATACTGAAAAATAAAAAGGACTTATTCGTTAAGTCGGCTTTTTCTGTCTTTTTAGGTTCCATAGGTTGAAATTAATTGGACTTAGAACGCCAAAGATATAAAAAGGTCACAGTTAGAAACTAAAATTTTAGAGCCTTATTTTCGGTTGCCGTAAAATAAAGAGATGAAAAGGGTGGGATACAAAGAATATTTTTTTGCCGATGGCATCTGCTCAACCTTTGAAGTGTAGGCATCAATCAGAAACCCTGCTTCAAAGCCAGTCACCTGGCTTTTTACCGTTCCTAGTTCAAAATTGAGGGCAGCCTTTAAATTACCTCCAATTTTTATTTTTGAATCACCCAAACCCTCAAACAACCGGCCTGTACCTAGTATTTGTTGCGAGTTTATGGATGTATTGTATTGAGCTGTTAGTTCATTATACGCGCTCCCGTCAACAGTATATTTAACATAATATGGGGCTTGAATACCAAATGATGGCCCAACAGCAAATACTCCCTTTATTTCAACGCCCTGCTGTGGTGCCTTCTTAAATAAGATAACATCACGGCCATATTGAAAACGAAAAGAATA
>Ga0116156_10001024_pt1 | contig 28294 bp, 25 predicted proteins | sample AD_UKC045_MetaG_FD_89891 | JGI IMG/M metagenome (GOLD analysis project Ga0116156, IMG submission 89891) | Active sludge microbial communities of municipal wastewater-treating anaerobic digesters from USA - AD_UKC045_MetaG | ecosystem: Engineered > Bioreactor > Anaerobic > Digestate | place: USA... | reverse complement strand
GTATCAGAGGGCGCAAATCGATAGAAACCCTTACTCCAAGTCCGAAACTGTGAAGGTGTCGGCGACTCAGAGTCCCGTAGTAGCAACCGCAAAGCCTCAATTTCAGCCTAAGCAACAGCCGCAAGCGATTCCGCAGCCAACGGCTCGCAGAATCGAATCGCCCTCGCAATCAAGCGGCAAGTGGTCCGCCGAGTCCATCGAGATCGTCAATGGCAATTGTAAAAGTCAACTAGCTGGCGGCAGAGAAGTCGAAGAGAAAACGCGAACTCAATACGCATTCGCCTGCATTTGCATGACGAGGAAGCTCCAAAACGAGATTTCCTTCGATGAATTGGTGCAGGCCTCAGAGTTGAGTGTGGAAGAACAGCAGACCGCCGACGTCAACGTGCTTGTTCGGACACGACTCAAGGAATGCGCAAAAGAGTATTCCATTTCGCTGAAGTAGCTGCGGTGACTTGCCCCCATTCGCTTTGACGGCAGGCTACATGCGCAGTCCTTGGTTTCGAGAGGAGCGCTGGGGTATTTACTGGACTCGCCCCACGAGACTCAGCCAAGCCAAGCTCTCTCCGTGAAGACTCGAAACACCCGATTCATGGGGCCACCGGGCATCTGCGACGAATGCGGACGATCGTGCATGAGCCTGCACCAAGCCGGAATGCGCTGCTACCACTGCAGCACTGAATCGATGGGGTCGAATCGATGGGGTCAGAGTCATTGATTTAAGCCTCGATGAGGAAAAATCTTGCTGTTCGCGACGGGTGACAACCGTTTCAAGCAGCAGATTGAGGCGACGACGGAAGTCCAAGCTTTATTGTAAATCCGGAAATCAATGACTCTGACCCCATTGATCGGAAGTTCAAGTTTTATTGTAAATATGGATATAAATGACTCTGGCCCCATTGATCGGCATGGAATGCCCGAAGCGATGCGCAGCGACAACGGCCCGGAGTTCCGTAGTGAGACGGTGCAGGCGTGGGCCAGGGCAAAGAACATCCGCTGGGATTTCATCCAGCCAGGGTGTCCGGCGCAAAACGCCTACATCGAGCGATTCAACGGAACCTACCGGCTGGAAGTGCTCGGCGCCCATCAGTTCTTCACCTTGGACGACGCTCGAACGGTCACGGAGGAATGGCTGGCCGTTTACAACGAGCAACGCACACACAGCGCCATCGGTCATCTGCCGCCGTTGGCATCCAAACGAAAATGGCAGCAACGCGAGTTTCCAGGAAAAACTGAAGTCACTTGAGGGGGATTGACCCTTGCTGCGATGCGCCGAAAACGGCACTCAGAGCGAGCTTCATAGGTCATCACCTGTGCCGAATCAGCCAGCGCTGCGCATCGGCGCGATCGGGATCAGGCTGGCGAATCGCGCGCGGATGGAGGACTCGATTCCGGCAGCGTCGAGGCCGGACTCGGCCAGCAGCTCTTCGCGGCTGGCATGATCGAGATAGCTGTCGGCGAGTCCGAGGTGCAGGATCGGCAGGCTGATTCCGTGCGCGGCCAGCAGTTCACCGACGCCGCTGCCGGCGCCGCCCGCGATTGCATTGTCCTCGAGCGTGACGAAGGCCTCGTGGCTGCGCGCGAGCTCGATGATCAGGGTCGCATCGAGCGGTTTGACGAAGCGCATGTTGACGACGGTGGCGCCTATCGCTTCGGCCACCTTTGCTGCCGGCGCAAACACCGCGCCAAAGGCGAGCAGGGCGATACGCTGGCCGCGTCGGCGCAGGTCGGCCTTGCCGATCGGCAGGACCTCGAGTGCCGCCTCGACGGCGACGCCACTGCCACTGCCGCGCGGGTAGCGCACGGCCGCCGGCCCCTCGTAGCGGAAGCCCGTGCTCAACATCTGCCGGCATTCGTTCTCGTCGGCGGGGGCCATGACGATCATGTTCGGGATGCAGCGCAGGTACGAGAGATCGAAACTTCCGGAATGGGTCGCGCCGTCGGGACCGACCAGGCCGCCGCGATCGATCGCGAACAGCACGTCGAGATTCTGCAGGGCGACGTCATGGATCAACTGGTCGTAGGCGCGTTGCAGGAAGGTCGAGTAGATCGCGACGACCGGCTTGGCGCCTTCGCAGGCCATGCCGGCAGCCAGCGTCACCGCATGTTGTTCGGCGATGCCGACGTCGAAATAGCGATCCGGATACTGCTTCGAGAAACGCACCAGGCCCGAGCCCTCGCGCATGGCCGGCGTGATCGCATGGAGCGACGCATCGGCGGCGGCCTGGTCGCACAACCATTCACCGAAGATCTCGGTATAGGTCGGTTTTGCCGCGCCCTTCTTGGTCAGCCCCTTGTCGGGATCGAACGGGCCGACCGCGTGGTAGTCGATCTGCTCGCGCTCGGCCGGTGGGTAGCCCTTGCCCTTGGTCGTGATCACGTGCAGCAATTGCGGGCCCTTGAGTTCCCTGAGCGTGCGCAGCGCGCTGACGAGCTGCGGGATGTCATGGCCATCGATCGGGCCGGTGTAGTGGAAACCCAGTTCCTCGAACAGGGTGCTCGGCATGAACATGCCCTTGGCGTGTTCTTCCCAGCGCTTCAGGAAGCGCCAGAGGATGCCTTCGCGCTTCATCATCTTCTTGCCGCTCTCGCGCATGCGATTGAGCGTGCGGCTCGACATCAGGCGCGCCAGCATCTGGGTCAGCGCGCCGACGTTCTCGCTGATCGACATCTGGTTGTCGTTGAGGATCACGAGCATGTCGGGCTTGACGTCGCCGCCATGGTTGAGCGCCTCGTAGGCCATGCCGGCGGTCATCGCACCATCGCCGATGACCGCGACGATCCTGCGCTGATCGCCCTTGTGCTGCGCGGCAATGGCCATGCCGAGTGCGGCGCTGATCGAAGTCGACGAGTGGCCGACCCCGAACGTGTCGTACTCGCTTTCCTCGCGACGCGGAAACGGAGCGAGGCCGTCCTTTTTCTTGACCGTCGTGATGCGGTCGCGGCGACCGGTCAGGATCTTGTGCGGGTAGCACTGGTGGCCGACATCCCAGACCAGGCGATCCTTCGGTGTGTCGAACAGGTAGTGCAGGGCCACGGTCAACTCGACCACGCCGAGGCCGGCGCCGAAATGCCCGCCTGAACTGGCGACCGACTGGACCAGGTACTCGCGCACTTCGCGTGCGATCTCGCCGAGCTCCTGCTCGGGGAATTCACGCAGTTGTGCGGGATTGTCGATGCGCGAAAGGCGCGGGTAGCGGGTGGAATCGATCATCAGGTGCCAAATGGAGCGGGCCAGAGCGCATTTTCGACTACGCGGCAGGGCGGAGCAAGGAAGCGGGTCTGATCAGGCCCGGGCGATCCCTGGCAGTTTCCGGGCGAGGCCGTGGACCGGCCGGGTGAAATCCAGCCGGACGGGTCGCCGATTCGTCCTCGAGGAATGATCCGATGGCTGCCGGCGCGACCGCGAAACGCGCCCCGCGCAACGCCTGGCAGGAAATCAGGACGAATGCCGCGATTGCTTGTGGGCAACGCCGGATCAGGTCGGAGCGCCTTACTGCGGCCGGCGCTTCTTCGGCAGATGGTTGACGAGGAATTCCATCTGATCGGCGAGGATGTTGCGGTTCGAGAGGATCAGATGCTCGACCCAGCTCGGTCGGTAGGGCACGGCGAGCAGGGGCATGTGCGCCTGTTGCGGGGTGCGAGAGCCTTTCTTGACGTTGCAGTGCAGGCACGCCGTGACCACGTTCTGCCAGTTGTCCTTGCCGCCTTTCGAGATCGGGACGACGTGATCGCGGGTCAGTTCGCCGCGCGAGTAGTGGGTGCCGCAATACATGCAGATCATGCGATCGCGGGCGAACAGGGCGACGTTGGTCAGGGCAGGCGCGGGATCGATGCTGCCGATCCGGGCGTGGCCGGTGGTCGCGACGATGGGGTGCAGGTCGAGCAGGCTCTGCTCACCGGAATGACGGTTGGTGCCGCCATGGATGGTCAGGCAGGCATCGCCGAGCGTCCACGCGATCGCTCCGCGCACGTAGAGACAGGTTGCGTCCTGCCAGGAGATCCAATCCATGATCCGACCCGATGCGTCGAGGGAGAGGACGCGCGTGCCATGGATGGTTCCGATCGTTCGCACTTCCGCCAGCATTCCTGACTCCTTTGGGGAGAACGGCCACCGGCGAAGGCGCCGGTATTCTGCGTTGCGCGAGCGGCAGCATAGACCAAGTGCATGGCAATTGTGCAACAGCCGATCACGGCCGGACGCATGACCGCCGCGTCGCCGGCGATCGCACGGAGAAAAGCGGATGTGCCTTCGAACACGCCGTCGCAGGGAGGGGCTTCAGCGGCATGCCCCTCTTTTGCGCCTGATGCGGCCAGCCATCGACTCCCGCGAACCGCGACACGCCGATGCGGATGCCGCGCAATCGCTCAGGGCAGCGGTTTGACCATGCGCACCATTTCTATGGCAAATCCGCTGTGCTCATAGAGGTCACGCGCGCGCCGGTTTCCCTCGAATACGGCGAGCTGGAGGTGGCGGAACTTGTGTTCGCGCGCCCAGCGTTCGGCATAGGCGAGCAGGGCGCGCCCGACACCTTCGCCATCGTGCTTCCTGTCGACGGCGAGGTCCGAGATATGGCAGTTCTGCGCGTGGCTGAAGAAATCCTTCATCGTCTGCAGATGGATGAAGCCGACGCGTTCGCCATCGTCATTCTCGGCGACGAAGACATGCGAGCCGGGCGGTTGTTCGGTCAGGTGCCTGGCCACATCGAGGCGGATGCTTTCGGCGCATTCGCCGCGCCGTCGCCAGGGCGGAAGCTCAAAGCCTTCGACGAAGCGGGGGACGAGGCCGAGGATGAATTCATCATCGTCGGCATCGGCGAGGCGGATATGGATATTGGCTTCCGAATCCATCTGTCTTTTTCCAGGGTTCAACCAAATTGCGAATCGGGCATGGCCATTAGTGTATCCGCGCCGGCGCGGATTGCGGCACCGTGGGCATGGATGCGCGGCAGGATACGACTGAAATAGAAGCGCGCGGTATGCCGCTTGGCTTCCTTGAAATCGTCGACCTGGGCGGAGCCGTCGAGTGCGGCGATGCTGCGCGCCCAGCAGTAGGCGAGCGCCACGTAGCCCGAGTAGAAAAGATAGTCGACCGCCGCCGCGCCGACTTCATCCGGGTTGGCCTGTGCGCGCCGGGCGATCTCCTGGGTCAGGTCGCTCCATTCCTTGGTCACGATGGCCAGCGGGGCGATGAACTCGCCGAGGCCCGGCTTGGCCGAGCTGTCCTGGCAGAATGCGGAAATCTCGCCGAGGAAGTGCTTGAGGCCGGCGCCCTGCAGAAGCAGGATCTTGCGTCCGAGCAGGTCATTGGCCTGGATCTGGGTCGTGCCTTCGTAGAGCGTCGTGATGCGTGCGTCGCGCGAAAACTGCTCGACGCCGGTTTCGACGATGAAGCCGTGGCCGCCGTAGATCTGCACCGCGTCGTAGGTGGATTCCTGGGCCAGTTCGGTGAGCAGCCCCTTGACGATCGGTGTCAGGAACGAGACCAGTTCCTCGCCGCGCTTGCGCTCCTGTTCGTCGGCGGCATGTGTCGAGATGTCGTGTTGCATGTAGGCATACAGAGCAAGCACGCGGCAGCCTTCCGCAAACGATTTCTGGGTCAGCAGCATGCGCCTGACATCGGCATGCACGATCAATGGATCGGCCGGCTTGTCGGGAAATTTCGGGCCGCTCGCCGAGCGCATCTGCAGGCGGTTGCGCGCGTAGTCCAGCGAGTTCTGATAGCCGCGTTCGATCTGGCCGAGACCCTGCACGCCGACCGCCATGCGCGCGGTATTCATCATCGTGAACATGGCATTGAGACCCTTGTTCGGGCCGCCGATCAGCCAGCCTTCGGCTGCGTCGAAATTCATCACGCAGGTGACCGAGGCATGGATGCCCATCTTGTGTTCGATCGAACCGACGGCCAGCGAATTGCGCTCGCCGACCTTGCCCTGCCTGTCGACCTTGAACTTCGGCACGATGAACAGCGAAATGCCTTTGACGCCGGGCGGTGCATCGGGCAGGCGCGCAAGCACGAGATGGACGATGTTGTCGGTGAGATCGTGCTCGCCGGCAGTGATGAAGATCTTCGTGCCACTGACCCGGTAGCTGCCATCGGCGACCGGTTCGGCGCGGGTCTTGAGCAGGCCGAGATCAGTGCCGCACTGCGGCTCGGTCAGGCACATCGTGCCGGTCCAGCGGCCTTCGGTGATCGGCGTGAGGAAGGCATCCTGCTGCCATTTTTCGCCGTGTTTCTTGAGCGCTTCGCTGGCGCCGTGCGAAAGCATGGGGAAATTGCTCCACGACATGTTCGCCGCGTCGATCATCTCCTTGAAGATCACGCCTATCGTTTCGGGCAGTTCCTGGCCACCGAACGCCGCCGGCGTCGTCAGCGCAGGCCAGCCGCCTTCGACAAACTTGGCATAGGCTTCCTTGAAGCCTTTCGGCGTGCGCACGCTCGCCGTGGCCTTGTCGAGCGTGCAGCCTTCCTGGTCGGCGCTTGCGTTGAGCGGCGCAAGCACCTGTTCGGCAAATCTGGCCGCCTCGTCGAGCACGGCGTCGACGATATCGGGTGTCGCCGATTCGAATCCGGGCAGGCGCTTGAACAGCGCCTCGGCGCCCAGCACTTCGTTCAGCGCGAAGCGGATGTCCTGGATGGGGGCTTTGTACTGGGTCATGGAATGTCCTTGGGTGAGGCGTGTGCGGCGCTCGAACTAGCGCCAGGTGTCGATCAGGCCTGGGGCAGCGGTCAGTCGGCTCTTGCGTTCGAACTTGAAATCGCCCTTCGGGTCGCTGCTGCGGATCGTCCCGTGCAGGCGATAGGCGAAATCGGGACTGCCCGGGCGCACGCCTGCGCCCGGTGTCAGTGTCGCTTCGAAGACATCGGCACTTTCACCGGGCACATACAGATCGAGCGCCATTTTCAACGAGCCCGCCTTCTGATCGGCGATTTCGAGCTCGGCATCGATGGCATTGAACGTCATCGGTACGTTGCTGAAGTTCTGCATGCGTATGCGCAGCTGCCAGCTGCCATCGGCGCGCACTGTCAATTCCTGCACGCTGGCGGTGGGTGGGCTGACGCGCTTTACCGGGCCACCGCCGCAGGAAGCAAGGGCGAGTGCCGCCAGTGCGGCGACAACGAGATTGCGGAATGACATGGGCATCCTCAAACGATCGTTTCAACTCGGCTAGCGTAGCGTGTCGCAGCCATGCAGAAAAGCTGCTGCACCTTCGATCAGGCTGGAATCCCGTTGCGCACGGGAGGCTGGCTGGCGACGAAGGCCACGACATCGAGTCGCGCGACAGTGCGACCTGCGCGCATGAGGACGACTTCGTCGGCCAGCGCGGCCACTTCGTCGGGCTGATGCGAGACCAGCAGGGTCGCGATGCCGAGTTCCTGCTTGAGTCGGCGCAAATGCTCGAGTACCTGCACGCGTGCCTCGCGATGCAGTCCGGTCAGAGGCTCATCGAGCAGCAGGACGCGCGGTTGCGAAAGCAGGGCGCGGCCGATTGCCACGCGTTGGCGCTCGCCGCCTGACAGGTCGAGCGGGCGGCGCCCGAGCAGGCTGCCGAGATCGAGCAGATCGACGATGCGATCCAGTCCCGCGACCGGACGTCGCCTGGCGTGCGCGCCATACAACAGGTTGGCGCGCACGCTCAGATGCCTAAACAGCCTTCCATCCTGGAACACGTAGCCAACTTCACGTGCCGCGGGCGCGACATCGACCCCTGATGCGTGATCGAACAGGACCTGTCCATCGAGGACGATGCGTCCGGACTGCGGTCTGACAAGGCCGGCGATGGCATTGAGCACGGTGGTCTTGCCCGCGCCGGAATCGCCGAACAGCGCCACGCATCGCGCGCTTGCCGCGAATTCGACGTCGATCGGAAGGTCGCGATACTCAAGATGCAGGGCGACCTCAATCATGCTGTCGACGTCCCCACAAAGTGCCGCCGAGCAAGGCGGCGACGAGGGTTGCCGCAAACGCCACGCCGAGTGCGACCAGGGTCAATCGCTGCACGCCGCCTTCGCCGCCAGGCAGGCTTATCAGCTCATAGATCGCGATCGGCAGGGTCCGCGTCTCGCCCGGTATGCTCGAAACAAAGGTGATCGTCGCGCCGAATTCACCAAAGGCGCGCGCGAAGGCCAGCACGCCGCCGGCGACGATGCCGCGCGACGACAACGGCAGGACGATCGTCACAAAACGTCGCCACGTCGAAGCGCCCAGCGTTTCGGCCGCGCGCTCGAGGCGACGATCGACCATGTCGAACGCGACCCGTATCGACAGCACGAGCAGCGGAAAGCCCATCACGCAGGCCGCGAGCACCGCTCCGGTCCAGCGGAATGCGAACACGATCCCGATCTGCCCCAACCATTCGCCGATCCAGCCGTGGCGACCGAACAGGACGAGCAGGGCGTACCCGGTTACGACCGGCGGCAGGGTCAAGGGCAGGAACAGGGCGGCTTCGATCAGGATTCGACCCGGAAAGCGCGCGCGCGACAACAGCCAGGCGAGACCCAGCGCGAACGGCAACGAAACGATCACGCTGAGCACGCCGACGCGCAGGCTCAGGCTCAAGGCTTCCCATTCGGCCGGGCTCAGCGGGTTCATCTGCGCGCGGTATCGAAGCCGTAACGCGTGAAGATCGCGAACGCTGCATCCGAATGCAGCAGGGCCAGCAGCGCGCGCGCGGTTTCGTTGTCGTGATCCTTGAGCAGCGCAACCGGATAGACGATCGCCGGATGGGTGGTCGCGGGAAATGTGTCGACCACGCGGACCTGCTTTTCCGAAACCGCGTCCGAGCGATAGACGATGCCGAGAGGCGTTTCGTGGCGGACAACGAAACCCAGGGCCCCGCGCACATGCACTGCAGGCGCGATGCGCGGCTCGACCTTCGACCAGACGCCGAGCGAGGCAAGTGCGGCCTTCGCGTACTTGCCCGCTGGCACGCTGTTCGGTTCACCGATCGCGAGCCGGCCGTCCGCACCAAGCGCGCCGACGAGATCGAACCCCGGCGTGATCGTGAGCCTGGTCGTGCTGTCGCTCGCGGCGACCAGGACCAGCGCATTGCCGAGCAGATCGCTGCGCGTGCCGGCGATGAGCTTGCCGCGTTGCTCGACAAAGTCCATCCATTCCGAATCCGCGGAGATGAACAATGCCGCCGGCGCATCGTGTTCGATCTGGCGCGCCAACTGCGAGGAGGCTGCGTAGCTGACCTTGATATCGCCGATCGCGAGGCCTTGCGGCGTGGCGATGATCGCATCGAGTGCCGGTTTGAGACTGGCCGCAGCAAAGACGACGACTTCGGCCGCCCTTGCCGGCAGTATCGGAAGCAGCAGGACAATCCCGACCAGCAGTGCGCGCAAGCCCGCGCGCGTTCCGGTCAGTGCAGGTTCGCTCATCGGGCTCTCGCAAGGAGGTGAGTGCGGGCTATGATCGGTGGCGATCGAACAGCGGAGGGTGCGCAATGGCAAAGAGCAGTTCGAGGACAGCGCTGCGCTTGCGCCTCATGCATGGTGATCGCGTCGCGATGGGACCGGGCAAGGCCGAACTTCTTGAATGCATCCGCGAGACCGGCTCGATCTCTGCCGCCGGGCGACGCATGCAGATGAGCTACAAGCGCGCCTGGCAACTGATCGAGGAAATGAACGCCTGTTTTCGCGTGAGCCTTGTCGAAGCCTCGCGAGGAGGCCGCGGTGGTGGCGGTGCGCGACTGACGCCGATCGGTGCGGACGTGCTGGAGCGGTTCCGGCGGATCGAGCAGGCCTGCGCGGAAGTTGGCCGTGACGACCTCGCATCGATCCGTCACCAGCTCGAGCGCACGACCCACACTTGATCGGCGTAGCCGTTGCGGTGACGCGTCGATTCGCGAATCCTGATTCGGGACTGGAATCATGCCGGCACGGATTGTCGCATCGTCAGCGATATGGTCATATGGATAGAACGATAGCCGATCAATTGCTGTCTTGTCCTTGTCCGATGGTCCGCCCGCCCATCCGGGAAGCCGGAAGGCGCTGACGTTGGCGCTCGCCGGGCCGTGCATGGTGGTCGGGTCGGATCAATCGCCTCGTCTGCTTTCAGACGGCTGTTTCGGCAGGAACCCGGGAGAACAGACGTGACCGATCAGCACCGCAGGCAGCTCGCCGATCATGCCAGCCAGGTGGCGATACGTCCTCGCTGGATGGTCGCGTTCGCGTTAGCCCTTACGCTGGGTGGATTGGGCCCTGCCTCGGGCGCGCTTGCGGAAAAACCCGATCGGGCTGTGCCGGACGAGCATCCGAATGTGGCGAAGATCGTTGTTGCGGGTGAGGTGTCCCGACCGCTCGAGACCGACATCGCTGCGCTGTCGAAACTGCCGCGAACATCGGTCACCGCGAGCGCGCATGGCGTCGAAGGGCGTTGGCAGGGCGTCGCGCTGATCGAGATCCTGCGCGCGGCGGGCGCGCCAGTCGACGAGGCCTTGCGTGGACGGAACCTTTCCCTGTATGTGCGCGTGACCGCAGCCGATGGATATCGCGTCGTCTTTGCGCTCGCCGAGCTCGACCCGAAGTTTCGCGATGACCGGACAATCCTCGCCGACCACGAGGGCGACCAGCCGCTGGGCGCCGATCAGGGTCCGTTCCGCATCATCGCTCCGGCCGAGAAGCGGCCGGGCCGATGGGTACGCCAGGTCACCCGCATCGATGTGCTTCGTGCGCCGGATTGACCGTTCGCGCCGGATTACCGGGTGGGTCTGATGCCTATTCGCCGCCCGTGTTCGCCTTCAGGTTGAGGAAGGGCACGGTGCCGCCCGGAACCATCGTTGTCGGCAGCACGCCATTCCATTTCTCGGCCTGGGTCAGCGCGATCAGCTGCGCGTTCTGCTTGAGCGCCTCGCCACGCGACTTGATCGCGTCACCTTCGGCAACGCCGCGCACACGTATCGCCTCGGCCTCGGCCTGCGCCTGGGCCAGCGCGGAATCGGCCTGCGCCTTGGCCTGGGTCACGGTGATCTCGGCGTTGATGCGTTCGGTCTCGAGGTTCTGTCGTTTCGTCTGGATCTCGACCTCGGCCATCATGCGTTTCTCGATCGATTGCTCGTAGGCATCGGAGAACGTCACGTCCTCGACCTGAACGCTGTCGACCACGACCGGACCGATCACCGATTTCTTGAGGATCTCGTTGATGTCGATGCCGAGCTTGGCACGGTCCTGGATGGCCGAGATCGCGGTGTAGCGACCGAACACGTTCTTGACCTCATCGGGCACCTTGCGGCTGATCAGGCGATCGACCATTTTCTCGATCGTGCCGTATTGCGAATAGAGCTCCTCGACATTCGCCTCCGGTACGCGATAGCTGACCGAGACACGCAGGGTCGCGGGTTGCTGGTCCTTGCTGTAGGACTCCACGCGGTCGTAGAGGATCGTCTGGTTCTGCACCGAGACATGCTCGACCGTATCGACGAAAGGCACCTTGAAATTGAGGCCGGGTTCGGCGATGCCGACGATCGCGCCATAGCGCAATTTCACGCCGCGCTCGCCCTGGTCGACCGTGTACCAGCTGCCAAAGACGATCGAGAGCAGCAGCAGGGCGATGACGATGCCGATCGCGCCGACGGAAATCAAACGATTGGACGTGCCCATGAAGGCGGCAGGACGATTCATGATGCTTCCCCTGGAGGCTGGTTCGAGAACGACGCGGATTGCGCCATGCGGACTATTTGCGCGTGTAGTCCCGGTAGAACCCGATCGCCCCGCGCACGATCAGGGCAACCAGGACCAGTCCTCCGACGACTTCGATCAACACACCCATCTTGCGGACTCCCCGATTGGCGGCATCAGGCCGGTAGCAGGACAATGCAGGCGAACCGGCGGATGTTCAAGCCGGGCCGGGGCGCATCCGTGCCGGCACGATCCTTTCAATGCGCCACGCCGCGATAGATTTTCTCGCCCGCCGTGACGCGCAGGCGCAGCCGGTTCTCGGGTGGTGCGGTCGGGCAGACGACATGCGGCGACAACGAACAGGGCGGGTTGAAGGCCTTGTTGAAATCGAGCACGACCTTGCCGTCCTTCGCCGCATCGGCATACAGGAAGCGCGCGGCCGGATAGGTTTCCTTGCCGCTGGTCCGGTCGGTGAAGATGAAGAACAGGCGCCCGTCGTCCTCGAGCACTGGCTGCAGCTCGTACCGCGCGCCGTCGCGCTCGAAAACGGCCTTGCCGGGAACCGCCGCCTTCTCCAGCGTGTTGATGATCGTCAGTAGTTCGATTTCATGAGCCGGATCGTAGGCCTGCCAGTCCGCCTCGATGCGCCACGATGGATCGATCGCAAAGGTGTCGATACCCGAGAACGCCTTGCGGGCGGCGGAATCCGGATCACGGAAACGCCAGCCGACGACGTCACCCATGCGTACCACGTAGAACCAGTACCTGCCGATGTCCAGGCGCGTGGGCGTCGCTCCATCGGCATTGTCGTGCAGCGTGACCTTGGCCTCGACCGGTTTGCCGGCGATGCGGGCATCACTGCCCGCTGCCGGGTGGAAGGTCACCGCACCGGTCTGGTCGAGGTCCAGCGTGCCGAGCTTCGCCGGCCCGCCCGGCAACACGATCGTGTTGCCGCTGGCGGAGCCAAGCGTGCTCGTGCCGGGATTGACGATGCCCGAACCTGCGTAACTGAACCAGCCATCCGGTTTCTGCAATGACTCGACGCGGTTTGCACGCCACTGTTCGATCGATTGAATGTAGTCATCCGCTGCGCGAGCGCCGTTTCCGGAGGCGAGCAGGGTGATCAGCAGGACAGGAATCACGCGCATGGAATGAAATCCGCGGTCGGGGCCGGTCCGCAGTATAGGAGCCTCCGCTGCAGACGACGAGGCGGGTCCCGTTCGGTCCGATCGGCGTCAGGACGTGATCTCGAATCCGTGCTTGAAGATCAGGTCGGTCACGGTCACGGTGCTGCGCACGCATTGATAGGTTTCACCGATGCGTGCGCCGGTGTTGATGATCTCGAAATGACTGACGAGGACCGGGGTCGAGCCGCCTGCGCCATTCCAGAATGTCTGCGAATCGATGCCCAGCGTGGCCCATTTCGCGGTCGTGTAGCGGTCGGTCTCGAACGTCAGGGCAATGTTGCCGCCGTCGGCGAGGACGATGCCGTAGCGCTGCATCGTGCGCAGGATGACCTGGGCGGCCGCACTGTAGCCGGTCATGTTGAAATTCGATTTCAGGCGCATGCGCACGCCGTAGGGAACCGTTCCGATCGGCCCGATTGGCCCACCCGCATGCGAGGCGGGGCGTACATAGAGCTTGTTCTCATCGCCACCGAGCGCGGCATCGGTGGCCATGCGTTCATTCGGCAGGATGAAGCGGATCGCGTGGCCGAGATCCGAATTGGCCACGCCCATGTTCGCCGCGACCTCATCCGCATTGACCAGCAGCGGTGCAATCGGGAATCCGGCGGCATCGCCACTCGTGCAATGTTCGCCACGTCCTTCCGGTGGATAGACCGCATTGAGTTGCCATACCACGAGGCAACGCGCGTCGAGCACGCCACCCGAGAAATTGCCCGAATAGAGTTCGTAGAGCAGATTGCCCTGGCGCACCAGCAGGTGACAATCTTCACCTTCGTTGTCGCAGCTGAGGCCGCTCTGGCCTTCGAACGCAGCGCCAGTCGGGACCGGCATCGTCGCGGGCAAGGCCTCGCAATCGGGTGTGTAGTATTCGCCCTTCTCGTGATGCGGGACGACAGTCCTCATCGGAGATCCCAAAGGCGCATCTGGAAACGTCTGCAGCGAGAAATCGATCTGGAACTTGTTGCCATTGCCCCAGCCGCCAAGGCCGGCCAGGGTATTGATCATCGACGTCGAATTCGGATGCAGTGATGCGGCGGCGATGTTCTGGTGCCACACCGAGCCGGGCGGGAAACGTGGTGGAGGATTGGCCCCGGTCGCCAGTGGCGCAAGGATGCCGAGTAGTAGCAGGATTCGATGGATGGGTTTCATGCGACCGCTCCGGATGTGGCCGAGCCAGACTGTGCAGGAAGGATCGGCCGGATTCTGCGCGCGAATTGCCGGTTTGACCAATGCGCAAGACCGCACCCGCCTGGCCGCGGGCGTGATCCCGATGACCACCTGATAGCATGGAAGGCATGCCTGAATCCTCCGTGCAGCTACTCAATACCGTTTTCGGTTACGCCGCGTTTCGTGGCGATCAGCAATCCATCATCGAACGTGTATCGAGTGGAAACGACGCACTGGTGTTGATGCCGACCGGTGGCGGCAAGTCGCTTTGCTACCAGATTCCCGCGTTGATCCGAGCCGGTACGGCGATCGTCGTGTCGCCGCTGATCGCCCTGATGCAGGATCAGGTCGAGGCCTTGCACCAGCTCGGCATCGATGCGGCCTTCCTCAATTCGAGCCTCGACGCGGGCGCCCAACGCGCTGTCGAGCAACGACTGCTCGCGGGCGACCTGAAGCTGCTCTACGTCGCTCCCGAGCGCCTGTTGACCGGGCGCTTTCTCGACCTGCTTGAACGGATCCGGATCAGTCTCTTCGCGATCGATGAGGCGCATTGCGTATCGCAATGGGGCCACGATTTCCGTCCCGAATACCGACAGCTGACCATCCTGCACGAGCGCTTTCCACGCGTGCCGCGGATTGCCCTGACCGCGACCGCCGATGCACCGACACGTCGCGAGATCATCGACCGGCTCGGCCTCGGATCGGCGCAGGCGTTCGTCGCCAGTTTCGATCGACCGAACATCCGTTACAGCGTGGTCGAGAAGGACAATCCGCGTCGCCAGCTCAAGGATTTCCTGATCGGCCATCGCGATCAGTCGGGCATCGTCTATTGCCTTTCGCGCAACAAGGTCGATGCGACGGCGACGGCACTGACCGACGACGGGTTCCTCGCCTTGCCGTATCACGCCGGCATGAGCGCCGAATCGCGCGCGGCCAATCAGAAGCGCTTCCTGCGTGAGGATGGCATCGTCATGGTGGCGACGATCGCGTTCGGCATGGGCATCGACAAGCCCGATGTGCGCTTCGTTGCGCATCTCGACCTGCCGAAGAGCCTCGAGGGCTACTATCAGGAAACCGGTCGTGCCGGGCGCGACGGCCTGCCATCGGAAGCCTGGATGACCTACGGTCTTGCCGATGTCGTCACGCTGTCGCAGTTCATTTCGAAATCCGATTCGGGCGAGGAGCGCAAGCGCGTCGAGCGCAGCAAGCTCAATGCCCTGATCGGCTATGCCGAAAGCACGGGCTGTCGACGCAACCAGTTGCTGAGCTATTTCGGCGAGCAGCCACCCGCCAATTGCGGCAATTGCGACAATTGCCTTGATCCGCCGGAGACCTGGGACGCGACCGTGGTCGCGCAGAAGGCCTTGTCCTGCGTCTATCGCACGGGCCAGCGCTTCGGCGTCAAGCATCTGGTCGATGTCCTGCGTGGCGTCGATGGCGAGAAGGTGCGCAAGTTCGACCACGACAAGCTCAGCACGTTCGGCATCGGCGTCGAATACGACGATCGGCAATGGAGCGCGATTTTCCGCCAGCTTGTCGCCGCGGGCCTGCTTGCGCCGGACGACGAGGGTTTCGGAACCCTGCGCCTGGTCGATGCGAGCCGAGCCGTGCTGCGTGGCGACAGCGTGGTGCGGATGCGTCATGGTGCCGACAAGGTCGAGCGCAGGGCGAAACGGAAATCCGCGCGCGGTGAACGCGCGAAGCAGGCTCTGGATATCGCGCCGCACGAATCCGCCTTGTGGGATTCGCTGCGCGGGACGCGGGCGCGCCTGGCGAAGGAGCAGGGTGTTCCGGCCTATCGCATTTTCGCCGATGCGACCCTGCTGCAGATGGTGCGCGAACATCCGCAGTCGCTCGGCGAATTGACCCGCATCAGCGGCGTAGGTGAGATGAAACTGGCCCGTTATGGCGAGGAATTCCTCGGCGTGCTCACGGCGTTCGCACACGACTGACGACCGCTTTCGCCTCGCATCAACGCGGATGGCGCCGCCTCGGCATGGCCCGCGCCTTCGTGCACGCCCGTTGGGATGATGCTCCGCGCACGACCAGTCATGCGCATCATCCGTAAACGGGCTCCCGGCGAGCGAAGCCCTCAGTCGCAAGGGTGCCCGCAGGCGCGATGTCTCCGAGAGTACTCGCGGGAAACGCACCTCCCGCCATGCGGGACAAGCAACCGAAATCGATCCTAGAAATCCTGCGGACGCACCGCACCGCTGTCGTCCGGAGTGAAGGCGACCTCGCGCAATGCCTCGTCGGGCAGGGCATACGACGTCGCGAGGTGACTGCCTTCGTGGAGGATCTCGGGATACAGCACGCCGCGTAGCGCCTGCACGGCGAAGATTTCCTGCACGTCGCCAGTGAATCTGAGCAGGCCGATCGTGTTGCCGGTGTCGACATGCACGGCCCATACGCCGCTCTGGCGCTCGATGTTGTCCTCGGTGATCCCGATGCCGGTGAACGGATTGCCCTCGCGCAACTGGGAGAGGCCGATGAAGGCGACCGGACCGATGAAATCCAGGCCGCGCGCGAATCCCGGTACGCGCGCGACGTCGGTCTTCACCCCGCTCGCCGGGTCGATCGTGACGAGCGCGCCACGTGCGGATTCGAGCAACCACAGGCGGCCGGCGTGCCAGCGTGGCGAGTGCGGCATCGACAAGTGGCGCGCAATGATGCGTTCCTCTTGCATGTCGATCAGCAATCCGCCATCGCGCTTGTTCGCACGCCAGCCCTGCGGCGTATCGGTTTCTCCCAGTGCAGTCAGGTAACGAGGCTGGCCATCGCGCATGCCGAGGCCATTCAGATGGCAGCGATCCTCGGGCGCATAGCTGCCCACGAATCGGGGCCGCCAACGCGGCACGAAGCTCGATGCCGCATCCAGCGTGCACAGGCAAGAGAACAGCGTATTCACGAACCACAGCTCGCCGCGGGCGTCCCAGGCCATCTCGTGGATGTCGATCGCGCCGGTAACGTGGCTGCGTCGCGCGAGATACACGGCATCGTGCGCCGGCGGATCCTGCAGGCGCGCGGCAACCTTGGGCATGTTGTGGAATTCGACGATTTCCAGACGGGTTCCGATGGCGATGCGTGCTGGATCGGCAGCGATGCCCATCGGCTGGTCGAAACCGCGAAAGTGCGTGTTGATCGAGTCACCGTCGGGTCGCAGGATCACGAGCTTGCCGGCCTGGAACGTGCTGACGACAAGGCAGGCACCGAGGCTGCGCAGCAGATCCGGAAATCCTTTCGTGTGCGCGCTGCCGAATATCCTGGCAGCTTCGGGCGGGTCGCTGGAGGTTCGTGTCATGGTCGCCAGGTTTGCGGAATGCGTCGACCGCAGTCGTCGATCAAGCATACCGCTGGCCGCAGCCACGCGGGAGCAGATGCCCGCGAGGGCGCGGGTCAGGCGGATCGCGACGGCGAGTCGCGGGATGCTCGGTGCTCGGTGGCGGTAGCGCCGGCTCGCGGCTGCAGCGTGGCCAGCGATTGCAGGGTCGCCACGAGATCGGCATCGATCGGTGCGGCCTCGCGCTTGCCCCATTCGATCAGCTCGAGGCGGCCATCGTGGTGTTCGACGATCGCCGTGCAGCTGTCGACCCAGTCGCCGCAATTGACGTAGTCGATCCCATCGACCTTGCGCATCGCGGCGACATGGATATGCCCGCAGATCACGCCGTCGAGACCGCGATCGCGCACCGCGCGCGCTACCGAACGCTCGAAATCGCCGACGAAGCTGACTGCGAGCTTGACCTTGCGCTTGGCATAGCCTGCGAGTGACCAATAGCCGGCGATGCCGAGGCGGCGGCGCAACCACGACAGCCAGACGTTGACGCGAACCAGCCCGTTGTAGGCAATGTCGCCGAGCACGGCGATCCAGCGGTGGTAGCGCGTGACCTGGTCGAACTCGTCGCCATGGATGACCAGGTAGCGCTTGCCGTCGGCCATCGTGTGCACGTGCTCGCCGACAAGGGCGATTTCGCCGAAGCGGATGCCGACATGCTCGCGCAGCGCTTCGTCATGGTTGCCGGGAATGAAGGTGACCTTTTCGCCGTGGCGTGCCCGACGCAGGATCTTCTGCACGACCGTGTTCTGCGCAGCCGTCCAGCGTACCTCGCGTTTCATCGCCCAGAAATCGACGATGTCGCCGACCATGAACAGATGCTCGGCGGAATAGTCGCGCAGGAAGCCGAGCAGGCTTTCGGCCTGGCACGCCCGCGTGCCGAGATGGACATCGGAAATGAATACCGAACGCACGCGCGTCAAATTCATGGTTTGTGTCCGATGAACGCGTACCAGGGCACGCGCAGCAGTGGCAGGTACGGGACCGGCGCAAGCGATTCGGTCAGCTCGCAGGTCGGCAGCACGCTGCACAGCGTCGGCAGTTGCGCGCTGTCCAGGCGCACGCCGTCGTGTCCGAACCAAGCCGGCCAGAACTTGCGCGTGATCCAGTTGTGGCGGCTGCAGCCGGCCAGCGGTTGCTCCGCGGCGACATAGAAATCGACGACGGCGAGCACGCCGCCGGGTTTGAGCATGGCCAGGGCGTTGACGATCGCCGCGCGCCAGTTCGGGATCATCGTCAGCGCATACAAAAGGATCACCGCGTCGACCGGCGCGTCCGCTTGCCATGTCGTCGCATCGCCGTGGATCGCGCGCAACTGCGGGAAAACCCGCCCGCGTTCGCGCGCGCGCTCGAGCATCGGCTCGCACAGGTCAACCACTTCATAGCGCGCGATGCGCGAGACGCGTTCTGCGAAGAACTCGATATTGCGGCCCGTGCCGCCGCCGAGATCGACCACATGTGCCCGCTCAGCCAGCGGCAGCTTCGCGATCAGCTGCTGGCGACCGTGCAGCAATCGCTCGCGGAAGAGGTCGTAGTGCTCGGTTTGCGGTGCGTAGAAAGCCGCCAGGCTGTCCGCCTGTGTAGCGGCCCTGGGCATGCCGCGCGCCATCGCGCGCAACACCGAGAGATCCGAACGCAGCGCGTCAAGCCGGCGCATCGGCGATCACGAAGCCGGCATAGGTATGCACGCGGTCGCCCGGTTGCAGCGCGTCGGCCATCTCGTCATGGAAACGCAGGATCTCGCGCAGCGGCCGGTCCTCGATCCCCACGCGCTGCGCAGCGAGCCAGGCCGGACGTTCCTGCGCGCTGCGCAACAGGATCCGTGCGCGGGGTGACGCACGATCGAGGATCGCTTCCCATTCCTCGCGCAGCGCTTCGGGGTAGTAGGAGCTCATCCAGTCCATGTGGTCGAGCAGGATGAAGCGCGTGATGCGTTCGTCGGATGCCTTGAGAAACCCGGTCACGGTTGTCGTATGCACGCGGATGCTGTCGACCAGCCCGCTTTTCAGGCGTTCGAAATTCTTCCGCTTGAGATACTCCGGGCAGCAGGCTTCGCTGTACCGGCCGGTCAGGTAGACGCGCCAGAAGTAGTTGTCGGCGAGTGGCAACTGGCGGAACACGTACTGCACGGATTCGCGGATGAAACCGGCGACTCCACCGGCATGCTGGGCCTCGACGAGGCGTCGCTGCGGGTGCGGCACGCCGAGCAGGTTCATGAAGAGCTGGCGCGAAATGATCCAGTTGACCGCGCGATTCCACAATGCCGGTGCAACGCGCTCGTCGTAGATGCGGCGCTGCTCGTCGAGGTTGCCTGCGCCGAGCAGGTCGATCGTCGCGGCATGCAGTTTCGGTTGCGAGCGGAACCAGCCGCGCACGCATCGGGCGACCACGCCAGACAATCCATGGAAGTAGAAACTGCCGCGACGACTCGTGAACCAGTGCGTGTGGCGATCCCACCAGGTTCGCGAGAACGGAGACAGCTCTGCGCGCAGGTGTTCGAGGTAGAGGCACTCGAAGCGCTCGTGGTAGCCCTCGCCGAAGATGCGGAAGAAGTCTTCGAAGGCGAGCGTGCGGATCGCTGCCATCTTCAGTTCGAGCAGGGCGTTCTGGCGTGGATTGGCATCGACGCAATGGATGCGCTTCGGTGCGCGCAATGCATAGTCGAGTGCATTGCAGCCGGCGCTCGTGATGACGAGGACGACATCCTCCGGGCCGAGCGCCAGGGCCTGGTGATCGATCGCGGGATCTTCCCAGCAGGTGTTGTAGACGAGGCTGCGTGACCAGATCGCGTTGAAGATCCGCCGATCGATGCGATCGCGCAGGCTCGGTCGGGTGGAGGCTTGGTTGGCGTGCATCGAAGGCGATCCGAAGGCGGCATTCGGGTCGACATGCTGCGTCGGCAGTGTGACAGCGCCGTGATGGATCGCGTCATCGACCTGAAACCTTGCATCGCGAGCATGAGCCAACGCCGCTGCACGATACCGACGACATGCTCAATCTCGAATCGAAAATCGAGGCGCGCTTTCCGGATTGGTTCGCCGGGCGTCGCGGTGACATCGCGCGTCCCCTGGTCCGATCGCTGAGCCGGCTATCGCGCATCGATGCGATTGAATGTTTCCTGCGCGACAACGCGCATTTGCGCGGACTTGCCCTGGTCGAGGCCGCACTGGAATGGCGCAACTGCCGCTTTCTTGTCGATCAGGTCGAGCGCGAACGCATCCCCGAAACCGGTCGCGTCGTGATCGTCGCCAACCATCCGCTCGGCGCGCTCGACGCCCTGGTGTTGCTGGCTCTCGTCGGCAGCGTGCGTCGCGATGTACGCATCGTCGCCAACGATTTCCTGCTCGCCTTCGAGGGCCTGTCGGACCTGTTCATTCCATTGCGCATGATGGGCGGCAAGCCCGGTGCCGAGAGCGTGCGCAACGTTGATGCCGCGCTCGAACGCGAAGAAGCCGTGATCGTGTTCCCGGCGGGCGAAGTCTCGCGCATGACCCCGCGCGGCATTCGCGATGCGCCGTGGCGACATGGATTCGTGCGCTTTGCCGCGCAGGCCGGCGCGCCGGTCGTCCCGGTACGCATCGAAGGGCGCAACTCGGCATTGTTCTATGGCGTGTCCGCGTTCTTCAGGCCACTTGGCACGACCTTGCTGGCGCGCGAGATGTTCGCGAAGCAGAAGCGCCTTGTCATCCGTGTCGGTGCGCCGCGTGCGGTGGACGAAGTGATGGACGGACTCGGCGATCGACGGCGCGCGAGCCGCGATGTGCAACGCGCCGTCTACGCGATCGGCCGGCGCAACGATCGCTGGACCTCGACGATGGCGCCGCTCGTGCACCGGCCTTCTCTCAGCGCGATTCGCGTCGAACTCGATCGACTCGATCTGCTCGGCGAAACCGCGGACGGCAAGCGCATCCATGGCGGCCGGCTCGGCAGCGACTCGCCGCTGCTGCGCGAGATTGCGCGTCTGCGGGAGTTGACCTTCCGCCGCGTCGGTGAAGGCACCGGCAAGCGCATGGACACCGACAGCTACGACAGCAGCTACGACCACATCGTTCTGTGGGATGCCGACGACAGCGAGATCGCCGGTGCCTATCGCGCCGTGCCTTGCGCGCGCGTGCTCGACAGTGTCGGCCAGAAAGGGCTGTATACCGCGAGCCTGTTCCGGTTCGACAGCCGTCTTTTGCCGACCATTGAACGCGGTGTCGAGCTCGGGCGCAGCTTCGTGCAACCGAAGTACTGGGGCACGCGCAGCCTCGACTATCTGTGGTACGGCATCGGCGCCTGGCTCCGCCGACATCCCGAGATCCGCTACCTGTTCGGGCCGGTATCGATCAGCGCGAACCTGCCACGTGAGGCGCGCGAATGGCTGGTCGCCTATTACTCGCGCTATTTCGGCCACGACGAGGTTCTCGCCCGAGCACCGCATCCGTTCGAGTTCGTCGATGTGCCACCCACGTTCGACGGGCTGGATGCCGAAGCGGCGATGCCCTTGCTGCGCAATCGCCTCGATGCGCTCGGCGCACGCATTCCCACGTTGTACAAGCAATACACCGAGCTCTGCGAGCCAGGCGGCACGCGATTCCTCGGCTTCGGCATCGATCCGGCATTCGCCAACGCGATCGACGGACTGATCCTCGTCGACCTGGGCCTGCTGAAGGCGAAGAAACGCGCACGTTACCTCGGCGGGTCCTCCGATCCGTCCTCGCCTGCGGCGTGCGGGCGCGTGATCGAGCGCGTCCCGCTGGAATCGCGCGCCGGTTGAACTCGCGGTTGCACGGCTGCGGGTGGCTATACTCCGGCGTCGATTCCTGCCGGAACCCTCCATGTCAGCCGATGCCGTGTCGCAACCTCCTGCCGAATTCCTCGGCCATCCGAAGGGTCTGTACATCTGCTTCTTCACCGAGATGTGGGAGCGCTTCTCGTTCTACGGCATGAAGGCGCTGTTGCTGCTGTACCTGGTGAAGTACCACCTTTTTTCGGACGACTACGGCTACAACCTGATCGGCGCCTACGGTGGGCTGGTCTACGCGATGCCGGTTATCGGTGGCCTGATTGCCGATCGCTGGCTCGGCATGCGCAAGGCGGTCGTGTTCGGCGGCATCCTGCTCGTGCTCGGCCATCTCGGCATGGCCATCGAAGGCGATCAGGCGACGCTTGTCGATGGTGTCGTGACGCGCGATACCGCCGCGTTGCAGATTTTCTATTTCTCGCTGTCGCTGATCATCATGGGGGTCGGCTTTCTCAAGCCGAACATTTCGACGATAGTCGGCAAGCTTTACCCGGAAAACGATCCGCGCCGCGATTCGGGTTTCAGCATCTTCTACGCGGGCATCAACATCGGCGCGACGGTGTCGGCCCTGATCTGCGGCTGGCTCGGCGAAACCTATGGCTGGGGCTGGGGATTCGGCGCAGCCGGTGTCGGCATGATTGCCGGCCTGGCCAATTTCCTCTATGGCCAGAAACATTTGATGGGGCATGCCGAACCACGCGATCCGGCGAAACTGCGCCAACGCGTGGCCGGACCGCTCTCGCGCGAGCATCTGATCTACCTCGCCGCCATCGCCGGCCTGTTCGTCGTGTGGCTGCTGATCCAGGCGCATTCGCTGATCCTCGCGATCATCCCCGGATTCTTCGAGCCGACGCCTGTCGTGCTCGCGATGCACCTGGTTTCGGTCTGCCTGTTCGGCGGCATCCTCTGGTTCATGTTCAAGCATTGCAGCAAGGTCGAGCGCGGGCAGATGTTCGCCGTGCTCGCCTTCATCGGCTTCTGCCTCGTGTTCTTCACCCTGTACGAGCAGACCTATGGTTCATGGGTGTTGTTCTCGGACCGGGCGATGAACCATCAGGCGCTCGGTATCGAATGGAGCGCAAGCCAGCTGACCTTCCTTGGCGCATTCTTCATCCTCGTGCTCGCACCGATCTTCGCGTGGCTGTGGCCGAGGCTTGAGCAGCGCGGGCTCAATCCGAGCAAGCCGGCGAAATCCGCCTACGGCCTGATCCTCGCCGGCGTGTCGTTCCTCGTCCTCGTATGGAGTGCGCGCAATCCACAAGCCAATGGACTGACCAACATCTGGTGGTTCGTGCTCGCCTATTTCGTCCTCGAGGTTGGCGAGATGCTGCTGTCGCCGATCGGACTATCCGCGGTCACCCAGTTGTCGGTACCGCGCGTCGTCGGCCTGATGATGGGCGGCTGGTTCCTTGGCACCTCGTATTCCGAGATCCTCGCCGCCGAGCTCGGCAAGCTCTCGGCCATCGAGATCCCGGAAGGCGCCGTCTTCAACGTCGTCGAAGCACTCGCGAAGTACGACGAACTCTTCGTGTTCTCGGCCCAGATCGGCATCGGCAGCGGATTGCTCGTGCTGATTCTCACGCCGTTCGTCAAACGACTCATGCACGGCGTGCGCTAGCCAGCCGGCAGCGCCCCAAGCCATCCCATTCGACCTCACGCGGGAGAAAGCTCCGAATGCCGACGACGACTCCATGGATGGAGGAGGTACGCATCGAGGGATGAATGCGGTAGAACCGCGTCGGGAACCAGCGGTCGAGAGCAACGCTGCAATGCGTTATTCCCTTCTCCCGCTTGCGGGAGAAGGTGCCGAAGGCGGATGATGGAAGGCTGTCATCGCCTCCCGCAGGAAACCGCCCAAACTCCCGTCGTTCATGATGCACCGCTCGCACCGGACAGAAAGCAACGCGCCTGAAGCCCGACCTACGCGGGTCGATTACCCGTCACGCGCAGCGAACGCCCATCACGTCAATCCGACGTTCCGCGCAATTGCGCTCGATCGCCGACAACAGGCTGCGGTACTCGGATTCCTCGCCACAGGAAATCTGCATCGCCACGCTGTGCCAGACCGGCCCGTTCGACACCATGGCCTCCTTGCTCTCGCGAATGCGAGCCAGCACCGCATCGACAGCCTCGCGGGCGCGCTGTGCAATCTGATCCACGGAGGACTTCTTCTCGCGATCACCAAACAGGATCGTCACATTCATCGGGAATCTCCGCCAAATTCAAACTGTCCGGAGTGTCCCCTATTCAGGATGAACGAAACTGGTACGTCGACGTGCATGGGCATGGCTAATCTGAACAGACGTTTGGATTGCAAGGGGTTCGGCGCCGAAACAGACGGGAGTACAAGGATTCCGCTGCGCCATGCGCCGCCATCGGCAGTATGCAGGTTTTGAGCCGCGAGTACCCGGAAGAATTCGGCCGAGACGGCGGCGCAGTGTGCTTGCGATTCAGGCCACCCGCGGTCCGCATGCGCCTCTGATCTGCACCTATCGACGGCTTGCGGGCTTTGGCACCTTGGTAGCCTGCTTGTCCGTGCGCTGTTCCTTGCGCTCCTTCTTGTCCGGACTGAGTGAACCTTCCTTGAAACGCTGCTTGCGCGCTGCCTTGTCGGCGGCTTGCCGTGCCGCCGCCTGATCCAGCCCGATCTGTTCCTGCGCGATCATGACCGGCGTTTCGAGGCTGATACGGCCCAGTATTCCGCTGCGAAACTCCTTGACGAGAAGCTCGCTGATCTTGTGCCGGTTGAACTTGCCGCCGGGACTGATCGCACCGCGCTTGAGCGCAGCGGCCTGCAGAAACGCTTCCTCGTCGCGGGGGAGGGCATCGAGCTTGAAGCGCTCCATGAGCAGGGCGGGATAGTGCCGCAGCAGGAATTCCGCGGCGAAATGGGCGACGTCGTCATACTCCATCGCGGTATCGCGGATCGCACCGGTCACGGCCAGTCGGTAGCTGCTGGCCGTGCTCTCTACCTTGGGCCACAGGATGCCTGGTGTATCAAACAGTGTGATGTCGTTGCCGAGGTCGATGCGTTGCTGCGACTTGGTCACCGCCGGCTCGTTGCCGGTCTTCGCGATCGTGCGGCCCGCAAGAATATTGATCAGGGTCGATTTGCCGACGTTCGGAATGCCGACCACCATCGCATGAATCTGCTTCTTGCCCGGATCGCGCGCCGGAAACATCGCCCGACACAGCCCGAGCAAGGCCTTGATGCCCGTAGGTTGATCACTGCGCGTCGGGAACGTCTTGACGTTGCGTTGCTCTTCGAATCGCGCCTGCCACAGCGCCGTCACCGCGGGATCAGCGAGATCAGACTTGCTCAACACCTTGATGCACGGCGTGTCACCGCGCAGCCGGGCAATCGCCGGGTTCTCGCTCGAATACGGAATGCGCGCATCGAGGATCTCGATCAACAGATCGACCTGCGGCAGCAGCTCGATCATGTCCTTCTGGGCCTTGTGCATATGCCCGGGGTACCAGTGGATCGTCATTTCCTGAATCCTTGAGGCGGGGCGTCGGAAGGGCTGTGTCGAATTGATTACGTGGCCAAGCAATCGCAAGAATGCCATCCGCGCCCAATGTCAGTTCAACGCGGTGATTTTTCCAGTGAATTGCCCGGGAAGTTCCGCCGAACCCGCCGAGCCGAGGCGAGTGTGATGGTACAGGCCCCAAGAGTGCCCTGCGTTCGCTAATATCCGGCAGACATCAGGAATGGAATCAACGAGATGACCCATATGTGGATGGTTCGCGGCGACAGCGGTCGCTTGTACGAGGAATTTCGCGAGCAGAAGGTCGTGGCGCTTGGCTGGGGTGAGCTCGCTCATATCGCTAAGCCGGGCGTGTCCCGTGACGAGCTTGCAGAAGAGTTTGCAGCAAGGCGCCCCGACCTGAAGCCGGGATCAGTGCTCGCGGGTGCCTCGCAAGTCTGGCGCTATATCAACAAGATCGAGAAGGGCGACAAGGTCATTACCTATGATCCGTCCGCTCGTCGCTATCTGGTCGGGACGATCGAGGGGGATCCCATCGTCGACCCGAATCCGGGCCAACCCGGCATGACCATGCTCCGGCGGACGCGCTGGGAGCACGAAATCGACCGTGATGACCTCGGGGTCAGCACAAAGAACTCGCTCGGTTCGACGATGACGCTGTTTCAGGTGCCCCCGCCCGCCGCCGCCGAGATTCTCCGTGTCGCGCTCAAGAAGCCAGAACCCGACGCGCGCGCTCCGTCGATGGTTCAACCAGCCGATGAAGAGTCCAGCGAGGAGACGGATGATCTGCTTCAGGACCTGGAAGTCCGTGCGCTTGAGTTCATCAAGGACAAGGTCAGCCAGCTCGACTGGGATGAAATGCAGGAGCTGATCGCCGGCATCCTTCGGGCGATGGGCTACAAGACGCGCATATCGCCACGCGGACCGGATCGCGGAGCAGACATAGTCGCTTCACCCGATGGTCTGGGATTTGAAAATCCTCGCATCGTTGTCGAGGTCAAACACCGCAACGGCGCAATGGGAAGCAAGGAAGTGCGCAGCTTCCTGGGCGGTCGTCACAAGGACGATCGCGGGCTGTACGTGAGCTCCGGTGGCTTCAGCAAGGACGCGCGCTACGAGGCCGATCGCGCCAGCATTCCGGTGACACTGTGGGAGCTCGACGACATCGTCCGGGCGCTCGTGGACTATTACGAGATGGTCGATAGCGAAACCCGACGACTGGTGCCACTCAAGCGACTCTACTGGCCAGCCTAGGATCCGCCGGCGGGCATTGGCACCGCATCGGGGTTTGCAGGACGACGCTGGTCATTTCGACTCGGTCGTTTGGCTTCTACGCGAATGGGAATGAGAGCGCCTTGCGACATCGGTGTATTCGCCGTACTTTGCCGCCTGGTTTATATGGAAAGAGGAAGCAATGGCGCGCTCAGGAAAAACAGGAGCTCCAGGGAAAAAGGAGGTCAAATCCTCCAGCGCCACCATCGGCTTCGAGGCCAAGCTCTGGCTCACCGCCGACAAGCTGCGCAACAACATGGATGCGGCGGAGTACAAGCATGTCGTGCTCGGCCTGATCTTCCTCAAGTACATCTCCGACACGTTCGAGGAGCACCGCGCGAAGTTGCTGGAAGGGAAGGGCAGCTACGAAGGCGCGAACGCCGAGGACCCGGACGAATACAAGGCCGAAAACGTGTTCTGGGTACCTGCCGATGCACGCTGGGCACACCTGCAGGCCAGCGCCAAGCAGCCGACGATCGGCAAGACCGTGGACGACGCGATGGTCACGATCGAGCGCGACAACCCACGCCTCAAGGGCGTGCTGCCGAAGGACTACGCCCGGCCCGGCCTCGACAAGCAGCGCCTTGGCGAACTGATCGATGTCATCGCGACGATCGAACTCACCGCGGCGAGCGAAGGCGAGAAGACACATCGCTCGGTCGACCTGCTCGGCCGCGTCTACGAGTATTTCCTCACGCGTTTCGCCAGCGCCGAGGGCAAGAACGGCGGCCAGTTCTACACACCGTCCTGCGTCGTGCGCTGCCTGGTCGAAATGCTTGAGCCCTACAAGGGCCGCATCTACGATCCCGCCTGCGGCTCCGGCGGCATGTTCGTGCAGTCGGAAAAGTTCGTCGAATCGCATGGCGGCAAGCTCGGCGACATCGCCATCTACGGTCAGGAGAGCAACGCCACCACGCGCCGCCTCGCGATCATGAATCTGGCCATTCGCGGCATCGAAGCCGATATCGGCAAGGAACACGCCGACAGCTTCCGCAACGTCCAGCACCCGGACCTGCGCGCCGACTATGTGCTGGCCAACCCGCCGTTCAACGATTCGGACTGGTTCCGCAAGGACGACGACGTGCGCTGGCAGTTCGGTGTGCCGCCCAAGGGCAACGCGAACTTCGCCTGGGTGCAGCACTTCATCCACCACCTCGCGCCGAACGGCTACGCCGGGTTCGTGCTCGCGAATGGCAGCATGTCGTCCAACCAGTCCGGCGAAGGCGAGATCCGCAAGGCCATCATCGAAGCCGACCTCGTCGATTGCATGGTCGCGCTGCCCGGCCAGCTCTTCTACAGCACGCCGATTCCCGTCTGCCTCTGGTTCCTCGCGAAAAGCAAACACGCCGACGCGAAGCGTGGTTTCCGAGACCGTCGTAAAGAGACCCTGTTCGTCGATGCTCGCAAACTCGGCACCCTCATCGACCGCGTCCACCG
>Ga0116156_10001022_pt1 | contig 28306 bp, 22 predicted proteins | sample AD_UKC045_MetaG_FD_89891 | JGI IMG/M metagenome (GOLD analysis project Ga0116156, IMG submission 89891) | Active sludge microbial communities of municipal wastewater-treating anaerobic digesters from USA - AD_UKC045_MetaG | ecosystem: Engineered > Bioreactor > Anaerobic > Digestate | place: USA... | reverse complement strand
TCCAAGTATACGACTAAACGTTAGGATCCAAGGCAGGAGCCCGGTGCGGTAGTTCCGCTCGCCGGGATCTGTGCGGGGGGCACGGGGCAACCCGTGTCCCTACCGCGACCCGAATGAGAGGGATGGAAAGGGTTTTCTGCTACCCCTGCCGGGGTAGATTTTTTTGGGGGGGCTTTACCGTGGGTATCGCTTGGCTCAACCCACGGCTACTCTCTGATACACCTTCGGCGTAACCATGGAAGGAGGGGAGCTATCCGTTCTGTGGGTATCGCTTGGCTCAACCCACGGCTACTCTCTGATACACCTTCGGCGTAATCATGGAAGGAGGGGAGCCAGCCGTTCTGTGGGTATCGCTTCGCTCAACCCACGGCTACTCTCTGATACACCTTCGGCGTAATCATGGAAGGAAGGGAGCCATCCGTTCCGTGGGTATCGCTTGGCTCAACCCACGGCTACTCTCTGATACACCTTCGGTATGAGATTGAAGAGGCATAGGACGGATGGGACGAATTGGACCAACAGGAGATGTTGTTGGTGGATTTTGCTTCACTTCACCCACCCTACGCAAAATTTGCATGGAAGATTGGCGGATATGGTGGTGGGATATCCGCCCGAGGATTATGGTTTGGGGAGGGTGAAGGTGTTTTCTTTGCCGGGGGTGAGGCGGTATCGTTTGAGGCCCTGGGGGGTGTTGGGGGTGAGTTTTTCGAGGGCGGGGGATGCGGTGGGGGGCAGGTGGAGTTCTGCGGTGCAGCCGTCGGGGAGGGTGATGGAGACGTGGTGGCCGGTGGTGTTGGGTTCGGCGGTGAAGTGGATGGGGCCGCGGGGGGTGTGTACGGTAAGGCTGAGCCGGGGCAGGCCGGCGAGTTGGGGGCGGATGGTGCATTGGGTGAAGCCGGGTGCGGTTGGGCGGATTCCGGCGATGTCCATCATCAGGATGTATACGGGGGCGAGGGGGCAATGGCTCCATTCGTGCGTGCCGTCGGCGGTCACGTGCCAGGTTTCTTGCAGGGCGTTGTTCTGAGTAACGGAGGGCATGGTGGCCCAGCGCGTGCGGAAGTCGTTCAGGATGACGTCGGTGCGTCCGAGTTTTGCCAGGGCCCAGTAGCGCCAGTAGGCGTTGGCGGGATAGGACAGGCCCATTTCCGGGGGGCATTCCACGAGTTTTTTCAGTGCGGCATCGGTCTGGCCTTTCGGGCATTGGTCGTAGAGGATCGCGGTAGCCAGGGATCGGTCGCAATAGCGGGGTCCGGGTTCTTTATCGAGCCAGGGGCGGTTCGCGATGAAGATCTTTTCTTTTTTATCCCAATATGTTTTCCGGGTGGCCTTTAGCAGCGCCTTGCCGAAGGCTTCCGCGTGGTCCGCGCGTGCTTCGTCGTTGAAGGCGCGGCAGATCGGTGCGAGGGCGTTTATCAGCATGGCGGAGGCATAGAGATTGAACGCGCATTGTTTGTGCTTTTGCTGTTTGTAGGCGTCGTGGTCGATCCACACGGTGGGGATGCCGAGGTTATCGACGGGGAGGAGTCCGTCGTCGCCGACAATGGATTCTAGGTATTCCTCGAAGCGCAGCAGGCGCGGATAGGGTTCTTGAATCGCACTGAGATCGCCCGTATCGAGATAGTGCCACCAGCAGTCGAAATTGAATCCGACGCCGTGGTCGAGCAGCGGCCCCCAATACGCGCCGCCCATCTGTTTCTGCATCACGCGCGCGAGGCGGTCGAACGCGGGCCAGCAGTCCATGAAGTAGCCCTGCGGGGTCATGCCTTCGCTATAGGTGCGCAGATACCGCGCGGGCAGGCGGTTCTCGCCGAGGGCGTAGCGCGACACGAACAACTGCGGGCCGCAATCGCCGCTGTACTGCTGCCGTTCGCGGCCCATGCCGTCCGCGAAGATTTCCAGCGCGCTATTGTAGATCGTGTTCATGGTGGCGTTGAAGAGGGTTTGCAGGGCGGGTTCCGCGCATTCGATGTGCGGGGCCTGCGGCCAATCGAAGATCCTGCGCCGCACGCCGACGTCGCGAATCACCACGGGCCGCGATGCATTGCGCACGTGCAGTTGCACCCATCGGAAACTTTCGTAATCGAATGGCTCGAAGCGGTTCTCGCCTTCGCGGCAGATATAGCGGGACCAGGAATGGAAATGCGTGTCCATCCAAAGCGGGCCGTTGGGGTCGTGCGATTCCTGGATCATCAATTCGATGATTGCGCCTTCGGGTGCGTCGATGGTGAAATACGGCCAGCCGACGATCTGCTCTTTAAACTCGAAGGTGGCGAATAGGCCTTCCCTCGGGGATGTGGCGGGGAGGGACCAGGCATTCGCGCCCTGTTCCGCTGCCACGGGTTCGCGGACGATGTCGAAGGAATCCGGCATGCGGAATTCGAACCAGTCGGCGGGATCGCGCTTCCAGGTCACGCGTCCGCAATCCGCCAGGCGCATCGCGGGGATTTCCTGTTCTTTCAGCAGGGGAATCTGCCGCGCACGCAGCGTGCCTTCGCGGGCGCGCTCCATCAGATCGTTTCCTTCATAGCGGCTGCAGGCGGGGGGCTTGTCGGGCGGGCACTCGATTTTCATCGCGGGGGCCCATTGCGCATCGGGTGCGAACTCCGGCGTATCCCAGCCGAAAGGATGCAGCCGCGCGTCGAATTCTTCTTGCAGGGAGCGTAGAAACCAGCGTTTGTATTGGCCGGGCCGGTGTGCGCGATCCAGAAGGACACGCCAGGAGGCATCGGACAACACAGTCTCCTTTTTCCCGTTCGCATATTCCAAGGTGGCGTTAAAAATGAATCCCGGTTTGCCCGCGGGCCATGTGCCGTCGCCGTGTCCATAAAACAACACTTCCACGCCGAGCACGTTCTTCCCGGCATGCAGGTAATGGGCGATATCAAGAGGATCGGCGTCCACATTGCGGGGATCGCATGGCGCCGGCCCCCATTGTACGCGCTGTCCGTTCACCGTGAGGCGGTAGCGGCTGTCGGCGCTGATCCAGCCCACGGCGCGTGCCGGGACTTCCGGCAACTCCACTTCTTTGCGGAACAATACGAATGTATTTGGCAAGGTGCGCTCGGACGGAAGCCATATCCACTCGGCTGGCGCCAGAGTAACCGGCAAGGGTTGCCAACGTTGCACCGAATCGTTCGTCTTCATAATCGTGTTCAACTCCTCCACAGTCGTAGTTCCACTCCATGCGCTACAGCACATAACCGTATAAAAAATGATCGAGATGATGTATATGCGCATCGCACCATTCACTTTCTTTTCAATGCTTTTTTCGTTCTTTCTTTTCACGAGAAAAGAAAGAACCAAAGAAAAGCGAATATTCAAGCTCATGCCGCGCTATGGATTTCCTTTGGAAATCTCAATAGCGCGGCCATACCACTTTTTGTTTAACGCATCCCGTTCCATAAGGATTTTGCCTGATACTGGATCCCAAATTTCCACTTTTCCATCCACGAGTCCGTTATACACGACAACATGGCCATCCACCTCAATGCTCCAATTGACGAGGAGTATGGCCGGGGGATGAAGTTGAGCAATGTCCTTGTTATGAATATACCTTTTTTTACAGGCCAGACCGAGTTTTTGCATGCCATAGATGATCTGCGCGGGCGAGGTTCCGTGGTCTTTCGTTCCGAGCAAGGCCGCCATTTCTTTTTCATTCGTATCTGTGCCTAAAAACCGTGCGACATTCGCGCAGGCCGTGGGCGCGCATGTGGAGCCTGTGGTTTGCAACAATAGTCCGTCCGCGCTTTTTCTCTGGTTTCCCAAATCCGGAGTAACATCCCGCGCGTAGGTCTGGAAAAGAATTTCCGCGCCGATGAAGATCAGCATACTTGCCGCAACGAGGATCCAGCGCGCGCGATGATGCTCCAGTAAGCCGAGCGTGGATATTCCGGCAATGGTGAAGGTCATGAGGGAGAGTTCAACGGCCCATCCGAGCGGGGTCAGGTAATATTCGATGGGGATGGGTAAATACCAGGCAATAGAGGGGAATTCTTTTAAGGGCAAAAAGACTGTATTGCCGAAAATGAACCCCAACCCCGCAATAACCAGCCATTTTGCCCGGCGGGGCGTGTCGGGTGCACTTAGCCGCACCCCTTTGAGGAACAGCCGGTATGCGTATGCCGCGCCCAAGGCCGCCCAAAGTGTGGCCATCAGCAGATCGGCATACACTGGCAAAGGTCCCATACTGCACCTTATTGCGGACGTTGTTTCGGTTCTTTGGCGGTGGCGAGGAGGGCGGCGTCTTCTTTTTTCTTCGCGCCGCGCTGGCGGAGTTTGATCGCCAGTTCCCACACGAGCCAGACCGCTCCGGCCGCTATACACCCCGCCAATACGCTGATGGCTATCATAAGGTTCATTTGCATTCGATCAATTTTCTCCAATCTTCGCCGTGCGGCACCAGGGGCGGCGCTTCTTTCTTCGGTGGCGTGGAAGAATCGGCGGGCGCGGGTTCGATGGCTTTCGGCTGGCCGGAGGATTCCTGTAAACGTTTCAATTGTTTGCGGATGGCGGTTAACTCTTGCATCAGTTGCTGGTTGGAGGCTTGCATTTGATCCAATGCTTCAGCCAGCGCCATATTGGCGTTTCGGAGCCGCGTTACTTCATCCTCTACTTTGTCCAGCTTGGTTTGTGAAGTGCCGGCGGATGCGGTGGAAGACGGCGCAGGCCCGCCCATCGGCGGCATGGGCGCCTCCGGCTCGCCGGATTCCGCTTCGCCGGTTTCCACCAGGCTCAGATCGTCAAACCACACGGTGCCCGTGCCCTTAATCACGCACCGCACCGTGACAAAGTCCGTTTCCTTTGGAACATCGAAGGCCAGGTCGATCCGCTGCCAGTCCTTCGTTCCATACATCGGCGTGTCATGGCTGCTATTCGCCACGTACAGCACGCCCCATGGATTTTTCCGCCAGCACTGCACCCAGATGGCGGCCTCGGTGACGTCTTTTGTTTTGATGTATCCGCTCACAGCCAGTTTCTTGCCGCTGAGTTTGGCGATGACATTCTGGTTCCAGTTGTTACAGGGCTCTTTCGGATAAGGCATCGGGGTATGGAGCATTACGGAATAGGCGCCGGTGAAGGCGGTGTTGTCGAGTCGTCCGAAAGCGCCTTCCTGCGGTGCGGTGAAACATTCCCAGCGCGCGGGGGCATCGGCCACCAGGTCCTCGAAGCCCGGATTGCCCAGAAGGTTCTCCGAAGCGCCGAGGGTTATGGCGCCGAGTATCAGCCCTGTAAGCAGCATTGCCTTCCGTTCCGCTTGGTTCCCCGGCTACCGCACGCTCAGGCCCTGCATTCTCAGCTTGAGGTCTTTTGCGCTGCTTGCGAAGAGCAGGGCGGTTTCCGTGGTGATTTTTTTGTTTTGCCAGAGATCGAACAGGGCCTGGTCAAAGGTTTGCATGCCCCATTGATCTTTCCCTTCTTCAATCAGCGATACGATGTCCTTGAAGGCCTTGCCCTGATCGATGAAATCGCGGACGGTGCGCGTGCCGAACAGAATTTCCGCGGCCACGGTGCGGCCTACGCCGGAGGCCAGGGGCACGATGCGCTGCGAGATGATGCCGCGCAGAACGCTCGCCACCTGCTTGCGGATCTGGAGCTGTTGATGCGGCTCGAAAAATTCCAGCACGCGGTTCAGCGTTTCCACGGCGTCCACGGTATGGAGCGTGCTGAACACCAAGTGGCCTGTTTCCGCGGAGGCCAGGGCGGTACGGACCGTTTCCGCGTCGCGCATCTCGCCGATGAGGATGACGTCAGGGTCTTGGCGGAGTGCGGCGCGCAAGGCATTTGCGAAGGACAGGGTGTCGTGGCCGATTTCACGTTGCGTGACAATGCCCGTCTTGTCTTGATGCACGAATTCCAGCGGGTCTTCGATTGTGACAATGTGGTCCGGGCGCGTTTCATTGATTTCGTTGATCATCGCGGCCAGCGAGGTGGATTTTCCGCTGCCGGTGGGTCCGGTGAACAATACCAAGCCATTTCTTTGGGAGCACAGCCTTTTCAGGACGAGTGGAAGGTCGAGATCTTCGATTGTCTTGATTTTGAGCGGGATCAAGCGCATGACGATGCGTGTGTCGCCGTCGTCCCGGCAGACATTCACGCGGAACCGGGCAATTCCTTCGTACATGTATGAAATATCCAATTCCATCACCTTTTGGAATTTCGCAACGTCCCCGGCTGATGCGATGGCCTGCAGCAACTCTTGCATCGCCTCCTCCGTGAGCACATCGTCTTCCAGGCGGACCAGGGCTCCGTCGATCCGGTACATGGGCGGATTCCCCACCTTGAGATGAATATCCGACGCCCGCTGATCCAATGCGCCCTGCATTAACTGTTCCATCGTCTTGCCCATGACCCGGTGCTCCTTTCTTCACCATATAGATAGTAGCGGGTTCCATCGCCAAGAACAAGAGGGCGCTGGCCGTTGGCTGTTCGCAAGGGCGGGAAAAAGGCATGGAAAGGATTAAAAGGGCAGAAAGGGCATATGTGTCATTATGGACGTGATGAACATTATGGACGATATGGACTTTGGGGGGGATGGTCGAAATTCGATGTCGATCTGATACCGAATTACAGTGCGGTGGAGCCGGTGCGGTATCCGGCGAGGTCGAGGGTGATGTGTTTGTAGCCCAGACGCTGGAGTGCGGCGAGGATTTCCTGGCGGGTGTTGGATTCGAGGAGTTTTGGGAAGTCGGCGGGGTCTATTTCGATGCGGCAGAGATCGCCGTGGTGGCGGACGCGGTATTGATGGAAGCCCTTTTTCTTGAGGATCTGTTCGGCGCGTTCGATGGTGAGCATTTCCTGGAGATCGATGCGGCGTCCCCTGGGGAAGCGTGAGGCGAGACAGGCGAAACTGGCCTTGTTCCAGGTAGGGAGGCCCCGTTCTTTGCTGAGGAGGCGGATTTCCTCTTTGTGGAGACCGGCCTGTGCGAGGGGTGCGACAGCGTTGTATTCTTTGGCGGCCTGCACGCCGAAGCGCGTGGCGTCGAGTGCGTCGTCAGCGATTTCGCCATGGGCGATGGCAGTGATGCCGTATTGCCGGGCATAGAGGGACATTTGGCGGAAGAGTTCGGATTTGCAGTGGTAACACCGCTTCTCTTCGTTTTTGAGGTATTCCTCGTTGTCGAATTCGCGCGTGTGCAGGATGGTGAACCGCCAGCCGCGGGTTTTTGCGAAAGCGGAGGCTTCTTCGAACTCTTCTCTGGGGACGCTGGGGGAATCGGCGAGGAGCATATGGGCGTTTTGGCCGAGAACTTCCGCGGCGACATCAGCGAGGTAGGTGGAATCAACGCCGCCGGAGAATGCAACGGCGAGTGCGCCATAGGAGGCGATTATGTCTTTGAGCGCCTTTTCTTTTTCGGCGAGTATGGGAGAAATTGCGGTACTCATGATCCTATTAAACAATCAAACCGGGGCATTCCTTCCCGGATTATAAAGCCCAGCCGGTGTCTTCGGCGCATACCAGCTTTTCCTGTTCGCGGATGTAAAAGAGGGGATCGTCGGTAAGCGGGATGTCCGTGACGGCGGCGGCTTCTTCCGTGCCGAAGAATTCCGCGTAGTCACCGTGGAATCCGTCGCAGATATTTCGCAAGGCGCAGCGCTGGCAGGCCTCGCCGTGTCTGTAACAGCAATCGGTGGAGGCGCGGCGGCGGGCTTCTTCCCGATAGACGGTATCGCGTCCTTTGACGGTTTGTACAAGCCGGGCCAGGGTTCGTTGTGCCGCGAACTTAGTCCCCTGCTTGAGGGGGTGGCGCTCGTAATTGTCCCGCGTGTGTTCGGCGTTGCCTTTATAAATTCGGGCGGCGTAGGGCCCCAGGCGGAATGGCGGCATGAGATTGCCTTCCTTCATCATTTGGGTCGGCATCATGGTCCAGAACCAACTCTGGAAATCCCATTCGTGAACATCGTATGAGAGTTGCTGGAAATTGTAAAAGTTTTTGCGGTGGCGCGGATCGGCCATGCACATGGGGAGGTAGCGGACATTGGTTTCGATGCCGGCCTCTTCCAGTTTATCTATGGCCTCTTTGAGCCGGGGCTTGATCTCGGTATACCGCTCTACCGTGTCGGCGCGGCGGTGTCCGGAGAGCTGGTCGCTGAAGGGATTGAAAGCGATGAAGTTGACGGCTTTCGCCCCGAATTCGACGGCCTTTTGCGCAACCTGGGTAATAACGGGGACGACAGGTTTTGACATGGTGCAGTTGAATCGGAAGGGGATTTCGAGTTCGCGCATGCGTTCTATGGCGGCGGCGATTTTTTGGTAGGCGCCCTTCACGCGGACGGCCTCGTCGTGCAGGTCACCGACGCCGTGGAGGCTGACCAGGAAATCGCGGACGCCGGCATCGCGGTATTCTTCCATTCTGCCGGGTTTTCCAAGGACGAGGCCGTTGGTGATCAACGTGGGGGCGAGGCCGATTTCACGGCAATACCGGATGAGGTCCAGGATTTCATTAAAAATGGTCGGTTCTCCGCCCTGGATGTCAATGGATCGGTTATCGTAGAAGTTGCGGAGGGTGCAGCAGATTTTTTTGGCCTTGTCGAAGCTCATGAAGGCGTGTTCGGGGTGTGTGTTGTCCTCAATGCGGTTGATGAAATAGCAGAAATAACAGCGCAGGTTGCAGGTCTGGCCGAGCCACATGACGCCGCGCTTGGTGATCACTTTCTTTTTCGTCTTAACAAAATCTGCGGTTGTTTGATTCATCGTGCTCTCTTCCTGTGCCGGGGTCACGTCCGCGGCGGCGCAATGTTGATTTTACCGGAAAAATAGAGATGACGCCCAGGTTCAAAGTGGATGGGACCGGCGCTGGAGGTGCGCAAGGCTTGCAGTACGCGCGCTTTCTCTTCCAGTTTTGTGTTTATGGGGGTCATCCGAAATAGAATATCATCGGTAGTTGCTTCGAGGGCAATAACGGGCAAATTCGGCCCCCACGCCTCGGCGCGTTTCCCGGGGGCGTAGGTTTTGTTCAGATGGATCCAGGTGTCTTTTTGGGGATCAAAGGGGGTAAATTCGCCTTCTTCGTGATCTGTTTTCCAGGAGGCATATGCCGGCAGCAGCACGATGGAGGCATGGTATTCCTGGACATCGAATGCCTCGCGCACATCAAGCCAGATTCGGATGGCGAAGCCGGCTTCGGCCTTTTCCACTTCCCAGAGTTGCTGGAAGGGGAACCGGCGGGATTCCCCGACGGCTTCAATCCGCTGCCCGTCGGACCGCGCGGAAATCCAGTGCAGGTTATGGCTGTCATTCCAGAGTTGCTGGACAAGCATCGAGGCGTAGAAATGGAGGAATGAGGTGAATTCCTGTTCCTGATACGCCAGACGGAGCCTCCCCTCTTCCAGATAGGCGGAGAACGGCCCATGGGTCAAGGCGCGGTCGGCGTTGAGAATGCTCCGAAGTTCATTGCGCAGGCGGGTAACCTGTTCCTTGGCTGAATCGCGGTCGTTCCAGAGACTCACTTCCAAGGTGATGAGTTCGTGGCGTCCGGGGGTGAAGAGCCGGTCCTGGCCTATAAGATGCGCATCGGCGAAAAGCAGTCGGCAATAGGTCATGTAATCGGAATTGGCCCAAAAGAAAGCGAAGGGGTAGCGTGTTTGCTCGAAGGAGGTGATTAGAGGGGGGAGGAGCGACTGTTCCTCCGGGAACACGGCGGTCATGGGCATGACGGTGCTTCGGTTGGGCATGACATCGGCGGCAACCGCGGCGATGTTAATCGTTGTGTCGGAGGGATTGATCTCCTGGAATTTCCCGGAGAGCCGGCCATAATGCCAATGATCATAAGCGATGGGCCAATGAAACATGATTGTGATGATATCCAGATTGATTTCCCGGAGTGCTTCAAGGGCAATGGACCAGCGAAGGGTCTGATTCTGAAGGCTGAGGGACCAAATCAACGCGATAGGCAGCCGCGTCATGACGCCGCGCGCGGTACAGGCATTGGGGGTGCGTTCGGTCACTTCCCATTCCGCGGACGTGGACAAGTGGGTTTGGCCCAGACTCTCCAGGAACATGTTGATGCCATGCGAGGCAGTGACTTCCTCTTGCTTATAAAAGAGGGAAATACGGCCGTCGCATTGAACGGCGTCGATGGCGCCTTCGGTAAAGGTATGCACGCCGCGGTCGCGGCCCACTTGCCGGAGATAAAAGCTAATGGTTTTCTGGACGGTGTCGCGATGGAGCATCCGGCCACGGTCGAGGAGCACCACGCGCTCGCAGAGCGAATTCACGATGCCAAGGTCGTGGGAGACGAAAATGATGGTCTTTTTCTGTTCGCGCAATTCACCGATTTTCTGGCGGCACTTGCGCTGGAATTCCTCATCGCCCACGGAAAGCACTTCATCGGCGAGGAAAACATCGGGGTTGGTGTGGACGGCGATGGAAAACCCGATGCGGACATACATGCCGCTGCTGTAGGTGTCAATGGGATGATCGATGAATTCGCCTATGCCGGAAAATTCGACGATGCGGTCGAATACTTCGTCCACCTGCTCGTGGCGCATTCCGAGGAGACCCGCATTGAGGTAGACATTTTCACGGCCCGTGAGCATGGGATGGAACCCTGCACCGAGTTCCAAAAGGGAAGCCACGCGGCCGTGGACGGTCACTTGCCCGCTGGTGGGGAGGGTGACGCCGGCGATGATGCTGAGCAGGGTGCTTTTCCCTGAGCCGTTGCGCCCGATAATGCCGAGAGATTCCCCGGCTTCCACGGTGAGGGAAATATTCTGAAGCGCGGTCACCGTGCCGGTTTTGGTTCCACGGATCCAATCGCCCAGGCCGCCGCGGCCGCGGAGGTCGCGCGCACCCCGCCGCGCGGGGAAAATTTTGGTGACGTTATCAACTTCCACGACGGCCATTACAGATAATCCGAAAAGGTTGGGGCATTGCGCCGGAAGATGATCAGTCCGGCGGCCAGCAGGATGAGAGCGAGAAGTGCAGGCCACAGGAGGAGAGTGATAGGGGGAAAATGTCCGCCGAAGAGGATATGACGGTACGCAGTGAGCAATCCCGCCATGGGATTCATCATGTAAAGATACACCACCCAGTTGGGGAGGAGGTGCGCATTTTGAACCATTTCCAGAGGATAAAAGACGGGAGAGGCGTAGAATCCGAAGAGAAGTCCGACGTTGACCATGTTTCCGACATCGCGGTAGATGATATGACCGCAGGAAAAGATCAGGGCCACGCCGGCGGTCAAGGCAAATTGGATGAGGAAGACGGCGGGAAACCAGATTAGCGCGGCGGTGATACGGCCATGGAAAATCAGGTGCATGACCAGCAGGAGCACAAAGCCAATGGCCAGATTCACCAAGGGCACGCATACGGAGGCCAAAGGAACGGTTTCACGGGCGAAATGGACCTTCTTCACCAAGTTCTGATTGGCGATAAGGGAAAAGGTGGCGCTGGTGAGGGCCGTGGAGGTGAATTGCCAGAAAATAAGGCCGCACAACAGCATGACAATGAATGGCTGGCTGCTTCCACCGGATGCAAAACTGGCCTTATCCGCCAATAAGATGGCGAATACGAAGCCGAGGATAAGGGTGAACAGCAGAGGTTCGAGTATGGCCCAAAGGAAACCCATCATGGCATAACGGTAGCGCGCCCGCAACTCTTTCCAGACAAGATCGCGGAGCAGTTCCCGTGCCTTAATGAGATCCGGGATAACTTTGAAGATATCCCGTTCGCGTGCGCTTGTGTAGACATAACCACTCATAGGACGCTCATGGTACCATCGGCCCGGCCTGTTTTTAAAGGTTTTAAGGTCTTTCGTCTCCGCCGATGTTCCTGGGAAGGCGGAAATGGACGTCCTCATGGACCAGTTCATATTCCTCAACGGCGCAGGAAGCGAGTGAATTCAGGAAAGCGAGGACGCCCTGGACATGCTTTTCCGGCACGGAGGCGCCGGAGGTAAGCAAGAGCGTATTGACGCCGTTGAGCCATTCCAGATGAATGGCGCTGGCATCGGGAATCAGGTAAGCGGGTTTTCCTTTTGATCGGGCCACCTCCGCCAGGCGGGTGGAGTTTGCGCTTTCCGGATCCCCCACCACGAGCACCAAATCGACCTCCTGGGCCAGTGCTTTCACGGCGGCCTGACGGTTGGAAGTCGCGTAACAAATGTCCGCTTTCGGGGGGCCTTGGATCTCGGGAAAGCGTTTCTGGAGCGCCTCGATGATTTCCTGGCAATCTTCGACACTCAGCGTGGTTTGGGTAATGTAGGCGAGTTTTGAAGGATCGGATACTTCCAGGGAGGCCACATCTTCTTTCCGCTGAATAATCCGGATATTTTCGGGGGCCCAGCCCATGGTGCCCACGGTTTCGTCATGCCCCTTTTCCCCTATTAAGATGATGGTGTGATTTTTCAAGGCAAACCGCCGCGCCTCGTGGTGCACCTTTTCCACCAGGGGACAGGTGGCGTCGATCACTTGCAATCGCAGGTCTTGCGCCTGTTCCCAGCGATCGGGGCCCACCCCGTGCGCGCTGAAAAGCAAATGCGCCCCATGGGGCACTTCGTTCAGGTTGCGGACAAACACAGCCCCTTTCTCCCGCAATTCGTTCACCACATGGGCATTATGAACTATGTGATTCAATACGTAGACCGGGGGGCCAAAACGTTCCAGAGCCGTTTCCACGCTTTTAATCGCGCGTTCCACGCCCGCACAAAAGCCTCGGGGCTTTGCCACGATGATGCGCATACCGTATTTCCTTGCTTTGGCTAAAACATCTTTTCACGGGAGATTATAAAATAGAAACACCTCGCGCTTCTTCTCAAATTCCACAGAGACAAATTGTAAGCGGGGGTATCATACCCGATGTTTGTGGCTGCGGGGTGTAGCTTGATATAACGAGGTGAAGCAAGAAACGGAAGGTTGTCATGGATTCTTTTCCCAAGGTGATACACGACGTGGAACAGTTGGAACTGCTGCTGAGTGCACCGGCGGCGGGGCTTGTGGAGGCGATGGGAACACTGGCGGGGGATATTATGGTGTTGGGCGTGGGGGGGAAGATGGGGCCGACGCTCGCGCGGATGACGAAGCGCGCGTCGGTCGCGGCAGGCGTGCATCGGCGGGTGATCGGCGTGGCGCGGTTTTCTTCTCCGGAATTGGAAGTGAAATTGCAGACGCAGGATATTGAAACGATTCGGTGTGATTTGCTGGATCAAGCACAATTGGATGCCCTGCCGGAAGTGGAGCATGTGGTGTATATGGCGGGGATGAAATTTGGCGCGACGGGGAATGAATCGCTGACGTGGGCGATGAATGCCTATTTGCCGGGGATGATCTGTCAGAAATTCCGGCATAGCCGGATTGCGGCATTTTCGACGGGAAATGTATATGGAGTGAAACCGGTGGCGGCGGGATGCCCGCCGGAGGATGCTGAATTGAATCCAGAGGGGGAATACGCGATGAGTTGTCTGGGGCGTGAGCGCATCTTTGAACATTTCAGCCGGACGTTGAACATTCCGATGACGTTGTTGCGGCTGAATTATGCGTGTGAGATGCGGTATGGCGTGCTGGTGGATTTGGCACGAAAGGTTTGGCGGGAGCAGCCGGTGGATGTGACGATGGGGTATGTGAATGTGATTTGGCAGGGGGACGCGAACGCGATGGCGCTGCATTCGCTTTTGCATGTTGCTTCGCCGCCGCTGGCGCTCAACATCGCGGGGCCGGAAACGCTCTGTGTGCGAGAGGTTGCGCAGGAATTTGCGCGCAGGATGAATAAACCGGTTCAATTCACCAGCGAGGAAGCGGCGGATGCGTTGTTGAGCGATGGGCGGCGCGCACACACATTGTTTGGCGCTCCACGGGTTTCCGCGGAGGAATTGATTGGGTGTGTAGCGGACTGGGTGATACGGGGAGGGGAGACTTTGGGGAAACCGACGCATTTTGAGGTGCGGGATGGGCGGTTTTAATAGGAGTGGGAAAAAAACTTGAAATTCTGTTTTTAATTGTTGTAAAGTATACCTACTGTTAGGTCTGCACCTTCCATGTAGTGCCAACGAATTAACCCCCGGCACACGGGAACTGCGTAGAAACGGAATTTTAGCAGAGGCGCAGGAGAAAGTCATGTCGTATATCTTTCTTCTATTGTTTGCTGTCCTGGCGGTCTTTATGGTAAGCGCCGGACTGCTCACCTCCTATTTGGTAGCGCCTCACCGCCCCAATCCGATAAAAAACTCCCCGTATGAATGCGGCGAACAGCCGATAGGGCAGGCCTGGATTCAGTTTAATGTGGGCTATTACCTGTTTGGTCTTCTTTTCCTGATTTTTGACGTGGAAGCGGCGTTCATGTATCCGTGGGCGGTGATTTTGCGTGAAATAGGGGTGGCTGGACTGATTGAAATGGGTATTTTCCTCCTGGTATTGATTGTAGGCTTGGCGTATGCATGGCGGAAGGGGGCGTTGGAATGGGTCTGATCCTGGACAAACTCCCCGCCATTATTGAGCCGATTCCCGGCGGATCCATCCTTATTACATCCTTGGATTGGGTGATTAATCAGGCGCGCGCGAACAGCCTCTGGCCGTTGGCGTTTGGGACAAAGTGCTGTGCGATTGAGATGCTGATGGCGACGGGGGCTTCGCATCAGGATATTTCGCGGTTTGGGGCGGAAGTGGCGCGGCATACGACGCGCCAGGCGGATTTGATGGTGGTGGCGGGCACGATTGTGATGAAGATGGCGCCGCGCGTTCGGCTGTTGTATGAACAGATGGCCGAGCCGCGGTATGTCATAGCGACGGGTTCGTGTGCGGTATCGGGCGGTCCGTTTATGTATCACTCGTATCATACCGTTCGCGGGGTGGACGAGATCATTCCGGTGGACGTGTATGTGCCGGGATGTCCGCCGCGTCCGGAGGCGTTTTTCTGGGGGCTATTGACGCTTCAGAAGTTGATCAAGGAAGGCGAGTCGATTCGCAGGCCGGGTGAGCGGCGGAAGCCGGTGCTGGCGGCATTGCCACAGGGCATTACGGCGGATCAGATCCGTGAAGAGATCGCGAAAGAGTTGGTAAAGGAAAACACGGTGGACCTGGCGCAGGTGGCGCAGGATAAACGTTGGACGGAAAAGGTTCAGGCATGGATTCGGCAGCACTCGTTGAAGGGATAATCCGGAAACATCCGGGCGCTCAGTTGCGTGAAGGCAGCGACACGCCGGCCGTCAAGGTTTCGGCGGAGGTGCTGGTATCCGTGCTGGAAAGCCTTCGGGATGACCCGGAATTCGGGTTCGACATGCTGTTTGATCACACAGCGATTGACTGGATGGAGCAGGGCCGGTTCGAGTTGATCTACCGGCTGTTTTCCACGGAGCAGGGCCATAGCGCGATGGTGGCGGCGGATGTTCCACGGGACAATCCGGTGGCGCCGACGGTGTCGGGACTTTGGCGATCCGCGTTGGGTTTGGAACGGGAAGTGTATGATTTGCTCGGGGTGCTGTATGACGGGCATCCCGATTTACGGCGGGTGTTTCTGGAAGATGACTGGAAAGGGCATCCGCTGCGGAAAGATTACCAAGACGATTACATGCTGGAACGGCCTTAAAGGACGGAAAATCTGGTTGATATATGGCGGTTAAGGTAAAGACATTAGAGGAGCTTCTGAAGCCCCCGGCCGAAGCGGCGAGCGCCCTGTCCACGCAGGAATACTACGTGAACATGGGGCCGCAGCATCCGATATCGCACGGGTCGTTGCGGTTTGTGGTTCGGCTTGACGGCGAGACGGCGAAGGAAGTGATGCCTGTGCCGGGGTATGTGCACCGGGGGATCGAGAAGATGTGCGAGCATCTTTCGTACCGCCAGATGGTGCATCTTTCCGACCGCATGGATTATTTTTCGGCGCTGATGGGCAATTGGGCCGTTTCCAAAACGGTGGAGCATGCGGCGGGGATTGAGCTTAATGATCGCATTGAAATCATCCGCACGATCATGGCGGAGCTTCAGCGCGTACAAAGCCATGTGTTGTGGTGGGCGGTGCTGGGGATGGACATGGGCGCGGCGACGGCGTTTCTGTATGGGTTCCGCGAGCGGGAGATTATCGGGGAGATTTTTGAAGAAACCATTGGCGCGCGGCTGACGATGAATTACATCCAGCCGGGCGGCGTGATGTACGACATTCAGCCGGGATTTGTGGCGAAGGTGAAGAAGCTGATCAGTTATCTTCGGCCGGTGATTGACGAATACGACACGCTGTTGTCGGGCAATGTGATTTTGCAAGAACGCTTGCGAAATGTTGGCGTGCTGGACCCGAAACTGGCGCTTTCGATGGGCTGCACGGGGCCGGTGCTTCGCGCGAGCGGGGTGCCGCTGGACCTGCGCAAGGTTCAGCCGTATGGCGCGTATGCCAAGGCCGATTTTAATGTGGCGGTCGGCAGCAAGGGCGATTCGTGGGACCGCTATTATGTGCGGGTTCAGGAAATGCGGGAGTCGCTTCGGATCGTAGAACAACTGTTGGATGGGATTCCCGAAGGGCCGCACATGGTGATGAAGCCGGCGGTACGGATCAAGGTGCCGGAAGGCATGTTCTACGGGCAACTGGAGACGTCTCGGGGCATTCTGGGCCTGACGCTGGTGTCGGACGGCAAGGGCGCCGGGCCGATCCGTGCGCATTTCCGGTCCCCGAACTATAACAACCTGTGGGTAATTTCCGCACTCGCGCCCGGCTGGCGCGTGGCGGATACGATAGCGATTTTGTCGAGTCTGGACCTGGTAATACCGGAAATTGATCGGTAAGAGGTGAGACGGTGCACGAAAGTGTCGTGACAACTTGGATGATGACCGCGGGCGCGTGGCAGGCGAAGACCTGGGCCGAGCTCGCGTCGGATGCGTTGTCCCAGAATATCTGGCTGACAGTGGCGTACATTGCGGGCGGATTGATTGGCTCCATGACGGCGGTCACCATACTGGGATTGGCGCTGATCTATGCGGAACGCAAGATTGCGGGGCATTTCCAATGCCGGCTGGGGCCGATGCGCGTGGGGCCGCACGGGATCTTTCAGACGCTGGCGGACGTCGTGAAGCTTTTGATGAAAGAGGACATTATTCCGGACCGCGCGGACAAGGCAATGCACCTGCTGGCGCCGTTCCTGGCGATGGGCGCGACGATGCTGGTGATCGCGGTGATTCCGTATAGTCCTCTTTTACAATTGGTGGACTTGAACATTGGGGTGCTGTACGTAACGGCAATCAGCGGCTTCGGGGTAATGGGTATTTTGCTGGGCGGCTGGAGTTCGAATAACAAGTGGTCGCTGCTGGGCGCGATGCGGTCCGGCGCGCAGATCATATCGTATGAAGTCTCCGCCACGCTGGCGTTGATGGTGGTGGTGCTTTTCGCGGGGACGTTGTCGTTGCGGGGGATTGTGGAGAGCCAGATGGACGGCTGGTGGATTTGGCGCGCGCACGGGGTGGGCATCGTAGCGTTCATTATTTATTTGATTGCCTCGACGGCGGAAATCAACCGTACGCCGTTTGATATTCCGGAGGGCGAGTCGGAATTGACGGGTGGTTTCCACACCGAATATTCCGGCATGCGGTTTTCGTTTTTCTTCCTGGCGGAATTTCTGAATATGTTTGTGGTGGGGGCGATGGCGGCCACGCTGTTCCTGGGCGGCTGGATGCCGTTCCATCTGGGCGGCTGGGAAGGCTTTAACAATGTGATGGGGCTGATTCCACCGATAGTGTGGTTCTATGGCAAGGTCTTTTTCATTATTTTTGTGATTATGTGGTTCCGGTGGACGTTCCCGCGCCTGCGCGTGGACCAGTTGATGCGGCTGGAGTGGAAAGTGCTGCTACCGATAGGGTTTGTGAACCTGTTGGCGGCGTCGGTGTTGGTTTTAACGAATTTATACTTTTTCCCGGGAAACTAAGCGATGGGTGCCGTGGATTTCAGCAAAGTGCGATTGGAGCAGCGGACGCTGGCGGGAGTGAAGATTCCCGTGGCGGTGGTTCCGCGCATCAAGAAGCAGAGCTATCTGGAGAAGATTCTGATCGCGCTGAAGGGCCTGATGAAGGGCATGCGCCTGACCTTCGGATACCTGATTCATCCCTCGCGCATTGTGACGCAGCAATATCCGGAAAACCGCGCGACATTGAAATTTCCGGAGCGGTACCGGGCCAATTTGAAGCTGATTTACGACGAAAACGGATATCATCTGTGCGGTGGATGCAAGATGTGCGAGAAGGCGTGCCCGAACGCCTCGATCAAGGTGCTGAACCGGAAGGGTCCCGTGACGGGCAAGCTTGAACTGGACCGGTACATCTGGCGGATGGATTCCTGCACGTTCTGCAATCTGTGCGTGATGGCGTGTCCGAGCGATGCGTTGCAGATGACGCATCAGTTTGAGAATGCGGTGTATGACCGGCGGCTGTTGATTTACAATCTGAACCGTTACGCGGGGCCTCCCGCGGAAGCGATGGCAAAATTGGATGAGGAGGCACGCAAACAGGCGATGGAGCCGCGGGATGTCTATGGCGGGCCGGTGCCGTTGAACGGCGAGCCTCTTCCGAATATTCCACCGATCGTGATTGCCGGTGAGGAGAAGGCTGCGTCCGAGACTCCGCCTTCCACGGAGGGCCCAGCAGCATGATGGCGCAAGCGGCGTATACGGTGTTTTTCTACCTGCTGGGAAGCATGGCGGTGGTGCTGGCGCTGGGCGTGGTGTTTTCGCGCAAGCTGTTGCGGGCGGCCATCGCGCTGATGGCGGTGCTGACGGTATCCGCCGGGCTGTATGTGATGCTGGGCGCGGAATTCCTGGCGGGCGTGCAGGTGCTGGTGTATGTGGGCGGGATCGTGGTGCTGATCGTGTTTGCGATTATGCTGACGCGTTCGGCGGATCTGCTGGAAGATCAGCCTTCGCTGTGGCGGATGCTTGCAGGCGGCGCTACCGCCTTTTTGTTCGTGTACCTGAGCATGTCGGCGTTTCTTTCCGCGCCGTTTGCGATTGTTCAGACGCAGACGGCGCCGGACAGCACGGTGGCCATTGGGCGGCAGTTGTTGAATTACGGCCCAAACGGGTATGTGCTTCCTTTTGAAATTATCTCGTTGTTGCTGTTGGCGGCGGTGCTGGGCGGCATTGTGATTGCCCGGAAGATTCCCGCGCCAGGGCAGCCTTTCACCAGTGGCGGCGATTTGCCGGGCGAGGCGGAGTTTACGCAACCCCGCAGCCAGCGCGAGGAAGACGCCGGAAACGAAAGGGGCGCGCTATGATGAACTTTCTTGCGGCACATGCGCCCGGACCAACCCACTGGTTGTTTCTGACGACGATTTTGTTCTCCATCGGCCTGTGCGGGCTGCTGACGCGTCGGAATGCGGTCGGCATCCTGATGGCGGTGGAATTGATGTTGAACTCAGCGGCGATGAACTTTGTGGTGTTCAATCGCTTTTGCGTACCCGCCGGCGTGGACGGCCAGGTGATGGCGATTTTTGTCATTGCGGTGGCTGCGGCGGAAGTGGTCGTGGGCATGGCCATATTCGTGGCCATCTTCCGCTACTGTTCCACGATTGACGTATCGAAGATGAACCTGATGAAGAAGTAGCCGCGGGGAATTCCCTGCGGGTACGGAGCGGAGGGAGACGAATGGAGCAGTTGGGCTTTGCCTTGCAGCATGCGTGGGTGGTTCCCGCGCTGCCGCTGGCGTCCTTTGCGATCGTGGGATTGTTCATCCGGCCCGTGTCGAACAAGGCGGCGGGCGTGGTGGGCACGGCCGCGATTTTTGCTTCAGCGTTCTTCGCATACTGGCTGGCGTGGGAGTATTACACGCTGTATCCCGCGGGTGGTGAACACCCGGCGATTATTCCCTGGGCATTTGAATGGCTTCGGTATCAGGCGGGGCTGACGGTGAATGTCGGGGTGCTGGTGGACCCGATCTCGGTGTTGCTGATGGTGGTGGTGACGACGGTGAGCGCGCTGGTGCATCTGTACAGCATTGGCTATATGCATGGCGATTATGGCTATGGCCGGTTCTTCACGTATATGAATTTGTTCACGTTCAGCATGCTGGGGCTGGTGGTGGCGCCGAACATTCTTCAGATGTATGTGTGCTGGGAGTTGGTGGGCGTGAGCAGCTTCCTGCTCATCGGATTTTATTACCAGAAGCCGTCCGCGGTGTCGGCATCGAAAAAGGCGTTTATCGTTACGCGCTTTGCCGATTTGGGATTCATGATCGGCGTGTTGATCCTGGGGTATTTCGGCTACAACTCGTTTGGAGAATTGGCGGCGTCGATCACGCCCGGCATGGCGGAACACGGCGTGAGCAACCTGCAGCCATTTGATTTCCACTATTTAAATCATCCGGTATTTCTGGAACATTTCAAGGGGCTCAATATCGAGGTGTGCGGCGTGGGGCTGTTGACTGTGTCGATGCTGCTGGTATTCTGCGGGGCGGCGGGCAAGAGCGCGATGTTTCCGCTGCACATCTGGCTTCCGGACGCCATGGAGGGCCCGACGCCTGTTTCGGCGTTGATTCACGCGGCGACGATGGTGGTGGCGGGGGTGTATCTGGTGGCGCGGTTGTTCCCGGCGTTTGCGGCGAGCGGCGATGCGTTGCTGGTGGTGGGGTATGTCGGCTGTTTCACTTCGCTCTTCGCAGCGTTAATCGGCATTACGCAGGACGACATCAAACGTGTATTGGCCTTCTCCACATTAAGCCAGTTGGGCTACATGATGCTGGCGCTGGGCGTTGCTACGATGGAACATCCGCTGGGGTATACGGCGAGCATGTTCCACCTGTTCACGCATGCGTTTTTCAAAGCTCTGCTGTTCCTTGCGGCGGGCGCGGTGATCCACGCGGTGCACAGCAATGAAATTTGGGAAATGGGCGGATTGGCGAAGAAAATGCCGATTACGCATTTATGCTTCCTGGCGGCCACGCTCGCTATCTGCGGTGTGCCACCGCTGGCGGGATTTTTCTCGAAGGACGAGATTCTGGCGGCGGCGCTGCCCACCCATCACACGATCATTTTCGGCATTTCGCTGCTGGTGGCGGCGCTGACCCCATTTTATATGTTCCGCATTTACTTTATTACGTTCTGGGGCCGGCATCGCACGCATCATGCGGAACATGCCCATGAAGCGCCCGCCGTGATGTGGATCCCTCTCGCGATCCTGGGAGTCCTGAGCGTGATCGGGGGACTTGTCCCCATGGCGAGTTATGTGAGCATTGGGGAGCATATGGCGCACCATGGGATTAACCTGGCGGTGGCGATTCCGGCCACGCTGGCGGGGTTGCTGGGTATCGGTCTGTCCTGGTTTTTCTATTCGAATGATGCGGTGCGCGCAGCGCGGGCGGCAGAAGCGTTTGGCGTGGTGTATCGCACCATCAAGCGCAAGTTTTACGTCGACGAGGTATATCTGTTTGTCACCCACAACATCATCTTCGGCTATGTAGCGCGTCCGATTGCGTGGTTTGATCGCCGCGTGGTGGACGGCGGCGTGAATCTGAGCGGCTGGTCCACACGGATGACCGGCTGGGTCCTGAGCCACCTGCAAACCGGTCAGGTGCAGGGATACGGGATTTGGTATACGGCCGGCGCGCTGTTCGTGTTGCTGATATTGTGGGCGGCCTTGGTGTAGTCACATGGAGTTAATGAAAAAGGTGTTGCGATGGGCTTGGTAAGTTGGTTGATAGCGGTTCCCTTCCTCACCATGCTGGTGGTGGTGTTCATCCCTGAACGCCAGTGGAAGCTGATCCGTTGGGTGTCCGCCACCGGGACGAGCATCCACCTTGTACTTACCGGGAAGCTGGTGGTGAACTATTGGCAGGCCGCCATGCCGGAAGCGGAGTCGATGAAGCACGCGCTGTTCACCAAGCTGTATTTTGTGGAGCGGGTGCCGTGGTTCGAGTCGCTGGGCATTCAATATTATGTCGGGGTGGACGGCATCTCGGTGGCGATGGTGATTTTGACCTCGATTATCATTTTTACGGGGGTGCTGGCGAGTTGGTATGTCGAGATCCGTGTGAAAGAGTTCTTTGCGCTGCTGCTGTTGCTGGTGACGGGTGTTTTCGGAGTGTTCTTGAGCTTCGACCTGTTTCTGTTCTTCATGTTTTATGAGCTGGCGGTGCTGCCGATGTATTTGTTGATCGGCATCTGGGGGACGGGGCCGAAAGAATATTCCGCGATGAAGCTCACGCTGATGCTGCTGGTGGGGAGCGCGTTTGTCCTGGTGGGATTTCTGGCGCTGTATCATGCCTCCGGAATGCACACGTTTGATCTGATTCGGCTGTCCGAGGCGAAGTATTCACATGAATTCCAGCGGTGGGTGTTCCCGATGGTGTTTGTGGGCTTTGGCGTGATTGGCGCGCTGTATCCCCTGCATACGTGGTCGCCGGACGGGCACAGTTCCGCGCCGACGGCGGTGTCGATGCTGCACGCGGGCGTATTGATGAAACTGGGGGGCTATGGCGCGCTGCGGATCGCGGTGTATCTGCTTCCGGAAGGCGCGAAGATGTGGGGTGTTGTATTCATGTGCCTGACGACCGTGAATATTCTATATGGGTCGTTTGGGGCGGTGATGCAGAAAGACCTGAAATACTTCACCGCCTATTCCTCGGTCAGTCATTGCGGTTTTGTGCTGTTCGGCGTGGCCACGCTGAACCTGATCGGTTTCAAAGGCGCGGTCATCCAGATGTTCAGTCATGGAATCATGACAGGGCTTTTCTTCGGTCTGATCGGCATGGTGTATGGGCGTTCGCACACCCGCATCATTCCTGAAATGGGCGGTCTGGGCAAAGTGATGCCGTGGCTTGCGACGTGTTTCTATATTGGCGGTCTGGCGAGTCTGGGTCTGCCGGGATTGTCAGGCTTCGTTGCGGAGACACACGTGTTTCTGGGTGGATTTTTCGGCAATCCGTGGACGAGTTCCGTGCTTACAAAAGTCCTGACAATCATCGCCACGATGTCAATTGTGGTGACCGCCGTGTATGTATTGCGGGGTTTGGCGCTGGTGTTCCAGGGGCCGATTACCAATCCTCATTATGAAGAGCTTACGGACGCCACGCTGCCGGAAAAGATTTCCACGGGCGTGCTGGTGGCGACGTTGATCGTAGTCGGTCTGTTGCCGTTTTTCTTTATTGATTTGATCGAAAGTTCGGTTATGCCGATTTTTAACCGTCTCAATATGTAGCCGTTGGAGTAAAAGGTAGAGTTGCTATGCTTATGATGCCGGAGATCATTGTCATCCTCACCGCCTTTGGCGTGTTGGTGCTTGATCTGTTTCTGACGGAGCGTTCGCGGTGGATTTTAGCGCCGCTGGCCTTGATAGGGCTGGCGGGGGCATTTGCCGCGTTATACATGACGCCGCTGCATGAACAAATGCTGGGCGGACGGTTTGTAATGGACCCCGTGGCGTGGTGGTTCAAGGTAGTGTTCTTGTTGTCGGGCGCGATCACCATTCTGATCTCCATGGATCTGTTAAATGGGAAAACCGGGGTGCGCATCCGGGGCATTGGATTCCGGGGCGAATATTTTACGGTATTGTTGTTCACGATTACGGGCATGATGTACCTGATCTCCGCCCGGGATCTCATTACGTTGTATGTGTCGCTTGAGCTGGCCACGATTCCGCTGTTTGTGTTGACGGCGTGGCGGCGAGACGATGCACGGTCCGGCGAAGCAGGCTTGAAGTATGTCATCCTGGGCGCACTGGCCTCCGCGTTTATTCTCTACGGCATGGGTCTGATTTATGGGCTGACCGGCAGCCTGAATCTGGACACCATCGGCCATGCATTAACGCCGGGCCGCAATGCGGTGTTCTGGCTGGCCATCGCGGCGTTGTTCGCCGGAGTAGGATTCAAACTGACGATCGTGCCGTTCCATTTGTGGGCGGCGGATGTCTATCAGGGCGCGCCAACGCCCGTAACGGCCTATTTGTCGGTGGCGTCGAAGGGTGCGGGGCTGGCGTTCATGTTCCAGATCTTTTTCCGCATGCTGGGGCCCTGGATCCCCGATGGCGCCTTGCTAATTGCGTTGTTTGCAGCGAGTACCATGACGCTCGGCAACACCGTGGCCATCGTTCAGCACAACATCAAGCGATTCATGGCCTTTAGTGCGATTTCCCAGGCCGGATACTTCCTCATGGGATTTTTAGGGCCGTCCTCGGCCGGCGTCCCCGCGATGCTTTTCTACATGCTGGTGTACGTGGTGAGCAATATGGGGGTGTTCACGGCGATCGTATGGTTCGCCAATGAAACCGGCCGCGAACAAATTGAGGATTATCGCGGGCTGTGCCGGACCAATCCCCTCATGGCGCTGGCGATGATGGTGGCACTGTTCAGCCTTGCGGGGATCCCGCCGCTGTCCGGGTTTGTCGGGAAATTCTTCCTGTTCAGCATCGCTTCGCAAGCAGGCTTCCACTGGTTGGTGGCCGTGGCCGCGGTGAATTCCACCATCTCGCTTTACTATTACCTGCGCGTGGTCCGGCAGATGTATATTGAGCCGGGGGGCGAAGATGCGCGCGCGCTGCCCGTCTCCCGCAAACTTGCCCTGACGCAGGCCGTTTTATTGCTCGGCGTGGTGTTTCTGGGTCTTGTCCCCGGTATCTACGAATCCATTCATGCCGATACTGCCTCCTGGCTGGCCGCGCTTATTCGTTAACCTCCGTAGTTTGGGCTGGAAACAGCCGTAAAAATGTCGAAAAACGCAGGCAGGTTTTGAGAGAATGAATGGGCATTTCCCCTGTAAATGTATTCTTTTCCCCTATGATTTATTTCTTTCAGGGCTTTTTCTGTAATTTTTCGTTTAAATAGTTTATAATTGGGGTGGTTGTTCAGGCCTTAACGAGGAGAGGTGACGATGAAGTATTTTCGTCTTTTCCTGATGTTTTTCGGGGTATTTGGCATATTTTTGGGATGCCAGCCGGCCCGTGCGGACATTACGGGGTATTATTATAATTGGACGGGGGATACGCCGCCGGCCAACCCGTTTCCAGGGCTTCCATTGCTTATACGAACAGATCCCAATGTGGATTTTAATTTTGATAGTGTACCGGCTCCGGACCCCATTGGGAGAGACAAATTTGCGGTGCGGTGGCATGGTTTATTGAGAGTTCCGAACGGCGGTCGTTACACCTTTTACGCCAATACGGATGACGGCGCGCGGCTCTATGTGAATGGGACGATTAATATCAAAGAATGGAGAGAGCGCGGGGCGCCGGGATTTCCCGGCACTGCTGGAACGGGCGTTGTTTTAGGCGCGGGATGGAATGATATTGTATTTGAGTTTTATGAGAATGGGGGCGCGGCGGTGGCGCAGTTGAACTGGAACGGCCCGGACTTTGCTGAAAAACAGACAATTCCCGCATCGGTTCTGGCGCCGACCAATGATCTTCGGGTGTATATCCCCATGAGCGTTGCAGGGGATGGGGCTGCCAGCGATTACAGCGGTGAATGTCATGATGGGATTATCATTGGGAATCCCGGGCTGAGAACGGGTTGTGACGGCACGATCAATGGGGCGTTTACCTTTGATGGCGCGACGCAATACTTGAAACTCGCAAACAGCAAATATGTGCAACTTGCACTGGCGGATCGAGGATATACGGTATCGGCCTGGGTCTACCTGACGGCCTTTCCGGTTGCGACGAATACAGTGGTGGTTCAAAATCGCGGCGCGGATACCGGAGCGCAGCGGAGCCTTTCGCTGGGTTTTTTTGCGAAGAATATGGGCGCCTCCGGCGATGATGTCACTTCCCGGGTGGCGTTTGCCGTGGATGGACAAAGCATCCTTATCGGCGCCTATACCGATCCCAATGTTTTTTCGTTAAATGAATGGCATCATTTAGCAGGGACGTGGAACGGGTCTGGGACCAATGCGGTGGCCGCAAATCAATTTAAAATTTATGTGGACGGCGTCAAAATGACCACCACGGAGTGGGGAACCGGCACGGCCCCGACGCCGCCTCTCTTGGGAAGCCAACCTGCTGAAATCGCGCACCATCTGGCCTGGAATTCGTTCTTCCCCGGATCCGTGGATGAAGTGCGGATTTTTGACAAGGAGCTGGCTCAGGAGGAGATAACGCAGCTCTATGGCGATTTAACGCCTGCGATGGGACCGTATGCGGGGCCGTCCGTAACGTCGATGACCCGCCTCAGCCCGAGTCCCGTGCCCGCGAATTTATCGACTATTGATTATAAAGTTGTATTCAATCAGCCAGTGCATACTGTGGCGGCGGACGACTTTTCGGTGGAATCACTTGATGCGGGAGGCGCTTCCGCCAATGTTTTGTCGGTGAGTGGTCCGTCGGTAACGATTGGCCCGTTGGGATTTGACACATTGGGAGGCGGGACGCTTGGAGGAAATGATGCCGCGCTGCTGGCAACGGGTGGACAAGGCGATAATGGCCCCTGTCTCCAGTTAACGTCCAATCAGGGGGGTAAGAATGGAATATGGTTTATACAGTCTCCGGCGGTTGCGGAGTCTTTTCGCGCCTCCTTTTCCCTGTTTGTGAACAATCCCCCCAATGATCACGGGGCGGATGGTTTTGAGTTTACCTATGGGGCGAATGGAAATGGCGGACAAGGCCCCGAAGGACCGGGGGGTCAGGGTATAACGGTATGCTTTGATACTTGGAACAATGATACGGATAGCCCCGGCGGACGAGACGGTTTTCCTTACAGCACTTCAACCTCCAAACCCACCAATGGGGCCGGGCTCACCTATGGGAACATTGTGGTCAAATGCAATGGACAGGTGGTGGGGAATTATGTGAATTACATGCGGTTTGAGTCCGGGGAATGGATCCCGGTCATTATTGAAGTGACCAACAACGGCGCAACGGGATATATGTGCAACGTGTACTGGGGCGCGGCCTTCACCCCGTCCGGCACGACAACGCCCACGCCGGCGGGATGGACGCATTGCAACGTGCCTTTGCGCGGTTATGCCCCCGCGGCGAATTGGTATTTTGGCATCGGGGCCGCGACCGGCGGGGCCAATGATTTGCAATTGGTGGATAACCTGGAAATCATCAGTTCGGACCGCACCGTCAGCCTGAACAACATGCAGGGATCCGGCAGCCTGCGGATGAACCTGAATGACACGGATTCGACAATCACCAATTATGAAAACATTCCTATTGCACCCAATACCTGGAATGGTGGCGAGAATTACTTCTTCGATTATACTCCCCCCACGGTGACTATCAGCGAACCCTCCAGCGCCCGGACGAAATCCGGACCCGTCACCTATACCGTCACTTACGGGGAAGAGTCCACCATCACGCTGAAATCGGGAGATATCACCCTGAATCAAACAGGCAGCGCGGATGGTTCGGTGAGCGTGAGCGGCTCGGGCAATACTTCGCGCACGGTTACGATTAGCGGCATTACAGGCAATGGCACGCTTGGCATCAGCATTGGGGCTGGTACGGCGTCGGACAGTCTTGGAAACATTGCCTTGGGCGCCGGTCCGAGCGCGGTATTTACCGTGGATAATACGGGGCCCTCCGTGCAGATTGGCCCCCCTTCCACGTTATTGACAAAGTCAGGGCCGGTTTCCTTTACGGTGACCTATACCGGTGCGGATGTGGTGTTGCTGGATCCGGGCGATGTTATGCTCAATAAAACCGGCACGGCAAATGGCGCGGTCAGCGTGAGTGGAACCGGCAATGTCACGAGAACCGTGACCCTGGACAATATTACCGGCGACGGTTTGTTGGGAATAAGCCTTTCCGGGGGCACGGCCGCTGATGATTTGGGAAATCTGGCCCCGGGCGCAGGCCCCAGTGCCATGTTTACCACGGACAATACGGGTCCGGGGATTTGGATTGACGCTCCCTCCGCTCCTCTTGCCACCACAGGCCCGATAACCTACACGGTGACCTACACGGAAGCCGTTTCGATAAGCCTGTCAAGTACAAATGTGTTGCTGAACCGAATGGGCACGGCGAATGGAAGTGTCAGTGTTTCCGGCACTGGGAATACCACACGCACGGTTACGGTCAGTGGCATTACAGGCAATGGAACCTTGGGCATCAGCCTCCTTGCGGGAACCGCGTTGGACGAGTTGGGCAATAATGCCCTGGCGATGGGCCCCAGTTTGACCTTTATAGTAGATAATGCGCGCCCCGCGTGCACTGTGAGCACGGCTTCGGCGAGTCCCACAGCAATCCAGCCCATTGTATACCAGGTGTCGTTTAATGAACCGGTCTACGGTTTGGAACCCGCCGAAGTCACCGTAAGCAACGGTGTGGTGACCGGCATGACGGGCGGGCCCGCGGTTTACAGTGTCGCCGTAACGCCTACGGGCGCCCCGCCCACAAGCGTATCTGTTTCCGTGGCTCAGAATATGGCGCAAGATGCCGCCGGCAACCAGAACATGGCATCCAATACTGTTTCTGTG
>Ga0116156_10001010_pt1 | contig 28453 bp, 30 predicted proteins | sample AD_UKC045_MetaG_FD_89891 | JGI IMG/M metagenome (GOLD analysis project Ga0116156, IMG submission 89891) | Active sludge microbial communities of municipal wastewater-treating anaerobic digesters from USA - AD_UKC045_MetaG | ecosystem: Engineered > Bioreactor > Anaerobic > Digestate | place: USA... | reverse complement strand
CTATCTAACAAAGTAGCTTTCAGCAAGACTTTTTTTGCTACCCAAGCCAAAGCATTAGCAAGCAACCACCACTGCAATACATTATTAATACATTTACAAGCTCACAGAAGTCCAATATGTTATAACCGCAACATGGAAAAGCGCAAAGTAGCTTCTTGTGGTAGAATGTAGATAATCCACTGCGACTAGGTTACTTTACGGGTTGTGTTGGCATAGAGCGTAAATGCAGTGCAAAAAATACAAAACAAAACAAGTAAGTGGTGGCCATAATGCACGTAGGAAAAATCCTCCCCAATAAAAACAAAGTGTTATGGGGTCTTTTGGTATTCTTTCTTCTTGGCGCTCTTTTGGGGCTCACTATATTTGCCCTTAGAAAATCAAAAGCTGCATCTACGGCAATTAGTAATTGTACGCAACTCCAAGAGATGAGCTTGGACCTTGCTGCGGACTATGTTGTTACTCAATCGTTTAGTTGTAGCGATATTGCCAATTTCTCGCCAATTGGTACAAAGGAAAATCCTTTTACTGGTTCGTTCGACGGTGGCAATTACGAAATTTCTAACCTAACCATCGACCGACCAGATGCTAATAATGTTGGCTTGTTTGGCTATGTTGGTGGTAGTAGCAAAATATCCAATGTTAAATTAGTAAATGTTAATGTTACTGGTCGTTATCAGGTCGGTGGTCTGGTGGGCCTTAATCATACTGGCACTATCACCAATTGCTCGTCCACTGGTAGCGTTACCGGCAGTAGCTGTGTCGGCGGTTTGGTGGGGCTTAATGGCGCCACCACTATTGCCAATTCCTACGCCACTGGTGATGTTGTGGCTGCCGGGGCGGAGGCTGGTGGTCTGGCAGGGGAGAGTTGCGGTCCTGTTATCAACTCCTACGCCACTGGCAATGTTGTAGGCGATCATTATGTTGGCGGCTTAGCGGGGCTTACTACTTATCATGGTGATATTACTAATTCTTATGCTACTGGCAACGTTACGGGCACCGAAGAAGTTGGCGGTCTTGTAGGAGAGAGCACTGGTCTTATTACCAACTCCTACGCCACTGGCAACGTTACGGGCACCGAAGAAGTTGGCGGTCTTGTGGGAGATAATAGTGAGCCCATTATCAACTCCTACGCCACTGGCAATGTTGTAGGCGATGATTATGTTGGCGGCTTAGCGGGGTATAATAGTGAGCCCATTACTAACTCTTACGCTAGCGGTAGCGTTACGGGCACCGAAGAAGTTGGCGGTCTAGTGGGAAGTAGTTACAAGAGCAACATTACCAACTCCTACGCCAGCGGTAGTGTTACGGGTAATTCTGATGTCGGTGGCCTGGTGGGGAGGGGCTATAATGACACTGTTACAAACGCTTACTGGGACAAGGAAACAACGGGGCAAGAGCATAGCGCGGGAAGCGATGACTCTTACGGTAAAACCACCGCGGAGATGAAAACCCAAAGTACCTACGAGCCAGGTGAACCTAATAATTGGGATTTTACGACAATCTGGGCAATTGTTTGTAGTAAAAACAAAGGTTACCCGTATTTAAGGTGGCAAACCTTGCCTCTCCACCCCTGCGATGGCGTAAGCGAAGACAAAATTACCACTACCGAAAATGCCATTACGGCTACCAGTACTCCGGCTGTCGATACAGCAACTGCCCCAACTGTAACTATATTGCCCAAGACCGGTAAATAGATATACCGTTCGGAGCGTGTTTTATTGTCAGGGGGCTATTGCCCGAGAACCCCGCCCGCCATTTTTTATTGTTCGAGAGAATGCACGAAGTGCCATCTCGAGAACTCTGAACCGTTGATACTGGAACTCACGCTGTAGCTTGCCCCGCCTTTTTAGGCGGGGTTCTCACTCCGCTCGAACAGTAACAGGTACCGCGTTCGCCGCCCTTATCGTTCGAGGATTACTATCCGAGAACTATCAATCGTTAGTACTACACCTTGCGTAGTAGTTCTCACTTCGTTCGAACAGTAAATGAGGTGACGGAAAGCTTGCCCCGCGCCTTCAGGCGTGGGGTTCTCACTGCGTTCGAACAGTAAGAGGAGGCAACGGTCGCCATTATTACCGTTCGAGAGAACTGCGCGGAGTGCCATCTCGAGAACTATGAACCGTTGATGTTGAAACTGACGTTGTAGCTTGCCCCGCCTTTTTAGGCGGGGTTCTCGCTTCCGCTCGAACGGTAACCGATACCGTGGGTGGGTTCTCGCGCGGTAGCGACACATCATTATGAAAAATATAGAAAAATAGTGTAGAATAAAAACATAAAGATCCAAGGAGGGTTTTGGAGCAACCAAACCTAAATTATAGTGATGGCTATAAGCCGATTACAGAGGAGCCACCCGTAAGCCGGGCGGATAGCTATTCCTTTTCCCAACCAACCAAGAAGCCCTCACTCCCCGAACCAAACACAAGAGGCGATATGTCGCCTGCGAAAAATAGTCCTCTTCCACCTGTTCCTGTTCCCTCTCCTCCTACCCCTCCCCCGCCACGCGAATTAAAAACTAGCGATATAGAGGTGCATCAACCCCAAGGCGTAACACGCGCCTTCCTTGGTGCGGTAGCCATCTCTACTATTTTGGCAAGTCTTTTTCTTGCCTACTTTAATTCCGCAAAAGCGACGCAAGCAAATCAACTCGAAGCGAAATATCAAAATGAAGTTGTCCCCATTATCGATGGTGAAGAGTTTAAACAAAAAGAGCAAGCAGTTATCGATATTGGCAGGCAAAGCGCGCAACTACAGCAACAAAAAAACAATGTCCTTCGCTATTCAGCTTTATTAAGCGAACTCGAAAGCATTATCTTTAAAGGAGTGCGCCTGACACGCATTACAGCAAGCACGGAAAGCAAAATCATTCTAGAGGGGGTAACGAGTAGCTTTGCAGATCTCGCTCGTGTTACCGATAGTGTGCGGACCTCCGTTTATTTTACCGATGTTAGTGTTGTCTCTGCTAACAAACAGCAAAACGGCAATGTTAATTTTATTGTTACCTTTACTGTAGATGAAAGTTTCCTAAAAACAAAAAGGTAGTTGTAATGGATGTAGAAACAAGAAAAAACTTACCATCGATTATTATTGTATTAGCGCTATTGTTTGTTGCTCTTCTTTTGGTTGTGTTTTTGGCCATTCCCTCTGTACACAAACTTAAAATAAACCTCGCTCGTGTTGCCAAAGCGCGCGCTAACGCTACGCAAGCGGTGCAATATATTACCGATATCGACGGTGCCTATCAAAAAGTTGCTGCCAATCCAGAAGTTGCATCGTTGCTTGCCTTGGCGGCACCAAAGGATGCTGATGTTGCCAATGCGGTAGTAATGATCGATGCAATCGTTGCTAGCTCCGGTCTTTCCCTAAACGCGCTCTCTCCTCGGCAAACATCGAGTGGTAAAACAGTGGTTACAGTTACCGCAAGCGGATCTTACGAAAACCTAAAAAAGATGATCGCGGGTTTCGAAAACAATATTAGGCCGATGTCTGCCGATGGTATCTCGTTAGTAGCTTTAGAGAGTGGGGGAGAGGTGTTAACGGCGGGCAATTTTTCTATTGACGTTACTGTAGGAGAGGCGAGTGAAAAATAAAATATTAGCAATTGTCTTAGGGGTAGGTATTATCGCCATAACTGTAGCAATTTTGCTGTGGCGCCTGTCTGTCGCTAGTAACCGCTCGCTCACCAATAAGCGCTTTGTACCCATTCCCGAAGTTTTAGGCGAAGGGGGAGATTTTGCCACGGTACTTGAGGGATTAGAAAAAAATGGCAATTTGCCCGCCACGGTTGGTGCGGGCGATGTTGGTAAAAGCAATCCATTTAATTAACTATGGTTACCACAGAGCAACAATACGATGTCGATTTAACCGGTGTTAATATTGCACCTGAAGTACTGCACTTACTACCCAAAAAGGTCGCGCAACGCTACAGGGTGGTCGTTTTTGGTGAAGACATTGGTAGGGCAGTAAAGCTTGGTGTAGTGCAACCGACAAGCGAAGAAACGCGTGAGTTTATCGAACGCTTAGCGCGTGATAACCAAATGGCAATGGAGCAATACCGTATTTCGGAAGAAAGTTTTAATGTTGCCTTAGAGCAGTACAAAACAGAAGAAGAATCCTCGGCGGAGGATATTGTTATTCCCGACGCCAAAGAAAGAAGCAGTATGCTTGCAACGGCGCGTATTCTGAGCGATACCAACCTCGACAAATCATTACCAGAGCCAATCAACAACGCCGCCGATATACGTAAGTTTATTAGTCTTGCTAATGTCCCTCAAATAATATCGGCCATTATGAAATTGGCAAGCAAAGTAAGTGCAAGCGATATCCATATAGAAGCACAAAAAGACAGTGTCGTTGTACGTTTTCGTATCGATGGCAATATGAAAACAATTGTAACTATGCCCGTTAATCTGCAAAAAGCACTCGTAGCGCGCGTAAAGATTTTGGCAAAATTAAAAATAGACGAAACCCGCTTGCCCCAAGATGGTCGTTTTGATGTTATTATCAATAACCACGAAATAGATATACGGGTCTCTATTATGCCTACTATTTTTGGGGAAAAAGTAGTAATGCGCCTTCTCGATAAAAATGCTGGCTTGTTTAAGATCGAAAGCCTAGGGATAACGGGCGAGAATTATCGCCGTCTAGTTAAGGCAATCGATAAGCCCTATGGTGTGATAATGGTTACCGGTCCAACGGGAGCGGGTAAATCGACTACTCTTTATGCCGCCGTTAATCACCTCCGTCGTGATACGCAAAACATTGTAACATTAGAAGACCCCGTTGAATACGAGATTGGTGGTATTAACCAAATTCAAGTGCGTCCTAATATTGGTTTTACTTTTGCCGAAGGGTTAAGCGCGGTTTTGCGCCAAGATCCCAATATCATTATGGTCGGCGAAATTCGCGACAAAGAAACCGCCAATCTTGTAACGCACGCTTCTCTAACAGGTCACCTAGTCCTTACTACCCTGCACACCAACGATGCCGCAGGGGCAATGCCTCGTCTTATCAATATGGGGGTCGAACCGTTTTTGATCGCCTCGGCGATGAATGCAATTGTGGGGCAACGCTCGGTAAGAAAAATTTGCGAGAAGTGCCGTGTGAGTTACACCCCGCCAGTAGAAATTGCCAAGCAAGTTGATGCAATCCTGCGGACGGGGGGAATAAAAATGGAGGTAAAATACTTCAAGGGGAAGGGGTGCGAGGCGTGTGCTAATACCGGTTACCGTGGGCGCACTGGTATCTACGAAGTCCTCGATGTCGACGATGGTATGGAAGAGTTAATTATCTCTCGCGCCTCGGCCACCAAAATTAAGGAATACGCGTTTAAAAAGCAGATGTACCCAATGCGCATCGATGGCTTTATAAAGGTAACACAAGGGCTTACAACAGTGGACGAAGTCCTTCACGCCACGGCGATTAATTAAAGTATAATGAGGTTAATATGACAAAGCTACAAGTTGAAAGAATGCGCAAATATCTCGATGCCACAATTGCCGCTCGCGCAAGCGACTTGCATATTGTCGCAAACCAACCGCCGATTTTGCGCATCGATGGTCACCTCCAAGCTATTCCTAATGAACCGGTTTTAACCGCCGATGTGGCGGCGGGTCTTGTGAGCAGTACTTTGCGCCCCGATCTCGCAAGAAAATTGATGAATCGCAAGGAAATCGATTACTCTTTTGATTACGATCATCATCGTTATCGAGGCAATGCTTTTTACGAAAGAGGGAATCTGGCGGGCGCCTTTCGCTTGATACCAAGTAAAATACCAACTCTAACAGAGCTTGGTCTTCCTCCTATTCTTGAACGCTTTACTCTTTTGAAACAAGGCTTTGTAATTGTTACTGGACCAACGGGGCACGGTAAGAGCACTACTCTTGCCAGTATGATAGATGCCATTAACCAAAAAAGAAGAGAAAATATTATTACCATCGAAGATCCCATTGAATATGTCTTTAAGCATGCTCAAAGCATTGTTTCACAGCGCGAACTAGGGGTAGATACAGATAGTTTTGGGCGTGCCTTGAAATCGAGTTTGCGCGAAGATCCCGATGTGATTTTGGTTGGGGAAATGAGAGACCTAGAAACAATCGAAGCAGCACTGACTCTCGCGGAAACAGGGCACCTTGTCTTTACCACTTTACACACTAACGATGCGGCGCAAGCACCGGAGCGCATTTTAAGCGTTTTTCCTGCGCACCATCAATCACAGATCCGTGCCCAACTAGCAAACACGCTTTCCGCAGTCTTATCACAGCGTCTTCTTCCTCGCGCGAGAGGGGGGAGAGTAGCGGCAATGGAGATACTCGTGGCTAATAATGCTGTGAAATCGTTAATTCGAGAAAATAAGGCGCACCAACTATATTCTATTTTAGAAACGAGCGCAGCGGAGGGAATGATTAGCCTCGATAAAGTACTCGCTGATTTAGTAAGCAGAGGGGAAGTAAACTTAGACGAGGCACTTCCTTGGGCAAGAGATCAAAGAGCCCTCAAACAAATGATTAGCTAAAATGTCATTTATTACTCAACAAGTTGCGGCGCGCGAAAAGGAGTTTTTTGCTAAACAGTTGGCGATTATGCTTGAATCCGGTCTCCCTCTTTCTCGTGCAATCGATGTGGTTTTTCGCCAGACGCGCGATAAGTATTTTAAGCGTGTTTTAGGCAGTGTCGCAAAAAGTTTGCAAAACGGGCGTCAATTAAGTCGTGCCCTCAGCGATTTTCCTCATGTTTTTTCCCCGGACTTTATTGCCGTTTTGCGAGCAGGGGAGCAAACAGGAAAACTCGATCTTGCCTTTTACGACCTGGGGAAAAAGCTAGAAGCAGATAACACATTTCGCGCCGGTGTCCTTGGTGCCGTGCTTTACCCCCTGCTTATTGTTTTTGCGATTTTTGCGGTTAGTACCTATATGGTTATTGCGGTGGTGCCAAATCTTGTTGTCGTCTTTGAGCAAAACGAAATTAGCTTACCTTTTTTAACGCGGGCAATGATTGCCATAGTAACTTTTGCTAACAACTACTGGTGGCTCATTATTGTTTTTCTCTTGGTTCTTGTTTTGTCGTTGCGCTACTATAGTAAGACTAAGTCTGGCAAGTTACTTTTAAGTTATGCGCAAATCAAAGTACCGTTGGCAAAAGATCTCTATGAAGCAATCTACGTGAGTAGTTTTGCCCATACACTGTCGATGCTTGTGCGCCATGGTGTTCCTATTATCGAGGCAATGCGCGTCACCAAAGGGGCTATGCGCAATGTTTTATACCGTGTTGCTGCCGATGAAATGATGAACGACATCGAAAAAGGTATTCCATTGAGTAAGCCTATTATGGGCAATAAAATCTTTCCCCCACTATTGGGGCAAATGGTCCTCGTGGGGGAGCAGACTGGTAAACTAGACGAAGCGCTAGAGAGTGTTGCAACAAACTACCATAACCGGGCAAACCAAATTATTAAGTATCTCTCGAGTTTAATAGAACCAGTTCTTTTGATTTTGGTTGGTGTAATTGTTGCCCTTGTTGTTTTTGCTATTCTTCTTCCTATTTATCAAGTGGCGCAACTGTAAAAAAATTGGTAATCACTATGGATTTTAATACTTTACTTATTGTTATTCTCGGTGTGGTCTGGGGTTCTTTTTTAACGACGGTTATCTGGCGCGTCGATAATTTGTCCTCGATTTTTCGTTCCCGCTCCCGTTGCACTAGCTGTAGCGAGAAAATTGCGTGGTACGATCTTGTCCCTATATTAAGTTTTGTTATGTTGCGTGGTCGCTGTCGCAAGTGCCACAAAACTCTGTCTTTTATCTATCCCTTTGTCGAAATTATAAGTGGTATTATTTTTTATCTTGTTTATAACCTGTATGCCATAAGTTGGCCTTCGCTTTTATTGGTTGTAGTTTTTTCTTTATTTATAGTAATCCTTGGCTACGACGCAATTTTTATGGTCGTAGACGACAAAGTTGTTTATATAGCAATTGCTTTGGTGGTGGTGTATAACGTTGTAGTGTTGCACGATCATCTTGCTTGGGTAGATTTGTTAAAAAACGGAGGACTTGGTTTATTTATTGGCATTGCCATTCCCGCAACGCTTGTTATTGCAAGTAAAGGGCGTTGGATGGGAGAAGGAGATATTTCCCTTGGTGCTTTAATGGGAGTATTTTTAGGTTTTCCTAATATTATTGTAGCGTATGTTCTTGCCTTTGCCCTAGGTAGTGTAGCTGGCCTGGCGTTAATTGCTTTTGGGCGTAAAAAGATACGTGACCCTCTTCCTTTTGGTCCTTTTCTTGTCCCCTCGACGGTCGTTGTTTTTTTCTGGGGAGAGCAAATTATTAATTGGTACTTAAAAATCGCTTTTTTAGGAGGTTAGTTTATGGCAAAAAAAGGATTCACACTTATTGAGCTAGTCGTGGCAATAGCAATAGTGCTTTTGCTTTCAACGGTTTTGGTGGTAATTTTGGGTAACAGCAAAGCCAGTAGTCGCGACGCACAAAGGATTAACGATGTCAATGCTCTTGGACTAGCTCTTACACAATATAATGGCGAATACCGTAACTACCCATATTGGGAAATTACAAACAACAAACAAGGAATTTTTAATTTCGACAACAGTGGTCGTTGTAGCGATGTTTACCCCTGTATTTATTCCGCGGGTGCGGGCTCCTCCTGGCGCGCGTTTCTCGACTCCTTCTTAACGAACAAGCCAGTCCCCCCAAAGAAAAGAGGGGAAGGAGGCGATTATTATTACGTTGCCTCTACCGATAACGCAACTCCACCACGCCACTTTGTGGTAGCCACGCGCCTTGAGGGTAGCAATTATACAGCCACCATTACAGAGTCGGATAATTGGTATGCCAGTGGCTATTGTTTGGCAAGCGAATGCAATATCGAATTACCCGGAAATGGGGAAGGTTGGGTTTATGTTTTTGGCAACTAGGCGCGCCGCAACATTGGTTGAGCTACTTATAGTTTTAACCATAATATGCCTCCTTTTTATTGTTGCCTTTCCTCTATACCGTCGTGTCGCTGGACAAAGAGAGTTAAGTGCCTATACGGCGCACATTCAGTCTATACTCGAGCAAGGCAAAAATATGTCGCTTGCTTCTCCTCCTGAAAGCGAAGCCTTGTCCTACTGTTTCGAGGTAGCACCAAACGAAAAGGTGTTAAGGCTCGTGGGGGAGAAGATGCAACCAATATCACCCGATCGCTGTGGAGATGGTGAGGTGGTTTTGCAAGAAAAAATTAAAGACAAGTTTTTTATAGGTTGTAAAAGTTGTGCTGTTTCATTTAAGGTAGAAAACAGTATTTACGCTCAAGTAAAAGAGGTTGAGCCTATAACTTTTGTTGTTGGGCGAAGTGGCGTTAACAAGAAAAACCATATTGTTTTAGATAAAAACGGCTTTGTTTATGCAAAAATATCACAATAAAAAAAGTGGTTTTGGTATTATTGAGGTAATGGTTGCTCTCTCTGTTCTTGCGGTGGTTGTTTCTTCGTTTGGTGCTGTTGCGAGCCAGGCCTTAAAAATCGCTTTGAGTAGCGAGGAGTCCTTGGTGGCGGCTGGTGTTGCTCAAGATGTCCTAGAACATACCATTGCTGTTTGCGAAAAAACCCCCCGCCAAGCCGTGGCGCCGACTTTCGAAAAAAGTATTACATTGAATAATGTTACCTACAGTAGAGAGGTAACAATCGAAGAGGTAAAAGACGAGGAGGTGCTGGGGGGCACTCTCTGGAGAATATCGGCATTGGTGCAATGGCTTGATCCGCGCACAGATAAAAATAAACAGTATTCATTAACTACCGAGTTATCAGAATGGCAATAAAGTATAAACATAAAGGGTTCACTTTGCTTGAGGTGATGTTGGCATCGGTCTTGTTTAGCGCCACAATGATTGGTGCTATTGCTATAATTTCTAGTGGCCTTACAACAATAAGGCGGGCACAGAATATTAAAGAGGTGAATAGCGCGCTTCGTGGCCTTAACCAGGAACTAAGTGGTGCAGTTATGCGGGCGGGGTGCCTTACCGCCTCGCAAAGCGACGACGCAGTTTTGTTGTGGGACGAAAGATGCGCTGAACTTAAGCTAACTTACGGTATAAAAGATGGTCGTCTTTATCGCCAAGGAACAGGCGAAGAGCCAGAGTATTTGTTATCGGATGGTGTTTTTTTTGCAAAAAGGGGCGAGGCTCCAATATTTAGTGTTGCTAACAATAATTTGCTTACGGTAGAGCTAAAGGCGGAGGCGAAAAATAAATTTACAACCTCTGTTGAATATAGGGTAAGTTTGGCGACGCGGGAGTGGCAATGAGGGTAGATAAAAAGAAAAGTGGCTCGGCTATGATAATAGTAATGTCGTTGGTTTCGCTTGTTACGGTGGTGGTGGCGGGTGTAAGCGGGCAATTGTTAGCAGAGCACAATGCGAATAATCGCTTTCTCGATGCTCTTGTTGCCCAGTATGGTGCGCAAGCGGGCGTGTGGTGGGGTCTTGCCCTTAAAAATGAGGCGGATGGAGGCAATAGAGAGATTACCCTAAATCACAAAGAAGGGGGAGGGGAAATTATTTCCCGAGGCGAGATGCTCTATTCGCCACAGGACGATGTTTCTTTGAGTATGGAAAGGGAAAAAACGCGCACATTGAGCGTGGAAGGGAGTGGCAACCTTGGTTTGCGTTTGGAGGAAATAAGCCCAGCCACAGAAAACGACTGTCCATTACCACGAGATATTTTTGTTTATCTTTTAGTCGAAGACCAAAGCGGAGGCAAGAAGACATTAAACAGTTTAGCTAATAGTGCCGGGGTGTGGCGAGAGGGGAACAGTGACCACGTTTATTACCTACCCTTACCACAAAGCGAAGTGTCGCTTACGCCAATTTTCGCGCGAAGTTTTATTCCTGCGGGGCAAAGTGTAGGCATAGCTGCCGATTACATATTGCCGGCGAAGTGCCTGTATGCTACAAAGTGGAAATTAAGCCCAGCCCAGAATCAAAGTGTTAATAACGTTGCGGTAATTCGTGGCGAGGGGCTTTACCGTGAAAGCAAGCAAACTATTAGTATTAGCAAGCCCTAAGTATGCACGGTTGTCAAAATCTGAACGTATTAGTTTCTTTTTTGTTTCTGAAATGCTATAATTTTCTTGAAGCAGAGTTTCTGCTCTGCTTTTAAGTGCAACCGTTAAATGTATATTCATATTTTGAATCTCCTTTCAAGAATCATTATATGTTATTACTTTGACGGTTGCATTTAGATTTAGAGGGTGTGGAATGTAAAAGTTCACTAACATATTGGACCCTTTTTCTTTCTTTTTTAGTTTATGGAGTATAAGTTCTCGCTTCCGGCTCTAGCAGTAAAGGATATGGCGGGTAGTTCTCACTTCGTTCGAACAGTAAGGGGTATGACGGGTAGTTCTCGCTCCAGCTCGAACAGTAACAGGTGCCACGGTCGTCATTTTTATCGTTCGAGAGAATTGCGCGTAGCGCCATCTCGAGAACTCTGAACCGTTGATACTAGGACTAACGTGATAGTTCTCGCTTCCGCTCGAACAGTAACAGGTACCGCGTTCGCCACCCTTATCGTTCGAGGAGCAGAGCGACGAGAACTACAGACCGTGAGTTTTTATCGTTCGAGAGAACGCACGGAGTGCCATCTCGAGAACTCTGAGCCGTCGATGCCAGTCCTTACCCAGTAGCTTGCCCCGCCTTTTTAGGCGGGGTTCTCACTGCGTTCGAACAGTAACAAGATGAAGTGTGAGTTCTCGCTTCTGCTCGAACAGTAACAGGTACCGCGTTCGCCACCCTTATCGTTCGAGGATTACTATCCGAGAACTCCGAACCGTTGGAACTCCCCTTACCCGGTAGTTCTCGCTCCCGCTCGAACGGTAACGGTTGCCACGGTCGTCATCTCTTATCGTTCGAGGAGCGAAGCGCCGAGAACTATCAATCGTTAGTACTACACCTTACGTAGTAGTTCTCACTTCGTTCGAACAGTAAGGGGTATGACGGGTAGTTCTCGCTCCCGCTCGAACAGTAATGGAAGCAACGCAGGTTCTTACTCTGCTCGAACAGTAACAGGTGTCAGAGGGGCTCGTGGTAAACGCTCATTGCTTGAACAAAGCATCTAAAAAATATATGATAATATTATGAGCGAAACGATTAAGATTTATACCGACGGAGGGGCGCGGGGCAACCCTGGTCCTGCGGCGGTGGGTGCGGTTGCCTACAATAGCCAAGGAGAGGAAATATGGCGACTCTCTCGCTATATCGGCACTGCCACTAATAATATTGCCGAGTATAATGCATTACTTTTTGCGCTGAAAAAACTAGCACAAAAAGGAAATGGTCAAGCAGTAGAAGCGTTTCTGGACAGCGAGCTAGTAGTAAAACAGCTTAGGGGTGAGTACCGCGTTAAGGACGAAAAGCTCAAGGTATTGTTTGACGGTATTAAACATGAATTATCTAATTTCACGAGCGTACAATTTAATCACGTAAAAAGGGAGCAAAACAAAATTGCCGACTCGCTCGTAAATAAAGCACTTGATGAAAGGGTAAATGTCCGACCTTAACCAGCTTATAAGAAACACTCAATCTCTTTCCGACTTACCGAAGTTAGAAAAAGAAATTATTCACTTTTGGGAAAGAGAAGATATTTTTGCGAAATCTCTTAAAAACAGAAAGGGCAAAGATAAGTTCGTTTTTTACGATGGACCGCCATTTGCTAATGGTCTTCCTCATTATGGCCATATTCTTGCAATGAGTATTAAAGATTTATTTGTACGCTACAAAACAATGCGTGGCTATTTAGTACCAAGGCGCAATGGTTGGGATTGCCATGGCTTGCCGGTGGAGTATCAAATAGAAAAAGATCTTGGCATTGCCGGCAAAAAACAAATCGAAGAATATGGTATAGACAAATTCAATAAACATGCTCGTGATTCTGTGTTTAAGTATGTCGACGAGTGGACGGGGTTAATGAAAAGGGTGGGGCGGTGGCTCGATTTCGATAATAACTACGCCACGCTAGAAAAAAGCTATATCGAAAGTGTATGGTGGGTTTTTGCGGAGCTGTGGCAGAAAGGCTTGGTTTACGAAGGGTACACCAACCAGCCATATTGCACGCGTTGTGGAACATCTTTATCTAACTTCGAAACAAACCAAGGATATAAAGATAATGTTAAGGACCCTTCGCTTTATGTTAAGTTCAAAATCAAAAATAAAGAGGGGCAATATCTTTTGGCGTGGACTACCACGCCGTGGACACTGCCAGCAAACTTAGCCCTCGCTGTGCGAGACGACATCAAGTATGGCTTGTACAAAATAAACAATGAGCAAATTTGGGTTGCCGAAGAACTTTTTTCGAAAATAACTGGAGAAAAGAATAAGCCTGTCAAGTCTTGCCTTGGGGCAGATTTATGTGGTACGCACTACGAGCCCCTTTATCCAATAAGTAAAAACCCTCTTAACAAACTGGATAATTTAGACAAGGCATACCGTGTTTACAGTGCTGACTTTGTTAGTACAGAGGAGGGGACGGGTATTGTTCATGTTGCTCCTGCTTATGGCGAAGACGATATGGCGCTAGGGAAAAAATACCATTTACCCTTAGTTTTTAGTGCCGGTTACGACGGAAAAATGCTTACCGACATAGGGCGAGGACAGTATATTAAAGAAGGCAACAAGGTGATTATAAGCGACTTAAAAAAGCGAGAACTACTTTTTAGAGAGGGGGTGGTGCGCCATACTTATCCATTTTGTTGGCGTTGCGACAACCCACTCATTTATATTGCAACAAGTTCGTGGTTTGTGGCGGTGTCTAAAATAAAGGAAAGGCTCGTTGCTCTTAATGCAAAAATAAACTGGCGCCCGCAGTATATAAAAGAAGGTCGTTTTGGGAATTGGCTCGAGGGAGCAAGAGATTGGAATATTGCCCGCCAACGTTTTTGGGGCGCACCTATTCCTATTTGGCAATGCAAAAAGTGCGGAGAGAAAAAAGTAGTTTCTTCTTTTGCGCAACTTAACCTACCTAAAAATTTTGACCCCCACCGTCCACAAATAGATGATGTTGCTTTGGTGTGCAAATGTGGTGCGACTATGAAGAGAATACCAGAGGTTTTTGACTGTTGGTTCGAATCTGGCTGTATGCCTTATGGGCAGTGGCATTATCCTTTTGAAAATAAAGAGGTCTTTAACGAGAACTTTCCTGCCGATTTTATCGCCGAAGGAATAGATCAAACAAGGGGCTGGTTCTACACAATGCACGTTATTAGTAGCGCGATTATGGAAGAACCCTCATTTTATAATGTTGTCGTTAACGGGTTAGTTCTTTCAGAGGATGGGCAAAAGCTTTCGAAAAAGTTGCGCAACTACCCAGAACCCAGTGAAGTCTTTGACAAAATCGGAGCAGATAGCCTAAGAATTTATTTATACACGGCAACGCAAATTGGCGAAGATTATCGCTTTTCTAACAACCTCGTCTTACAAGAGGCAAGAAAAACAGTTTTTCCTCTTTGGAATACGCTTCTTTACTGGTGTAAGTTTCTTAAAACCGATGAAGGTAAAGTAACCGAAGAGGGGAAGTTGCTCGATAAATGGATTAAAAACCGTATCAACTTGTACGAGGGTGAAATAAGAGGTTTTCTTGATGCCTACGATCTTACGCGCGGAGCGCGCAAAGTAGAGGATTTAATTACCGATATCTCCCAATGGTATCTTCGCTTAAGTCGCAAAAGAACAGATAAAGAATTTAGGGAAAGTTTAACTGTGGTCTTACGCAAAACAGCTATTATTATTGCTCCCTTTATGCCCTTTATGGCAGAGATTATTTATCAACTGCTACGCGGTAAAGACGATCCTCAAAGTGTCCACCTCCTTGATTGGGAGGAGGCAAAGGAAATTGACCATTCGCTTATCGAGGAAATGGAAAAAGTAAGGGCGTTAACTGAACTTGGGCGCAATATTCGTGCGTTTAATAAAATAAAAGTCCGCCAACCCTTAGGGCGTTTAAGCTATAAGCTTAGCTCCCAAGATAGGCTAAGTACAGCGGTGGAAAAAATATTACTGCAAGAGCTTAATGTCTTGGCGGTAAGTCGAAAGAGCGAAAAAGGCTGGCTTGTCGCCGAGGGCGGTGGTAACAAGGTTTATATCGACAGCACCCTCACCGAGGCGCTCAAGGAAGAAGGCGATTTTAGGGAAATTTCTCGGGCAATACAAGATCTTAGGAAAAAGGCAGGTCTCCTTCCTGGTGCCCAGGCGAGTGTTGTTCTTTGCAGTGCAGTAGATTTGACGAGGCATATTAAAAAACTCTCTCTGCAAACCAACTCTACTGTTTCCTATACTAAAAAAGGTGGCGCGGGTAGAGAGGTGGCACATATTAAACTTCACGGTGGCGAAGCGGTAATTTATTTACAATGAAGTTATCGATCTTTAAGTCATTAGATCTCTCTTTAATCCTTCTTCCTGTGCTCCTTGTTGGTGTTGGTATTGCCACAATTTACAGTACAACATTAGGTACCGAACAGTCTTATTTTGCATGGCAACAAGGAGTGTTTGCTTTTATCGGCTTAGTCTTGATGTTTGTATTTTCTTTTTACGACTATCGTAATTTACGTAATGTTTCATGGGTTTTTTATGTGCTTTGCATAGTGCTACTTTTGGCGGTCCTTTTTGTGGGAAAAAAAGTATTTGGGGCGACAAGATGGCTCGATTTTGGTATTTTCCAACTTCAGCCCTCGGAGCTCTTAAAAATTGCTACTATTCTTTTTGTATCGAGCTTCTTTGCGCAAACTGTAAGCCGTTGGTATCAACGGCTTATTATGGCTATGGTGCTTGTGGGAGCGCCCCTTTTCTTGGTTGCAAAACAACCCGATCTTGGTACTACCATTGTTGTTGTTACAATTTTTCTCTCTCTTTTTTTCTTTTGGCCCATTAGTAGAAAGGTGAAAATTGGAGCAGTTGTTGTTTTGCTTGCGCTTTTGCCGTTAAGCTGGACGCTTCTCCAAGATTATCAGCGAAACCGAATTTATACTTTTATCAACCCCGGCCGTGACCCTTATGGTGCTGGCTACAATGTAATCCAATCGTTAATTGCCGTTGGCTCTGGCGGCGTAACGGGACGTGGCTTGGGCAATGGACCGCAAAGCCAATTAAATTTTTTGCCGGTGGCTCATACTGATTTTATTTTTGCGGGGTGGGCGGAGGCGACTGGTTTTGTGGGGGCAATGGGTTTGCTGTTGGCACTGGCGTTTTTGAACTGGCGTATTTATCGCATTGCCTCTGTGGCAAAAGATGCCTACGGGCGCTATCTTGCCATTGGGTTTGGCGCTATGATTAGTGTGCAAATTGCGGTAAATATTGGTATGAATTTAGGCCTAGCACCCGTTACAGGTATTCCCTTGCCTTTTGTTTCGCATGGCGGGACGGCGCTGGTGGTTGATTTTATTATGCTTGGCGTTATGCAAAGTATTTATATAAGGCACCGCGCTAACCTTTAGTGGTGTGCGAAAAATGGCGTTGCAAGCCCTATCATTTTTATTGTTCGAGAGAACGCGCGCAGTGCCATCTCGAGAACTAGAGACCGTTGTTTTTTGCACTGACGTGATAGTTCTCGCTTCCGCTCGAACAGTAAAAGATATGGCGGAAAGCTTGCCCCGCCTTTTTAGGCGGGGTTCTCACTGCGTTCGAATAGTAAAGAGGGCAACGCAGGTTCTCATTGTGTCCGAACATTATAAAATTGTTGTTTGTCTCTTGGTTGCCGATTATTCTCTTGCTCCGAGATTCTCGCTCTTGAATTAGCTGTCATATGTTCTTGACTATTTGCGCTTTTCAGGTACAATAATGATGAAAGTAGGTGTATGGTTAGCGTAATAGATACTGGCGGTCAGCAGTACATTGTTACTGTTGGTAAGCAGTTGCAGGTAGATAAACTCCGTGCCAAGCTCGGCGATTTTGTGGAATTCAAAGACATTCTTAACACCGGTAAAGTGGTAAAGGCAAAAGTCCTTAGCGACAGCAAAGGGAAAAAAATCAATGTCCTGAAGTTTAAAAACAAAAACCGTTATTTACGTCGCAGTGGCCATCGCCAAGATTACACAATTATCGAGATAACCGATATCACAACAAAGTCTTTTAAAAAAGTTTCTAAAGCGCCATCGAAAGTAAAAAACAATGAAAGCTCTAGTAGAAAAAGTTAAACAATTTGTCTTAGGGTCAATAAGCGAAGCAAAAAAAGTAACATGGCCGGGGCGCAAACAGTTGTTTGAACATTCGGTGGTGGTAATTGTTGCACTCCTTATTTGTACCGCTGTTATCGCCGCAATAGATTTTGGTTTCAACTTTTTAGTTAAAACATATATCTTGGGAGTAGGGTAATGACTAACTTTTTAGCCGATGTAACCGATACAGCCGAAGAAGAACCAAAAAAGGCACAGCAAAAACAGGAAGGTAAGCGTGGCTGGTATGTAATCCATACCTATTCTGGCTACGAAGATCAAGTTGCCGATAGTTTACGCCAACGGATCCAGTCTTTTGGTATGAAAGAATACGTTTTTGATGTAATTGTCCCCATAGAAAAACAAATCGAAATTAAAGCTGGCAAAAGAAAAACAGTGGAGAAAAAAATCTTTCCCGGGTATGTCCTGGTAGAAATGATTGTAACCGATGATTCTTGGTATGTGGTGCGTAACACCCCTAACGTTACCGGGTTTATAGGGCTTGGTGTGCGTCCAACGCCAATGGCAAAAGAAGAGGTAGACAGAATTCGCAAGCGCATGGGTGTAGAGGAGCCGAAGTTCGAAATCGATTTGAAGGTGGGGGAGTTGGTAAAAATTAACGATGGCCCACTAAAAAACTTTGAGGGTAAGGTGGTCGAGGTGGATAAGGATAAGGGAAAGGTTAAGGTATCGGTTAATATGTTTGGGCGAGAAACGCCGGTAAACCTGGACTCGCTCCAGGTAAAAAAGGTCTAGGCAGGTTTTAAGTAAAGAAGAGCAAAATGGGAATAGATAATTAAGGAAAAATATGGCAAAGAAAGTCAAAACAATAATTAAGATACAGGCACCCGCAGGCAAGGCAAACCCCGCGCCACCTGTGGGTACCGCCCTTGGGCCCCATGGTGTCAACATTATGGAGTTTGTTAATGCTTTTAACGAGCAAACAAAAGATATGGGTGATTTGATAGTGCCGGCGGAGATAACAATTTACGAAGATAGAACCTTTGCTTTTAGGCTTAAAACTCCACCCGCGGCCGTGCTTTTGAAGAAGGCTGCAAAGATAAGCAAAGCTTCTGGCGAGCCGAACAAAAAAAAGGTGGGTAAGGTGACCAAGGCGCAGGTAAGAGAAATTGCAGAAACAAAAATGGCTGATCTTAGTGCGCGCACGGTCGAAGAGGCAAGCAAGATTGTCGAGGGGAGTGCACGCTCGATGGGCATCGAGATTGTTGGTTAAAACTATAAAAGAAGTAATCAAAAAACACCTCTTGCGAGGTGTTTTTTGATTGTTCCCTCCACCTCCTTACCCAACCTCCTTAAAAGGATTTTAACAAATTGCTAAAAATTATATAACCAACTTGTTGCTGGGGGTAGTAGAGAGAATCCTGATTGCGGTCAAGGAAAGTAAGGAGGGGAAACCTTTCTCTCCCGCAACCAGGATTCTCCCTGCAACCATATTTATTGAGTAAATAGACTTAATTATACCAAATTACGTGCATTTGTCAAGTACTTGTACTGGATGAGTACATAGGTACCGCGTTCGTCGCCCTTATCGTTCGAGGCGCAGAGCGCCGAGAACCCCGCCGAGACCGGACGGGGCAAGCTCTCAGCCGCCAGTTTTATTGTTCGAGGGTTACTGTCCGAGAACTCTGAACCGTTGATACTGAAACTAACGCAATAGTTCTCGCTTTCGCTCGAACAGTAAGGGTATAACGAGTAGTTCTCACTGCGTTCGAACAGTAAGGGAAGGCAACGGTCGCCATTATTACCGTTCGAGAGAATGCGCGGAGCGCCATCTCGAGAACTATTAAGCGCTAGTATCGAAACTTGCGCATTAGTTCTCGCTTCCGCTCGAACAGTAAAGTGTGCCACGGTCGTCGCTCTTATCGTTCGAGGTGTACTCGCCGAGAACTCCCGACCACTAGTATCAAACCTCACACAGAAGTTCTCGCTTTCGCTCGAACAGTAAGGGTATAACGAGTAGTTCTCACTGCGTTCGAACAGTAAGGAGAGGCAACGATCGCTGCTCTTATCATTCGAGGCGCAGAGCGACAAGAACTACCTACTGGATAATAAAAATCAAATACAAAAAAGGGCCTCCACAAGGAGGCCTTTTATTGGCCGAGTGATATCAGACAATAGCACCCAGCTAGCGGAGAGATGTTTCCCCTCACATAGACAATATGACATCAACAGCAAAACGGCGCAATAGGCGAGGGTGTGGATAACTTTTCAAACAAAGACTACCACCGTGCCGCATCGTGCTATTATGTAGTTGCATGGCAGACGATACCAAGTATTTACTCGCCTTAAATCGCCACCCCTTTCTTGGGGCAAAGAGATTGTTGGCACTAAAAAAGGCATACGGCGATTGGCGGCGCGTATGGGGGTCCACCGAAAAGGAAAGAGAAAGCAACGTTGGGGACAAAACAGCAAAGGCAGTTTCGGAAGCGCGTACTCGTTACAGTCCAGAACACGAGCTCGAAATAATAAGCAAACTTAATATTAATGTTATAGAGCTGGGTGATGTTAACTATCCTACCGCTCTAAAAGAAGTGAGCGATCCACCGGCTTTGCTTTACTACAAAGGAAGTCTAGATGCGCTCTCTGGTAAGGTTGTTGCTGTGGTTGGTTCAAGAAGTGCGACGCAATATGGTTATAGGGCGACAGAGGATATATTTTTACCCATTGCTCGTCTTGGTGTAACAATTGTTTCTGGTCTCGCTCTAGGTATAGATACAGTGGCGCACAGGGTTGCTCTTAACGGTGGTGGAAAAACCGTGGCGGTGCTCGGTTGTGGTATGGACCAAATTTACCCAGCAAGCAACACTGGTTTGGCGCGTGCCATAGTAGAAAAAGGCGGAGCGTTAATTAGTGAGTTTGCGCCTGGTTTGCCGAGTTATCGCTCTAACTTCCCACAGCGCAATCGTATTATTGCTGCCCTTGCACAACTTACGGTGGTAGTGGAGGGCTTAGCGGAATCTGGAGCGCTAATTACGGCACGTGCCGCGCTAGAATACAATAAAGAAGTAGGAGCGGTGCCGGGCGATATTAACCGCCCACAGTCTGCTGGTCCATTAAATCTAATTAAAATGGGTGCCCTGCCCGTAACCTGTGCGGACGATGTTACTCTTGCTCTTGGCCTGGTTCCCCCTAAGAGTGTCCCGGTAAGCGAAGAGGGAATAAAGATGACAAGCGAGGAGAAAACTGTTTTTAATGTATTGTCGCACAAACCAGAACACATTGACAAAATCGTTTCTTGCGCTAACCTTAATATCGCCCAAGTTAATAGTAGTCTTACCATGCTAGAGATAAAGGGCCTGGTAAAAAATTTGGGAGGCAATCTGTTTGTAAGGCGCTAATAAAGACGTACTTACGTGAAAATATTAAGATTAAATACATCAATACTACTCTAAGAAGAAGGAAGGTTATGGCTTATAAATTAGTAATAGTATAATCGCCAGCTAAAGGGCGTACCATCGAAAAATACCTCGGCAGTGATTATCGCGTGCTAGCCTCCTTTGGCCATGTTCGCGATTTACCAAAAGGAAGTATGGGGGTGGACACAAAGAAGGATTATGCACCAACCTATGTTACGCCGCCTAAAGCAAAAAAGATAGTTTCGACATTAAAGAAAGCGGTTGCCGAGGCAGATAAGGTTTTTCTTGCCACTGACCCCGATAGAGAAGGGGAGGCTATTGCCTGGCATGTTGCGCAATCTGTAGGACTTGGCGGGGCAAAAAAAGGCAAAGAAAAAGAATATGGAAGAGTTGCTTTTCACTCTATAACAAAAGAAGAAGTGCAGAATGCCATCGGCAAGCCCCGGGCAATAGATGTTAACCTCGTTAATGCACAACAGGCACGTCGTGTTATCGACCGCCTTGTTGGCTACAGCTTAAGCCCTATTTTATGGAAAAAAATATACAAAGGATTATCAGCGGGTCGTGTGCAATCGGTTGCTGTACGCCTTGTGGTGGAGCGCGAACGGGAAAGAGATGCGTTTAAGGCAGAGGAATATTGGACAATAGAAGCTGACCTTAAAAAAGGAAAAAGTGCCCCTTTTACTGCCATCTTAACAAAGGTTGACGGCAAAGCCATTGAGAAACTTTCGATAAAAAGTGAAAAAGAGGCGCAGGCAATTATTAGCGGTCTGGAGCGCGCAAGTTATACTGTGGTTGATGTCGCAACTAAGGAAAGTAAAAGACAACCCTATGCTCCTTTTACCACCTCAACCCTACAACAAGAGGCTAGTTCTAAGCTTGGGTGGTCGGCAAGGCAAACTATGCAGGTTGCGCAACGTCTATACGAAGCAGGAAAGATTACCTATATGCGTACTGACTCAGTCTTTATTAACCCAGCAACGATAAGTGCAATTCGTAAATATATTCAAACTACCCTAGGGAAAGAGTACCTTGCTAGTGGTGCAAGAATCTACAAGACAAAAACAAAAAAAGCGCAAGAGGCACATGAGGCAATTCGTCCAAGTTATCCTAAAAACCACCCTGATTCATTGGGTCTAAGTGATGCAAAAGAGCAAAAACTATATAGACTAATTTGGCAAAGGACGATTGCAAGCCAAATGGCAGATGCAAAATATCTTAATACCACTGCTCAGATAGCGGCAGGGAAAAACTATATTTTTAGTGCTAGTGGTATTAAAGTTCTTTTTGCGGGGTGGCGCAAAATCTACAACAATGCCACAGAAGGAGAAAAACTACTACCCGAGTTGCAGGTAAAAGATATTCTTGACCTGGTAAAGTTGAGGCACGAGCAACACTTTACCCAACCCCCGGCACGCTACAGTGAGGCTACTTTAATTAAGGCGCTCGAAGAGCGAGGAATTGGTCGCCCTTCGACTTATGCCCCTACTATGGCTACTATTCTCGATCGCGGTTATGTGGTAAAGGAAGCGGGGCGCCTAAAGCCCGAGCAGGTTGGTTTTCTAGTAAACGATCTTTTGCTGGCAAATTTTCCCGAAATTATCGATTACGATTTTACCGCCAAGATTGAAAACGAGCTCGACGATATAGCAGATGGGAGCAGAAAGTGGACAGAGGTAGTGGCCAACACCTACCTCCCACTAGAAAAACAAATTGCCACCAAGGCCGATAAAATTGAGCGAGTAAAAAGCGAGGAAGAAACCGATGAAAAATGTCCCCAATGTAGCAAGCCTATCGTTATCAAGCGCGGTAAATATGGTAAGTTTTATGCTTGCACCGGCTTCCCCGAGTGTCGTTACACGCGGCCGTTTTTAACGGAACAACAGCAAAAGCAAAAGGATAAAGCGGAGGCTGTTGCGCGAGCAAAAAAATGCCCAGAGTGCCAATCGTTACTTGTTGCGCGACAGGGGAGATTCGGTTGGTTTGTGGGGTGTGGTAGTTACCCAAAATGTAAATATATCGAAAATATTAAAGGCAATGTGGCAAAAAAAGCTAAGGCTTAAGGCGGTAAGTTGTTCTGCTTGCTTTTGTCTGCGTTTAAGATAGTAATATAAGTATGTCTATTTTGCCAAAGTCCGTTACCAATTTAATAGAAGAGTTTGCGCGCCTTCCCGGCGTAGGACCGAAAACAGCGGCACGGTTGGTTTTTTATTTACTATCTAAACCATCTGACGATATAGAGCGTTTAGGTAAAGCCGTTTCCGCCTTAAAAAAAGACCTCACACAATGTGGGGTATGCTTTAATTATGCTGAAGAAAACCCCTGTACAATATGCGCTAACAACGAGCGTAATAAAAAACTAATAGCGGTGGTGGAAGAGCCACTAGATATTGTTGCTATCGAAAAAACAGGCTTCGATGGTCTCTACCACGTGTTGGGGGGTGTAATTTCACCTATTCATGGCGTTGGTCCAGAGGATATTAGAATTGACCAACTTATCCACAGGGTGCGCGAGGGGAAAGTGAAAATCGAGGAGATAATTTTGGCAACCAATCCATCGCTGGAAGGCGAGGCAACGGCTATGTATATTCATCAACAGCTTAGTAGTGAACCTGTTAAAATTACAAGACTGGCACGTGGTTTACCAGTGGGAGGAGACTTAGAATACGCCGACGAGGCGACATTGTCGCGCGCTCTAGAGGGGCGCAAAGAATACTAATGTTGACAAAAATTTTTGTTGGTGTAGTTTGGTGCTAAATGTAAAAAAACAAAAACAAACAATGGAGGGACTCAGTGGAAGACGATTATTTTTGCCCAACCTGTGGCAATTATGCGCAAAAAGAGCCTGGTAAATGCCCGCAATGCGGTAGTATATTAGAGGCCTTAGTAGGAGTGAGTCGCGAAAATGGCGACTATGTTGACGACGACTTGCTCGCTGGTCTGTATAGTAATGTAGAAACAAATTTAAGGGGTACGGAGGATTTTGTCGAAGACTATTAATTTTTTTAACACTGCCTCACGTGCGGTAGAAGAGTTTCGGCCAATCAGGGCAGGTGAGGTGGGGATTTATTCTTGTGGTCCAACAGTGTACGACCGCGCTCACATCGGCAATTTGCGTGCCTATGTTTTCGTCGATACCCTTTACCGCTTTCTTAAAGCTAGTGGCTATGCGGTAAAGTGGGTTATGAATATTACAGATATCGACGATAAAACCCTGCAAAGAGCAGACAAAGAAGGTAGGACATTGAAAGAAGTTACCGAAAAGTACAGTGCTCTTTTTATGTCTGATCTCAAGGCGCTCAATATATCTGTTGCTGATATTCAATTTATTAAAGCAACTGAACATTTTACAGAAATGCGTGCGCTTGTTGATAGTTTGCTAGAAAAAGGCTATGCCTATAAGGCGAGCGATGGTATTTACTTTGATATTTCTAAATTCAAAGCTTATGGTCAATTTGCCAACTTTGCCCCAAATCTAGCGACGAGTAAAGAGCGTATTAAAAACGATAATTACGACAAAGAAAATGTTAGCGACTTTGTTTTATGGAAGTTTGACAAGCGCTATCCGCAAGGAAGACCCGGGTGGCACATAGAATGCTCTGCGATGAGTGCGCGCTACCTGGGACAGCCGTTCGATATTCATACGGGAGGAGTAGATCTTATTTTCCCTCACCACCAAAACGAAATTGCACAAACAAAAGCGGCAACGGGAAAGGACCTAGCCCGCTACTGGCTTCATAACGAGCACCTTTTGGTTGGTGGTGAAAAAATGGCTAAATCGAAAAACAATTTCTACACCCTCGCAGAGGTTAAGAAACGAGGGTTTAGCCCTCTTGCTCTCCGTCTTGAGCTTCTAAAAGCCCATTATCGCTCCAAGCTAGATTTTTCATGGCGCTCACTCGAAGGAAGCGCAATTCTTTTGACTAACTTGCGGCGCTTTTATGCTTTGTCTTATTTGGGGAAAAAAGACAACCCCACGAGCGCGGAGAAAGAGAGAAAATATTTTCAAGAATTTCTCGGTACACTCTCTAATGATCTTAATGTGCCGGAAGCACTTGCAGGGGTGCAAAAAGCGCTTAACGAAGAAGAGCTGGGGGTGTGGGGAGCTGGCTTTTTAAAAAAAGTCGATGCAGTGCTTGGGCTAGGTATTGCTTTTACAACACCGCAGGCGGTCAAAAATGCATTAAAAGATATGGATCACGCACGCTCTGGCGGCGACTTTACTTATTCTGACAAAATAAGAAAAGAACTTTTGCGAAAAGGTTATAATGCGGAAAACACCAATCTTGGCTCGATTGCCTTTCCAAGAGCTTGACAGGTGTAAAAATATATGGTACTATCTTCTCTTAGCTTGAATAGGTAGAGATTTGGCTGGAGGGTGTTTTGGTGAGGTTCCCATTAAATTTTATTCGGGACGTTATCTTATCCCTCTCTCCGGCCAAATCTCTGCCTATTTTTTTATAGCTTGTTGTTCTAACCAGTATGAATTGGTAATATTAAATTATGGAAAGCACTCGCGAACTTAAAGAAAAACTTTTTTCCACTTTGGGAATAGAGAGTAAAAAAGCAAGGGTTGCGCAAATCGAAAAAGAAATAGCACAGCCCAATTTTTGGGAAAACAGAGAAAAAGCAACTGCCATTACGCAAGAACTGTCTCATTTAAACGATATTCTAAAGCTTTTTGCGCAGGCAGAAAGTTACGAACAACTTCTGGCACTAGAAAAAGAAAGTTTACTATCGGGCAAGCACGACAGTAAAAACGCTATTGTCTCCTTGCATGCAGGAGCGGGAGGGACGGAGGCGCAAGATTGGGCGCAAATGCTTTTGAGGATGTACGTGCGTTTCGCGCAAAAAAAAGGTTGGCTGTGTAATATTGTCGAGCAATCCCTTGGCGAAGAAGCGGGCATTAAGTCCGCCACTTTAGAGATGAAGGGTGTTAACGCCTTTGGCTATTTAAAAGCGGAAAATGGTGTTCATCGCTTGGTAAGAATCTCTCCCTTTGACGCAGATAAGGCGCGCCATACCTCATTTGCTCTTGTCGATGTTATTCCCGAGCTTGGCGAGGCGCTAGGTAAAATCGAGGAAAAAGATATAAGGGTAGATGTTTACAAGGCTAGTGGACATGGTGGTCAAGGAGTTAATACCACTGATTCGGCGGTACGTTTAACTCACAAGCCATCGGGTATTGTGGTAAGTGTGCAAAACGAACGTTCGCAGTTGCAAAATAAAGCCGTTGCGATGAAGATTCTTGCCTCACGCCTTCAGTCCTTGGAGGAGGCGAAACAGAAAGACGAGAAAGCGCGTCTTCGTGGGCAACATCTTCCCGTAGAGTGGGGGAGTCAAATTAGAAGTTATGTTTTACAGCCCTATCAGCAAGTCAAAGACCATCGTACAGATTACACCTCCTCTAACCCAACGGCAGTTTTAGATGGAGACCTCGATGCATTTATTAACGCCTACCTTCAAAAAGAAGCAACCCAATCAATAAGAAAGGAAAAAAATGTTCGATAAGGCAAAAGATTTATACCGCCTGCAAAAAGAGGCGCGCGCTGTACAAAAAGAATTAAAATCCGCGGAGATAGAGGCGAGTAGTAACAACGGCGCCGTAACGGTAATTTTTTCTGGCGACCAACATATTAAGAATATAGAAATCGATTCAGGTTGGCTTACTCCCGATAAAAAGGGCGAGCTAGAAAAAGAGATTGTTAAGGTTGTCGGCGAAGCCATTAGCCGTGCCCAAGCCTATGCCGCAGAAAAAACAAAAAAATTAATGGGCGATATGGGGGTTAACTTTCCAGGAATGTAAAATGATCAAGGCAGTTATTGGATTAGGTAATCCAGGGCAAAAGTATAGCAATACACGCCACAATGTGGGTTTCGCTGTTGTTGACGAACTTGCTCAGCGTTTAGAGGGTAACTGGAATGGTGAAAAAAAGAGCGGGGCACAAATTACAAAAGTTATGGTGGGGGAGAAAAAAATACTTCTTGTTAAACCGCAAACCTATATGAACAACTCCGGCGAGGCAGTCCTTTGTATTCTTTCCCTTAACAAGTTAAAGCCCGAAGAGATAATAGTGGTGGCAGACGATATTAATTTAGAGCTTGGCATTGTTAGGTTTCGCGACGGCGGTGGCGATGGAGGACACAAGGGGCTAAGATCGGTTGCCGAGAACATTGGCACGCGTTTTCACCGTTTAAGAGTGGGAGTAGGTAAAAACGTTAAACAGAGTGCCGAGGATTTTGTTTTAATGCCTATAGGTGAAAGTGAAGTAGATGTTTTTCGTCAATTGGTTGACAAGGCAGGGCAGAATTTAATAGAATATATAGTTGGTGAACTTGGGTGTAAAACTGTGGATTTAAACATTAAATAGAGTGGGACGCACATTTGCGGTTTGACCACGAAAGGATATAAATGAAAGAAGAACAAAAAGCAGAAAAAGCAGAAAATAAGATACAGGGTAAAGCGACACAAAAAGAAGAAAAAACTAGCCACAATAACAAGCAATTGCGCGGAAAGAAGTATCGAAGTGTTTTGTCGGGTTTTGAAGCACACAGGCTGTATTCGATCGCCGAAGCTATCGAAAAGGTAAAGGCACTATCGTACACTAAGTTCGACGGTACGGTTGAAATGCATGCTCGTTTTGTCCCTAAGAAAAAAACAGACGAAGTTGTTTTACGGGGGACGATTAACCTTCCTTCCGGAAGCCCCAAAGAGCGTAAAGTAGTAGTGGCCGACGATAGCGTTATTAGCAAAATTGCTAAAGGGGTGACTGATTTTGATATTTTGCTTGCGAAGCCGGCTGATATGCCCAAACTTGCTAAGCTGGCGAAAATACTCGGCCCCAAGGGTAAGATGCCATCTCCTAAAAACGGCACCGTAACAGATAATCCGGCGCAAACAAAAAAAGAGCTTTCTGGCGGTTTGGTGGAATACAAGTCCGATCCGTATGGCAATCTTCATATTGCACTAGGGAAAGTGTCGTGGAGTAATGAAAAAATAAAGAGCAATGTAGAGGCAGTGCTCGGCGCTCTACCAAAGAAGAATCTATCCAGCGTGTGGCTTGCGGCAACAATGAGCCCGAGCGTCAAGGTTAAGATTGATTAGTTCCCTCAAGACCCTGCAAAAATTCACTAACATATTGGACTCTTTTTCTTTCTTTTTTTAGTTTATGGAGTGTAAGTTCTCGCTCCCGCTCGAACAGTAAAGGGTATGGCGGGTAGTTCTCACTTCGTTCGAACAGTAAGGGGAGTAACGACCGATGCCCTTATCGTTCGAGGGCTACTGCCCGAGAACTCTGAACCGTTGATACTAGGACTAACGTGATAGTTCTCGCTCCCACTCGAACAGTAAAGGATATGACGGGTAGTTCTCACTTCGTTCGAACAGTAAGGGGAGTAACGACCGATGCCCTTATCGTTCGAGGAGCGAAGCGCCGAGAACTATCAATCGTTAGTACTACACCTTACGTAGTAGTTCTCACTGCGTTCGAACGGTAACAAGATGAAGTGTGAGTTTTCGCTTCTGCTCGAACAGTAAGGGGGGGGTAACGGAAAGTTCCCGCTCTCACTCGAACAGTAAAGGGTATGACGGGTAGTTCTCGCTCCCGCTCGAACAGTAAAGGAGGCAACGGTCGTCATTTTTATTGTTCGAGGAGCGAAGCGACGAGAACTACCAACCGCTGATGTTACACGTGACCTGATAGTTCCCGCTCTCACTCGAACAGTAACAATAAAGTTAAACAGTCTTAGAGCTTATGAGATATTTCGGTAATATAATCGACTATCTAACAAAGTAGCTTTTAGCAAGACTTTTTTTGCTACCCAAGCCAAAACATTAGCAAGCAACCACCACTGCAATACATTATTAATACATTTACAAGCTCACAAAAGT
>Ga0116156_10001003_pt1 | contig 28494 bp, 27 predicted proteins | sample AD_UKC045_MetaG_FD_89891 | JGI IMG/M metagenome (GOLD analysis project Ga0116156, IMG submission 89891) | Active sludge microbial communities of municipal wastewater-treating anaerobic digesters from USA - AD_UKC045_MetaG | ecosystem: Engineered > Bioreactor > Anaerobic > Digestate | place: USA... | reverse complement strand
CAGATTGAGTCTTTAAAGAGATTGGACGCGCGGGTTATTTTATTTGATAGATAAAAATGAACGATCGGACAACAGCGCCTAACCAACATTAAAACGTCGGCTAGGCGCGAACGTTAGCTGAAAAAAATTTGCTCCAATAATCAACGAAAAATATGACTACAATCGAAGATCTGAAATCAGAAATAGATAAAATCAATGCCCGCAATCAACGCGTTGAAGCTGATAAAGCTTGGGAAACAAGCTGGAGTAGAAAATTATTGATCTTGGCGCTTACATACATTGTTGTCGTTATATTTTTCTTCATTTCCAATTTGGGCAATCCATTTATCAATGCAATCGTGCCAACATTGGGATTTTTCCTTTCAACATTAACCGTACCATTTTTTAAAAACTGGTGGCTTAATAACTACAAAAAATAAGCGCAAATTTCTATCGGCTGACAATGAATAACCGGTTCACTCACTGCTCCATCTATCCGTTCGCTCTCCCGAATCTGACGGCGGTATATCGCTTCGCTCCGAAAACAATCTTTAGACTATGCCAGAAAAACCAAGTAATACACACAAAATATTAGAGGAAGCTCGTACTGTCCGCGAAGAGACTCAAAAAGCACGCGCAGAAGGATTATTTCAAGAGCTTGAGCGGCGTGTTTTCAAACCGCTCTTTGACGTTGATTATGAGGCTGACGTGCAAGATATTTCCCAAGGCGGGAACCAAATGCGGTTTACAAAAACCGAAGTAAGCAAACAAGATAAAAAGCGGCTCGCAAGTTACATCGCAAGCCATGGTAAAAGCGAGGCTGGCGAAGGCGGCTTTCCTGACGAGAATAGTTGGCAAGCCGTAGACCAACTGACATATAGAATTGGTGAGACGGATCTGAATATTTTTAGCCATCTTCCGGAGGGATACAAAATTCTGTTCTGCCCTGCCAACAAAGCGTATCATAACGGGGCCGTTGATTATAAAAATAAAGTGATATATATAACCGGTGACATTTCCTCTCTCGGCAGTATCGCGACAATCCTGCATGAGGTTGGACATGTTAACGATGATGAGCGTTTGAAAAAAATAGACGAAACAGAACTTGCAAAAGGCGGTGATTATCATGAAAATATAGAGGCTGAAAAAATGCGCAAAGAAAGAGAAGCGAGCTTGTTCGCTCTCCGCAAAATATGGAGAGAGTTGCGAAAAAATGAGGAGATTAAAAAAGACATGCTGCTATACTTAAAAAATCTGGCATATTATTCCTACTGCGAAAAAGGCCTTGTCAATATCGCAACCGCTCGCGCAATGGCGCACCACAACCCATATGATCTTGAAGCTGACGAGGCAGAAATGCGAGAAAGAGAAAATTTTGATGCTTGGTGGAAATTTAAGCACTCTGATGAATACCAAGCATGGAAAAATATCGAAGAATTTGCGAAACTGGATGAAGATGAGGAGTATGAAGCATGGCTCGGCTGGATAGAAAAAACGGAAAAAATAAACGATGCTGATTTTCAGGAAAAATTTTTCGGTTACAAAAATGGATAATAAGGCGCCTTGAATTTTCATCATTGACCCACCATCCTTTTACCCAAAAGCCAAGACAAAAAATCAATTTTGTCGATTTTTTGAAAGCGCTCATACGGGTAAAAAAGTAAAGCCTCCTCCGGGCAACTCGGGCTATGCGGCACGTAGCAGTCTTGCTAGTATTTAAGTGGCTTAAGACTCACCCGAATCCGCTCGCATTAGCCCGAAATATTGCCCAAAAATCGGCCGCTCAACCCGAGTAAAAGACTTAATCAATTTATATAAATATCAGCAAATTTTCTTTTCAATATGATAAAAAAACCAGATGTTGTTTTGAAAAAAATAATTAAAACATACAACCCCGTGTCGGTATTTATTTATGGATCCCGCGCCAGAAAAGATTTTTTGAAAAACAGCGATTTTGAAATCGGCGTTGTAACTCACACGGATGGATTTGCCGGCAGCAACAAGCTGAATGATACTTTCGCTAAAGACGGTATAAATGTTTATCTGTTCAAACTTGATGATTTCAAAAAAGGCATTATTGACACTCCTTTTCAAAAAAATATTCATCTTCGTGAGCTGATTGCCGCCGGTAAAACTTTGCATGGCGAAAAAATTATTGAAAACATGAAAGCTCCGGCCATAACCATCGTTGATGTTATGCAGGATTTGAGGTTCAACATCGGATACGCACTGGGCGCACTGATTGCCCACCGCAACAAAGATTTCAAAACAGCCTCTCTGGAATTTTATAAATCATGTCTATTCGGAACAAGAAGTTTATTGATTTTGAAAAAAAGAAAATTCGCCTTATCGTATGACGAAATATTTTCCCTGTCCAAAGAGTTGGACCTTGATATTTATTCCGATTTAGTAACAACCGCTTATAATTGCAGAACCGGCCGAGCGAAATACAGCGAAATCCATATATTCCAAAATATTTCTTACTTAAATAAATTCATTGAACCTGAACTGATGAAGTTTTTTAAGAAATACGGCAATAAAACATTAATCAAATAATCCATGACCGTTATTACCCGACTCAAGCTTCACCGTGGTCTGATAACGCGGGATAAAGGCTCTGCCCGATGATTCTAATCTCCTTCAGAATCCTGCTTAAACACTATATGCCTAACCAAAAAATCAAAGTCGGGATCTTGTATGGCGGAAAATCGGCCGAACACGAAGTTTCTTTGCAATCAGCCATAAATATACTCGAGGCGCTGAATCGTGATAAATACGAGCCTGTTCTGATATGTATTGATAAAAACGGACAATGGCGGCTGAACCGCGGCGCCCAGCTTTCGTCTGATAACGGCATCCCGATCGCCCTGCCGCCGCAAAGCCAAGGCCGGATTTTCAGCCTGTCTGACGGCAGTCAAATACTAACCCTTGATGCGGTTTTCCCTGTTCTGCACGGTCCTTTCGGCGAAGACGGAACCGTGCAAGGTCTGCTCAAACTGGCGGACGTGCCTTTTGTGGGCGCCGGTGTCCTGGGTTCGGCCGTGGGTATGGATAAAGATGTCATGAAGCGCTTACTGCGCGATGCGGGTCTGCCTGTTGGTAAATTCATGACGCTTAAATCCCATGAACCCATCCCGGATTATCAAACAATTGTAGATGTACTGGGTTCGCCGTTTTTTATTAAACCGGCCAACATGGGGTCATCAGTCGGGGTAAGCAAAATACACGATAAAGATGCTTACGAGCACGGCCTGTCGGAAGCGTTTGATTTTGACACCAAAATAATTTTGGAAGAAAACATTCCGGGCAGAGAAATAGAATGCGCGGTTCTGGGCAATGAACAACCCCTGGTCTCTATACCCGGAGAGGTGGTCCCGACGCATGATTTTTACTCTTACGAAGCCAAATACCTGGACGAAAACGGTGCTGTTTTAAAGATCCCGGCCGATATCCCCGATCAAGTTGCTCAAAGAATACAAAAACTAGCCATTAAAACATTTGAGACTCTGTCTTGTGAGGGGTTGGGGCGGGTTGATTTTTTTCTGAAAGAGAATAATGAAATAATCGTCAACGAGATAAACACCATACCGGGTTTCACTAAGATCAGCATGTATCCCAAGCTATGGGAGGCCGGCGGCATACCCTATACCGAGCTAATTGATAAATTAATCCAACTGGCCATGGACAGATTCCAGAAAGAACGGAAATTAAAAACAGACTACACGCAATAAATTCACGACCACTAATATGACCATCGGCTTTGGCAACGGCGATTTTTACAGACTGCATCACCATGATTGGGATCGGTTTTCGGATAAGTATCTTGAGCTTTACACGGCCGGAGGGCTGGCCAAGGCTTTGGAGTTCCATTGTCGAAGCGAACAAGACTTGGACTATCTGATTGGGGCTGCCGATCTCAACCTGACGCCTTTTGATTACGTTTCTTTGCACGCGCCGGCCCGAGCTTATCAAAGTGATGATACCTCCCGGAGTTTATTGGACAAACTGGTCATTATTGCCCAAAAATACAGCCTTAAAAACATGGTATTCCACGTAGACCTGGTCCGGGACTGGTCGGTTTTCATGGACTATCCAACCCTGCCGGTTTCCATAGAAAATATGGATGACCGAAAAGCGTCCGGCAGATCGCTTGAAGATATTAAGGCTGTCTTGGATCAATACGATTTTAATCTGACACTGGATCTGCAGCACTGTTTCGTGAATGACCGCAGCATGCTTCTGGCCGAACGATTCCAAGACGAGTATGCTGCCAAAATCGTCGAATATCATTTAAGCGGTTATGATGAGAGTCTTTTGCACTATCCCTTGTTTAAAACAAAACAAGATCAAATCATTAATTGTCTGCGGTACACGGATAAGCCTATAATCATTGAAAGCACTTTTGATAAAATCGGCGAACATGAGTTGGAACTCCAATACATTTTGCATAGATTAAACAAGTGACAGCTTTTAAGCTGAATAATTTTCAAAACAAACCGGCAATGGTAAAATACGGACTGTTATGAACTGGCCAGTAGTCGTCATCATTGGGACTCAAATGCTTTTTACGGCCAGCGACTTATTGGCCAGAGCCTACATGCCCAAACAGGGCTTTGCTTTGACCACTTTCTTAAGCGGTTGGTTCTTGGCCTATTTTTCAATCAGAATGATTGCCATGTTCGGCCAGCTTTATGTATTCACTTCCATCGAGCTGGGCAAAACCATGGCCTTATTTGGAGCGATTTCAATTTTACTCGCCAATTTATTGGGCTTTTTGGTCTTAAAAGAAGTTTTATCTCCCGGTGCATATGTGGGCGTGACTCTGGCCATCATCGCTTTTTTGGTTTTAGCCCTGACCTGACAACAAACTCCCATCCTTCTCTGGCCGGCCTTTGACCGGACGACTGGTTGTGGCATAATTTGCCTATGCTGAAAATCCACGCCTTCAGGCTTTTGCCCGGCCAAGACCTCAAAGCCAGCCTTGAGCAATATGTCCGCGACCGCCAAATCAAGGCGGGTGTTATTTTATCGGGCGTGGGCAGTTTACAACGCGCCACTCTGCGCTTGGCTGACGAAAGCCTTAAAACCTTTGAACAAAAATTCGAGATCGTTTCCCTGACCGGTACCCTGTCCCAAGACGGCTGTCATCTGCATATCTCACTCGGCGACAGCCAAGGGCAGGTGGTCGGAGGGCACTTAAAAGACGGCTGTCTGATTTACACCACGGCTGAGATGGTAATCGGTGAAATATCGGACGTAACTTTTAAACGACGTCCGGATCAGGATACTGGTTTTAATGAATTGGTGGTTGAATCGTAAACTAAGAGAATCTCATAACATTTGGCTCATTCCTATCTGAGACGGTATAATCCATCTATGCCCCAAGAAACAATGCCAAACGCTGAAAATCCGTTTGGCGTAGAAAAAAAGGAAGAAGAACTCGCCTCCACCCTCGAAGCCGTCCGGCGATTGGATGATTATTGCCAATTAGTGAATGAATTTTTGCAGAACATTAAACTGCCCAACAGCGAAAAAGGATCCGACCGACTGTCTTTTTATACGGCAGATGAACATACTATCAGTTTGCAATTGGGTTCTCGGGATAGATCCTATCACATCAGGGATAGTCACCGGAGCGAGGAAGACGTTACAGAGATCATAAGCTATGAAGTCATGCCTGAAGACAAAGCCTCGAATGGCAATAAAAAAGGCTGTTTATTTTATGATCAAAACTCACCGGAGAGAAATATAAGGACAGACTTCAATTTTAATTACCGATGGGTCGATTTGAATCCACATAATTTACCCATAACATTTAAGGGCATGCAAACCTTGAAAATCGATAAGCATGGTCTGCACGTACCCAGTGCCCAACAAACGGAATGGGACAATGCTTGGAGAAATTTTCAGAAAAAACTGAATGAAAATAAGAAATTTCATGAATTCTTGCTGCGTATTCATGATGACCAAAGCCTGAAACAAGAAGACCGCGAATGGGCTTGGAAATTTTTACTTGGAGGCGTCAAAGTGGAAGACGCGAATCAATTTTTAAGGGAGGTTGGAGATTATTGGCGCGCGGCCACGGGCAAGGAACTGAAAGACAAGGATATTGAGGCCTTAAAAGATAAACGACGGCCAAAAAGTTACATAGTCCCCCATCAGGAGGTTAGGGATACCATCCGGCAAATTCAAACACGCCTGCAAACCACCATCCGTGAGATTGACCATCGTCTCAATCCAAGACAAGATCCCTACCGCACTTCAGCCAGAAATCAATTTAGCGATTAAAAGACTGTCGGATGATGCAACTCTTGAGACCAACTCTGTTCGGCCGGAGTGTTTTTATAAATGATAGTCTATCAGCTTCAGCACCACCCCCAACCCCTCCTCGTCTGAGGGGGGGCACAGAGCTGACGCTGTACGTGGGACGAGCGACGTGGGACGTTAAGGACGTGAGAGGACGCTAGGTACGTGATGTACGCTAATCTGGAGTTATTTATGTTCCAACCACTTCTTAGCATCTAAAAGCGCCATGCAACCGGTGCCTGCTGATGTGATGGCTTGACGATAGACCTTGTCCGCCACATCACCAGCCGCGAAAATGCCGGGCACGGATGTTTGCGTGCCTTTGACTTTGATCCAACCGCCTTCATCAATTTCAACCAAGCCTTTTACCATATCCGTATTGGGCTTGTGCCCTATAGCCATAAACACGCCGTCCATGGGCATTTCCTGCATTTCTCCGGAGACATTGTTTTTGATACGAATGGACTGTAAAAATTGATCGCCTAAAAATTCTTCAATCTCTGAATTGAACATAAACTTGATTTTGGGATTTTGCTTGGCACGATCTTGCATGATCTTGCTGGCTTTCATGGATTCTTCTGTACCACGCACCAAAACCACAACCGAATCCGCGTACTTGGCCAGAGTCATGGCATCTTCCATAGCCACGTCGCCCGCACCCACCACGGTCACCTTTTTACCTTTGAAGAAAAACCCATCGCAAGTAGCGCAAGCCGAGATGCCTCTGCCCCTAAACTTAGCTTCGGATTCAGTTCCCAACCACCTGGCCACGGCCCCGGTGGCAATAATCACAGCCTTAACCTTACCCGGACGCTTATCCGCTTTGATCAAAAACTCCCCATCCTGCGGTTCAATACCCGTCACAATTTCATTAATTATTTGACCACCAAAATGCTCTACTTGTTGCCGGCTGCGTTCCATGAGTTCAGGCCCCATAATACCTTCCGGAAAACCGATAAAATTCTCAACCATGTTGGTGGTCATTAACTGACCGCCCGGTTCAGGCCCCGTCCACACGGCCACAGTTAAACCCGCACGCACGCCGTAAATAGCCGCGCTGTAACCAGCCGGGCCAGCTCCGATGACGCCAATGTCAGCGATAATCAAATCATTTTCAGACATAAAATCAAAATATTAAATGTAATCAAACCATTTTTACAGAGTATTCTTTAATTCGCAAGACCTGATATTTTAACCGCGGATAAACAATAAACCCGTATAACCCACGTAAATCACTAAAAATAAAGCTGCTTGCCATCTTTGCAGTTTGTGCCTTTCTCCGATAAACATCCAAACGAACAGCAAAAAACTGGCCAACAACGTCATAATGATATCCATATTGGCCACCGGATTAAACGGCAAGGGCCTGATAACCGCACTAATACCCAAAATCCAAAAAATATTAAAGATATTGGAACCTACCACATTACCAATGGCGATATCCGGTTTTTTCTTTAAAGCGGCCATGGCCGAAGTCACCAATTCAGGCAAAGAAGTGCCCACGGCCACCACAGTCAAACCGATGACCGCCTCGCTGATACCCAGCCAAGTAGCAATACTGACAGCTTGCGTGACCACTAATCTTCCGCCAGCCGTCAAACCAACCAAGCCCAGCACAACAAACAAAACGGATTTAGATAAAGTATATTTGGGAATCTCTTCATCAACTTCTTCGCCTTTAGCGATACCGCCCGTGTAATACAGAAAAATGGCGAAAAAACACAACAAGATCAAACCATCAATCCGGCTAAGCATGGAATAGTCTCGGCCATCCAAAAGCGCATCATTGGCCATAAAACCCAATACTAAGGCGGCCAATAAACTCAAAGGAATCTCTTTCCAAGTCGTATCTTTTTTGACGGTTAGAGGATAAATAAGGCCGGCCACGCCCAAAATAAGAAAAATATTGGCGATATTACTGCCCACAATATTACCGATTGCAATATCCGTATTACCCTGGAAACTGGCGAACAAATTTACAATCAATTCAGGTGCCGAGGTGCCGAAAGCCACAATGGTCAAACCGATAACGATATCCGAAATCTTAAATTTTTTGGCAATGGATGACGCACCATCAACCAACAAATCAGCTCCTTTGATCAAAATGACAAAACCGACGATCAATAAAATGATTGACATAAAATATACTGCTTATTATAGCAACAATCATGTGCCGCCACAAACCTTGATTAATTATCCGTCCGGCCTTAATCTATTACTTACGTATGCGTAAACTTATTTTTTCCTTTTTAACTCTCTTGATCTTGGCCGGAATCCAATGGCCACTATCAGTGCAAGCACAAACTCAACCGGTCTCTCCGGAAACGGCCTTCGAAGCCAGGGTTATTGAAGTACTTGAACAAAGGCAGTCAAATGACCTGCGGAGTAATTACGCGGTCCAGCAAAGACTCAAACTGACCGGCTTAAGCGGAGACATGAAAAACCGGGAATTCGAGTTCAACGGAATGACAGAGGTGGAAGTTTTTGGAGCCCGTGAATACAAAAAAGGCGACCGCGTACTGGTCCAGCATTCTATAGATCCTGACGGACAAGATGTATATTACGTGGTTGATTTCGTGCGCCGGCCATACCTGTATTTACTGGCTATCATTTTTGTACTCATTGTCATTATCACTTCAAAAATGAAGGGTTTTAGGGCTTTAATCAGCTTAATCATCAGCTTCGCCATCATCATGCAGGCCATAGTGCCCCTGATCTTACTGGGCTGGCCTCCCCTGCCCGTGGGCATTGCGGGTTCGATTGTGATTTTTATCTTCATGGTTTACTTAACCGAAGGCTTTAATAAAAAATCGCATCTTTCAATCGCGGCCATTGCCATCAGCTTAACCGTCGTAGGCCTTTTATCAATCATCATTACTTACGCGGCCCGCTTTAACGGCACTGAACAAGAAGAAACCATGTTCTTGCTGGGCATTACCCAACAAGCCCTGAACTTCAAAGGTTTGCTGTTGACCGGCATCTTGATCGGCACCCTGGGTGTACTGGACGATATCATCATCGGCCAAGTGCAAGCTGTCATTCAAATAAAAAAAGCCAATCCGTTTTTAAACGCGCGCAAAATTTTTTCCATGGCCATGGAAATCGGCAACTCGCACATGGGCTCCATGGTCAACACTTTGTTCTTGGCTTATGCGGGCGCGTCACTGCCCCTGATTTTGCTATTCAGCATCAAACAACCGCCCTTCATGAATTTTTCTCAAGTTATTAACAACGAAATGATCGCCGTGGAAATCGTACGCACGCTATTGGGCAGTATCGGCATTGCCCTGGCCATGCCCATTGCCACTTATCTGGCTGCCAAATACTATAACGAACCGGCCCCGGCCAAGAATCAGCGCCCAAACCCCTCACCTCCCGATGGAAACATGCTTCCAGCCGATTTCAGTGGCGCGTAAAGGATCAAATAAATTACGGGCATCCAACAAAATATCGCCTTCGGCCATATCTTTGAGTTTATTCAAATCCAAAGTTCTAAACTGTTCCCATTCAGTAGCTACCACCACGGCATGCGCTCCCCGCGAGGCCTCGTAAGGGCAATCCACGTGTTCCAAGGCATAACCGCCAATATCTTGAGACGAGACCGAGGCCACGGGATCATGTGCTCTGACCTGAGCGCCTTTTTCCAAAAACAAACGAATCAAATCAACGGCCGCTGATTCGCGCGTATCATCCGTATTGCCTTTAAAAGCCAAGCCCAATAAAGAAATACGCTTGCCTTCAAGCCCGCCCATCACTTTCTCCAATCTGTCCACCACGCGACGGCGCGCCAAGGCATTCATTTCAAAAGCCGCGTTAATGATGGGCAGGGGCAAACCGGCCTGTTCTCCCATATAGCGGATAGCTCGCACATCCTTGGGAAAACAACTGCCTCCCCAACCCAGTCCGGCGCGTAAAAAATCTTTACCTATTCTGGGGTCTGACCCGATGCCGGCTGCCACCTGCGTTACATCCGCACCCAGTTCTTCGGACAAAGCCGCCATCTCATTGATAAAACTGATCTTGGTGGCTAAAAAAGCGTTGGCCGCGTATTTGGTCAGCTCGGCACTCCGGCGATCCATGACGTATTTGGGACAATCAAGATGCTCATAAGCCCGCAACATCACTTCCGTGGCGCGTGGTTCAGCTGAACCAATCACGATTCTTGAAGGTTGTAAAAAATCAAAAACCGCGTGGCCTTCGCGTAAAAACTCCGGGTTGGAAACCACATCGCAAAACACACCCGATTCTTCACGTATAATCTGTTCAACTTTTTCAGCCGTACCCACTGGCACCGTGCTTTTATCGGCAATGACTGCGTAGCCTGTTAAATGTTTGGCTATTTCGTGGGCCGCGGACCACATGTAGCGCATATCAACCGAACCATCGTCAGCCGAAGGCGTGCCCACGGCCACGGAGATTAACTCGGCCCCGGGGATGGCTTCCGCGTATGAAGTGGTAAAAACCAAACGGCCGGCATTCACGTTGCGTTTAACCAGCTCGTCCAAACCCGATTCATAAATCGGAATCACTCCCTGTTTCAAACCTTCAATCTTTTCAGGTAAAACATCCAAACAAATAACTTGATGTCCCAATTCAGCCAAACAAGCCCCGGACACCAGCCCCACATAACCCGTACCTAAAACGGTTGTCTTCATATGCCTGACATCTTAGCACTTTAAATAAGACAAGCAAGCGGTAACATGTAGCATGTAGCATGTAACATACAGCATACAGCATCGTCGCACGGGGTGTCGTTCGCGAACGACTACCCCACGTCCTACGTCCCAAAACCAACATTGTCATTGCGAGCGGAGCCGCGGCACGGCGTTCGCGAACTCCGTGCCGCGGCAATCTCGCTCATCAGCGAGTCATCTAAGCAGATTGCCACGCTCGTCGGACTCGCTCGCAATGACAAATGGTTTTAGCGGTTGAATCCCTAGTTTCCCATCTCGCCTGAGCTTCGTGGGACAAGCACGAAGATGACGAAAACCCGAACCCTCACCCGGTCGCTAGAGGCGACCAACCTCTCCCCGATGCCGGGCGAGGAAAACGCTGGGACGTAGGGCACGTGAGAGCCTAACTCACCCCTACCCCTCTCTTACTCAAGAGAGGGAAGGAAGGCCAGAAGGCGAAGCACGGAGCCCTGACGTAGGACGCTAGGTACGTGATGGACGTCAGGTACGCTAAACCACGTAATTGATAATCTTATTCTTAACGTAAATCACTTTTTTGGGCGGCTTATCAGCCAAATGTTTTTTGACCGGCTCCTGCTCCAAGGCCAGGGCACTCACCACATCCTGCTCCGCGTCCAATGGAACGCTTATCTCGGCCCGCAGTTTACCATTCACTTGAACGGCCACCACTACTTGGGATTGAACTAATTTAGTTTCATCATATTCGGGCCAAGCTTCCAAATGCACGGACTTTTCGTGTCCCAAGGCTTGCCATAATTCTTCAGCCATATGCGGGGCGAATGGCGCGATTAATTTTACATAAGACCTGACATCGCGCGAACGCATATCCAAACCCTGCAGTTCGTTGGTCAAAATCATGAGTTGAGACACGGCCGTATTAAACCGCAAATTATCAATATCTTCTCCCACTTTTTTGATAGTGTAATTCAACACGTAATCATACGGCTGAACATCCCCTGCATCCAATCCCGGAGTACTCAAAGTCGGCACTTCACCCTCAATTCTTAATTCATAATTTTTAATTCTTGATTGCACCAAATTCCACACCTTGTCCAAGAACCTCTTAACACCCTGAATATCCCTGTCGCTCCACGGAGCATCAGAATCATATGGCCCGATAAACATCTCGTAGGTTCTAAACACGTCGGCTCCGTACTTTTCCACCATATCATCCGGATTGACCACATTGCCTTTGGATTTGGACATCTTAACTCCGCCTTCTCCCAAAATCATGGCATGAGACCGGCGGACTTTGTAAGGCTCTTGGCCGCAAGCAGACGGCACATGACCCAAGTCAAACAATACTTTGTACCAAAATCTGGAATACAATAAATGCAAAGTAGTGTGCTCCATCCCGCCATTGTACAAATCAACCGGCATCCAATATTTAAGCGCAAAAGATGATGCAAATTCTTGATCGTTTCGCGGATCGCAATAACGCAAGAAATACCAAGAAGAACCGGCCCAATTGGGCATGGTATCGGTTTCGCGTTTGGCCGGTCCGCCGCAAATCGCGCATTCGGCCGCCACCCAGTCCTTAATAGCGGACAAAGGAGATTCGCCCGTGTCCGTAGGTTCATAATTTTTTACTTCTGGCAACAACAAAGGCAAGTCAGATTCATTGACCGGCGCCCAACCGCACATCTCGCAATAAGTCATGGGCATAGGCTCTCCCCAATAACGCTGACGCGAAAACACCCAATCACGCAACTTATAATTGATTTTCCGCTCGCCAGCACCTTGCTTTTCCAGCCATTCAATCATCTTGTCCGTAGCCTTAGCCGTTTCCAAACCATCCAAAAAACCGGAGTTCACAGCGATGCCATCACCCGCGAAACAAACTTCTTTGCCATCCAAAGCCTGCAACCAATATTCCAACTCCGAACAATTCATCCTATCAGGTGTTATTTCCGACCTCTCCAACCAAACAACCTCATGTTTTTCTTGTTCTTCAGGTGAAACTTCGATTTTTTTCTCGCTCTGCAGCTCAAAAACCAAACCATGCGCCATAGCTAAACGATTTTCATCTTTATGGGCTGCAAAATATGAGGCTTGTATGGGACCGCCGTAACGACGCACGAATTTAACATCCGTATATCCGGTCTCCTCTTCAATCTCTCTTAAAGCCGCTTGTATTTCGTCCTCTCCCTCTTCTACGCCACCAACGATAAAAGTCGTCCAATCATAATTCTTCCATTTCAAACAAAGAACTTTTTTATTCTTAGGATTATAAATCAAAGCATGGATGGTATTGCGTTTAACCGTCTTTTTACCGGATTGCGGCGGATTTTTATGATCTACATGAGAAGGAGCAACCACGTAAGTCACAGGCAAATCAAACTTCTTGGCAAACTCAAAATCACGTTCGTCATGCGCGGGTACGGCCATAATGGCGCCCGTGCCATAACCGGATAACACATAATCCGCCACCCAAACGGGGATTTCTTTGCCCGTAGCCGGATTGACGGCCATCAAGCCTTCCAACTGTACACCCGTCTTATCCTTATTCTCCTGCCTCTCCAAATCAGATTTCTTTTTGGCCTGCTCCTGATACTTCTTCACCTGACCAAAATTCTTAATTCTTAATTCATAATTCTTAATTAGCGGATGTTCCGGCGACAAAACCAGATAAGTGGCGCCAAATAACGTGTCTGGCCGTGTCGTGAAGACTTCAATAACGTCCTGCGTCGCTCGTCCCGCGTCCCGCGTCACCCTATCCTGATCTCGTAATTCGTGATTCGTAATTTTGAATTGTATAAGCGCTCCTTCAGACCGGCCGATCCAGTTGATTTGTGAGGTCTTAATTTTTTCCAAATAATCCACTTCTTCCAATTCATCAATCAAGCGTTGAGCATATTTGGTAATACGCAACATCCACTGTTCTTTTTCACGTTTTTCAACCGGCCCGCCGCAACGATCGCAAACTCCGCCGGCCGCCTCTTCATTAGCCAAACCGATTTTGCATTTGGGGCACCAATTGATTTCCGTCTTGTGTTTAAAAGCCAAACGCCGGGCATCCCGGTACTCGCGCACGGCCTCCGGACCGCGTGCTTCGACATCTTGCGGAATATCAAGTTCGCTGATGGGACGGGCTTTTTGCAGTTTTTCATCAAACCACGCCTCGAAAAATTGAATGAACATCCATTGTGTCCATTTGTAATAAGCCGGATCCGTGGTGTTTATCTCCCTGTTCCAATCAAAGCCCACGCCCAGCATCTGAATCTGACGTTTAAAGTTGGCAATATTTTTTGCTGTCACCACCGCCGGCTGTTGCTTGGTTTTGATGGCAAAATTTTCGGCCGGCAAACCAAAAGCATCCCAGCCCATGGGATATAAAACATTTTTCCCCTGCATGCGCTGTTTGCGGGTCACGATATCTATGGCCGTGTAAGAACGCGGGTGACCCACATGCAAACCGTCGCCCGAAGGATAAGGAAATTCCACCAAGCCGTAGTATTTTGGCCGGTCATCGGCCGGAGGTTGTTCCGCGGCATAAGTACCCTGTTCTTCCCAGGATTTTTGCCATTTATTTTCAATCTCTTTAAAAGGATAGTGGTTGGACATAACGTCAAAAAGATTATCACGGACTTTCCGGCACGTCCATGAGGCTGATCAATAATAAAACCGCCTCGCGTAGAGCGGGGCGGCTTCGATTTTCTCCGATTAGCGGCGAGGACCGCGATCTTCCATGGCGCGAGCCTTGTTGACCGCGATGCTGCGACCTCCCATATCAGATCCGTCGAACATGGAGATGGCTTTTTCAGCCGCGGCATCATCTGCCATTTCCACGAACGCGAATCCGCGGGGACGATGTGTTTCCCGGTCCATAGGAATGAAAACCGAGACCACTTCGCCGGCCTGAGAGAAAAGCTGTTGAAGCTCGTCTTCCGTCGTGCGGTAAGGGATGCCTCCAACAAACAATTTTGTGGACATGCGTGTAGTACTAAAGAATTAACACGGATATCGTTTGCGCATGACCCTTTCCCTCGACCCGATTTGCGGTCCGATGCGGCTTTTAAACATATGCCGATCGGACAGGACGGCATTCGCACGTACTATCCGCCAATAAATTTAGCATAAAACATGCAAGCAGTCAATAAGCGCACCGCAAGATACTTATCTCAATCATCTGTTTTCTGCTAAAATAAACTCGCTATGAAAAATGCTGCCAAAATATCTTTGTTCTTAATGGTTTTGATCATATTGGGGGCGGGTTGCACAGATCAGGTTCCCGGACCGGCCGCGGTCATCAGCCAAACCCAGCCCATAGTGCCGGCGGAAACCGCGGCTCAAGCGTCAGACGAGCCGATAGCCAAAACAGCTATGGCCATGCCCTGTTTGCGCTTCAAAAACCGCGACGGTTTCTTGAACTGGACCAATAATTATCAACAAGGCCGGGAGCCTATGGCCAAGGATATGGCCATGAACATAGGTTTGGCCGAAAACGCGGACCAGGGCCTGACAGAATATCTCACCTCTTCAGTACCGGAAAATTCCGAATTTGTCGGGCTGTGTGTTATCCATAAACAACTCAAACTGGCCACCTGGGGCGTTAAATCAGCTCAAGCCACGGATATTTATACATATTACAACGGACACGTGACCAATATTCAATTGGATTCCCCGACCAAGGATCAACCGGCCGAATGCCTGCCCTCTACCATTACGGATTCGGAGATGATTTGGAAATGCAATCCAGTCAATGATATCTGGCGACAAATCCATGTTAACCGCAAATCCGGAGAAATGAAGGCTATAGAATGCAGTCAAAAAAATCCCGGCCAAGGATGTTTGAAATGACCCTCACCCCAGCCCTCTCCCTACACAGGGAGAGGGTGTCCAGATGCTTTTGAGAGACGGATGAATTTTTACTCAATTGTTTCAAAGGCAAAAGTCGACTGACCGTCAGCTTGACCGATCTTACACAGCCAAAGTTTAACTTCCAAATCAGGCCATTGATCGGTTATCAACTCTCGAGCTTCCTTCAAATCACCTGTCAATTTGTCGTATTCGGCCTGTTCATCCGCAAAAGCCTGTCTGCCTCCATAACCGCCGCAATCCGTGTGGTTCATCAGATGAATAGTTTTCGTGGAGTGCAGTGTTTTGGATATTTCGATTTGTTTTAAAGCAAAATCCCGGGTTTCCGGATTAACCAAATTTTTGGCTGAACCGGCCATGGCAACCATATCCGCGTCGTTCATAAGATTTTTTTGGGACATAAAATCTTTTATGGCTTGTCCGAAGCGAAAATCCATACAATGCATCAACAGAGAACTGCAAACGTGTGACATAATATCATCAAATTAAATGTTTTATGCACCGGATTTTAAACCCCCTGTCAGTCTAAAGCAAGCCTTTAAAATACAAAAGACCTCCCCGTAAGAGGAGGACTTCTGTTTGGAGCGGGTAACGGGAGTCGGACCCGTATCTCCACCTTGGCAAGGTGGCATAATAGCCGCTATACGATACCCGCCGGCTGACCTGAACTTTCATCCGAATACGCGCAATACATTATCAAATAACTTTTGGATGCGCAAGAGCGGTATCATGTAACATGTAGCATGTAACACAAAACAGCTTGCACTCGGTTAAGTAACGAGATCCTGAACTTAATTCAGGATGACGAAGGGGGTACACGGAGACTTTGAATGATTTGCTACATGCTACATGCTACATGCTATATGTTATATGCTTTATGTTTTGTGAATTAGAACGTTAAGCATCATTGACTAACCAGCGATTTAAATATATTTTATACTCCCAACTACCAGGAGGAGAAATGTCACTGCGAGCAATTAACTTCATGCACTTCAAGAGTGGATTGTACGAATCCAGCATCGGGCTGATGGAGCCCATGCAGCGCCTGGAGCTGATTCTGGCGCAAGTCGCCCAACTGCCCGACAAGGCGAATGACACGGGCGTTATCCTGCATCAGCTTCAACAGCATTCTCTGTCTGTCTTGGCCTCTTTGAAGGCCAACCCCGGGAGGTTCCCTCGTCCGCCTGAAGCCCTGCACGTCTTCGCCAAGGCCATGACCCAATCAAGCTTGGCGCGTGAGATCGCCCGCGAAATCGTGTCCCTCGATCCGAAAGAGGCTATGTCCAAAGGCCGGGCACTCACCGCCTCTTGACAAGACACGAGAAAACCTGTATTTTAGCCTTCCTCCCAAGAACGGGAGCGACAAAGGAGAGAGACAGAATGGCTACGGTTCGACACGACAGGCAGTTCGCGAAGTTCGTAGAGATTCTGGGCAAAGGCAGCAATCAATTGCTCCTGCCCGAATACGGACACCTCTGCGACCGGATCGTGGGTTTCGCCAAACACGACGGCCGAGCGATCAAAGAAGACATGCTGGAAAAGGAGTACCAGTATGTCAGCTACACGGCCAGGCTCTTCATGGAGGCGGTCAAACGCCGCCTGCCGGCTGACCAACTCCGCCACTTCCCGAAAGCGCTCGTGACTCTCACCAACTGCACAGGCATCGTCCCGCGCCAGATGGAACTGGCACGAGAGTGCCAACCCTTCTTGGTTCCGGCGAGCAAACCCTCGCTCGCCACCCCTCGCGGCTAAGGCCGTCTTTTTTTATTTTCAAATCACAAACTTGTCCGTCATACTGAATTCACCGTGCCCCTCGAAGTCGTAAGACATGGTGGGGGTTCAGCACCCCACTTCCCATTAATGAAGAAACAGGGAGTTCTTGAGTGCAGAGATCCTGAACTGAATTCAGGATGACGAAAGAGGTATTGTGTATGTTATGTCCCGACACTCGCAAAAAAATACATTCGGTCGGGATCCCGATCGCAGCATTGGGAGACGTGAGAGCCTAACTCACCCTAACCCTCTCTTACCTAAGAGAGGGAAGTAAAGTCCGAAGACTGGGCATGCCTCTGACGCGGGACGTAGGACGCGGTCCCGACACTCGCAAAAAAATACATTCGGTCGGGATCCCGATCGCAGCATTGGGAGACGTGCGACGTTATGGACGTTGTTACATGCTACGTATTTCGTAACGTGCGACGTTATTAAAGGCTTCACGACTTGATCGTATCTATTTATCACCAGCTTGACTAAAAGGCATTTTTAAACAATAATTATCAAACTTAAATATTAAATATAAAATTTGAATATTTGTTAATTGTTAATTTATACATATGGGCAGTCCCAGCGATATCAAAAAAGGCGCGGTTATCAGACAAAACGGCGAACTTTGGATAGTGACCGAATTCCAGCATGTCAACCCGGGCAAAGGCGCGGCTTTTGTGCGCACGCGCATTAAAAACGCCAAAACCGGTAAGACCCTGGAAACCACTTACAAAACATCGGAATCCATTGATTTCGCGGACTTAGAATATCACAACATGTCCTACTTATATCACGAGGCTGCGGGTTATGTTTTTATGGATTCCAAATCCTACGAACAAGTAACCATGACCGACGAAGAAGCCGGAGACCAGGCCAAGTATTTAAAAGAGGGCATGGAAGTAACCATCTCCATGCATGATAACAAACCCATCGCCTTGCAGCTGCCTAAAAAAATGACTTTTAAAATCGCGGAAACCATGCCAGCCGTTAAAGGCGACACGGCCAGCGGCAATGTAACTAAGGAAGCCAAAACCGATAACGGCTTTCTGGTGCAGATCCCTTTGTTTATCAATCAAGACGACGAAGTGATTATCAATACGGACACGGGCGAATACGTGGAGAGAGCGAAATAAACATGTAACATGTAACACAAAACAGGCGGCGGATGGCTGTCTGTTTTTTTTATTGAATTCCGAATCAATATCTACAGCGGAGTTGGTTATTTTTAGTTAGATTCCCGATTTAATGATTTGGTGCATTTAAGCTGTTCGGCTATTGAGCCGGGAATGACAATTTTGTTTTACGTGGGACGTATGACGAGCGACGTTAGGTACGTTAAGTACGCTATCCATTATTTCAAACGTACCATTTGGCTTGTTGCTGGTATAACTCCGCGTATTTGCCTTCCAAAGACATTAACTCATCATGCGTGCCCTGCTCGGCCAAGTGCCCGTGATGAAAAACCATGATTCTTTTGGCTCGTCTGACGGTCGAAAATCTATGCGACACAAAAATCAGTCCCCGGTTGCCGGCCGCGGACAACATATTCTCAAAAAACTTCATTTCCGCGTTAGCGTCCATGGCCGATGTGGGTTCATCAAAACCCAAAATCCGCCCGCCATGAATCAATGACCGGCTGATGAGCAGTCTTTGTTCCTGTCCGCCCGATACTTGGTGCGGGGTGATGCCCGGAGGAGCGGCCCAATCTCCAATAAAAGTCCTGTAATTTTGCGGCAATGAGGTGATAACCGTATTTGAACCGGAAATTTCCACGCTTTGTTTTAAAGGCAAACCAAACTTGCTTTTACCTGACGAAGTACCGTATAACAAATTATCTTTAATGAAATCCTGATACAGTTTGGCATCCTGCAACATAAAATGAAAAGCCGATCTCCAAGCCCCGGGCTTGTATTGACGCAAATCTTTTCCATTCAAAGTAATAATTCCTTTGGTCGGTCTGATTAATCCGGATAATAATTTCAACAAAGTGGACTTACCGGCTCCGTTCTCGCCCACAATGGCCAGATGCTCATTTTCCCTGATGGTCAAATTCAAATTTTTGATGGCCGGCTCGCGGGCATCCGGATATTGATAGGTAACATTTTTAAAAACAATCACCAGAGGCTCTTTGGGCAAATCCAAACCCCCTTGATTTTCAGGCTCAAAATTCAAAAGCTGATTGATATAAGCCATTATTTCCATATCCGACCATAAACGAGTGGCTGACCCGGAAATACCGTTCAAAGCTTCGCCCATCAAAGAAAACAAATTCAAAGCCACATAAAGCGTGGCCAGAGCCTGCGGTCCCGCGAAAGCTTCCCGTCCAAACACAATAATCACCACGGCATAAGCCGCGACATGGATTATGGTCAGCAACAATCGGTTGCGCAAGCTAGCCATGGCCACGGCTTTGAATCTGACCAAAATGCGGTCACGGGCCGCGCTCCATTTATCCAACAAAACTTTAACCGCGCCCAGCAGCTTAAGCTCCCTGAACTCACGCGCGTTGATAAACAGGTAGCGCGTATATTCCAAACGCCGTCCATCCAAAGAATTCCAAGTGGTGGCCCAAATTTCTTTCCGCGACTCCAGCCAGTAATTGGCCGCCTGCAGCAACGCATCCGCCAAAACCAGCCACATAACCCAAAAAGGCGCGGCCAGAGCCAAAGCCAGGGTGCCTGCGAATTTAAGTACGGACCTGATAAACCATTCGCTGGTATCAGCCAGACGATTCAAACGCCATAAATCCTCGCGCACAAAATCCAAACTCCTTTTGATTTCCGGCCGGCCCAAAGCCCCGGGTTCAAGTTGGGACAGATGCCTGTAAATATAACCTTCCACGGCCAAGGTGGATGTTCTGGCCAGCCAATCACCCAAGCGCGAATACGTAATTTCATTCACCAGATATCGCAACGCATAAGACACAATCACCACGCCCAGCAAAAACGGCGCTTGTTCGGACCGGCCCGCGGCAATGGCCGCAATGAATTGCGCGAAAAAATAAACCTCAACCGGTTGTAAAAAAGAGCCGGCTACCAATAAAATCAACCTGACCAAAGCCAGCCCCGGATTGGCACGCCAGATAATTAAAATAAAACGCCAATAGGCCCGCACCTTGTCCTTGGTTGGAAAATGCAAAATATTGTCTTCCGCTTTTTTGGAATTGCTCACAACCCATTCATTATACCTTAAAAAATTGACGTTGTGTGCTGGCAAGATTATGATTTAAGCATGGATAATCAAATCGTCAACAAATATTTGGAGCATCCGGATTTTTCTCCTCATTTGCAAGCATGCTTGGAGCAAGTCTGCGCGTCCACCGGCTTTATACCTGAAACCGAAATAAAACGCCGGTGCATTTATGATCCAAACAAGGTCTGGCGCGTATGCGTGGCCGGGCATTATCAAGGCCGGCCGGCTGTTTTACGGCTGGAAAATCTCAAACTCGAAGTGGACGATGAACAAATCCGCCAGCAATTCAGATTACAATGCGGACACTCCGGAGTCAGACCTCCGCAAACCTATTTCGCACAAGCTTATGACCCGGAAAAAGGCTTTGCTTTTTACATCGAAGAACTGATTCAGGGCCGGCCCATTTTTGACGCCGCCCAAGATCCGGACACGGCTGTCAAAAAATTTTTACCTTTTTACCGCCTGTTGCGCGAAACCGTGCGTCATCCTTTTTGGGAAAAACCCCAAACCACGGAACTGGAATTCAGCGGACAGCAAATGGGTCAATGGTATGATTTGGCTTTCAAAAAGTATCCGGAACGCACCACTCGCCTGTCTCCCATCACGGATAAATTAAGAGGACGCTTGATTTCACACACGCCCGATACGCACCTGCGTTTTCAGCACGCTCATCTAACCGGAAACGACGTCCATCTTAATGAACAGGGCGAATACATCGTATTTGCCAATCATTTCTGGTCTTGGCGCCAAAACGGTTATGATATTACTTTTCCCATTTGGCACATGTGGCTGCAGCTGCCCGTGGAAAAACGCGAGGCTCAAGCCATTAAAAATATCACACAAACTTGGATGGACGCGGTCTATGATTCAGTGCGTGATCTGATCAATCCCAAAGATGTTGAGCTCATGCTGTTGAATAGATTGTACGGAGCCCTGCTCCTGGATGTACCGGCCAAATTAAACTATGAGCCGGCCGAACAAGTGGATCAGCTGGAAAACGCTTTGATCAGCGAGGCTGAAAGACTGCTGGGTTAACAAATAAAAAACCCTGTACCCTTTGGATACAAGGTTGGTGCGCAAGGTGGGACTTGAACCCACAAGCCCTTGCGGGCATTGGCTCCTAAGGCCAACGCGTATACCAGTTCCGCCACTTGCGCGCACTATTTAATTTAACAACGTGCCGTCAATATACAAATCAATACCCGCAGAGTCAAGGCGGCTCATGTAACATGTAGCACAAAGCATGTAACACATAGCATGAACCATTAAACTCGCAACAAAATTGTTACATGCTACATGAAAACCCCCCATAGCTTTATGCGACGGGGGGTTTTAATGGTCAAGCTTATCGTATAAAACAATCAGCTAGTTCCATTTCCAAGCGAGGATGCTTGGATGGAGTGAAAGGGCGGGATATACGACGAATCGCTAGGCTGCGGCGACGCGGTGCCTCGGGTAAGCGCGAGCCGCGGCCCGGATGGGCTTGAGCACGAGCGCCTGGGCGCGCGTGTCGTAGCGCTGCGACCAGCCCACGAGCGGCAACGCCTTGGCGTCATCAGCCTCATTGAGCCAGTCGACGAACGACTGCTCGGACTCGGTCTCCTCAACCACCAGACCCACGTGCGTTTTGCGAGCGATGGCGACGAGCGAGCCGAGGCTGCTCTGACGGATGACGATAGCCTTGACGTTGCGACGGGCGGCCGACGAAATCAATGAAACAAGCATCTGAAACCTCCTAAAGGTACAGTCTGACTGCACCGGTTTACGAGTTTAGTCCTTTGTTACCGTTTCTAGCGCGGCGTTTTTTCCCTAGCTCACGGCCCATCGCCAAATTCATTGGAGAGCCCAAGCCTCTTAGCCTTACCGAAAACGGATCGCCTCACTTGCTCTGCGTCTTTACAGACACCGAGCTGAGCACTTTGCACAAAGGACGGTTTTGAAATCACGAGTGACTCATGGTTTTAAAACCGTGGCTGACGACGCGAGTGAGGCGTGCGTCGTCAGCCGGAGCGCGATCGAGCAGTTCGTCCTACCAAGCTCCCGCGATGCTGTTCGAAGCATGGAGCCGTGGCGTTGAAGGAACTGCTCGGTCGTTTTCAAGGTGCGTTAGGGCCAGTGCATGGCTGCACGCCCTCCCTGCTCCGCCTGCGTTTTGGCGGAGCGTTTGTACCATCGCACGACCCCGGTGGCCGTGTTCGCTTGCCCTTGAGGCGAGGTGCGACGTTTGTGTTTGGCTGAAGTTTTAGAATGGGCACTTCAGTTTGGCCCGTTTCCGTCTATCAGACGGATATCGCGCTAGGGCCAGTGCATGGCTGCACGCCCTCCTTTCTTGTTTTTGGTTTCTGTCAAAACCCAGATTCACGCCTTACTGGGTCTGGCGAGGCCTATGCTTCAGCCCAAATCCCACGCTTTTCGCCGGGAGGCTGGTGGCGCCTCCGTATCGCTTGTCGTGCTCCCCGGTTACAAGCCGGGGTCGCAAAGTCATAAGTTCAGGGATTCCTCCTTCACTACGAACTGTCGAACGATCCACGGATGCCCCGTGTAGGCATGAGTTTTTTTGGCGCGGGCTTGAACCCCCGGTTACAAGCCGAGGGAGCTATTGGTTTCCGGCCAATGCATCCCGCTTCCTTTTTTTATGATCCACGGATGCCCCGTGTAGGCCGCGACGCAACTCAAGTCACGTCGAATCGTCATTTCAATGACGCGCGGTGATAGGGCGCAGTCATTTATTTTGACCAAGCAATATAACACAAAATGACTCTTTTGTCAAGAGTCGTAAACACTAATATAATAGTAATTTTGGCTAAAATTAGCCTATTAGAGCGTTAACTCACCCCAACCCTCTCTTAAGCCTGCCCTGAGCGCAGTCGAAGGGATTAAGAGAGAGCAGTTATATACGTCATCCCGGACATTGACCCGAAATCTCACTTACGAAAAGATGCACGAAGAGAAATAAGTGAAGAGATCCTGAACCCCCACTATGTCTTACGACTTCGAGGGGCACGGCAAGTTCAGGATGACGAAAGGGTTTAGGATGACGAAAGGCTGTAAGTGAATTCGGAATAATAAAATAGAAAAATTACCTTTTGGATGGTTTTAGAAAAACATCAGATATATGCTTCCAAAAAGGCAAGAGTGTGGCCCAGGGCAAAATGGAAAATACCAAGGGCAATATAACTTCGGGTTTAGGAAAAAAATGTGCAGCCAAATAAATGGCCAAGGTAAAATTCATGTAAGTCAGTGTGATGGAGGCCGTATTTTTATCCTCATGGCTTTTCCACCAAAACGCGAAATAACCCAAAACATGCAAAATCATAAAAAAGACATACATGCCTCCGACAAACACAAACAACTGCCACCAATCTTTAGCAAAACTTAATATTTCGGCAGAATGCTGGGCCACGGCTCCGGCAATCAACAAGCCCAGCAAAAAAATGGACAGGGGTTTGGAGGCGTGGCCGATCTTTTGCACGCGCGGAATAAAATGACGAACCAATAAAGCTAAAACAAAAGGCGCAAAAATTACCAAAGCCAGCTGTCTAAACATGCTCAAAGCATCCACATTAACCGCTGCTCCGTAAAAAAGCTTAACCAGCAGAGGAATGGTGAATGGCGCGAACAAAGAAGTGGTTACGGTTAAGGTTAAGGCCGTGGATTGATTACCGCCCACCACATCCACCAGCAAAGGCGCGGTCATGCCGGCCGGCATGGCGGCCAGAAGAAACAGGGCCAGGCCCACATCTCCGAAGGATTGAACAAAAACCCAAATCAAAATCGGAAACCCCGCGAGCATCATGAGATTGGCCAAGAGTAAGAATCTCCAATCTTTAACCGATTTTTTAAGTTGCTTAATATCAATCTTCAAACAGGATAAAAAGAAAATGACTTGCAGCAATAAAGTATTCAATGGAACCAGATAAAGCATGGCCGGAATAAACAACCCCGCAAACAAAGCGACCACCATGACAAAAATATAAGATTGAGCCAAAAATTTAAGTATGTTTAATTTCATACATACGGATTATAACATGTAGCATATAGCATGTAACATGTAGCACAAAGCATATAACGAACGTACATAACGTCCTCTCACGTACCTAGCGTCGCTCGTCGCGCGGGATCCCTCCTTTCGCGAAAGGAGGGATCCCGCGTCAAAACTAGCGGAGTCCGCCCTGTCATCATAGCCACTTTCGTCATCCTGAATTTAGTTCAGGATCTCATTACTAAACCATGTCATTGCGAGCGGAGCGTAGGCGGAGTGTGGTACGGCTTTCGCGAACGCCGTACCGTGGCAATCTATGAATAACCAATGCATCAATGATCAATAACCAATCACTTAATAACCAATAATCAATCGCTAGAATTGGTAATTGGGATTTGGTAATTGGTCATTAATTTCGTAATTCGTAATTTTTAATTTTTAATTGTACAATGTCTGCATGTCTTTGGATTTTGAAAAATATCAGGGGCTAAGCCAAAGCCAAGTCACTGTCAGACAAAAACAAGCGGGCGCCAACATCTTGTTCAAGAAAAAACGCAAGGGTCTTTTGGATTATGTGATGAAAGTTTTTAACGAGCCCATGCTCATGCTTTTGCTGATCACGGCTTTAATTTATTTTTCCATCAACCAAGCGGGCGACGGCATATTAATGTTGATCGGGGTGCTGTTCATCATCGGCATAGATTTATACCAAGAAGCCAAAACCGATAAAGCCCTGGAAGCTCTCAAAGAACTGTCCACGCCCAAAATCAATGTTATCCGCGACGGCCACATACAGACCATCAACAATCAAGAACTGGTAGCCGGAGATTTATTGTTAGCCCGCGAAGGAGAACGTGTGGCCGGTGACGGACTGATACTGGAAAGCTCTAATTTTTCAGTGGATGAATCCATCTTAACCGGCGAGTCAGGGGCTGTCTTTAAAGACAAAATCACTCAAGGCAAGGACTGGCCGACAGCCAAAATTGAAAAATTAAAATTTAAAAATACTCCGGAAAACAATCGTGCCTTGGCCGGGACTCTGGTTTTATCCGGACAGGCTCTGATATTAATTTCAGGCATCGGCACGCAAACACAATACGGAAAAATCGGAACTTCATTGGCCGAAATCGCTGAAGGCCGGACGCCTTTGCAAAAAAGCACGGGCCGTATAGTTAAAATATTCGGCCTGGCCGGCCTTGGCGCCTGCCTGGGTTTATTTTTCATTTCTTTGGCCAGAACCGGCTTGCTGGCCGACAGCATTATCAAAGGGCTGACTCTGGCCATTTCGGTCATCCCTGAAGAGATACCGGTCGTACTGACTGTTTTCGCGGCCCTGGGAGCTTACCGGCTAACCAAAAAAAACGCTTTGATCCGAAAAATCAACGCCATTGAAACCTTGGGTCACATCACTACCTTGTGTCTGGATAAAACCGGCACTCTGACCGTTAACCGCATGCGCTTAAAAAACTTTTTTGATATCACAACCTCAAAGCTGTGCGGTCAATTCAAAAAAAACAATCCTCAGCATATAGAGATGCTGACCAAGGCCGTCCTGACCTGCCAGCCTGAACCCTTTGATCCGGCCGATATTTCCATTTTTGAACAAGCCAGATCTTTAAAGATCAATGTTGACCGTCTGCATGACCAATACCAGATTGCCCAAGAATATGCTTTTGACCAAAACTTGAAATGCATGGGTTATGCCTGGAGATCGTCTAAAAAAGCTGAACTCGTAATTAAAGGCAGTCCTGAAAAGATTCTCGAGCTCTGTAATTTAAAAGACGAAGACAGAGAAACTCTGCTGAATCAAATCGAGCTCATGGCCTCACAGGGTTTGCGCGTTCTGGGAGTGGCCAGCACCTCTTTATCAACCCACAAAATTCCTAAAACTTTGAAGAATATAAAAAATCTTGAGTTTGTTACCCTGCTCGGCTTTGAAGACCCGGTTAAACCACAGGCCAAACAAGCCGTCGCCGCCTGCCAAAAAGCGGGCATTGCCATCCGCATGATCACGGGCGACCATCCGCGCACCGCCTCGCACGTGGCCTCGATCGTGGGCCTTAAAAATCCGGATCAATATTTAACCGGCGTCCAAATAGACGCCATGAATCTGAACGAACTGACCGAAAAAGTCAAAAAATATTTTGTTTTTGCCCGCATCAGCCCGGAACAAAAACTGCGCCTAATATCGGCTCTAAAAAAATCCGGCCAAGTGGTGGCCATGATCGGCGACGGTGTTAATGACGCTCCGTCACTTAAAGAAGCTGACGTGGGCGTGGCCATGGGCCAAGGAGGCACCAATGTGGCCAGAGAGGCCGCTGACTTGATTCTGATGGACGACGACCTGTCAACCGTGGCTACCGCCGTCAGCCATGGCCGGCGCATCTACGACAACATCGTCAAATCCATCTATTTTATTTTTACGGTTCATGTTTACATTGTTTTGCTGGCTCTGATCATTCCCCTGGTTGGCCTGACCCCCTTCCTGCTCCCCGTACACATCGTGCTGATTGAACTCATCATAGATCCCACCTGCGCCTTGGTATTTGAAAAAATTCCGGCTGAACCGGACATCATGCGCCGTCAGCCGCGCGATCGCGGGCAGCAGCTTGTCAGCTTAAATAAATTTTTGCGCACTTTAGCCAAAGGCATCTTCATCTTTGCCTTGGCCGGAGGAATATATGTTTGGTCATTAAAAATCAATCAGTCCGTGGAAACCGCCCGCGCTCTGGGTTTATCCGTAGTGGTTTTCAGTAATCTGTTCTTGGTTATAAGCGCGGTTGCTCATAAGCAATCATTAATCAAAGCCTTTGGCTTCATTTTCAATAAAACTTTTCTCTATGTTTACACGGCCGTGATTATCGGGCTGATCACCCTGATCTATTTGCCGGGCGCCAACACACGCTTTGGTTTAACCGCCGTTTCACCAACTTTAATTTTGATGACCGCCTTTTTGGGATTTTTACCGGCCCTAGGCACTGAAATATATAAAAAAATCAAGGCTGTTTAACCTTGGCCGTAAGCGTCGTAATATTCCAGCTCTTGCGCCATGTCTTTAATTTTTTGCAAAGTATCCAGATAAACACGCTCGCGTTTTAGATCTTCGGGTGTTTTTTTAGGCAAGACATTAAGCAAATTTTCAAAAGTATGACGCGCTTCCAACAACCGACGTTTTTCAACCGCCGTCATTTCCGGTTTTAATGGCCGGTCTTTATCGGGCACCCAGGCTTGTTCCATCTTCATATATCTTGTTTATTAAGCTGGCGCTGCATCCAGGCCAAGCGCGAAGTGGTAACTTGTCCAGCTCCTTCCAACTCGTTATACAACTTTTGTCCCAAAGTATTTAAATATTGTATGCGCGCGGCCCGGGCCGTCGGATCTTGAGCTATTTGATTCATGACCCGCGCCCGTTCTTCACCCGATTGCCCGCGTATACCGCTGGCTCTGACCGAAGACTGTCCATCATCAACCGGCTTAACCACGGCCGGCTTCTGACTGGTCAATCTTCTCTGACTGAATGGATTAAGACCGGGTTGCATCTGGCTATTATACAATTAAAAATTATCCCGACGCAAACACGCGCTTAACGTACCTAGCGTACATCACGTCCTACTTCACAAAACACATAACATGTAGCATGTAACAACGTACCGCGTCGCTCGTCCCGCGCCCTACGTCACGAAACATGTAGCATGTAACATACAGCAAACATCACAAACGAGCTTGTATTACTCATCCTTCGTCATCCTGAATTAAGTT
>Ga0116156_10001002_pt1 | contig 28533 bp, 26 predicted proteins | sample AD_UKC045_MetaG_FD_89891 | JGI IMG/M metagenome (GOLD analysis project Ga0116156, IMG submission 89891) | Active sludge microbial communities of municipal wastewater-treating anaerobic digesters from USA - AD_UKC045_MetaG | ecosystem: Engineered > Bioreactor > Anaerobic > Digestate | place: USA... | reverse complement strand
TTTTGGCATACCAAAATACATTTTTCTAATTCCAGATTAATATGAGACATTTTCCTGTTTGATAAAGATCTCAAGTCAAGCTGAAAACTCTTTTTCTTTCTGTTCTTATGATGGAAAGTTAAAGCGGAAAGATTTTTATTATAGCCACAAATTTGGCAACATCCTCCTAGTTTTTCAACAAGTATTGTTTTTCTTTTCAAGCCTCTAGCTTGTTGGGCCCGGTAAGACTGATTAGATTTGTTCTTGCAAGAAGAAGAGCAATAGATTGTCTGCCTACCTATTAAAACTTTGCCACAAATTTTGCAGGTTATGATATGTTTCATAATCACATTATAACACAATACGAATGATATTTACAGGGCTGCTTGAAAAGTAATTTTCAAGTGAATTCTGTCAAATTCGGGGAAATCTTAATCTTATTACCTTATAAGAAATGATAATCCCGAGCCAAGTCTGCCGATAAGGCAGAAAGGTGTAGAGACTAGATGGCAGACACCCCGCTTAAGCAGGGTGAAGGGATAGTCCAGCTCACAAATTCGAAAGAAGTTGCGAAAGCAATAGTGAGAAGCATAACCGCTTGGTCGCTGGTTCGAATCCAGCTGGTCCCACTAAAAAACTAGCCTGTATGGGCTAGTTTTTGATTCTATACATTATTTTTTCCTTCTTCTCCCATGAAACGCCTGATGCACTTCTTTGAGCTGCTTATTGGTTATATGAGTATAAACCTGGGTAGTAGTAATGGAGGAATGTCCCAGCATAGCTTGCACTGATCGAATATCAGCACCATTTATTAGAAGATCAGTGGCAAATGAATGGCGGAGCGTGTGCGGATGGACATTTTTCACAATTCCCGCTTTTACCGCGTAAAATTTAACAATTCTTTGGACAGAACGGGGAGTAAGACGCAAATTATCTTTTTTAGAGTTTTTACCCTCATCATCCTTTTTATTGAACTTTTCGAGAGATTTCAGATCCCTAATAAAGAGAGCCGGGTCAATATCTGTTCTCTTTTTAAGATACTCTTCCAAAGCTCTTTTGGCCGTATCGGAGATAAAAACCACACGTATTTTATCGCCTTTCCCGCGAACAGAAAGCTCGCCGCTTTTAAGGTTGAGTCTGTCTCTGTCAATATTAATCAGTTCGCTAACCCGAAGTCCGGCTGAAAAAAGCATCTCCAGGATTGCCCGATCGCGAAGAGTTTTGAATGTAGTTCCCGAGGCCGCTTCGATTATTCGCTCTATCTCTTCCGATTCTAAAAATTCCACTTCTCTGGCTGGATTTTTGCCAATTTCCACTTTTTCCGCCTGAAGAGTGCTGATATCTCTTTTGGCCAGATATTTGAGAAAACTTCGAATGGCTATAATATAATACCCCTGGGTCGCTTTTTTAAGCATTTTTCCTTTTTTATCTTCCAATCGGTTCAAATAAATGCGAAAATTACGAATAAGACTGTCCGTAATCTGCCCGGGATCGGTTATTTTGGCAAAATCAAGAAACCGAGAGATATAATGGTCGTAATTTTCAATGGTTTTTTGCGATCGACCCTTTTCAATCTCCAAATATTCCAAAAATTGGGTTTTTAAGTCATTGATCTTCATTTTTATAAAAAAGTCTTATTTTTACGCTTTCCATAACCCTATCTTATACCAAAAAGCTCGCTTTACCAAGAAAAGCCCGGAAAAGAAAAAAGACAAGTATCCTGTGGATAATCCTTTTGACAAAAAAGGCCCTTTGGACTATACTCTATATTACGTAAGAATTAGGGTGAAGGATTTGAGGAAACAGCTATAAACATTCATTTTAGCCGTTTCTGATGCCTAAAAGCCACAAGAAAGGTTACTCCTATTAGTAAACTAATAGAAGCTATATCAATCAATTTGCTGGGAAAAAAGAATAACCGAAGCCTGACAGCCCAGATACACGTGGCCCAAAAGAAAATCGTCAGTTTCATAAAAGAGCGAAGAACCATCAAAGTTCTGCATATTTTTCGAAACTATTCTGCTCTTATAGTGGTAGTTTCCAGCGCCCTTTTGGTTTCTGCTACAAACTTAGCCGCAGGACACGAATCCAGTGGTTTTTTATTTGGCTATTTTGGCTCCGAGGACAACAATGAAAATCCTCTAAAGGATAAAATGTTTTTAAAAGCCAACAAGAAAACCAACGTTGCCTTGGCGCCTTTAGCTGAAGCCAGTACTGCTCCCGACCCCAACATGAAAGAGGAAGAGGACGAAACTTTAATGATGCAAGGGCAGGCGCTGGTAGCCAGCACCAGCCCGGTTAAAAAAGATCCGGAAGAAGACGGAGGAGTGGTTATTTATGAAGTTCAGGCCGGAGATACGGTTGGCGCTATTGCCGCCAGCCATAAAGTTAGTGTCAACACTATTTTATGGGCTAATGAATTGGACAACGTCAATGAAATTATGCCCGGAGACAAGATATTCATTCTGCCTGTTTCTGGAATGACTTACAAAGTAAAAAAAGGTGACACAATTGATAGTGTGGCTGAAAAATATAAGGCGGAAAAAGGAAAAATTATTTCCTTTAATGACTTGCCCGCCAATGGAGAGCTGGATGAAGGACAAGAAATAGTTATTCCTGACGGACAAAAAGAAATTGCCCAGCCAACTACTCCAAGAAACGGAAGCTCTTCTATCGGCATTGCTCCTCGTCCTTATGAGTCATTTGAACAAAGCGGAAAATCCACCCTTTCCGGAAAAGCTGGCGCCGGTCACAGATTCCCTTATGGATATTGCACCTGGTATGTAGCTTCCAAGAGATATGTTCCTTGGGGAGGCAACGCCGGAACCTGGCTCTATCACGCCAAGGCCGCCGGATATGCCACCGGCAAAACACCGAAAGCCGGAGCTATTATGGTCAGTTCCGAATCTTGGTGGGGGCATGTAGCCATTGTTGAAAGCGTCAGCGGAAAATCATTTACCATTTCTGAAATGAATTACAGGGGCTGGGGCAAAAGATCCACCAGGACTATGACTGTCGGCTCAAGAGTAATTAAGGGCTTTATATATTAGTGACAAGCGACAAGTAATAAGTTGCAAGGGTCATGGAACAAGTAATAAGAAAAAAAAATCCACTTTGAGGTGGATTTTTTCTTATCATATATCTCTTGTCACTTATTACTTACTCCTTGTCACATGTCACTTGTCACTTACTTCTTGTCACTTACTCCTTGTCACATGTCACTTATCACTTACTCCTTGTCACATATTACTTGTCACTTTTTATAAGCGGCGCTATGGAAGCTGCCAATTTTTTAAGTCCTACTTTTTTAAAAGCAATTGTCAAAATATCTCCTTGGCTGGAAACAATCATTCCCTCTCCGAATGTTTCATGCGTTACCTTGTCGCCATCCTTAAAACACACGGTGCGAAGCACAGAATGTTTGCCGTCATTTTTTGTTTCATTTTTCTCTACAGTATTTCCGAAATATATTGTTTGTTTTTGCCCGTGAGATTCCAGAAGATGTTCGGGAATATCATCCAAAAAACGGGAAGGGGGATTTATCTGGGTTGATCCAAAAATATTTCTCTCCTGGGTAAATAATAAATAGACTTTTTCTTTAGCTCGAGTTATACCTACATACATCAATCTTCTTTCTTCTTCCATTTCAGGCGGTGAAATCATACTTCGAGAATGGGGCAAAATTCCCTCCTCCAGTCCAATAATAAAAACGGTTTTAAACTCTAATCCTTTGGCGCTATGAAGAGTCATCAAATGAACCGCTTCGCTGTTTTGATCAACATTGTCAGTATCCGCTACCAAAGCCACTTCTTCTAAAAACAATTTCAGCCCCTCGCCATTTTCATATTCGTCATATTTTTTGGCCACTGTTAAAAGTTCCTGGACATTTTCATGTCTCATTTCGCCTTCTTCTGTGCCATCAAGCAAAAATTTTTCATAACCTGACTCTATGAAAACTTTTTGAATAAAATCGGTAAGAATAATTTTGTCTTTAGCGGTATGCATACGACTAATAAATTCACAAAATTTCATTATGGAATCCACTTTGGAATTTGTAATTTCAATCTTATCTACGGTTTTCAAACCGGCGCTTATTAAGTTATGATTATTTTCTTTAACAAATTTTATCCATTTGCCCAAAGTCACTTCGCCGATATCTCTTTTAGGAACATTTATGATTCTTTCAAAAGAAACCTCATCGTTAAAATTATTAATAAGCCTCAAATAGGCAATAACATCCTTAATTTCTTTTCGCTGGTAAAATTTTAAACCGCCGACAATTCTATACGGGATGGAATTTCTCAGCATCGCTTCCTCTATTGTTCTTGATTGAGCGTTGGTTCTATAAAGCACCACAAAATCGGAAAACCGGCACGCAGTGCCGTCCTGAGCGTATGCGAAGGATCTCTTACTATCACAATTTTTTTTAATTTCTTCAACTATAAATTCCGCTTCTTCTCTTTCATCTGCCGCCTCGAAAGAAGTAAGAAACTGTCCGCCAACATTTTCTGTCCAAACTTTTTTGTCTTTTCTGTTGATATTTTTGGAAATTACGCCATAAGCTGCATCTAAAATATTCTGGGTGGAACGGTAATTTTGTTCAAGTTTTACTACTTTGGCATTGGGATAATCTTTTTCAAAATCCAAAATATTTTTAATATTCGCCCCCCGCCAAGAATAAATTCCCTGCCAATCATCACCTACTACGCAAATATTTTTATGCCTTTCACTTAAAAGTTTAATCAGCATATATTGGGCATGATTGGTATCCTGATATTCATCCACCATAATATAGCGAAAGAGCCTTTGATAATATTCCAGAATTTCCGGAAAATTTCTAAAAATTCTCACTGTTATCATCAGGATATCGTCAAAATCAAGAGAATTCTGATTTTTAAGTTTTCCCTGATAAGTGGAATAAACTTTAGCCACTATTTCTTCCCAATATCCGCCAACGCTTTCTTTGTAATTTTCACTATCAATGAGTTCGTTTTTGGCTTTTGATATAGCACCTAGAATAGCTTTGGGCTTGAATTGGTCGATATTTATCCCCAGTTCTTTAATCGATTTTTTAACGACCGCCAACTGGTCCTGGTCATCGAGAATGGTAAAAGATTTTTTATATCCCACTTTTTCAATTTCCCTCCTCAGGATTTTTACACAAATAGAATGAAAAGTTCCGATAAGCGGCAACGAAGGCTGTTCTTTGCCCGTTTGTCTGATATTTTTTGCCAGCAAATCTTTAATACGTTCTTTCATTTCAGCCGCCGCTTTGTTAGTAAAAGTTACTGCCAGGATATTTCCAGGATTAACTCCCATATCACAAATCAAATGCGCCACTCGATAAGTGAGCGCCCTTGTTTTTCCGGATCCCGCTCCGGCAATAATCAAAACCGGACCGTTAATAGTTTGGGCTGCTTCGCGTTGAGGGGGATTAAGTTTTTTTAAAATTTCACTCATGACCATATTATTCTAGCATAGAGCCGTTGTAATTTACGAATAAAAAAATATATTTTGGCTGTTTGAGCCGTTAACTGGACAATTATGGTTTTTTATTATAATATTAATTTATAATAAATAACTAGCAATCATCAGTTATCGGGCAATCCATAACTTATGTTTAGCTGAAAAAAACATGGCTCTCTCCAACAAACAGAAGGAAAAGGTCACAAAGGAAGTAAAAAGACACGAAAAGGACACCGGTTCTCCGGAATACCAAATCGCTCTTTTTACCGAAAAAATCAAGAAGCTAACTTCTCACCTCAAAAAAAACAAGAAGGATTTTCATTCCCGGCGCGGTCTTCTCAAAATGGTATCCAAGAGAAAAAAACTGATGGATTATCTGAAAAAGACCAATGAAAAAGCCTACAAATCATTAGTTAAAAAGCTGGACTTAAAAGGGTAGTATAAATTAAAAACTTAGAGCTAAAATGGAAAAACAACAACTTAAATCTAAAATCAGCAGGGTTTTAAATTTTTAGTTGTTGTTTTTATTTTTTCAATTTTAGTCCTTAAACTCATCTATGAGCATATTTAAAGAACAAAGAGTGGGAGTCTTGGTGGATATTCAAAACCTTTATTATTCTGCCAAAGTCCTTTACGGAAAAAAGGTTAATTTTGGCGCTGTCTTGAAAGAAGCGGTCGGAGACAGAAAACTTATCCGGGCTATTGCTTATGGCATTTCCACTATTGAAAAACAGGAGGGAAAGTTTTTTGAAGCCCTGGCCAAACAAGGATTCGAAGTAAAAACCAAAGATCTTCAGGTTTTTCCCGGTGGCGCTAAAAAAGGCGATTGGGATGTGGGAATTACCGTTGATGCCATAAAGCTTTCCAGAAGTTTGGATGTCATTGTTTTGGTTTCCGGAGACGGCGATTATCTGTCGCTGGTTGAATATCTTCAAAGCACTACCGGTTGCCGAGTGGAAGGAATAGCTTTTTTGGAATCCACCAGCGGAAAGTTAGTGGAAGAATTGGACCAATTTACCAATATTAGTGAAAATAAGAAGAAGTTTTTAATATAAAAATAAAAAAAACCTTTTTTAAAAAAAGGAAAAATAGATTGGAGGTGTTTTAAATGGGAAATGATTATTCAACATACGGCAATTATCCAGACTACAGCACTACGGTAGATCCGGCAGCGGCCGCTGGCGCTATGGCTATTTTTGGCGGAATGCTGCTTTTTATGGTTGTTATCTTCCTGGTTTTCTATGTTTACATGGCCGTTTGTCTAATGAAGATGGCGCACAAAACAAATACTCCCAATGCTTGGTTTGCCTGGATTCCGATATTGAACATGATACTGATGCTTCAGGTGGCCCAAAAACCAATTTGGTGGATTATTTTGTTTTTTATACCCCTAGTTAATATTATTATGTGTATTCTGGTATGGATGGCAGTAGCTAAAGCGCTTGGAAAGCCGGAATGGGTGGGTGTTTTAATGATTGTACCGATTGCCAACATAATAGTGCCTGGATATCTGGCTTTTTCTGGAAGTTCTGCACCAAGCCAACCGTCGGTTTAACCAATGGCATAATTCTACTGATGAAAATTCTAGCACCCTCTCCAATGGGGGTGCTTTTATATCGCTTATTTGACAAAATAAAGAAAAAGGGCTAGAATTCAGCCACTAAACAAGTAAATTAAAAAACTCAAATCAAGCTTAAACAGGCTGAAAATGGAACGGTTTATGAATTAAGGCTTATGAAAAAAATGATTCATAGTTCGTAATTCGTAAATCCTTCTTTCATTTTTTAGCCGGCTTATTATGATAAGCTCTGTCTTTTTTGGGTTGAAACAACAAATGGAAAGTAAAAAATGGTCCCTCCAGATCGGGGGACGAATTCTGGAAGTCGAAACAGGGCTTCTCGCCGGACAGGCCAACGGATCTGTCACTGTTCGCTATGGCGACACGGTAGTTTTAGCCACCGCCGTTATGAGCAAATCTGCCTCACGTGTAAGCGGCTATTTCCCGCTGATGGTTGATTTTGAAGAGCGTTATTACGCCGCCGGAAAAATAAAAGGATCGAGATTTATCAAACGTGAAGGTCGTCCTTCTGATGACGCTATCCTTTCAGGAAGAGCCGTTGACCGAACTGTCCGACCGCTTTTTAACCACCGAATGAGAAACGACGTTCAGGTTGTGGCTACTGTCCTCTCTTATGATGGAGAAAACGATCCGGATATTGTGTCTATTATCGCCGCCTCGGCCGCTCTTACCATCTCCAATATTCCATGGAATGGTCCGGTAGCCGCCGTCAGAGTTGGAAAAGTAAACGGGGAATTCATTCTAAACCCGGTAAACGGAGAAGTAGCCGAAGGAGATTTGGACCTTCTGGTGTCCGGAACAGCAGAAAAAATCAATATGATCGAATGTGCCGCCAAAGAAGTTCCGGAAGAAGAAATGATCAAGGCTTTTACTTTTGCCCACGAAGCTATTAAAAAAATTGCCGGACTTATAAGTGAAATTCAAAAGGAAATAGGCAAAGAAAAGTCCCAACCGGCTCTTGTCCAAGCGGCGCCGGAAATTGAAGAAAGTATCAAAAAAATGCTTCTGGAAAACAAGCTGGATGAAATTCTTTACGACAAGGACAAAAAAGTAATCGAAGAAAAAACTGCCGAATTAAAAGAAAAAGTTGAAAACTTCTTAAAAGAAAGCTATCCGGAAGAAGCGGAAAAACTGAAAGAAGTGGCCGAAATAGTTTTTGACGAGACTTCTGATGAAATTGTCCATAAAAATATCTTAGAGAAAGAACAACGACCGGATGGAAGAAAAATAGACGAAATTCGCCAAATCAACTGCAAAATCGGCATTCTTCCTCGAACTCACGGCACCGGCCTCTTTACTCGAGGAGAAACCCAAGCCCTAACTGTCACCACCCTGGGCTCCCCTGGCGACGAGCAGATCATAGACACTATGGAAGTGGATATGAAAAAAAGATATATCCATCATTATAACTTCCCGCCTTATTCAGTAGGTGAAGTTCGCCCAATGAGGGGACCGGGAAGACGAGAAATAGGACACGGAGCTCTCGCTGAAAAAGCCTTGGTTCCAGTTTTGCCTTCCAAAGAAGAATTTCCTTATACCATTCTTTTGGTATCAGAAGTTCTTTCTTCCAACGGCTCTTCTTCTATGGCTTCCACCTGCGGCTCTACCCTTTCTCTTATGGATGCCGGAGTGCCTATAAAAAGACCGGTTAGCGGTATTGCCATGGGAATAATTGTCGGGGATGATAATAATTTCAAAGTTTTAACTGATATCCAGGGCTTGGAAGATCATTATGGTGATATGGATTTTAAGGCGGCTGGAACAGAAAAAGGCATCACTGCCCTGCAAATGGACGTAAAGCTTGACGGAGTGACAGTCGAGATGCTTTCTGCCGTTCTTGTTCAATCTCATAAAAATCGTTTGGAAATACTGGAAAAAATAACAGCCACCATTTCCGCTCCTCGAACCGAAATGTCCCAATATGCACCAAGAATCATTATAATGAGAATAAATCCGGATAAAATCAGAAATGTTATCGGAACCGGCGGCAAAATTATCAATGAAATTATCGATGAAACTGGCGTGCAAATCGACATTGAAGATGACGGATCGATTTTCATCACTTCAACCGATGAAGCTTCTGCCAAAAAAGCCCAGGAATGGATTGACAATTTGACCCATGAAGTGAAAGCGGGAGAAATCTTTAATGCCCGAGTTACCCGTATTATGAATTTCGGCGCTTTCGCAGAAATTCTGCCTGGACAAGAGGGTCTTATACATATTTCAGAAATTGCGGAAAGAAGAATTGAAAAAGTGGAAGATGTCTTGAAAGTCGGCGATATCATTCCCGTTAAAGTGAAAGAAATCGACAATCAGGGCAGAATAAATCTTAGCGCCAAAGCGGTAACAAAAATAGTTTAAATTGTATTAGCCATAATTTAAATTCTTTGGTAAAATAGAAGTAAAGTAATTTACTTCTATTTTTATAATTTAAAACAAAAAAATGTTTGAGGAAAAACAAAATGATTCCACTCCTTCCATAGATATCAATTCATTGGGCAATATGGATAAAAATAATCAGATAAATTTAAGCGAAAACAAGGACGTAAAAGTTTCCGATATCTCCGTCCACACCATGAAAAAGGATTTGGAAAACATTAACAATCCGGAATACTTTGTCGATAGCCCCTTGCCCAAGAAAGAAGCGCCAGTTGCAACCATCCAAATTTCCAGCGAAAAACAGGGAACCAGCCCTTTCTTAAGCCAGGAGAGCAAGAAAATAGCGGAAAATAAAGAAGTGACAGTTAAAAAGAAATCTGCTGATCATCACGGATTAAATTGGGGGAAAATATCAATGATCGCCGTTTCCATCTTTATAATCTTTATGGCTGCGGGAGGAGGTTATTATTATTGGTTAACCAGACAAAATTCCAAGACAGAAATAGTGGAAGCTCCCCCTGTAATACCCGAACCAACTCCTGAAATATCCACCAAAAATCCTAATTATCTGAATATCGACATCGACACTTGGGATAGTGCCAGAATAAAAGAAGAGATAAAAATTTATGCCAATAAGCCCTTAACTTCTGATTCGCCAGCGGAATTTGTAGTAGCAGATTTGCAAAACAACCCCATAGCTTTTGAAAAATTTGCCCAAAAAATCGGCTTTAATTTTTCTCCCCAAATATTTTCCAGTTTAGCCGAAAAGTTCAGCTTGTTTGTTTATAGCGATAATGGAAAAACAAGATTGGGAATTTCCATTAATATAAAAGATGCAGAAAATGCCATCACTTTAAAAGATAATCTTACCAAGGAAGAAACTACGTTGGACGCAGAATTAGAACCACTTTTTATCACCACCTCCCAATATCAAATAGACAAAGTCAAAACATTCAGCGACAGTCAATACGGCGGAGCGGATATAAGATACAAAAATATTATTTCTCCGGAAGAGTTATCAGTGGATTACGCTATTTTTCAGAATAAGCTGGTAATAGGCACGACCAAAATGACCGAAAGAGCTATTATTGACTATGTTTCCTCCCATCCGGACGTTCAGGGAGCAGAGGACATATTAGAAGATATCCAAAATTAGTCATGTTGTGGATAAACTGTTTATCTCAACAAGTTATCCACAGTTATTGGAAAAATAAGAAACAAAAGTAAATTACTTTCCAAAATACACCGGCCTTGCCATATTTCATATTTTTAAAAGTAAATTCAAAAATTAACAGAAACAGCCCATAAAACGATGGTTTTACGGAATTATATTGACTAACGGCTATTTTCTTGTTATAATTGGAAAGTAGAAGTGAAAGAAGTATCTTGAAAATAAAATAAACTACGGCGGAATGGCTTTCAATCGCAATTTCCCCCTATTTGCGATTGAAAACTATTCTGCTGTCCAAGCGTCCCGCACCAACGCGTCGGGACCGCCCCTGTATTCTGACCAGGGGACCCTAAAAATAAAAACAAAAAAAACGCTTTTAAAACAAAAATAAAAAATAAAAGCAAGTACCTTCATAAAATAAAGGCTAAAAGCCAGAGGATGGTAGAAGAAATGTCTCTTAAAAAAAGTCAGAAAGGAGGCTAAAAAATCATACGTCAAACCGCATGTGAAAAAAAGTAACACTATCGCCCCTTCACCCGGCGAAAATGTTCAAATTTACATGTTGACGGATGGCTGGGCGCTTCTCGTCTATTAATTTAATTATTCAGGCGCTGGGGCGCCTGGCAGGATATTGCCAGGTAGTTTTTTTGCACAGAATCCCGAAAGGGTGTTTTTTTATTTTCCCTGTTGTATAATTTAGACAAATATGAAAACTGCACGAAGACAATTTGGCGATCTTGGCGAAAAAGCGGCGGCCACGTTCCTCAAAAATCTAGGCTACAAAATAATCGAATTTAATTTTCAAAATAATTCCGGACGAATGTTGGGAGAAATTGATATTATCGCCAAGGATGGCAGGGAAATTGTCTTTGTGGAAGTAAAAACTCGGCAGATGGAAAAGTATGCCAATACTCTTCCGGAAGAAAATATCACCTATTCCAAGCTTCATAAACTTTCCCGCATTGCCAACGCCTATTTGAGACAAAAAGGTTGGGAAAACGAGGAATACCGTTTTGATGCTGTTTCTGTCTGGTTGGATTTAGAAGGAAAGAAAGCTAAAATAAAGCATATCTCCCACCTGTAGCAATTAGACATTGATTTTATTTTGAGTTATAATCTAAATAGAATTTAACCTTTAAGTTAAAGTTATGGCTATGGATAAAAAAGTAATTGAAGATTTGAAAAAACAGCTCTTGCATGAAAAAGAGGATCTGGAGAATAATTTGTCTAAAATTGCCCGTCCTATCAACCAGAAAGAGGGGGATTATGAAACAAACTTTGATGAAATTGGCTCTGACAGGGAAGATAATGCCGCTGAAGTGGAGCAGTATAGCGAAAATATCTCTATCGAAACAACCCTAGAAAAAAGGCTTCAAAATATCATTGACGCTTTGGAAAGAATAGAAAAAGGCGCTTATGGCATTTGCGAAAAATGTAGCAAGGAAATAGATCTGGAAAGACTAAAAGTTAATCCGTCTGCCAAGACTTGTATTTCTTGTAATTAAAAGAGTGATGAAAATTAAGTCAGCCGCATTTTTAGTTTTTTTAATGGCTATCGACCAGCTGGTTAAGTATATTATCCGCACATCAGGCGGATTTTATATTTGCAACAGGGGCGTAGCGTTCGGATTGCCTTTTTTTACAGTGATACTTTTTACAATCGGATTGTTTTTGATTTTTATCGTATTTAATTTTAAATCTTTAGTTTTCAATTACAAATCGATTTTAAGTTTCAAACCTGCCTCGCCGGCAAGCGGGTTTCAAATTTCAAATTATTCAGAGATTACTATTTTAAGCGCCATTTTAATTATTTCCGGAGGACTGTCTAATATTGCAGATAGGTTTATGTTCGGCTGTGTCATTGACTTTATCGATCTCGGATTTTGGCCCGTATTCAACATCGCCGATATCTATATTACAATAGGAGCTATAATACTGGTGATAAAAAATTATAAAGCTAAAAGCTTGTAAAATTTTGACCTTATGGACTTTATAACTTTCAACTAGACCTATGTCATCAAAAGTTCTATCTGCCGCTACCATCGGCCTAAAAAGCGAAATAGTCGAAGTGGAAGCCGATGCTGTGTCAGCCGGACTTCATCTTTTTAATATTGTCGGTCTTCCTGATACGGCGGTGAAAGAATCGCGTGATAGGGTGGGAGCGGCCATTAGAAACAGCGGCTTTCTTCCTCCTCATCGAGCCGGACGCGTAACTGTCAATTTGGCTCCGGCCGATCTCAAGAAAGAAGGGCCGATTTATGATCTGCCTATTGCTCTTGGTTTTTTGTTGGCTACCAAGCAAATAAACTTTGATTTTCAGAACAAGCTTTTTCTTGGAGAGCTTTCTCTTGACGGCAAAGTTCGTCCGGTGAAAGGCGTTTTGCCAATGGCCATTTTGGCCAAAGAAAAAATGATAACCGAGCTTTTCGTTCCTATGGAAAATGCCCGGGAAGCCTCAGTCATTGAAGACGTTAATATTGTTCCCGTAAAAAATCTGGTAGAATTAATTTCCCATCTCAGAAAAGAATCGATTATTACTCCGGCAGAAAAAATAAATTTAGAAGAATATTTTTCCATTGAGACTCCACTTTCCGATATGAAAAATATCCGTGGCCAGGAGCATGCCAAAAGAGCACTGGAAATTGCCGCTGCCGGAGGACACAACGCCATTCTCAACGGCCCGCCGGGATCGGGAAAAACCATGCTCGCCAAAACATTGGCTTCAATCCTTCCAAAACTGACTGTTCCGGAAGCACTGGAGATAACCAAGATTTTTTCTGTTGCCGGCCAACTTCCGAGAGAAACCAGCCTCATTACCAAAAGACAATTCCGCTCTCCCCACCACAGCGCCAGCGCTGTTTCTCTTGTTGGCGGAGGCACTTTTCCCCGACCAGGAGAGATAAGTTTGGCTCACAGGGGAATACTTTTTCTCGATGAATTTCCCGAATTTTCGCGAGGAGTTTTGGAAAATTTAAGACAGCCTCTGGAAGATGGGCTTATCACAGTCTCCCGTGCTCAAGGAACATTGGAATTTCCAGCCAGATTTACCCTTATTGCCGCCATGAATCCCTGCCCTTGCGGCAACGCCACTGATCCGCAAAAAGCCTGTTCTTGTTCTCCGGCCAGCATTATAAGATACCAAAGAAAAATTTCCGGACCAATCCTGGATAGAATTGATCTTCACGTAGAAGTGCCAAGAATAAAGTTTGAAAAAATAGCCAGTGATTATTCCGGAGAAAATTCCCAAGAGATAAGAAAACGGGTGGAGAGAACCAGAAATATCCAAAGAGAAAGATTTCAAGGAACAAAAATAATCACCAACAGCGAAATGGAAAGTGATGAAATAAGGAAGTTCTGCCTGCTCAATGAAGATTGCCTGTCTCTTATGAAAAACGCTGTTTCCAATCTTCACCTGAGCGCCCGCTCCTATTTCAGAATCATAAAGGTAGCCAGAACCATTGCCGATTTGGGAGAAAGCGAGAAAATAAGACCGGAGCATATTGCCGAAGCAATCCAATATCGTTTTAAAACGGAATAAAAAATGAACCCGGAAAAAACATTTAAACTCGCCATTTTCATTATCATTTTAGTATCTGTCCCTGTGCTCATGGGTTTTTTTCGCTCTTCCCGCCAATCTGTTAATTTTGAAAATAGCTCAAAACTCATAAAAATCGACGACAACGGCTTAAATTACAGCCTCATTACTGACGCTACCGCCTTAGACAACTTTTTAAAAGAAAATAAAATAAATTTAGGCGATCATGATGAAATTATTCCCAGTAAAAACTCATTTCTTTATCCCGGAATGAATATCATCATAAAAAGAGCCGCCAGAGTCAAAATTGAAGTGGACGGCAAAAAAATAGAAGGTTATACTCTGGGAAAAACCGTTTCTGAAGCTCTTTTTGACAATGAAGTGACTCTTACTCGCCTGGATAAAACCGATCCTGACAAAAATTTCCCCGTTGCTGACAACAGTAAAATTATCGTTACCAGAATCAACGAGGAAGAAGTAACCCAGGAAGAGCCGATTGATTTTAAAACTACCGTAAAAAACGATTCTAAGATGGGTTGGCGGGAAAAAAAGGTGGAAACACCAGGAGAAAAAGGCATAAAAGAGGTGAGCTATAAGATTACTTACAAAAACGGCAAGGAAATTTCCAGAATTCTTCTGGATAAAAAAGTAACGAAAGAACCGGTAACTCAGGTAGAAACTCAAGGAACATACGTAAAATTGGGAAAAACCCACAAAGGCCAGGGGACATGGTATGCGTTTAAGGGCGGACTTTTTGCCGCTTCTCCTTGGCTGCCAATAGGTTCTTATGCTAAGGTAACCAATACCGGCAACGGCAAATCGGTAATTGTTCAGATTAATGACCGCGGCCCTTTCGGTCCGGGAAGAATTATCGACCTCGACAAGGTTGCTTTCCAAAAAATTGCTTCCATCGGCGCCGGAGTGATTGGCGTAAAAGTAGAAGAAGTGTTGAATTAAAATTTTGTTAAATAAAATCTTAATTCAACATCTTGAGCGGTGACGAAAGATCTCAAGATAAAAACATTTTTTTATTTCCCTTGAGCCAGAATGAAAAAATTATGAAACCAAAAAAATCATTGGGACAAAATTTCCTGAGAGATAAATCCGTGCTGGACAAAATCATCAAATCCGCTAATTTGAGATCGGATGATTCGGTTATTGAAGTGGGACCGGGAGAAGGAATTTTGACCCGGAAATTAATGAGATACGCCGGGAAGGTAATTGCCATTGAGCTGGATAAAAATTTAGCCGAAAAATTAAACTCCCAATTTCTTGCCTCGTTGGCAGGCGGATCTAAAAATAAAAAAATAGAAATTATTAACGGCGATATTTTGGAAATTAATTTGCCGGAACTAATTAAATCTTTCCCTCACCCGGCCTTCGGCCACCCTCTCCCAGAAGGAGAGAGAGATAATGAATTAATTCATTATAAAGTTATCGCCAATATTCCTTATTACATCACCTCTCCCATTATCCAATTATTTCTGGAAACAGAAATTCCGCCCGTGGAAATGATTTTGATGGTACAAAAAGAAGTGGCAGACAGAATAACCGCCAGACCGGGAAAAATGAGCATTTTGGCTGTTTCTGTCCAGTATTATGCCAGAGCAGAAAAATTATTCAACGTGCCTCGGACATCTTTCTGGCCGGTACCTGACGTTGACTCGGCAGTAATTCGAATAAAGCCAAACAAAAAACAAGGAACAAAAAACAATAAAGAGGAAACAAAAAAATTCTTCCGGATAGTTAAAGCAGGATTTAGTTCAAAAAGAAAAACTTTACTCAATAATTTATCCAGCAGTTTTCACCTTGAAAAGAAAATTACGCAAGAAAAAATTAAAAAAGCCGGCATCGATCCGACTGTTAGGGCCCAAGAATTAGATATCGAAGAATGGAAAAAATTATCCCGGCTATTCTAGTTTTTTACAGTTTAATCCAAGCGCCTATATTATTAACAAAAACTATTTTTACCAAAATCAAAAGATAAACAGAAACTGCTCCCAGCACCCACCAAAAAACTCTGGTGGGCTTTATTTTTTTTGAAACAACAATAAGAAATGTTACAGCACCAAAAAGAAGCGCCCAAAAAAATAATTTCAATTCATTTAAAAAAAATACGCTTAGGATATAAGAGGTAAACATGCCGACAGCAATTACCAGCCGCCCCCTGTCTTCCCCCAAAATTACCGGAATAGTCCAAATGCCGTATTTTTTATCCCCCTCGATATCCTTTAAATCCTTTATAGGAATGGAAATGGTGTAGGAAATAAGAAGAAGAAGGATTATCCGCCAAGACAGACTGTGGATTGATTGATCAGGAGAAATCAATATATAGCCCATAAAAAGTATAAAAATGGAAGCGACAGCGCTTACAAACGTCGCCACTGCAGGAAATTTTTTAAGTCTCAGCGGTGGTGCCGAATAAAACCAGGCCAGAGTTTGATATCCCAAAAGAAGAAAAAAGAAGGGAAACCCGACAGTTATCCCGCCGAGAAGCGACAGAAAAAAACAAAGGATGCCCAATTGGCCATATTGGGAAACAGTAAACACTTTCTGCGGCAAAGGACGATTGGGATTGGAAATTTCATCAATTTTGAAATCATAGATGTCATTGACTATTACTGAGGTTTTCCAAGCTAAAAAAACGCTTGAGAGAAGGACAAAAACAGAAAAAACAGAAAACAGATCGATTTGAAAATTATTAGGATAATTCAAAAGCCCCAATCCCATGCCGATGAGGAACAGCCCGCTATGATAAATCAGCTGGGGATAGCGAAAATTGGCCAAAACCGCCCAGAATTTCTTTCGGCTTATTTGATAAAAAATAACAGCAAGAAGAAAAAGAAGAAAGATATAAAAAACCAGATCCAGCTTATAAGCAAAGGCATATTTGATTCCCAATGAGTCAATGCTCCAAATTCTTTGCGGCGTGCCCCAAAATTGAGCTACATTAAACGATCTGATCCGGCTAATTTTGCCTTTTCCCAGAAAAAATTCGTAGATAAAGACAAAAATGCTGGGAAAAGCACCCATAACAAACAGAATTATATAAACACCAACTGCTCCAATGGCTGATTTTATCAAACTTTTTGTTTTATACAGCAAAAAAAGGCCAATCAAAAGAATGGCCAAAGTAAAAACAATTCTGGTGCCAAAATAAAGGATGCCCGTCGGCATATGGCCGAAAAAAGTCAAAAACTGCATCCTGAGATCGGCGACACTGCTGATAAGGTAAAAGCTCCAAAAAACCTCACCTCCCGTTCTTATCATATCAAAGACCGGCGGGAAGATAATAAGCAGTGATGCCCACAAAAAAAGTCCGGAAAACTTGACAACATTTTCTTTTAAAAACCAGGATAAAAAAAATGAAATTAAAATAAAAGTTATCGAGAAAAAAAACAGGTTGTGGATAAACTCTATGACAAGCTCAAAAGGTGAAATAGGAGAGGACAGTGCGATAAACTGTTCGATGAGAACGCGAGTGAAGACCACTCCGCAAAAAACCCCTAAAAAAGCGGTGATACTCACCTCTTTTTCCTCAATAGATCGGAAAATTTTCCTTATTTTCTCCATATCATATAATTTAGCACGTCTGCGCATTTCGGCAAATAAATTTTTCGCACTTGCGCTATTCCCAATCGAGCGGTAATTGTGGTATAATTTCACTAGAATGAAAATAAAAAATATTCAACTTACCTTATTCATTTTGGCAGGCTTAATGTTTTTAAGTTTTTCTTTTTTCATCTCCGCGCAAGAGTCTTACGGCACTTCCAATAACATTTTTTTGGACTCTGATCAAGACGGATTAACCGATGAAGAAGAAAGAATGTATGGCACCGACTCGAGAAACAGAGACACGGACAATGACGGTTATTCGGACGGAGCAGAAGTAAAAAGCGGCTATGACCCCAAAAAACCGGCTCCCGGAGACAGAATATTGGTTTATTCGAGTGAAAATACGGAAACAGTTTCTTCTGACGAAGACAACCTGACCCAAAAGGTAGCGGAAAAAATCACCGCTCTCACCGGCGCTTCTGATTCCGAAGAGCAAGAAGTGTCCTTGGAAGAAATAAAATCCATGGTCAGCGAATCTTTGGAGGGAAACACGGAAGAAATCAAACTGCCGGAAATTGATAAGGACGACATAAACATAAAAAAACAGAATTATTCCGGACTTTCGGATGAAAAGGCCAAGGAAAAAAAGAAAGAAGATTTTGCCGATTACATTACCGCCGTTTTCTATATCATGTCCAGCAATTCTCCAAAACCGATAACTTCCGCTTCCGATATAACCAGTATTTCAGCCGATATCACCCAGGAAATAATAAATTCAATCAGCGCCAGAAACACGGAAAACCTCAATGATCTGGAGGCTGCTTCGGAAAAAATGTTTGAAGAGCTCAAGGAAGTGGAAGTGCCGGAAGAACTGGTAGATATCCATATCAAAGCAATGAGTTTCGCTCTCTATGGCAAGGAAATCAAAAGTTTCATCCCTTCCCAGGGCGAAGATCCTCTCGCTGATATTGCCAATTTTTCCAAAATGAATGCTTTTATCGGAACTCTTATGGATTTTGCCACTGAAACCCAGAAAAAATTTGCCGAATATGACATTAATTATGAGGAAGATTTGAAGGGAAGAATGGAAGATATGGGGCTGGATGTCACTGTTAATCAGGAAATCATCGATGCCTTGTCCCAATAAAAAACCGGGGAATTATTAGCCTTTTTAAATAAAATGAGGGTGAAAAAAAACAAAACTTGTTTTAAAAAATACTTTTTTATAGCTATCTTGTCTTTTGCCTTGTCTTTTTCTCCCCTATCGGCCAAAAAATCCCATGCCTGGCTGTCTTTTGCGGCGGCTGAATACAAGCAAATGCTGGAAGAAATATCCAAACACATTGACGGCGTAACTTTGAGCATTTTGAAACAGGAAGCAGTTCGCATTCTCACCAAGCAAATAAATAAAATAGTCGGCGGCTCTTCTTCTGAATCAGCTATGTTCATTACCGATTGGCGCGATTATTTAGTCAAAAAACCGGAAGACAAGACTAAAAAGTATATGAACGACTATCTCTCTAAAATTACCCAGGGCAAGGGATCGTCTTCGGGATACAAAAGCGAAGGATTCTTTTCCGGCGGTAGCGGAGGAAGTTATGCCAAGAAGTTGGTAGATGACGCTAAAAAGAATACTACCGAAAAACCGACGCCGAAAGTCACTTACCAGGAAGATCCTTCCAAAATGTTTTCGGAAGGCAATTTCAAAAAAATGAACCTCTACCTTTCCGGCATCAATAACCCTTGGACCTTTGAAGCCAACGCCCAAAATGAATACAAGAAAAGGCTAGCAGAAGAAAAGAAAATTGCCGAAACCAAATCAGTGGCTTATTCCGGTTTTGAAGGAAAAAAGAAAGAAAGCAAGGACGGCAAAGAAACTATCATTAATCCCGGATCTCTGGTCAAGGAAGCGGTTGCCAATGTCCAGGATATCGGCAACAAAATTCTGGCCGCCGCCACCCATCCGGAAGAAGTGATTACCGCCGTCGTTTCCCAGATGATTACTCAGGCTCTGGAACAGGGAATCGGACAGATTGAAAAATATATCGACGAAGAAGTGGATGGAGTTTTGGAAAGCATTGGGGAAGACAATCTGGAATTTCTGAAAAAAGACGGCCCTGGATCGACTTATAAAAACACTGACAAGGTTAATATAATTCAAAAAACCAAATAGAACTCAGGGGAGAATTTCAATAAATAACCGTAAATGAATCCAAAATCAAAACAAAATCATTCCAAAATGCTCTGGACAATTTTTTTTGTAGTTGTCCTTTTTGGCGTTGGATTGGGAAAAGTAGAAAAAGCCAATGCGGGATATTGCGTTTATGTGAAAGGAGACTCTTTCGGAGAACCTGGGACAGGACTTTCTTTTGAAGATAAAGTTGATCCAGATGTGAAAAAGGAGGATTGTTCCAATAATAAATGCCCATCAATAGCTTATAATGGATGTTCTTATATAGAAGATAAAAATGAGGCGGAAAAAAAAGCAAAGGAAATGGTGAAAGAATTGGAAGCATCGGGACATGATATAACCAAAAGCAAAGATGATAATGATGATGTTTGTGTGGGAATAGCCTTGTCCGAACCTAGAACATGGTTTAATTGCATATTGATTTGTATTTTAAGGTTTTTTGGTTTTGTTTTATCGGCTGCCGCTTCTCTTTTTGCCACAGTAATTGACCCGAAAATTTTTAGTGACGTCGTTGGCAATAAAATAATTTACCAAATGTGGACAAAAGTCCGGGATGTTTTGAACATTGCTTTTATTCTCACTCTTATTTTTTCTGCTTTTGCCACCGTTTTTGGAGTGGACAAATTCAGCTACAAAAAAATTCTTTTGACGATTATCATAATGGCGCTTTTGGTCAATTTCAGTTTTCCCATCGCCCGAGTGATTATCGATTTTTCCAATGTCATTATGTATTATTTTGTAGAAGCTCTTGGAATTGACATATCTAGCAATAATACTTCAATTTTTGCAAAATTCGCCGACGATAGTGGTCTTTCTAAAATCGTCAAAGGAGGAGATGTTCATTCTGATACCACCTATCTTATAGCTGCTATAATTTTTACTTTTATTTTTACTATCACTTTACTTATAATCGCTGTTCTTTTTTTAATAAGAATGGTCGTTCTGGCTATTTTAATAATTTTTTCTCCCGTTGCTTTTGTCGGCTCCATTGTTCCATTCCTTTCATCACAAGCCAGCAAATGGTGGGATGCTCTTTTTAAACACTCTTTTTTTGGTCCCGTTATGATGTTTGGAATATATATCGCCATGGAAATGATGAAAGGCGTAGCCGTATTTAAGGGTAAATTGGATAGTATCACCGGCATGAATGCTTCTGGAGATTTGGCTCCAATTATAACGGCTATGGCATTTTTTGCTGTTCCAATATCAATTCTTTGGACAGCTATCAGCTTTGCCCAAAATATGAGTGTAATCGGAGCCGGAGCAGTGGTGGGAAGAGGAAGGAAATTTATGGGTTGGGCAGGGAAAACAATGACCGGGGGCGCATTTGTTGCGGGAACTTGGGGAGCTTATAGAGCCAGAAGAAAAGAAGGATCTAAAGACTGGTGGAGAAATAGAATTGGAGCTTGGGCCGGAAGCAAGCAGGATCAGGCATATGGCAAAATGGGGGGAAGAGATGCTAAATTACGCTATGAGAAAGATCTTGCCCAAAAAACCGAGCAAGAAGCCAAACGCAGAGATACGGCCAATATGACGACCGGGGATCTTAATAATTTAGCCGCCCAGGGCAATCGTTTTGAAAAAGCAGCTGCCATTCAAGAATTGGCAAATAGAAATCAAGCCACAGCATCTCAATTGGACAATGTCAGACAAACTTTTGGCAGCTCCAGTCAAGTATTCAATCAGCTAGCTGCTAAAGTCAGAACCTATGATCCAGTCGCCGCTTTTGCCACCAAAATTAATCAGAAAGGGGAAGTTACTGATTTTGACCGTAATCGAATGGCGGAACATATGAAAAGCAATCAATTTGACGCTAATAAAATCGGACCGGGCTCTCTTGGTAACGCTGATTTTATGCAGTTAGCTTTTGAAAATCAAGCGCTGTCAAATAAAAACCTGGAAGACTTACAGGGAAAAAGTTCTTTTCATAAAAATAGCATCAAATCCTCATTAAAAGCCATAGCGTCAAAGGCAATAAATTTAAGTGATAATGAAATTAACAGAAATATTCAAATAGCGCACTTTGCCCAGACCGGAGAGCTCACTGCTTCCTTAAGGAATGCAGAAGGGGCATCCATTGAAGAAAATGCCAGAAGATTGAATGACAGGGAGCAAATCTTCAAAAGATTGAATAAGGATACAATGAAAAGGATGGAGCTGGCAACTGTTGAAGATCATTATGCTGAAATAGCGGCAAATATAAACACCGGAAAATATAAGGATGCTTTGCCAAACATAGAAAATAAAGATGCTCAAAGAAGAATCAATAACTACATTCTGAATGATCACGAAGGTAAAATATCGCCTAATCCTTCAGCTCGATCATTGCGAGCTGCTATAGATAGCGACCCCAGATTAAAAAATATTCAATAAAAAGACAGATGGATTTTTTAGAAAAAGAGGAAAAATTACCTCAAGCGCTCAAAACTTATTTCCGATCAAATGAACCGAGCGTGGAATTAAAAAAAGCCTGTTTTTCCTATGGGCTGGATTTAAAAAACATTCAGCTCCTTTCCGGTCCGGTTGGCCTGATCTTTGTCGGAGACATAAAACTAAGCGAACTGCCTAATGTTATTTCAAAAAATATTCAACTTAACACCGGAGTAATTTACGGAGTAGCTTTTGAAATCAACAAAAGAATTTTCAACCGTTTTCCTGAATATTTTAGAGACGCTCCCGTACTTTTGGACCAATGGCAAAGAATGAAATCCGGTCCGATGATTTCGGAAGAGGAAGCAATGAGGAAAGTTTTGGAACTTGAACCGTGGCTCAATGAAAAAAACGAAGAGAAAAAAAATGAACCAAAAAAAGTTCCTCAAAGAATAATTGAAAAAATAACCCTTTGGGAAGCCATCAAAAAATACGGAGAAATTGGCGAGCAACTTATAACATCCAGCCCCATAAAATTATCCGGTTTTTTGGAACCGGCCCGGCCAAGCATCAAAAACTGGCTGGCCGATTACACTTCTCATTTAGGCTATGACAACAAGGATGATATGAAAAGGGGAAATTATATATTCCAAGGCGAAAATGGCAGAAAATTAAATTTTGAAGACAGACAAAGATTGTCATATATTTTAAAATCCTTCGATGAAAAAACGCCGGTAGCGATAGACGCCGCAAGAAAACAGTTAATTTTTTCATTCAGAAATGAAGAGCAAAAAACAGAAATTCCATCCGCCAGTGGAGCAAGCGCAGAGCATAAAACATGGGACATGGGACAAAAACCGAGAATTTTACCTTCCGAAACAAACAAAGAATATCAGCCAGAAAAATCGCCCGCCAAAGAAACAGACAACCGGCAGGAATTATGGGACAGAGAACAAAAAACAACAGGAAAAGAAACCGAGAGCCCGAGATATTCTTTTCCGCCAACAGAAAATACCGCTACTGCCTCTCAAAGACCAATGGCTTTTTCAGAAATAAAAAAAACACCGACTTTTCCCCAAAAACCGCCTGAAAAACCTTTGCCCGCCCCGATTCCAGAAAAAAAGGAAGTTTTTACCCTGGATCAAAACAAAAATACGGATAATTTACCGCCTAATTTGCCGGTAGGAGGAACTACTCTGAGTCCGAGAGGAAATCGCATTCAATTTTCCTCTCCCCAGAAACTGCCTTACGAAAAAGTGGTAGAGCAACAGACAAAAACAGAACCGGAAAAAATTCCTGCCGCCGAGAGCCAGCCCCAGCCATACAGAATCAATCCTGTTTTCGGAACTAACGATGAAGAAGATAATCTCGATGAATATTTGCCGAAAAATGTAGTCAATCTCAAAAAACAATGAGCAAAGATCAATGAACAATACAGACAGAAATATTTTAAAAATAAAGGCTCATAAATTAACAGGGAAAGGATACAATCTAACTTACAAGTTTCCTAAAGAAGAAATATTTTGTCTGACAGCACAAGTTAGAAGAGCCTTAATATCAGTTCCATCAAATATCATCGAAGGATATTCCAGAAATAGAAGCAGGGCATTTGTCAATCATCTGGAAATAGCTTATGGATCGCTCGCGGAAGCCAAATATCAGATTTATTTCGCTTATACAAGAAAATATATCAGCAAAAAAGAATACCTGGATTTTTTTAACGATGCCGAGGAAATTAGTAAAATGCTTTGGTCATCAATAAAAACAATCTACGATAAAAATAAATTTAAAAACGAATAGAGAACTGTCGATCCCTAATCATTGTTCTTTGTTCATTGATCATTGTCCATGTTATTCAACGTTCCACAATTTATAGACATTGAAGACAAGATTGTCGGGCCGCTGACCGCCAAACAACTTGGCTGGTTAGCGGGAGGGGGAGTAATTCTTCTGGTCCTTTGGAATTATCTCGACACTGAAGCTTTCCTGATAGCCGCTGTTGTTGTTAGCATAATTTTTGGCGCCCTGGCTTTTTACAGGCCCTACAATCAATCCCTGGTATCATTTATCTTTTCCTCTTTTTCTTTCGCTTTTCGACCAAAAATTTATGTCTGGAAAAGGTTGCCGGAAAAGATAAGGCCCATTGTCAAAGCGCCCAAAGAAATGATCGGACCGAAAGAAAAGAAAAAAATAGACAGCCAAAAATTGTCGGAACTTTCTAAAATGTTAGATTTAAACAAAAAATAAATGGAAACATTACACTCAGAAAAAATTAGCAAAAAATCATCATCCGCCACCACCCAGAAATATCTGGATGTCGAGGAGATAAAAGAGGATGTGATAGTCTTAAAAAACGGATCGCTTCGCAGTATCCTGGCTGTTTCGTCGATAAATTTCGAACTGAAATCCACCCAGGAACAGGAAGCTATTGTCGCCCAATACCAAAACTTTTTAAACTCCGTCGATTTTCCTCTCCATATACTCATCAGCTCCAGAAAACTCAATATGGAAAATTATCTGAATTTCCTTTCGGAAAATGAAAAAAAACAACCTAACGAGCTTCTTCGGCTTCAAATTTCCGAATACAAAAACTTTATCGACCAGCTGATCACTTCCACTAACATTATGGACAAAAATTTCTATATCATCGTTCCTTTTTCTCCCATTGAAAACACCAAAAAAGGATTTTTTAGCAATATTTCCAGCATGATTAATCCCAAAAAGAATATTTTGGAGAAAAGGGAAAATTTTGAAACATACAAAAGCCAACTATACCAAAGAGTGGATCACATCATTGCCGCTCTTTCCGGAATAGGCTTGAGAATTATTCCCCTCAAAACCCAGGAAATTATAGAATTGCTTTTCAACTCATATAATCCGGAGATATATAACACTATCGAATTAAAAGATTCCAGCCAATTGGAACTAAGATAAATATAAAAAAATGAAATTATTCGACAAAAAAAACGAAATACAAGACGAAATAATCCAGAGTGAAAAATATTACCAGGAAGGCGTGGCTCGTCTTCAGGATCTGATCGCTCCGGCAGCCGTAAAAATAACTCCGCGCTACATTCGCGTGGGAGATATTTTGGCACAAACCATTTATGTCATCGCCTATCCCCGATATCTTCAAAGCAATTGGTTTTCGCCCATCATCAATATCGATTTACCTATTGATATTTCTATGTTTATCCACCCGATAGACACTTATGATGTTTTGAAAACCCTTAAAAAAAGCGCCACCCAGGTGGAATCACAGGTTCATATCGAGCAGGAAAAAGGACTGATCCGTGATCCGGCGCTGGAAACAGCCATGCAAGACATTGACGAGCTCCGCGACAAGCTTCAGCAAGGAACAGAAAAATTTTTCCGTTTCGGACTCTATGTTACCGCCTATGCCGAAGATGAAAAAAGCCTGTCCGAAATAACCACCTCTATCGAAGCAATTTTGGAAGCCCAATTGGTTTATGTGAAGCCGGCTATCTTCAAGTCTGAACAGGGATTTAACTCTTCTTTGCCGCTGGCCAATGACGAGCTTGATATCGGCACTTCAATGAACAGCGCTCCGCTTTCCACCACTTTTCCTTTTGTATCTTCCACTTTGTCTGACAATCGCGGAATTCTCTATGGCATAAACCGACACAACAACAGTCTGGTCATTTTCGACCGATTTCAGATGGAAAATGCCAATATGGTGGTGTTCGCTAAGTCCGGAGCCAGAAAAGTTATTCGGTAAAACTGGAAGTTCTTCGCTCGATGATGCTCGGCACAGACGTTATCATTATTGATCCGGAAAACGAATACAAACATCTTTGCGACACTGTCGGCGGAACTTTTATCAGGATTTCCCTCAACTCCCAAAGCCACATCAACCCATTTGATCTTCCGCGCGTGAAAGAAGATGAGGACCCGGGAGATGTCCTTAGAAACAACATTGCCAATCTGCTCGGCCTTCTCCACATTATGCTTGGTTCAATCACTCCGGAAGAAGATTCGATCCTCGACCGGGCCATCCATGAAACCTATGCTGTTCGCGATATAACCGCCCAAGCCAATCTGAACGCCATCCCCAAAGATTCTTTTCCTACCATGACCGATCTTTATGAAGTGCTTCGTTCGATGGATGGTGGAGAAAACCTGGCAATCCGCCTGGAAAAATATACGGAAGGAGTTTTTTCCGGATTTTTAAACAACACCACTAACATTCAAGTCAACAACCAATTGGTGGTCTTCAATATCCGTGATATGGAAGAAGAACTTAGGCCGGTCGCCATGTATGTCGTTTTGCAATTTATCTGGAATGAAATGAGAACCAATCTCAAAAAAAGAATGGTGCTGGTTGATGAAGCCTGGGTAATGATGAAATATGAAGATGCCGCTTCCTTTATGTTCGGTATCGCCAAACGTTGCCGAAAATATTACACCGGCCTTACCACTGTTACTCAGGATGTTAATGACTTCTTGACTTCCCGCTACGGAAAAGCCATTGTTACCAATTCATCCATTCAGTTGCTTCTCCGCCAATCTCCCGCCGGAATAGACATGATTTCTGAAACATTTTATCTTACCGATCAGGAAAAATTTCTGCTTTTGGAAAGTAATGTCGGAGAAGGAATATTTTTTGCCGGCACCAAGCATGTGGCTATAAAAATAATCGCTTCTTATTCAGAAGACCAGGTCATCACCACCGATCCGGCACAACTTTTGGAAATTGAACAAGCCAAGCGGGAATTTTCGGAAGAATAGAAAAATATCCAATTTTTAATACCAGTTATTTGAAACGTTTATGGAAGAAGATTACCAAAAACAAGAACAGCTGGAAGCAGCAAGAAGAGCTGATCAAAGGAGACGCGGCAGAGAAATAATTAAAAAAAACAACACCGGCAAACATAAGGGCAACGCGTCAAAAACCATCAAAGAAGCTGAAGAACTGATAAAATCAACTACTCCCTGGGGAATATTGGGACTAATAAGGCAAGTCAGACTTAGCGATTGGATGTATATTTTGGCTTTAATGGCCGCGATTTTAAAAGACATCCTCGATCCGCTTTCCCTTACCGGCGTTCTCTATGTTGTTTTAATTATTATCACATTCTGCGTTTCTATATTCATCGGGCTCATGATGCTTCTGGGCAGTATTTCCAGCGGTTACGGCCGATTTCAGCAAAAGATAATCAAAAGCTATCTGATTCTTTTCGGAGCCACGGTAGTGGAACTATTGCCCGGAGTTTCCCTTATTCCCATTGAAACTGTTTCCGTTTTGATTATTTGGGGAATGCTCCTGGCTTCCAGAAAACAAAATGAAAGAATGAGGGAATATCAAAAACAATTGCCGGCTATTGAAGAAGAATAAAAATATAAATTTATGATATCAACCAAAAAAAACTTTTTTTTAGCCAATAAGGAAATTTCAGTGAGCCTTCTGGTAGCTTTTGCCTGCTTGTTTTTTTCTTTTGTTTTCCCCGCCCATGGATTTGTTCAAATTATCACCAAAAATTTGTTTTTTTTAGTAATAATTCCGGCTTTGTACATAAAAATTATTCTAAAAAAAGAAGTTGGGGATTTCGGATTAAATTTAAAAAACGGGAAAGAGGGAATTGTTTGGGGAGCTTCTGTTTTGTTTTTTTCCTTTTTTATATCATTTCTGCTCATAAAATTCACAACCCTAAAAAACAGCTATTTGCTTCCGGATTATGCAACCGGCAATTTCCTGTTTTTTCTTCTTTATGAATTATTGTTTGTTAATTTTTTCCTTTTTATCCAGGATTTTTTCTATCGCGGATTTATTCTTTTCATTTTGAAGGAAAAGTTGTTCTTCTGGGCCGTATTTATTCAATCATTCGTCCTTGTTTTGAGTCTTATTTTATCAGGAACCGCTTCTTTTAATTCACTGATCACGATATTGATGTCTCTCGGCGGCGGATTGATTGCTTATAAAAGCCGGTCTTTTGTTTACGCCTATCTATATGCCATAATTTTTTCCATTATTTTTGATTCTTACATAATATATAATTTAAACCAATGAAAAATAAAAGAGGTCTATTATATGGTTTTTTTCTGATACTTTTCGCCGCCAGTTTTTTGGTTACTCCGACAACCCACGCCATTCTCATCGATGATATAAGCAAAGGAGCGGCGGAAGATGCGGCTTCAGACGCTATGAATAAAATAATCGATGAATTGGGGATTGACGAAAGTGAACTCAAATATTTCATAAAAAGCATGAATGTTACCAGAAGAAAAAAACAACAGCCGCAAGTTTCTGTTTCTTTTAATCCCGGCAATCCCGTCCCCGGACAAAAAGT
>Ga0116156_10000999_pt1 | contig 28643 bp, 28 predicted proteins | sample AD_UKC045_MetaG_FD_89891 | JGI IMG/M metagenome (GOLD analysis project Ga0116156, IMG submission 89891) | Active sludge microbial communities of municipal wastewater-treating anaerobic digesters from USA - AD_UKC045_MetaG | ecosystem: Engineered > Bioreactor > Anaerobic > Digestate | place: USA... | reverse complement strand
CGGGGTATTATCCTCCCCATGACACGCGCACGAAACCACGCAAACGGGGTACGATCCCCATCGCTTCCTCAGCTCTGGCTGACAGCGATGCTGCGCGCTTTCGTCGAGCTCGTGCACCTCGTCGCCTCAACAATCCGGATGCGCCTGCGCCGTCCCGCCGTGAATGCCACACGTCAGATGCCACAGCCTCTGCCCGGATCGAAGATCCGACACCCAACATCAGGAAACCCAAACCGTCGCCGCAAGCAACATGGACCACGCGTGCGCTCGCCCTACAGCTTGTCATCCCGGAAACGCAAAGCGTTATCCGGGACCCATTGCGAGAGCACGACACACCATCAATGGTTCCCGGCGCTCGCTACGCTCGGCCGGGATGACAACCGTTGATGCAACCGAGGCCGAGCAACACGCTCGCTCTATCCTTATCGCACCACCCTCACTCCGCGTCCGACGCTTCGCGTCGAACCCCAGACGCAAGTCGGGACCCAGGGGCGGCTTGTTCCGGTATGCGTTGCACTGGTTCCCGGCTTTCACCGGGACGAGCGGTGATTTGATCACCGCTCCAAACAAAAACGCGCCCACCTAAGCGAGCGCGTTTCCAACTCAAACCACCGCACCCCGCCTCGCAGCGGGATCGCACGCTCATGCCCGCAGCATGGCCCGCGCCTAAAGCGCCAGCGGCTTCACCAGCTCAGCTTCCTTCGCACACCAAGCCGCATCCGGCTTCGCGCCCGACGCGCGCACCGCCGCAATCTCCCCCCGCGCCTTCTCAACCATCGCCTTGAACTCACCCGACGATTGCAGCGCCGCAAACACACCCGCCGCATTCGTCCGCCCGGCCTCAACCGCGCTCATGTTGTGAACGCCGCAAACCAGCCGGCTCTCACCATAAGCCCGGCCACGCGCCAACACCTGGCTCGCCCGATCCGGCACAAGCTCGGCCATCACCAACCCCGCCGTCCATCCCAACGACGAATGCCCGGACGGATAATCAAAGCTCTTCCCCAAAGCCTCCGACTTCTCGATGCAGATATTGCCCGCATTGTGCATGTAAGGCCGCGTCCGCTTGTAAAGCTGCTTCGCCTTCTCGGCCGCAGCCCCCGCATCGATCGTCGTCTTCCCGAAGATCGCCACCAGCGTCGGCGCGTTCTCGGCGGTCAGATCAGCCCCAACCGAACAAGCAAAATCCTTCACCAGATCCTTCGGCAGATAGGAATTGTCGCTCTGCGCCAGCTTCCAGCGATCCGATCCTTCCAGCGCGCGCGTATCGCGGAACACCTTCCAGTCCAGATCATTGCGCGCCTCGCCCTCCTTCGGCGCCGGTGGAATGGTCGCCACCGCATCCGGCATCGTCTCCGCCGTCAGGAAGCCGCCCGCACGCATCATCTGACCCGGCTGCGGCTGCTCGATTTTCGCGCCAGCCATCGCAACTTCCTTCGGCGGCTCAACCACCGCCGCCGGTCCGCCCGAACACGCCACCAGCACTGCCAACCCTACGGCCAGCCCCGCATACGTCGCCGCTTCAGCTTTCATGTCAGCCCACTCCCTGCCGCAACCCTTGGTAAGATGAGCCGCCCCCGCTGCCAAGCGGCACACGGAGCCCATCACCGTTCGACATCAACCCGCGCTAGTACTCGAACAGCTTCGCGTCCCGTTCCGAACGCTTCCTGGCCGCCTCAAGAATATGCGCCGCCAGCGTCTTCTTCGTCCCCTTGCCCTTCAGCAGGTTGGCCGGATCAAGATGATGCTTCTGAACAATCACGCGCAGCTCGCTCACGTCGAACTTTCCAAGCCGCGCCGAGAACTCTTCAGGCGTCCCCTTCTTGAACTCGATGAACGGATGAAACTCGCCAACATTCCGCTCGGCCATCCGCCGCTCGGCCAGCTCCTGCCCGAACTTCGCGAGCGACTCTTCCAGCCTCTTCCCGAACGCCGGATTGTTCACGGCCTCGTCCGTCACGACCTTGAACAGGCTCGACAAAGCCCGATCTATCACTGAAGCACCCCGATCATATGAGCCCCACCCGCTCCCGGAACTCACCCGCGAACTTGCGGATCACCGCAGCCGCGTCGCCATACTTCTGCTCCAGCGTCCGCTTGTGGTCCGACCACTCAGCCGCCCGCGCGATCTGCTCCGCTTGGGGGATACGGGTATCGAAAACGTTGAACTGATCCTTGAGCAGCGCCGCCTCGCTCTGGTGCAGCGAGTTCTGGGCCTCGTACTTCGTGATCAGCGTATAGATCCGGTCATCCGTAAATCGCCGCTGCTCCATCGACCGCAACGCCCGCTTGCGGAATGCGAAGATACCCAGCCGCGAAACATAGTCCGGAATGGTCGGGATCACGATGAACTCGGAAAGCTCAATCGCCGCCTCGGCAAACATCGAAATCCCCGGCGGGCAGTCGAACAGCACGAGGTCATAGCTCTCCGCCACGTTCTCGATCGCCGAATGCGTCAGCCGCGAGAAACGCGTATTGAGCTGCCTGATATCGAACCCCTGGCTGACCCACTTCTCCAGCGCATGCCGCTCGATATACCGGAACTCCGGCGTCGAGATCAGAAGGTCCAGCGCAGGCTCGCCCGCAATATCGCTGACCTTGTTGGCCACGAACTCGCGGAAGAAGCGCGGCTCGCCGCCGTACACATACTGATTGAAATATTCGTCGATCGTCCGGTTCGCCTGCCGCAGCTCGACCCAGCGATCCTGTCCCGCCAGCATCATCGAGACGTTCGACTGCGGATCGAGATCGATCACCAGAACACGCACGCCCTCGGACGCCAGCGTCTCGGCAAGGCTCGCAACGGTAGTCGACTTGCCGACGCCGCCCTTCATGTTCACGACGGAAACGGTGCGCGGCGCCACCGGCTACTCCACTAGACGATCTTCAGGAAACCCGTTGCGAAAGGGGTCCGTCGGTTCGGCCCCAAGGTCAAGGCGCGCAAGGCCGCATCGACGGCCATTACAGCCGAGAAAGGCGCTAGCCCCTACTTCTTCGCGTCCGGCGAACCCTTCGGCGGCTCGGTCGGGAAGGGATTCGTGCCGGGATCGATATAGATCAGGCCCAGCTCGTCATTCACCCGCTGCTCTTCCGCCTCGCGCGCAAGCCGCTCCCGGCGCAGCTGAAGAAGCTCACGCGTGTTTTGCCAGCTCGCCGCGATCTTCGGCTCCGCCCACTTGTTCGGCACGAACCAGACGCCGATGCCCACGATCAGGCCCACCACGATGATCGCGTAGTTGAAGTACTTCCAGCCGAAGTATTTCGAGTCCCACTGAAATTTCACGGCGGTTCTCCTCAGCTCAGACCGGCTTCAGCTCCGGCGGGACAAACTTCTCACGCATCGTCACCAGCTCCTCGGCGATCGAGGGGTGCAAGGCGCAGGTACGGTCGAAGTCAGCCTTCGATGCACCCATCTTCACCGCGATCGCAACTGCCTGGATTATCTCCGGCGCATCAGGACCGACAATGTGGACGCCGACGACTTTATCATCTTCGGCCCGTACCACGATCTTCATTAGCACACGTTCCTCGTCCCCCGTGAGCATGTCTTTCATCGGGCGGAACTTGGTCTTGTAGATATCGACAACCCCGTACTTTTTACGAGCTTCCGCTTCCGTCAGGCCAACCACACCCACCGGCGGCTGGGCAAAAACAGCGTGCGGAATGTCGGCGTAATCGAAGGTCGTCGGCCGGCTCATGAACTCCGTCTGGGCAAAGGCTTGCCCTTCCCGGATAGCCACCGGGGTCAGATTGATCCGGTCCGTCACGTCGCCGATGGCGAAGATGTGCGGAACGTTGGTGCGCGAATGCTCATCGACCTTGATCGCGCCACGCTCGTTCAACTCAACGCCGGCCTTCTCGAGACCAAGGCCCTTCACGTTCGGATCGCGGCCAGTCGCGAACAGAACCTTGTCGCCCGAGGCCGTCTCGCCATTGGTGAAGTGGACGGTCAGCTTGTCGCCGACCTTCTCGATCTTGCGCGGCGTCGCATTGGTGATGACCTTCACACCCTTGCGCTTCAGTTCTTCGTGCACATGCGTGCGCACATCTTCGTCAAAGCCGCGCAACACCGTCTCCTTGCGGATAGCGAGACAGACATTGACGCCGAGCCCGCTCATCACGCCGGCAAATTCAACGCCGATATAACCGCCGCCGATGACAATGATATGCTTCGGCAGAGTTTCGAGATGGAACATCTCGGCCGACGTGATCGCATGCTCGATACCTTCGACATCCTTCGGCAGGGTCGGCCAGCCGCCCGTCGCGATCAGGATCTTGCCCGCAGTCACCGTACGGCCGGACCTCGTCAGCCTGAGCGTGTGCGGGTCAACGAACTCGGCGCGCTCATCAATCAGCTCCGCGCCGGCATTGCGCAGGTTACGCGCGTAGATGCCGGACAGCCGGTCGATCTCGCGATGCATGCGGTCCATGAACAGGTTGTGGTCGTAAGCAGCGTTCTCGACCTTCCAGCCATAGCCTTTCATCTGCTCAAGCGTGCGGCCGAACTCACTGGCGTAGACCATGTACTTCTTCGGGATGCAGCCGCGGATCACACATGTGCCGCCCGCACGATCTTCCTCGGCCACCGCCGTCTTCGCGCCGGTCATGGCAGCCAGGCGAGACGCACGAACGCCGCCCGAACCTGCGCCGATGGTGAAGAGGTCGTAGTCAAACGCCATGGGAAGCCCCAGTCTGCATAGAAATCAGCTGCTTGGGGGCCTTATCTAGGGAGTCTGGCCGACTAACAAAAGTGCGGTTCTTTGGCCGCAAACGAAAAGGCGGCCCCGGAATGCCGGGACCGCCCAATTGTCACGCAACAGTGCTCCGACTGTCGTGTTTTCGCAGCCTTTATTTCACCGCGAGTGGCCAGGCCGGGCCGATGCCCGATGCAGGCTCACCGGCCGTATCCTTCGCATAGGTGTAAAGGGGCTTGCCCTTGTAGGCCCACATCCTGGTCCCGTCGTCGCGCGCAACGACTGTCCAGGCGCCATCATCCTTGGCGTCGGCAGCGGCGACGAGTGGCGGCCAGTTGGTGGCGCATTGACCATTGCAGGCGGATTTACCCGGCGCCGCGTCACGCGCGAATGTGTAGAGCGGCTTGCCATCCGGCGCGATGAAGCCGCCGTCCTTCTCGGTCACACCCGGCGGATTGGCCCAGGCAGCGCCCGAAAGCGCGAGCGCGCCGATAGCCATAAGTCCCGCAAGAATGCGCATGTGCGTCTCCTGACATCATTCCCGTTCGGGATGGTCAGAAAGCTAGCACCCCGTCAGGCGCCGGACAAATGCCCGGCACGCAGCCGTGATGCGATCAGTTCGGCGCGCCCGGCGCTGGAACCATGGCCGGCGCACCCGGAGCGGGAGCAGCGCCCGGCGGCAGAGCCGGTTGGGCCGGAGCGGGCGCAGGCGGCGTCGGCCAGACCGAACGCAGATCGGCGAGCGCCTTCACGCCGGCTTCCTGTGCACGCTTCTGCAGAACCTCGGACGCGCCCTGACCAACGAGCGGCATCTTCTCCTGGATCGCCTGACCTTCTTTCGAGGTGACGAATTTCACGAGAAGCTCCAACTCCTTCACGTTGAACTGGTCGGTGAAGGACTTGATCATCTCTTCCTTGATCTCGGGCGCTGCGGCCTCGAGGTTCTTGGAGATGCCCATCATCACCTGACGCGCCTGCTCGGGCGAGAGGCCGTCCTGGAACATCATGCCCTGCACTTGCTGGTAGGCGAGCTGCTGAACCGCTTCGCCCTGAAGCGGGATTGGCACGCCGGCATCCACCAGCTTCTTCGCGAGACGCACTTCCGAAGCGGGCGCTGCTCCCGACGGAGTGGCAGGTTGGCAAGCCGCCAGCGCACCCGCAGCAGCCACAACCGCAATCACCGTTCTGATCATCTCGAAATCCCTGTCAGACCTAGCGCCGCCGGAACCAGAGCCCCGGCATGTGGCGAGGCCTTTAGCACCCGTTGCCCGCATTCGATAGGACTTTTGCGGTCGCAGGAGCGTTACCGCTTCCCAACCAGCCTTGCGCCGCTAGCTTCCCCAACGATCACCTGCTCTGCATAGCCGATGAAGAGCCCGTGCTCGACCACGCCGGGGATGGTGTCCAGCACCGCGCCCAACGCTTTCGGATCGGGAATCACGCCGCACGCCAGATCGAGGATCAGGTGGCCGCCATCCGTGTGCAGCAGGCTCTCGCCCGTCGCCATGCGCCACGAACTCGGCGCATTACCAAGGCCGAGATCAGCGATGTGGTGGTGGATGCGCCTGCGCGTCAGCTCCGAACCGAACGCGTTGATCTCGATCGGCAGCGGGAACTTGCCGAGCGATTTCACTTCCTTCGCAGCGTCAGCAATCACCACCATACGGTCGGACGCTTCCGCGATGATCTTCTCGCGCAGCAGGGCCGCACCGCCGCCCTTGATGAGATTGAGATCAGGGTCGAACTCGTCCGCACCATCGATCGTCAGATCGATGCGCTCCAGCTCATCCGGCGCGACGATGCGCACGCCCAGCGAACGCGCCAGCTTGTCGGTGGCTTCCGATGTCGGCGTGCCGACAATCTTGAGACCGGCCTTCACCTTCTCGGCCAGCAAGCGCACGAAGATCGCCGCGGTCGATCCCGTGCCGAGGCCGAGGATCATGTCCGGCTCAACGAGTTTCAGCGCCGCTTCGGCGGCGCTCTGCTTTGCAACGTCAGACATGATCAGGACTTGTCTGTACCAGCAGCGCGGGCGCCAGCCGTCATCATCTGCATGAAGCTGTCAGTCGCCTGACCACCCATCGAATACCACTGTTTCAGGTAGAACTCCGGGCTCACCATCTCGATATTCTGCTCGATGCGCTGCTTCACGGAGTTCACCAGCGTTTCGTTCACCGGCGTCAGATCCGGCAGACCAAGGAAGGTACGTGCCTCCTCCGGTGTGCATTCGACGTTGATGGTCATCTTCATGGTGCTCTCCTCCGCGTACCCGCGGTGTGCCCTATTCCAGCGCTTTGGGGAACTTCGGCAGTGAATTGAAGTCTTCGGGAACGTGCTGGCGTATAACCCGTGCACTTGTCGACTCCGCCAACGCCTCGACCTTGTCCATCGAGGCCAGCGTCTGGGCGCGATCGACATTGCCTTGCGGGACGGTGCGCTTCTCGCGCGCCTCGGCCAGGTGCCACATATCGCCTGCCAGAAGAACCTTGCCCGAATTGGCGGTGTTCAGCAGCAGAACAGTATGGCCCGGCGTATGCCCCGGCGCCTGCACGATGATGGCCGAGCCATCACCGAAGACGTCAAAGTCGCCATCGCCCTCGATCAGCGTCGTCTTCATGGTTTCGAGCGGCGCGATATCCGGAAAATTCGGCGACTGGCGGGCTTCATCCCGGAACATCCAGTCGCGCTCGTCCTTGTCCACGATCCACGTCGCATCCTTGAACAGCGCCGCGCTGCCGACATGGTCGTAGTGGCTGTGGGAGATTGCGAAGTAGTCGATATCCGATGGCGCCACGCCCAGCTCGGCCAGTTGCTGTTCCAGCGTTTCCTTCAGCGTGACGGTCGCGCGGGCGGTCTTGTCTTGCGGCTCAGCGGCCATGGCCGGCGGCACGCCCGCATCCCACATCATGTCGCCGCGCGGATGGCGGATCAGATAGCAGGGATCGACCAGATCGCGCGCCTGACCATCATAGACATGCTCATCCGAAAAGCTCGCCGCGTCCTTCACGTGGAAGCGGCCGCAATCCATCGCGTAGAGCTTCACGGCGGCAACGGGCTTGGTCAGCTCAGGCACGACTGTGGCCTGCACGCGCGGACTTTCGTCGCACGCCGACAGCGCGATCGCTCCCAGAATGGCCAGCAGACGCCTCATGCGTCGTCTCTCCCCGCGGAATCGCGCGCACTCTCACGGCGCAACCCCCTCGTGGTCAAGCTATGCACCCGTCACAGGCTAAGTGTTTTATCCGGGTATAATTGACTTGTGGTTTAGCCCGGATGATAAGCAGCCGAAACTGGATACCGGCCCATGACCACCGCTCCCGCCGCCATAGCCTTCGAGGGCGACCGCCGCATTGCCATCGGCGCCCTCGCCGATGTCGCCGCCGCCGTCCGCAAACGGATCAGCAAACCGACCCACGAGAACATCCTGATCTTCGACTATGCCTCGGGCAAATCACTGAATCTCGACCTCAGCGGCTCGGAGAAGGACATCCGCGCCCGTCTGGCGGCCGCCTCCCCGGCAGCCATGGCAGCGCCCGAAGACGCCGCCCCAAACGCTCCACGCGGACCCGGCAGACCCAAATTGGGTGTCGTCCCACGCGAGGTAACACTCCTTCCCCGTCACTGGGATTGGCTCAATGCCCAGCCCGGAGGCGCATCGGTGGCTCTCCGCAAACTTGTGGAGGAGGCCCGCAAGACGCGCGGCCAAAGCGACACCTTGCGCGCCCGACAGGAAGCGGCCTATCGCTTCATCACCGCCGTCGCTGGGGACCGGCGGAACTACGAGGAGGCCAACCGCGCCCTGTTTGCTGGTGACGCCGATCGTTTCCTGGACCTCACCGAATCCTGGCCGGCAGACATCCGCGACCACGCTCGCCATCTCGCTACCGCCGCCTTCTCCTCCCACAAGAAGACCTGAACGGACTCATCCGTGAACGAGACGCTCGAAACCGCCAAGGCGCCTCTGGAAGAGACGCAGAAGACGCCGGTGCATCCACCGAAGCCGCTATGGCGCGTCTTCCTCGTTTTCCTGACGCCGATGATGCTGGCAAACGTGCTGCAATCGTTGTCAGGCACGATCAACAACGTCTTCCTTGGCCACATGATCGGCGTCGAGGCTCTGGCCGCCGCGACCGTGTTCTTCCCGGTCATGTTCTTCTTCATCGCCTTCGTCATGGGCCTTGGCGCCGGCGCATCGATCCTGATCGGACAAGCCTACGGCAAGGGCGACCATGGCCGTGTGCGCGCGATCGCGGGCTCGACGCTGGCGCTGTCGCTGATCTTCGGGGTCATCGTCGCTGTACTCGGCGGGACTTACGCCGACGAGCTGATGCATTGGCTGCAGACGCCCGCCGACATTGTCGACGAAGCCGTCAAATACGCCCGCATCATGATGATCACGATGCCGGCCTTCTTCATCTTCATCCTCTTTACGTCGATGCTGCGTGGCGTCGGCGACAGCGTGACGCCGCTGTGGACGCTCGCCTTCTCGACCTTCATCGGCCTGATTGTGACGCCAGCCCTGATCGAAGGCTGGTTCGGACTACCCCGTCTCGGGGTCGCCAGCGCCGCCGTCGCCTCGCTCGTCTCGATGGTGTGCGCGCTGATCTGGCTGGGATGGTATCTCCTTCGGAAAAAGCATCCGTTGGCGCCCAGCGCGGCCTTCCTGGCCAAGGTCAGGCTTGATCCGAAAGTGCTGGGCCTTGTCCTGCGGCTCGGCGTGCCGACGGGCATCCAGATGGTCATCATGGCCATCGCCGAACTCGCCCTGCTTGGCCTCGCCAACAGCTATGGCTCTCCAGCGACCGCAGCCTATGGCGCGATCAACCAGATTCTCGCCTACGTACAGTTCCCTGCCATGTCGATCGGCATCGCCGCGTCGATCCTCGGCGCGCAGGCCATTGGCGGCGGGCGCGGCCACCAGCTTGGCGCGATCACCCGCACCGCCCTGGTCCTCAACGCCATCATCACCGGCACGGGCGTCATCATCGTCTACCTGCTCTCAGGGCCTATCGTATCGATGTTCATCACCGAGCAGAAGGTGATCGACCTCACCCAGCACCTGCTCCACATCGTGCTGTGGAGCACGGTGGTATTCGGCATGGCCGTCGTCTTTTCCAGCATGATGCGCTCATCCGGCACCGTGCTCGCCCCAACGGCGATCGCGATCTTCTCGATTATCGCCGTGGAAGTTCCCGTGGCGATCTACCTGTCCGGCGCCATTGGCATCGACGGCGTCTGGTGGGCCTATCCGTCAGCGTTCTGCGCCATGTTTGTCCTGCAGGGATCGTTCTACATGCTGGTCTGGCGAAAACGTTCGATCCGGGCTCTGGTTTAAAACGTTCGTTCGCCTACCCAGATTGTCACCCAACGTCAGTCTGGCTCTTCCCGGCGACCATGCTAGGGATGACACTGTCAAAACAAATCGAGGGAGTGACCCATGGCGCTTGAAGGCCTGCAGCTGCGTTCGCACGTGAAGAAGAGCGGCGAACTTGAACTCACCCTCGCCAAGGTCGCGATCGCTGATCCGGCCCCGGATGAAATCGTGGTGCGTATCGAAGGCACCCCGATCAACCCGTCCGACCTCGGCCTGCTGATCGGCCCCGCCGACCTTTCCACCGCCGTCGTCTCCGGCACGAAGGAAAGCCCGGTCGTCACCGCCAAGATCCCTGAAGTCGCCATGCGCGCCATGGCGGCCCGCACGGGTGAAGCCATGCCGGTCGGCAATGAAGGCGCCGGCACGGTCGTCGCTGCTGGTTCTTCGCCCGAAGCGCAGGCCCTCATGGGCAAGATGGTCGCCATCCTCGGCGGCGAGATGTACGCCACCTACCGCACCGTGAAAGCCAAGGCTGCCCTGCCGCTTCCCGCCGGCGCGACGGCTGCCGATGGCGCTTCCTGCTTCGTGAACCCGCTGACCGCGCTTGCCATGGTGAAGACCATGCAACTCGAAGGTCACACCGCCCTCGTCCACACAGCAGCCGCCTCGAACCTCGGCCAGATGCTCAACAAGATCTGCATCAAGGACGGCGTTGATCTGGTGAACATCGTCCGCTCGGACGAGCAGGCGAAAATCCTCAAGGACATCGGCGCGAAGTACATCGTCGACTCGTCCAAGCCGACCTTCATGGAAGACCTGATCGCGGCCCTCTCGACCACCGGCGCAACGCTCGCCTTCGACGCCATCGGCGGCGGCAAGCTGGCTGGCCAGATTCTCGGCGCGATGGAAATCGCCCTGAACTCCAAGCCCGGCGCCTACAGCCGCTACGGCTCCTCGACCCACAAGCAGGTCTACATCTACGGTCGCCTCAGCCTCGAGCCGACCATCCTCGGCGCAGCCTATGGCATGGCCTGGGGCGTGGGCGGCTTCCTGCTGACGCCGTTCCTGCAGAAGGTCGGCATGGAAGAAGCCGGCAAGATGCGCGCGCGCGTCGCCGCCGAACTCAAAACGACGTTCGCCAGCCACTACACCAACACGATCTCGCTCCGCGACGCGCTCGATCTGGAGACGATCAAAGCCTACAACCGCAAGGCGACGGGCGAAAAATACCTGATTAATCCGAGCCTCTAGGGGCTCGGACCACTTTAATCGAACAACGGGTATGCTAGACCGGGCGCCGTTAGGTAAGCTTGCGGGTTATTCGTCGGAGAACGGAAACCCTTCTATCGGGAAGGAAAACGCGTGACCACGAGACTGGAAGCTTTGGCGGCGCTGACCGCGCCCGGACAGCCGCACGAGATCATCAAGATCGAAGCGATCGGCCGCCAGATCCGCGCCTTCAAGAATGCGCCGGTAAATCTCGGCCAACTCTATAGCCAGGCACGCAGCGACAAACCGTTCCTCGTCTACGAGGACGAACGCCTCTCCTTCGAAGAAACCTGGCGTCGCGCCTGCACGCTCGCCCACGTCCTAGTCAACGAGTACGGCGTGAAGAAGGGCGACCGCATCGCCATCGCCATGCGCAATTATCCCGAGTGGATGATCTCGTTCATGGCCGCCACCTCGATCGGCGCGCTCACCGTGGCGGTCAACGCGCTGTGGACCGCCGACGAAATGTCCTACGGCATCGGCCTCGCCCAGCCCAAGGTCGCCTTCATCGACCAGGAGCGGATCGACCGCCTCAACATGCTGACGAACCTGCCAGCAGACCTGAAGCTCATCGGCGTACGCACCACCAAACCGCTGCCCGCCAATGTGCGCAGCTACACGGACGTCATGTCCGCGCCCGAACAATCCGAACTGCCCGACGTCGATGTCCTGCCGGATGACGACGCGATCATGCTGTTCACCTCGGGCTCGACCGGCCACCCCAAGGGCGCCGTCTCGACGCACCGCAACGTGCTCCACGCCCTCGTCTCGTGGGAGCTCGACCTGATCGCCTCCTTCGCGACCGGCCTGATCGAGCGCCCGCCAGCCGATGCACCGCAAGCCGCGTCACTTCTGGTGATCCCGCTCTTCCACGTCACGGGCCTGCACTCAGTCGCCCTGTCCTGCTTCCGCCTGCAGCGCCGCCTTGTGTCGATGTACAAGTGGGAAGTCGAAAAAGGCGCCGACATCATCGAGCGCGAAGGCATCACCAACTTCACAGCGACGCCTGCGATCACCGGCGACCTCGTCATCTACTCGCGCGAAACCGGCCGCCACTTCCCGTCACTGTCAGCTGTCGGCGGCGGCGGCGCTTCGCGCGCGCCGGAACAAGTCCGCGCCATCGACGCAGTATTCGCGAAAGCCATGCCGGCCACCGGCTGGGGCATGACCGAAACCAACGCCATCGGCGTCGGCATTGCGGCGGCTGACTACCTCCGCAAACCGGAAAGCTCCGGCCGCGTCTCCGCCGTGCTCGACGTTCGCATCGTCGACGAAGCCGGCAATGAACTCCCCACCGGCCAGCGCGGCGAACTCCAGATCCGCGGCGCATCGATCATGCGCGGCTACTACAAACGCCCCGACGCCAACGCGTCCGAGTTCGTGAACAATGACTGGTTCCGCACGGGCGACGTCGCCTACATCGACGACGAAGGCTTCGTCTTCATCGTCGACCGCATCAAGGATCTCGTGATCCGCGGCGGCGAGAACATCGGCTGCGGCGCTGTCGAATACGCTCTGCAGGAGCACCCATCCGTCGTCGAAGCCTGCGTCTATGGCGTGCCGGACGAACGCCTCGGCGAGGAAGTCGGCACGACGATCTACGCCGACAAGCCGGTAACCGAAGCCGAACTCCGCGACTTCCTCTCGACCCGCCTCGGCAAGTTCCAGATCCCGCGTTACTTCCAGTTCGAAAGCGAACCGCTCCCGCGCGGCGCCACCGGCAAGATCATGAAAAAGGATCTCCGCGTCGAGGCCGCGAAACGCTGGGCGCAAAGCTAGAAACGTCGAGGGCAGAAACGCAGGCTTCGCTTCGTCCTCGACGACAAACCTGAGCGCTGACGCTGGCCAAAAGGCCAACGCCGCCTAGTTGGGTTGGTACAACGACAGGAGATGCCCATGCCCGGAATGCCCATCGTCTTCATCCCGGGCCTGATGACGACCTGCCGCATTTACCAGCATCAGATCGAAGAGCTTGGCCAGCGCCACCCCGTCCTGCTCGCCAACCACTGGTCCGCGTCCACCATGCGCGAGATCGCCACGCAAATCCTCGCCGTCGCGCCCGAGAGGTTCGCTCTCGCCGGCACATCCATGGGCGGCTACGCAGCTCTCGAAATCGTCCGCCAGGCGCCCAACCGCGTCACCAGCCTCGCCCTCCTCAGCACCAGCGCCAAGCCAGACGCGCCCGAACGCTCCAAAGGCCGCCGCGAACAGGTCGCCTTCGCGCGCAAGGTCAACAACATGCGCGTTGGCACGAAAGCGCTGTGGCCCAAGCTGGTCCATCCTGCCCGCCACGAAGATCACCCACTCCTCACCCTATTCGTCGAGATGGCCGAGCAACTCGGCGTCGACGCCTTCGACCGCCAGATCGAAGCCATCATCTCCCGCGAAGATTCACGCCCACTGCTCGCATCGATCAAAATCCCCACACTCGTCGTGATCGGCAAGGACGACGCGCTCATCCCGCCAGACGACGGCCGCGAGATCGCCAACGGCATCCCCGGCGCAAAACTCGAAGAGATCGAAAACGCCGGCCACATGTGCATGACCGAACGCCCCGAAGCCGTAACGGCCGCACTGGTGAAGTTCTTCGGCTAGTGCTCGGCTAGATCGCGCCCTTCGGCCTCTGCCCGGCTTTCTTGGCTGCTGACTTCTCCTCCCGGAAAGTCTTCGCCCAGCCATCCTTCGCAACCTGACGGCCGCGGCCGATGGCGAGCCCGTCCGGCGCCACATCGTCGACGATCACCGAGCCTGAGCCAACATAGCCGCCGGCGCCGATCGTCACCGGAGCGACGAGCGCAGAGTTCGAGCCGACGAACGCGCCAGCGCCCACAACCGTGCGGTATTTGAAGAAGCCTTCGTAATTGCAGAAGATCGTGCCTGCGCCGATGTTCGCGCCAGCGCCCACTTCGCCATCGCCGAGATAGCTGAGATGGTTCGCCTTCGCGCCCTCGCCGACGCTGACGTTCTTAACTTCAACGAAGTTGCCGATATGCGCATCCTTGCCGATCACCGCGCCGGGACGCAGCCGCGCGTACGGACCTACAAATGCGCCCACGCCAACCTTCGCGCCTTCCAGATGCGAGAACGCGCGGATGATCGCACCGCTCTCGACACTCACGCCGGTTGCGAACACCACATTCTGTTCAACCGTCACGCCGGCCGCGATCTTCGTATCGTGGCTGAAGTGCACAGTCTCCGGCGCAGGCAGCGTCACGCCCGCCACCATCATCTTCTCGCGCATGCCGTCCTGGAACACGCGCTCCACCTGCGCCAGCTCGACCTGACTGTTGACGCCCTGCACATCGCGCTCCTCGCACAACGCCACAGCAGCCTTCAGCCCGCGCCCACGCGCCAGCCCGACCAGATCGGTCAGATAGTATTCGCCCTTGGCATTGTCGTTCTTCACGTCCTTCAACAGCTCGAACACCAGCTTCGCCGGCCCAGCCATCACGCCCGAGTTCGCCAGCTCGATCGCCAGCTGCGCCTCGCTCGCGTCATTCGCCTCGACGATCGCCTCCAGCGATCCATCCTTGCCCGTCACCAGACGCCCATAGCGGTTCGGCAACTTCGCCTTGAAGCCCAGCACGCAGATGCTCGCCCCGCCATCCAGCGCCTTGAACGCACGCTCGCCCGCTTCCTGCGGGATCAGCGGCGTATCGGCATAAAGCACGATCGCCTGCCCCTCGGCATTCGCCAGCTGTCCGCGCGCCGCATCGACGGCATTCGCCGTCCCCAGTTGCTCGCGCTGCACGGCGACATTCTCCGCGCCCACCAGCTTGGCCGCCGCTTCGGAGAGCTGCGGCATGTCCGGCCCCACCACAACGACCGTTTGCTTGCAGCCAAGGTCCTTCGCCAGCGCGACGCTCCACGCCAGCATCGATCGGCCGCCGATCTCATGCAGCACTTTGGGTCGCGGAGACTTCATCCGCGTGCCCTTGCCAGCCGCGAGGATGATTGCGAAACGGTCAGCCATGGTCTGCCTCGAAGGAATCGCGCGAATAGGCGTGTATTGCATGTCGTGACGACTATCGAAATCGCTGGGAAGCGAACGACCTGCCGCTATCGCCAGATCTACAGAATATTCGGGGCCCCGTATGCTAGAAACGTCTGCCCCGCTTGATGGTTACACGATCGCCTTCGACCTCGACGGTACGCTGGTCGATACCATCGGGGATCTGCACCGGGCGCTGAACCATGTCCTCGCAATGGAAAAGCTGCCATTGGCCTCTATCGAGGACGTGCGGGTCTATGTCGGTCAGGGCGCGCGTTCGCTGATCATCCGCGCCTGCAGCGTGCACGGCGTCCATCCCAGCGACATGAAAATCGATCTCCTGACGGAAGAATATGTGGAGGCCTACGCCAAGGACATCGCCGCCCACTCCGCCCCCTTCCCCGGTGTGATTGCAGCGCTCGACACTCTGAAAGCCCGGGGCGCCTCGCTCTGCGTCTGCACCAACAAGGGCACGCGGCTGTCAAACCAGCTTCTGGAAGCCGTCGGCCTCAGCAAGTATTTCGCGGCCGTCATCGGGGCGGACCAGCTCCGCAACCGCAAACCGCATCCCGACCACTACCTCTTCGCCATCCGCTCCGCCCGCGGAACGCCCGCACGCAGCCTGATGATCGGCGATTCAGCCAACGACGTTCAATCCGCCAAGGCCGCCGGCGCGCCCGTGGCGGTTTATGCTTACGGCTATACGGACACGGCGCCGGACCTTTTGGGTGCCGACGCCGTGTTTAAGCATTTCGAAGAACTGCCGGACCTTGCAGTCCGGTTACTCAACTATCAGCCAACCCCGCGCGTATAGCTCGCCGGTTTGCCGGGTTCCGGGCGTCCACCCTTTTTACGGGGCGGCATGCCGTTCACCATGTTGCTACGCACGTCGGTACGCGCAGAGCGCATCGCAGGAACGAACCCGGCGTCGATGAGATTGATCGAGACATCGAAACCACGATTCACCCAGTACTCTTCGATTTTCATCTTGAGTTTGCGGGCGCCGTCTTCATCACAAAAATCGCTATTCATGTACTTCGCTCCAGACACCTTGTGGGGCGCTTCTGACGTAACAACGCCAATCGGCCTCGGTAGGTCCCTCAGTTCTCGCCTTCCGCTTTGCGGTATCGGCGTGAAGTCAACCTAGGAAAGCAGTTGAGGCGGCGCATGAAGCAGCGAAGGTATTTTGAAGATCAATTGTGGCAGCGGACCTGCCAAATGCCTTGGTTAGCTGAACAGTTGTTGTCGAACCGAACGCCCCGTCAGGCGTTAGCAACAGATGAGCCTTGGCATTGCTGGATTTTTCGGAATTCCAGGCGTCGCGTCCCCATCGTCGTTGAGGAAAGTTAAGCCGCGCCGCGGCAAAGCTGTCGCCTGGATCAGACGATTCCCGCGCGAATCCCGCAAACCCCGAGTCGCCTGCTTTTGAGGGGATGGCTCGCCGAGCCGAAGCGCCCGACGGGCGCGAAGGATGGTGGGCGATGCAGGGATTGAACCTGCGACCCCTCCCGTGTGAAGGGAGTGCTCTCCCGCTGAGCTAATCGCCCGGGACCCACGAAATCAGGCTCTGATTCCAAGGGAGCGGGTTCATAGGCCCCTCGGTACCGGCGCGTCAAGATTTTCGCGTTTCGTGCGGTCCGGGGCGCCCACGGCCGATTTCCCGTAATCCACACTTGGCATGATTGTTATCGGCCGCGATCAGCTTCCCGGGGGTTTCCCGTGGACATGGCGCCTGCCTTTTGGGAAGGCTGCGACCACGCAGGTTACAAATCAGAAAAAGACCTGCACTCGGGAGGGAAGTCTGATGGCGTTTCTATCGCCCGGCATGATCACGTCTATGGATCAGGCCAAGAAGCATAGGACCTATGCTCTCTGGATTCTGATCATCGTCTACATTTTCAATTTTATCGACCGGCAGATCGTCAACATCCTGCAGGAAGACATCAAGCACGACCTGGGCCTCAACGACACCCAGCTGGGCATGATGACCGGCCTCACCTTCGCGGTCGTCTACTGCACCATGGGCATCCCGGTCGCCCGCATTGCCGACTCGACCAGCCGCAAGGCCGTCATGGTCGTGTCGCTCGCGATCTGGTCAGCCTTCACCGCCATCTGCGGCCTCGCCACCGACATCAACATCGGCGGCATGACGCTGGTTTCCGGCTTCATGTTCCTGCTGATCGCCCGCATGGGCGTTGGCCTGGGTGAAGCTGGCGGTTCGCCGCCGGCCCACGCGATGATCTCGGATCTCTACGAGAAAGAGAAACGCGGCCGCGCCCTCGCGCTCTACTCCGCTGGTCTCTACGCCGGCACGCTGCTTGGCTACTACCTCGGCGGCTGGCTGTCTGAAGAGATGAGCTGGCGTCAGGCGTTCTTCGTCGTCGGCATTCCCGGCGTCATCTTCGCCATCATCGTCTGGACCACCATCAAGGAGCCCGTGCGCGGCCTTTCCGGCATGAAGCCGAAAACGGCCAGCCACACCTTCGTCCAGTCCTTCAAGAAGCTCTGGTCGATCAAGGCCTTCCCCTACTACGCCATCGCCACCGGCGCCGGCACGTTCGTTACCTACGGCCTCGGCAACTGGATGCCGTCCTTCATGCCGCGCACATTCGGCATCGTTGACGCAGAAACAGTCGGCGGCACCGTGAAGTACATCGGCATGTGGAGCATGCCGGAACTCCAGAACGCCTTCGGCATGTGCCAGGCCGAAGTGGTCAACGGCGTGAAGACGCTGGCGCAAGACTGCTACACCATGAGCAAAACCGAGATCGGCCTGTTCTACGGCACCGTCTCGGGCGTCGGCGGCGCCATCGGCACGATCGCGGGCGGCTACTTCGCCGACCGTCTCGGCGCCAAGGATCGTCGCTGGTTCCTGTGGGTGCCGATGTGGGGCAAGCTGATCGGCGCACCGCTGTTCGTCCTCGCCATGCTGGCCCCGACGGTTGAGCTCTCGCTCCTCCTCTACTTCCCGGCCATCACTCTGGCTGCGATGTATCTCGGGCCGTCACTCGCCATCACCCACCACCTCGTGCCCGCTTCGATGCGCGCCATGTCGTCCGCTGTGCTGTTCTTCATCCTGAACATCCTCGGCCTCGGCACCGGCCCGTTCGTCGTCGGCATCCTGTCGGACTGGATCGGCTCCAACGCCGACACCCTGGCCGCCTCGCACAGCTTCCTCGGCGACACCGTCGACCAGGTGAAGCAGATGTCGCTCAAATGGGCGATGATCATCGCGGTCATACTGATGTTCCCGCTGACCCTGCTGTGGCACATCGGCGCCAAGAAGCTGCCGAAAGGCGAACTGGACGACGACGGCAACGCCCTTGGCGAAGCCCTCACCGAAGGCGACCCGCAAGGCGAGCCGCTCACCGCCGGCCCCAAGCCGTAACGGTCAGCCCTTGAAATGCGAAAGGCCCGCTGGAAACAGCGGGCCTTTTGTTTTTTGCTTCGCGAACCTCGCCCTCGTCCTTCGACGGACGCACGCTTCGCGTGCTGCTCAGGATGAGGGCTACAGAGCCGCCAGCGGTTTAGCCCTCATGGTGAGCAGCGCCTGAAAGGCGCGCCCGTCGAACCACGAGGGCGTGCTCATACCTCTCAATCAAACGTCAGCTCGCCCTCGCCCAGCGGAGCAAATATCTCATCAAGCTTCTGCTCGCTCACGCCGCCCAGCGTCGGCGGATTCCATTTCGGCTTGTTGTCCTTGTCGATGATGACGGCCCGCACGCCTTCCTGGAAATCGAGGCTGTGCACCTGACGACTGCCGATGCGGAATTCCATCTGCATGTTCTCTTCGAACGTTTTCGCCTGCAGACCCAGCGCGAGCTGGCGGTGCGCCACCTTCAACGTCTGCGGCGACTTCGTCTTCAGCGTCGCCAGCTGCGCCTTGGCCCAGTCGCCTTCCTCAGCTTCAAGCGCCATGAAGATCTCCTCCACGCTCGGCTTCCAGAAGCAGCGCTGCATCACCTCCAGATGCTTGTCGAACGTCCCCGTCTCGTCCCAGTCCAACGCTTCGAGCAGATCGAGTTGCCCCTCGCAGACCTGCTCCTTCACAGCAGCCACGACTTCCGATTCCGCAAAGTGTGTCGCCACACCCGCCGCACACACATCGCCGCCCTTCAGCCGCTCACCCGTCAGCGCCAGCCACATGCCCAACGGCGGACCCAGGCGCGGCAGGAACCAGCCGCCGCCCACGTCCGGGAACAGGCCGATCCCCGTTTCCGGCATCGCGAATGTCGTGCGCTCCGTCGCAACACGGTGCGAGCCATGCACGCTGATGCCAACACCGCCGCCCATGGTCACGCCGTCCATGAACGCCACATACGGCTTCGCATAGTTCTTGATGCGCGTGTTCAGGCGATACTCGGCCCTGAAGAAAGCCTGCGCCGCCGAGCCATCCGCCGCCCCGCTCTCCGCCAGCATGCGGATGTCGCCGCCAGCGCAGAAGCCGCGCGTGCCCTCGGCATGGTCCACCACCACCAGCTCGATCTCGTCATTGTCCGCCCACGCCTGCAGCGCGGCGTCCATGGCGAGGCACATCTCCTCGTTCAGCGCATGCAGCGCCTGCGGACGGTTGAGTGTGATCCGCCCGGCTGCGCCCTGGCGATGGATGATGACGTCGGCCATGCAAGCTTCTCCGTTTGGCGCTTCTTACACCCGGAGCCGCATCAGTTGGGAAGCCGTTGTTGAGTGAAGCTAGTCGGATCGCCGGCGTGTCTTCCGCGATGCGGTCGACGCAGCAGCCTTTTTGCGTGCTGCAAGCGTGAGCCGCAGGGCCCTGTTCCGGCAGATAGCGGCCGCACGGATCAGACATTTCTGCTGGGCCGGCGGCGCTCCCCTGGCAGCGAACGCATAATTCTCGGCCTTCAGAAGATAATCTTCGACGGTCATCATGAGAGTTGAATGCCGACGGAATCCCGAGGTTCCGGGAATTTTGCCCCTAGCGCGCATTTTCCCATGCCGCACTGCAGCGACAATCATCGCGTTGCGATCTTGTAATCAGCTTCTTCAACGAACAGCCCGGATCAGACCAACTCGCCGGCAGCTACTGCCGCAACATATCCCTGCTCACGATCACCCGCATGACCTCGTTCGTGCCTTCGAGGATCTGGTGCACGCGCAGGTCGCGGACAATGCGCTCCACGCCATAGTCGGCGAGATAGCCATAGCCGCCATGCAGCTGCAGCGCATCGTTCGCAACCTTGAAGCCCGTGTCCGTCACAAACCGCTTTGCCATCGCGCACCAGCGCGTCGCCATCGGCGTCTTCGCGTCCAGTTCTTTCGCCGCCGCATACAGCATCATGCGCGCTGCCTGCGTTTCGGTCTCCATGTCCGCCAGCTTGAACTGGCTCGCCTGGAAGTCCGCGATCGCCTGGCCGAACTGCTTGCGCTCTTTCGTGTAGGCCAGCGCCCGATTCAGCGCCTCCTGCATCCCGCCCAGCGAGCACGCGGCGATATTCAACCGCCCGCCATCCAGACCGGACATCGCAAAGCGGAAGCCATCGCCCTCTGCGCCGATACGCCGGCTCGCGGGAATGCGCACGTTCTCGAATATCACCTGACGCGTCGGCTGCGAATGCCAACCCATCTTCCGCTCATTGGCGCCGAACGACACGCCCTTGTCATCCTTGCGCACGATGAACGCAGAAATACCCTTCGGCCCGTCAACGCCCGTGCGCGCCATCACGACGTACACGTCGCTGGTCCCCGCGCCCGATATGAACTGTTTCGAGCCATCGAGAATGTAGTCGTCGCCATCCTTCCGCGCCCGCGCCTTCAGGCTCGCGGCGTCCGACCCTGCCCCCGGCTCGGTCAGGCAGTAGGACGACAACAGCTCCATCGTGGTCAGCTGCGGCAGCCATTCCTTCCGCATCTCGTCGCTGGCAAAGCGATCGATCATCCAGGAACACATGTTGTGGATGGAAATGTACGCGGCCGTCGAAATGCAGCCCTGCGAAAGCTGTTCAAAAACCAGTACGGCGTCGAATCGAGAGAGGGCCGATCCCCCGACATCTTCGTTAACGTACAGTCCCGCAAAGCCAAGACTTGCGGCCTCCCGGATCACGTCCACAGGAAAGTGCTTCTTTTCATCCCATTCCGCCGCATGCGGACGCAGTTTTTCCGCTGCGAAGTCCGCGGCCGTCTGGCGGATCAAATTCTGTTCAGACGTGAGATCAGCTGTCATTGTGGTCTGTCCCGTGTGCAGTTCAAACGGTATTAGTCTTCCTCGCCGCCTATACCAAGACCATCACAAGATACGCGACAGGCCAGCCTCCCCCATGGCGACTCTCATCACCGAAACCGCGCCGCAATATCGCGTGCGGCCCGCGCGCGGGAATGAGATCGGGGAACTCCAGAATGTCGACCTTGCCTCCGCCATGCTGTTCCGCGGCACCGGCCTGATCGACTTCGGCCCGCTGGGCGAACCGACCCAGCCGATCCCCGAAGACCGCCTGCGCAAGGGATTTGGCGACGGCCTGATCTGGGTCGCCGTCGACCACATGGAAGAAATCGTGGGCTTTGCCCTCTGTTCGGATCGCAACGAGGATCTCTATCTCGACCAGCTCTCCGTCCTGCCCCGCCATGGCCGCCAGGGCCTCGGCACCCGCCTCGTCCGCCGCTGCCTGCAGGAAGCCGAAGCCCGCGCCTTCAAGCGCGTCTCGCTGTCCACCTTTCGCAAGGTTCCGTGGAACGGCCCCTTCTACAAAAAGCTGGGCTTCCGCGAGATCCCCGGCTGGCGCCTCAACGACTGGCAAGCTGAAATCCGCGAACTCCAGAAGCAGACCATGGACGTCCGCCTCCGCTGCTTCATGCAACGCACGGTCAAGCGCCGCTAGGTCGCTCACCTCCCTCCCGTCGTCGTCATTCCTGCGAAAGCAGGAACCCAGAGGCTACACCCCCAGCTTGTCATCCCGGCCGGAGCGCCATCCGGCAACTGTGTTGTTTCATGCGAATGGCTTGTTTTCGCGCAGCATTGCGTTGGGGACGGTGAGAAGTTTGCGAGCGACGGCGACAAGGGCGAGCTTTGGGGCTTTTCCTGCTTCTCTCTTCAGGTTCCTGTCTGATCGACGAAGACATGGAGCGACGTGATAACCCCATTCTCGACATGCGCGAAATCGGTGCCGGTCACAGCGACAGGACCACCGGGCGGGCCAGCCTTCCATTGCAGACGGCCCACGCCATTGTGCCCAAGCGCAGGCCGGATTGCCGTGAACGAGAATTCGGGCGGCAGATGGTCTAGCAGCTCGGTCACAGCCTGCGAAATCGCCTCATGCCCTTGCACCGAAGCCTGCGGCTCGTGAAGGATCGCGCTTTCGGCATAAAGCGAGCGGATTGCACTCAAACGCCGCGCGGGGTCACGTTCGCCAAATACTCGGGTCAGGTTGGCCTGCATCAAAGCGTCGTAGTCGATGTCCTTTTGGCTGCGGTCAGATGAACCGGATGCCGTATTCAAGCCGTCGCTGTTCATGTCGTTGTTACCCATGGATTACCCTCACCCGAACTCAAAACGCTCTTTGCCCAATGCACAATCCAGCCATAACCTAGCCTTGCTATGTGATTTTGCGAGTCTCGACCCGCGACACAGCTGGTCATTTGAAGAGCCTATGACGCGCGATGCGGAACTGTCAGGAGCCCGCTCGGCGCAATGGCGTTGGCACATACGCCGCCACGGTCTCGCGGCGGCGCTGCCCTGCGCGACGACAAACAAAGGATCTGACATGACTATCCCGAATGCGGCTGACAGGCGGTTGTAGAAGGCCTTGAAGTCCCGATTGCAGCGGACAGCGGCGAGAGCGGCCATGTATAGCGCTACGCGCTTCCGGGATGACAAGCGGTAGCGCTGAACTGGAGGCCAACCTCCATTTCCCACAACCAAAAACCTCCGCTAATCTCCTGTAAAAATCCGGAGGACGCCCATGCTCACCTGTCTGCGCACAGCGATCGCGCTCGCTGCTCTCTCGCTCACAGCATGCGCCACGCCCGAGCAACCCGCGGCTGAAGCCTGGTCCTGCCCTGACGGCTTCGAGGTAAAAGCGGGCCTCAACACCAACTTCCCGCACGAAGGCATGATGCGCGCCTTCGTCGTTGTGCCGCCCAAAGGCACAACAGGCCCCGCGCCCGTCTGGGTGCCGCTCTCCGGCACGGTCGAAAGCACCAACGCCAATCTCAACGCGCCACGCTCCGGCGCCAACGCGCTCATGGCCGACCACGGCTACATGGTCATCGGCCCCGTGCGTCAGTGCGCCGAACAGAACCCCGACACCGGCTTCAAGGAATGTGACGGCGTCGGCTCCAATGGCTGGAACTGGAAACCGTGGAATGACGGCCGCGCCGCCAATGCCGAAGGCGAAAAGTGGAAAAACGACGCCGGCCCCGATAGCCGCTTCTTCGAAGCCATGGTCCGCTGCGTCGGCACGAAATTCCCGCTCGACGCGCACCGCCTCTTCATCGGCGGCATCTCGGCAGGCGGCACCGTCACCAACCGCGCCCTGCTGTTCAACTCCGCCTTCTGGTCCGGCGGCATGCCGATCTCCGGCGAGTGGTACGTCACCAAGGATGATGGTTCGTCGCTGTCGTTCAACGATGCGCGTCAGGCCGTCATCTCCAATCCGACCAAGATCCATCAGGGCCGCGTCGGCCCCTACCCGCTACCCACCAGCCTGAGCCCACTCGTCGTCATCACCGTCTGGGGCGGCGAGAAGGATCTGTGGGATTGCGGCCCGCCCCTCGGCCTCTGCTCCGACTACCGCCCCACCACACAAGCCGGCTCCAACTACTTCTCCAGCCTGCCCAACGTCGTCCACGTCGCCTGCACCGCCACCCACGGCCATATGTGGCCGCAGGTGAACACGCAGGCCTTCAACCTCTGGGCGCTCCAGACCATGGCCTCGCACCCCAAGGGCTCGAACCCACGAGACTTCAAGCTCACCACCCCGCCCGAAGGCTACAGCTGCAAGCTTGGCCCCTTCACCGGCCTCTACTGAGGCAGGCGATAAAGCCCTCCGGAGCGGATCGCGCTCCGGCGGCGACCCGCCCCAGATGACATTCCGTCCAGCAATCGCTACCTAGCGGGTAGAAGGAATTGCTCATGCCCAAGTCTCTCGTCACCGGCGGCTACCCCTCCACCCGCATGCGCCGCCTGCGCCAGCACGACTGGGCCCGCCGCCTCGTCCGCGAGACCAAGCCATCACCCGACGACCTCGTCTGGGGCATGATCGTCCACGACGGCAAGGAGCCCCGCATCCCCGTCAAATCCATGCCGGGCGTCGACCGTCTCAACGTCGATGAAGCCGCGAAAGCCGCCATCCGCGCCCGCGAGCTCGGCATCCCGGCAATCGCCATCTTCCCGCACATCAACGCCGCCAAGAAAAACGAAGGCGGCGAGGAAGCGCTCAACCCGGAAGGCCTGATCCCCACCGTCATCCAGGCCATGAAAGCCGCCGCCCCCGAAGTCGGCATCGCCTGCGACGTCGCCCTCGACCCCTTCACCAGCCACGGCCATGACGGCCTCCTCAACGATGACGGCTACGTCCTCAACGACGAAACCGTCGCCGTCCTCACCGAACAGGCCCTCATCCAGGCCCGCGCCGGCGCAGACATCGTCGCCCCGTCCGACATGATGGATGGCCGCATCGGCGCCATCCGCGGCCTGCTGGACGAAGAGGGACACGACAACGTCATGATCCTCTCCTACGCCGCCAAATACGCCTCGGCCTTCTACGGCCCCTACCGCGACGCCGTCGGCACCGCCTCCGTCCTCAGGGGCGACAAGAAAACCTACCAGATGGACTTCGGGAACACCGAGGAAGCCCTCCGCGAGACCGCGATGGACATCGAGGAAGGCGCCGACATGGTCATGGTCAAACCCGGCCTGCCCTATCTCGACATCGTCCATCGCGTCAGCAGCGAGTTCGGCGTCCCCACCCTCGTCTTCCAGATCTCCGGCGAATACGCACAGATCAAGGCGGCCGCCGCAAACGGCTGGCTCGACGAAGACAAGGCCATCGTGGAAACGCTCAGCGCCTTCAAACGCGCCGGCGCATCAGGCGTCATCACCTACTTCGCCGAACGCGCAGCCCAGCTTCTCGGCAAGTAACCGCAGCCGCCATACAGGGCGCGCCGTACTAGCGCGTCGTACAGGCCACACTGAAACGAAGCGCAGCTGCGCCTCAGCCCGCGCCGGGTTTCAGCTTCGGCGTGAGACCGTGAATGATCACGCGCGGGCGTATCCATTGGCCCACAGCGATCGCGGCCACGATACCCACACAGTCACCGAGGAAATCGAAGACGTCTCCGACCCGCCCCTGATCGCCCATGGCCTGCGCGACTTCGATCCCGGCGCCCAGCGCCACGAAGTGCGTCACCCAGAACCAAACATAAGGACGCGGCATCACGATCACGCCCGGCACGACCAGGCATGCAAACGCGAGAACGTGCAGCACCTTGTCCTGGAACGGTATCGTCGGCGGCAGCGCCAGATCGGGCCCCAACAGTAAGAATGCCGCCGCAGCCACGCCCAGGCCGGAAACTACCCCCAGCCCAATCCGTACAATGCTATCGCGCTTCATGACCCCTCACCGGCGCTTGCCCTGAATCTCGACGATCATTCTATCGACAGAGTTGCGCAATTTGTACTAACCGCGACGTAGCGACGCTGTGTAGTCCCGAGTCGGGGAATTTAATGAGCCACGCCGTGTTTCTCGTCGCCTCCCTGATCTCCTGATGAGCGCGGTCGGATCTTCTCGCTCGCCTGGAAAGCGCTCTCCTGCGCCAGAACGGGTCACCATCCGTCCCGCCAACTCCGCCGATGCTGCCACCCTCCTGGACATCGAGACGACGAGCTTCACCCAGGATCGCATCTCTCCCCGCGCCATGGCCCACCACCTGCGTTCGGGCACGGCCGACGTGCTGCTTGCAACCCTGGGTTATGAACCCGCCGGCTACGCCCTCCTGCTCTACCGCTCCACATCCACGCTCGCCCGCCTCTACTCCATCGCCACCCTGCCCAGCGCCCGCGGCAAAGGCGTCGGCCGGCGCCTGATGACTGCGCTGGAGCGCGCGGCGATCAAGCGCGGCTGCGATCGCCTCCGCCTCGAAGTGCGGGAAAAGAACACACCCGCCATCGCTCTCTATGAAAGCCTCGGCTATCGTCGCATCGGACGCTACGAAGACTATTATCAGGACGGCGCCTCCGCCCTCCGATTCGAGAAGCAACTGAACCCGTGAACAACGACTGGATTCTGATCGCCGACGACCTGCGGGACCTCGCCTCCCTCGGCGCACCCTTCCGCATGATGACCTCGCGCGACTATGTCCTGCAGCCGAAACTGCTCTCCGGCGCACGCCCCAAGATCATCAATCTCGCCCGCAACTACGCCTATCAGACCGACGGGTATTACGCCTCCCTGCTCGGCGAAGCGCGCGGCCACCGCGTCATCCCCACCGTCGAATCCATGCTGGAACTGGCCGACCGGGACCTGCATGAAGACGCCATCTCCGTCCTCGAAGAACTGCTGAATAAAGACCTCGACAAATTCCCGGAGAACGGCCCGGTCCCGGAACGTCTCGTCATCTGCTTCGGCGAAGTCCAGGACGAGCGCTTCCGCAAATTCGGCCGCCAGCTCTTCGACTGGTATCGCGCCCCGGTCCTGATCGCGACCACCAGCGAGAATGGCCAGCCAGGCCACTACAAGGTCAAGCGCATCAAGCTAGCGCCCTTCACGCGCCTTGAGGACGAAGAACTCAAATTCTTCGTCGAAAGCCTCACCACCTATACCGGCCGCGTCTGGAAAAACCCGAAAGCCCGCATCATCGCCAAATGGTCGATCGCGGTGCTGCATGATCCCAACGAGAAACTCGCCCCTTCCAACATCGAGAGCCTGAAACACTGGGCCCGCATCGCGGAAAAGGACGGCGTCGAGATCGAACCGATTTCGAAGAAGGAACTCGACCGCCTCGCCGAATTCGATGCGCTGATGATCCGCGAGACGACCTCGATCACCAACCACACCTACCGCTTCGCCCGCCGCGCCGTGGCCGAAGGCATGCCCGTCATCGACGACCCCGTCTCGATGATGCGTTGCACGAACAAGATCTATCTCTGGGAACGCCTGCTCGGCGCTGGCCTGCCCGCCCCCGAAACCATTGTCATCCAGGACCGGACAAATCTGGAAGAAGTCGCCGACCGTCTGAAATTCCCGGTCGTTCTCAAAGTGCCCGATGGCTCCTTCTCGCGCGGCGTGAAGAAGGCCAAGGACATGGTCGAACTGAAAGCCGTCGTCGAAGAACTCCTGAAGGAGTCCGACCTCTGCATCGCCCAGAAATTCGTGCCCACCGATTTCGACTGGCGCATCGGCGTGCTCGACAAACGCCCGCTCTTCGTCTGCCAGTACAAGATGGCGCGCGGCCACTGGCAGATCATGAACCACATGCCCGATGGCCGCTCCATCGAAGGCGGTCATAAAACCATCGCCGTCGCCGAAGCCCCACAGGACGTCGTCGACATCGGCGTCCGCGCCGCCAACCTCATCGGCGACGGCTTCTACGGCGTCGACATCAAGACCGGCCCCGAAGGCCCCATCGTCATCGAGATCAACGACAACCCGAACCTCGAACACGGCGTCGAAGACGAAGCCGACAAACAGGTCTGGAACCACCTAACCGAATGGTTCGTGAAACGCCTCAACGCGTAGACACCGACCCGTAAGGTGCATCTTCAGATGCACCGCGCTCCCCCCACCAATACAAGTTCTTTGTCCCGCTCCTCCCGACGAAAGTCGGGACCCAGGGGCGGCTAGTCCCGCTGCCCGAGACCACCCCCAAACCCGTAGGGTGCATCAACGATGCACCTCTTGAAGCGTGGCCCCGCCACGCGTTCCCGGCGAAGGCCGGGACCCAGTCCCACTAAAAGAGAGCGCGTCAGCGCACGACATCCAACACCACGCCCACCCGCTGGACCCCGCCTGCGCGGGGGACACGTCCGTAGGCCATGCGAGAATGGGGGATAGTGGTGGTGCAGAATTGTAGGACAAAGAAATCCAACTCCGCATGATTTCAACCACCTGCGCCCCCAACTTGGGGGACGGAGCCTCCCAGAATCTACCGCTCCGCGGGCCGGGATATACTCCCACCCATGAAAGCGCTCTGGCAGATCATCTTGCAGATCCTCTGGCGCCTCCGCCCCGTACAGGCGCTGGAGGTGAATCTCCGCGACGTGATCGACATGGGCCTCGCCATGTTCGCAGACGATCTCGCTCTCGATGACATCACCCACGACCCCGCCTACCGGAGCACGCTCGCCGCCGCCTTCTTCGACGCACACAGAAAGCTCGATCTCCTGATCTATCTGAGAGCCTGCGAGATCGCAGGCGTCCGCGCG
>Ga0116156_10000993_pt1 | contig 28805 bp, 29 predicted proteins | sample AD_UKC045_MetaG_FD_89891 | JGI IMG/M metagenome (GOLD analysis project Ga0116156, IMG submission 89891) | Active sludge microbial communities of municipal wastewater-treating anaerobic digesters from USA - AD_UKC045_MetaG | ecosystem: Engineered > Bioreactor > Anaerobic > Digestate | place: USA... | reverse complement strand
TTCCGGCGGGAAGAGCGCGGTCAATCTCCCGGAATGTGAGCGTGTTGCGAGCAAACCCACGGAACCGCCGCGCATAGACGAACGCCTTTTCATATCTTGATCCTTCAAAAACGCTCATTTTTCAGTAGGCAGTAGGCAGCATATAGTAGAAAGAGAACATCCTTCCCCATCCCCAAATGCGCTCGCCCAATTCCTTTTTCTTGTTTTCATTTCCCCTGTCTACTACCTACTGCATGCTACCTACTCAAGAACTGGCGGCGCGTCTGATGCATCCGCCTGCTGGTGTCGTTTTTCCACATATCGAGCGTGAACGTCAACTGCGCTTTCACATACACCGGCTCCATCCGGACGTTAAACCGTTCCTCCGTGAATTGAATCATCGAAACGTATCCTTCCCAGATGCGCGGGCCGACACCGAGCAGCGCGCGGGGCGGCGGCACGAACTGCGCGTTGACCAGATCGTTCGTGTCCGGATATGTGAAAGATTCAAGAATGGAGAGCTGACGCAGGACGCCGCCATCTCCGGCGCGGGTTCCGATGGCGTCAAGAATAAGCTCGAACGTCACGTTGCGCTCCCCGCCGCCAGTGTATTGAACAAACGCGCCCGGCGCGCCCGGCGACATGCTTGTGTTGAACGTCGCCTGCTCCTGCCGGTGAAGCTGCGCCGGGTTCACGGAGAAATCCAGAATCACGCCGCCATTGGCTGAATACAGAAACCCTTTGTCCGGCGTAGGAATCGCGCTGATGGTTCCGTTTTCCCTCATACGGACACCGCCAGACTCGGATTGAAATCATTCGAGAAGCCCGCCTCGCGTTTTCGTTTCTGGAGATACTCGATTTTTCGAATAATCAGATCGGAGAGTTCCTCGATGGACTGCCTGTCGATTTCTTTGACGTTCGGAAGACTGATCGAGATTTGCGGCGAGAAATGCTGCGTCACATTGCCTGCGCCGGACGCGCCCGGAGAGCCGCCGGACGCCGGAATCATGTCGGCGAACCGGACAATCTTCTGAACGGCTGGCGCGGGGGTGACGACCTCGCCCTCGTGAAGCGTCGCGGAGACGACGCCTGTTTTCGCCACATAAGCGCCGGAGGCATAAGATTCGCCGCCCGCTGCCGTCGGCGCCGGAATATTTATCCCGATGCTACTGAGCGCGGTGCGCAGCCAGTCGGGAATGAGGCCGACAAGTTTTGCCCTGATACGGGCCACCGCGCCGCTTATCCGGCTGACTATTGAATCCCACACGCCCGCGACGGCCGCCTTCAGTCCGCTCCAAAGACCGGCGATGAATGTGATTGCCGTCTGCACGCGGGACTGTATGCCCGCGACCACGCCGGAGATCGTTCCAGAGATGGCGTTCCACACTGCGGCGACCGCGCCCCTGTACTGCGCCCATCGTGTCTGAATGGCGGAAACCACTCTTGTAACGATGCCGCCCACGGCGTTGATCGCCCAAGCGACAGCGGTCTGAATGGACTGCCATACGAAGACGACCGCCGCCTTGAGCGCTTCCCACCTCATCTTGATCAAATTCACCAGAGCGGCAATCCACCCGGCAATCGCCGCGCCCACGCCGCGAAGGATAGCCATTATCTGCTCGCGATGGCGGATGACGAGGCCGACGAGAAGTCCGACGCCGCCCGTGAACACGCCGAGGATGAACGGCCACCACTTGATGATGAACGCCTTCAGCCATTCCCACGCGCGAGAAAAAGCGTCAACAACCGAGTCGTAAATCCCCGCGACAGCGCCTTTAATCCTCTCCACCGCGCCTCTTATCCATTCCACAACAACACTCCACACACGCATGACTACCTCTTTGACCTTGTCCCAGTTTTTGACAAGCAGGATGATGACGACGACAAGGGCGATGATGGCGAGCACGATCCACGTGATAGGATTTGCGAGCAGAGCGACAGTGAAAGCCCAAGCTCCCGCGATGGCGGGCGCTAGCGCGGCGGCGAAAGCTCCGATGGCCGCGACCGCCGATGTGGCCAGCGACGCCGCAAATGCCGCCACCGCCGCGACGGCGTTGCGAACCAGAGTGACGGAGAACAACGCGGCTCTTTTTGCGGCCGCGGCAAGAGAAAGCGCGAAACGTCTGACTGCCTGAGTCGCTTGAGCGGCGGCGGTTTTTGCGAACGCCAGTGTGTTTCTCGCCGCCGCGAGCATAGCCCGCGCGTAATATTCGGCGTAAGCGCGCGCGAGATGAAAGCCGAGATAAAGGAAACGAACGGCCATCGCTCCCGCGCGCCATGCGGTTGTCGCGCCAGACACAACGGCCCTCACCACTCTCACCGCTCCGGCGACCGCCAAGATGGCGAACACTACTTTTCCGGCCGCCCGGGCAAACGCCGACAGCGTGTCGCCGTGCGCTTTCACAAAAGAGGAAAAACCCGATTGCAGTTTCTTAAGAATGGGAAGGACAATGTCGCGCACGCCCAGAAAGTTGGTCGTCCATGCTTTGTAGAGCAGATAGCCGATGGCGACAACAGCCGCGACCGCCGTGAGCACAGGCCAGATGGCGGCGACAACTCCTCCGAGCGCGCCCGCGGCCATGGGCAAAGCGGCAAGCCCCACGGACATCATGCCGACCGCGCCGAGAAACGCGAGTATCGCGCCGCCGACTACAAGCAGTCCTCCGAAAGCCGCTGCGACAAGCGCTATGCCGCGCAACGCGCCGGGATGTTCCTTCGACCATTTCTTCATGCCCTGAACAAAAGATGAAACCGCTTTTGCCGCTTTCGTCACATAAGGAACCATCTCCTGCCCGATCTCGATAGCGAGCGCGACGACGGAATTCCAAGCGATCTTGAGTTGCGCGTTCATGCCCTTGAGAGAGTTGTCGTACTCCTTCTGAAGCGATATCCCCTCGGCGAACGCCTTGTTGGACGTGTCCACAAATCGACCCAGAAGCGCCTGCTGTCCGTTGACGGACTTGTTCGCCTCGACGAGTTTTAACAGAACATCCGTTCCGCGAGCGCCGCCGATGCCAAGATCGGTCAACATGGATGCGACCTGAAATTTGTCGAACTTCTGCAATCCCGACGCGAATTTCGTCAAAGCGCCGTAGGCGTCCTTTTCAATGAGTTGTTTGAACTCGGCGGAGGAAACGCCCGCGACTTTCGCGTACTGGTCCGTGCGCTTCATCATCTCCATGAACATGTCCGACATGGCGGTGCCGCCGACTTCGGAACTGACGCCCATGTCCGTAAGGGCGGCGCCGATGGCGGATATCTGAGGCATGGTCAGTCCGAGCGATGAACCCGCGCCGGCCATTCGGCTTGTCAGTTCGGCAATCGTCGGAGCGGTGGCGGTTGAAATGTTCGACAACTCATTCAGAACCGAACCCATGTTCTTGGCTTGCTTGATCGGAATCTTGAACTGGTTTGCGATCTTCGCGAGCGCCGCGCCGCCTTCCTCCGCCGAAAATTCTGAAACAGACGCGAGTTTCGCCACTGTGTCCGTGAATGAGGAGAGGTTCTCGACGCCAACGATGCCGAGTTGCCCGCCGATCTCGCCGATGTTGGCGAGTTCCTTAGCGCTGTTCGGCATCTTCGATGACATCTCGACAAACCGGTTTCCGAGCTTCTTTATCTCCGCGTCCGTCATGCCGGAAGTCTTCTGTACGCCGATCATGGCTTCCTGAAAATCACCGGCCGCTTTCACGGTCGCGGCAATCCCGCCGATCATGGCCGCGCCGGAGCCCATCATTCCGACTCCCGCAAAGAATGTCTTCGAGGACGCCTGCATGCGAGAGGCAAGCTCGTCGCTTTTCTTTGAAAGGGAATCGAAATTCTTTTCCACTTTCTGAAAAACGGCGGACGCCTGATCTTTTGCCTGTATGAGTATGCCCAGTCCGTAGTTGTTCATCGCTTCCTTCTCGACGCCTTTTTCATCTGGCGTTCCTCTTCGCGGTACTGATCCGAGAGCCGCTCGACGAACCATCGCCGCGCGCGCGCCGGGAGCCGCTCGACTTCCTCAAACGACTTGAACGGCCCCTTGCCGTAACACAAAAAGAAAATCTCCTCCAAGATCAGGTCTTCTTGGAGTTCGGGAAGAAAAAACTTTCACCTATCGGCAGTTGTGCCTCGAACTCGTTGTCGCATTCAGGACATTCCACCTCGACGACCGAGTCAACGCCGCATGTGACGGCGTCTATCTGGCGGCGGTAATACTGCGAGTCCGCCCCGGGCAAGGCTTCAAAAAACTTCTCGGAGAAATTTTCATCGCCGTCCACGGCGACCGTGTGCAGATAGAGAGAAAGCCGGATGAGTTCCTGCGGGCTTTTGCGGAGCGTGGCGGCTATCTTCTTTTCGTCGCGGCCGCGAAGCAGTCTGAACGGCACTTTCTTTCCCGTGCGGGGCAGCGTGATGGTGTGCGTCGCGTCCGGGTCGCCCTCAAGTTTCTTTACGGGAAGCTCGGAAAGATTGACGCTCATGTTGAACGTCTGTCCGCACGACCCGCACCGCACTTTGAAATCGTAGTCATCGCCGTATGTCAGGCGGCGGATGGCGAGCATCAGGTAGTAGCGGTCGCCCACAAGCAGGTTGTCTATGTCGACGTCCTTTTCGAGCACGCAGTTGCGCAGAATCTTCTCGAACGCCTCGCCGGATTTGAGCATCTTCTGGCTTGCGAGAAATCCTTCCTCTGTGGCGGTCATCTCCCTGATGGTCGCCTCGACGCCCGACGGCAGCGTCACTTTTTCGGTGTAAAGTTCCATGATTGTCGTGTCTCCTTTACAGAAATTTGTTATAATTGAAACGAGGTGAAAGCAATGAACTATAAAATTGTTATCCAGCAGGATGAGGACGGACGCTTTAATGTTTCATGTCCTGAACTCAAAGGCTGCCATTCATTCGGCGATACGATAGAAGACGCACAGAAAAACATTCGTGAAGCCATAGAGCTTTACCTCGAAGATGCTTCTAAGGACGAAATCGACAGAATACGCACGAAAGTGGAGTTTCTGGAAATTGCTGTATGACAAAGATTCCAGACATAACCGGGAAAAAAGCGATCAGAGCCTTTCAAAAGAACGGCTGGAATATCAAGAGTCAGAAAGGCAGCCATGCGAAGCTTGAAAAGCCCGGCGTAAACCATTTTCTGATAGTTCCCGTCCATGCCACAACAATCCCCAAAGGAACTCTGTCAAGCATCATCAAAGATGCCGGTCTCACAATCGAAGAATTCATCGACCTCCTCTGATCACTCTTTCTCGAATCCCTCGTGCGCCAGAGTCAGTTTGGTGATCTGGTGCTCGGAGGACTCATTGTCCCAGTCGTCGGTCTCGAACGCGGACGGAAACGCTTTCGGCACAACCCATCGCGCAAGCTCCGCGCCGCTTCTGTCCTTCTGGATGATCGTCACCTTGCGTTTGTACTTGCGCTCGTCCGCCGACCCCGTCCCCGACGCGTGGTTGTAAATCTCGCTCCACCAGTTGTAGAGGTCGTCGTCGTCCGTCATGCCTCGTTCGAGTTCGATGTCGTCGAACTTGACCGTGCCCGGCTGTTTGTGTGGCGTGAGCGCGCCGCCCTCTGAATACTCGATGACCTCGGCCTCGGCCTTCAACCCGGAACACTTGTTGAACGCCGCTCGGACAACGCCGTCGATCTTCACGATGAACGCGTACTTGTCCCAATAATTGATTGCTGTCGCCTGTGCGGGCATGTTACACACCTCCCATTGTTTCGCCGATTAATCGGCCGCCGTCCCACTGCGTGATGCGGAAGATCACGAATTCCGCCGCCTTGGTGGGCGCGATTCCGATCTCGGTCACGACTTTGTATTGGTCGATGATTTCCTGCGTGTTCAACTCGGCGTCGCATTTGACGTAGAACGAATCGCGCCAGTTGCCCGTGCCGCCGTCGAAAAACGCGCCCTCTCGCCAGTATTCCTTCAAAAAGAGCGTGATCGTGGTGTTGAGGTCGCGCCACAACTCCTGATTGTTCGGCTTGAACACCGCCCATTCCGTTCCCTCGGCGATGGATTCCACCACGTTCAGAAACAGACGCCGCACGTTGATTGAACGCCAGTCGGAGAGCGCCGTCAGCGTCCGGTTGCCCCAAGCCACAACGCCCACGCCGCACTTTTTTATGATCGGATTGACGCGCGCCGGATACAGCGTGTCCCGCTGCCCCTTGTCGAGCGTGTATTCAAGGCCGATGACGTCCGCGAATTTGCCGTCCTCGGTTCCCGCCGGAGCTTTATGCACCCCGTGCACCACGTCCGTTTTCGCATAGATGCCGGCGAGCTGGCCGGACGGCGGCGCGATGCGGCTCTTTCCGGTCGCCGGATCAATGATGACGATGTTCGGGTAGTACAGCGCCGCGAACCGGCAGTTAAACGCCGCCGTGTCCTGAACGTACTCCTTTATCTCCGTCACGTTCATGCCTACGGGCGGGTCAAGAATGACGAAGATGTCCTGTCGCAGTTCGGAATAGGTGCAGAGCGCGTTCTGAACCGTCTGCGTGGTGACGCCGGGACAGGCGAGGATGCTGATTTCATCGACGGGGTCGAAAGCGAACACGCCCGTGCGCGCCGCATGGCTTCCAGCGTAATCGATGTCGCCGATGCCGACAAGTCCGTCGTCCCCGCCCGTCAGCGCGAACAAACCCTCGGCGGGCCTGTTTTCAGGCGCGGCGGTCGCGCCGCCGAGGTCTTCAAGGACGATGAATTCGGATACTCCGTTGACGCGCCCTATCGCGTAGTTCTCGCTTGCCGCGTCCATCGACAGGTCGTCGCGCAGGTCGACAAGCGTCCCCTTCAGATAGACCTTCATCTTGAAATGCTCGGCGGCCTTGTTTGTGGCCGCTTCGATTTTCACGGAGATGTCGTCGCCCCATTTGCCGGGGGATACCGCTTTCACGCCAAGCGTCGGGACGGGAGCGCCCGCGCGGTCGTTCAGCGTTGCCGCGCTGGTTTCGCACGTCGCGGTGGCCGCGTCCGTGATGTCGGTGTAATGCACAACCCGCGACACGTAGCAGCGACCCTTTACCTTTTTGAAGAACCCGTCCACGGCGTATGCAAGATGGCTGTTGGGAATATAGCCGCCGAAGATGCGCCGGAACTGGGCGAAACTTGTGATGAGGACGGGAACGCCCACGGGCCCGCGCTCGGCGATGCCGTAGAACGCGGCCACCGACGCGCTCACGCGCTCGATGGTGTGCCGGTTGCTCTCCCGTTCCTCGACAAAAATGTCTGGAGACAGATATTCGGGCATGAGGATGGATCACCTCTCTTTCAGGATTTGCCCTTCTTCTTTTCGGGCGCGGAGGGCTTTTCGTCTATGACCGCGAGAAACCCCTTTCTGAAAAGCCGGAACACATCGGGGCTTTCAATCGTCGCCGCGGGCACGTTTTTCGTCTCTCCGGCAAGAAAATGCAGCCCGCGCCCCTTGGCCACATTCACTGTCAGCAACGCGCCGGAGATGTTTTTGAGAAGAATATTTTTCAAAATAAATCACCTCATTTCCTATCGTGAAAAAGTTTCCACCGGAACCCGCGACTCCATGTCGCACAGAACAAAGTCCCGGTGGACAACGAGTTTGCCTTGCTCAAGCGCGTGATCGAAAACGGGAACATCCTCGATGCGGTATCGCCCGGAAGCCTGACGGAGATTCGACAGGTTAGGCCTCTCCAGACCGCCCATGGGAACCATCTCGCGCAGATAAAACTTCAGGTCGCCGGACTCCGAACCCCACGGCTCGATCCCATACGGGCCGAGTCCCCATCCGACGGCGCACGGAATGGACAGAGAAATGTTGTCCAGAAAAAACGCTGTCAGCCGCTCCTGAAGTTCGAGAAGCTCCATCCCGTTGCCCGTCGTAAGGACTAAATCGAAATCCAGATGATAGAACCGGGGCCAGTTGCGCTCGGCGTAAGCGAGGCTGACTCTGTCCGTCTCCACCCTCTTTTCATATATTCGCTTCGAGCGGTTCTCTTCCATCTTCGGGCCTATCGCAAGAAGAGAGGGAACCTGCTTTATCTCGTAGTGGTCGTTAACAGGAACCAGAACAGTGTTCGGCGCCGCGTCCGCCTGAAGTTTACGGACAAGAGCTTCAGCGGCATTTCTAATGTTTGAGTTCATATTTCACCTCCCCCCGCAGACTGATTTGCCGCAAAACGCCCCGCAAACGCAAAAAGCCCGGCAACGCGCGATCTCTCGCATGTCACCGGGCTTGAACTCAGAGCTTTACGGACTGGCTACCGCGCCTGAGCGTTCAATACTTCCGGGCTGTTGTGTATTATCTATTTTAAAATCATTCAGTTCTAATTATCGATTATGCCTGCAATATCAATCCAAGCTCTTCTTGCGTTATCATCAAATTCTAGCTGCCCCCCCAATAACTCTATTGTGGCTTTCGCAGGCACATATATGTCACTGTCGTGATGCTTTTCAATTTTCCTAAAAAACGGCGATAGCAATACCTCCTGCTTTTCACCATTAACATCGATTGTCGATTCTTCTGCAATAAATGTTGCTTTTCTGCTTTTGCATTCAACGCTAAACTTGCTGGTGGTTACTCCTTCTAATGAGCATTTAGGAAGAATACGATAGAAGGCTTGGGACCTAATATATACGTTTCCATTGTCCACTAGCGCTTGAGGCAACATTACTTCTTGTACTTTATCTCTCGAAAACAATACCCCATCCATAAGACATGATTTGTCTGTTTCACTTTCTCTTTTTCCGAAACTTAGATTGATAGCCTCTTCAAGCGTTGGAGCGTAGTTAATTCTGAGGTGGGCTTGAGCCGGCCAGTCCACCCACTTCCCACTCAAACGATTGTCTTTCATTCGCAAACACAGCGGAGATGCAATCCAAATACGATTCGTTCCTGAAAGATGCAGAACCGCTAGGAAATTTGCTTCTTTGACATTATCGCGCCAATTTTGTCCTGTGAAGTTATATTCTGCGATTCTCGAGCCAAACGCCTCTTTCCCTGCCTTTGCCTTGTACTCAACACGTATGGTTCTTGTTTGATTCTGATCAAAACCAACGCGTATTTTCCATAAATAAACATCAAAAAAAACCAACTCACCGTCAATCGGTTGTCCGTCTTCGTCAAGCGGGTATCCTTCTTCATGCATCCTTCTTGTCCGAACTGCATCAACCTTCTTTCCATCAACCCAATTATTGAACCATAAAAAACCTTCGTATTTGCTGAGTTCGTATGTATCATTTCTTTCTGGAAACCCCATCATAACATCCGTCGGCGGTCCATCATTGTGGAAGACAAACTGGGCCTTCACTGTGTAATAATCGTCGTAAACATCCATGCGAACCCATTCCCTAACCATAATAACGGACTCGTGCTCTGTATCAAGCACTCGCACTGATCCGCCTACTCCATCAATAGTCCAGCTATGGTTAGCCAGAGCCGTTGCTACATATGCGACTTGAATCGTGAAGAGAAAAATGACTGTCTTCAGAAACAACTTTATCGCCATCGATATCCACCAATCAAGGTAGTATTTATTAAAGTATATCATATCACCCGCTGCTCAAGGCGATTTATGATTCTGTTTTCAATTATCTTTCAACCATCGGCAACACCATGCCTCATCTAATTATACAGGCGTTTGTAACTCAATCAATCAGCCCAAGGATCGCCTCCGAGAAAATCTTTTTTATCTCCTCCTTGTGCTGCTCCATGACCGGGTGCAGGAACGGTCTCGGCGGGATGACGATGGTCGCGCCGTTGGGATGCTGGATCGTCGCTCCGAACTCCATGACCGCGCCGATGTTCACGATCTCGTCTCCGTCCTTGTTTCGCGTGCCCCGAAGGAGTCCCACGAACGCCTTGTCGCCCTGTATCTTCTGCGTGATGGCGTTGAGCAGAAAGCCGGTGTCGATGAGCGCCTTTGAAGAACCCTTTCTCTCGATGGTCGCGGCTGCAAGCGGTTCAAACTTCTTGCCCCCGGGCGACTGAGATACGATTCCCTTCTTGATTTCCCGAACCAGCAGCAGCGCGCATTTCGTCGCCGCCTTATTCAAAGCGATCTGGAATTTCACGGGCGCGCAGTTTTTCAGCGTCCGCTCGAGTTTGTTCCAATCTCCGAATTTCGTCTTCTTCACGGATGCAGCCTCACAACCGCGACCACCTTATGGCTGACGCCGCCGAACACGTTCAACGACTCGACCGTCACGACCTTGTAACGAACGCCGTCGAACTCGATGTGGTCGCTCTCGTAAATCTCCTGATCGGGCAGAACGGATATCGTCGCGTCCATCTTCTGCGCGGTGAGTGTTTGGGGCGGCGTCTCCACGAACTCGAACGGGAACTCGCAGTCGAACACAAAAGGGGCGTCGCCCGCGCCGTAGATTTTCTCGGCGGCCGTGTCGGCGACATACCGCTTGCCCGTCTGGCCGGAACTGGCGATCAGCTCCGCCGCGCATACGGCGATGAACTCTTTGTCCTTATCCGAGAGCAGCATTTTCGTCCTCTACGATTCCGCTTTCATAGATCACGGGTTTTAACGCCGGCGCGATCATGATTCCGCTGTCCGGGTCGTCCACGAGTCCGCCGTCCGGCGCGGATTTCTTTGTGCGCTCCCGGTATTCCTTCTCAAGGTCGCCCTGAAGGTCGGCCCAGTATGACGGCTGCTTCGTCTTATCCACGCTCTTGTCGCCGCTCTTGAACGAGAAAACGTTCGCGGTGATCGAGCGCATCAGAGAACAGACATTGACGTGCGCTTTCAGCAGAAGCAGCTCCCGCTGTTCTCCGGCGGGGTCGGGAATGATTTCGTCTCCTTCGACGGAGAAGGACGAGCCGTTGTCCTTGTTGACGGCGTACACGGCCCGGGTCACGCACCGGGAAAGATACTCATCGTTGAGCATCTCCCCGGCGGTGTCCCCTATGTCAAGCCGCAACAGCGCGACGAGATTACTGGTCGGCATCTAAAATCTCCGGTAGGCAGCATGCAGTAGACAGCATACAGGGAAAAAAGTAAAATCAGTCAGGAGGCCTCTATGGCAACTATCAGCAACTTCACTGACCTTGTGGTCTGGCAAAAAGCGCATTCTCTTGTCCTCAATATTTACAAAACAACAGGCGCGTTTCCCGCCGAGGAACGCTACGGGCTTGTCAGCCAGATGCGGAGAGCGGCAGTTTCCGTTCCCGCGAATATCGCGGAGGGCTTCAAAAAGAGGGGCTTGAAGGATAAGGCGAATTATTACAATATCGCCCAAGCCTCTCTCGAAGAATTGAGATACTATCTCATCCTCGCCAAAGACCTTGATTACATCGAGTCCAACAGCGACTATATTTCCAACATAAGCGAGGTCAGCAGGATGCTTCACGGCCTTATAGAATCCTTGAAATAGTCTTTTCCCTTTCTACTGCCTACTGCATGCCTTCTACTTCTGAAAGTTTGGTTCTCAGGACGTCGAGCACGCCGGGCCGGTTTTCGACGGTCAAGATGGACTTGATGACTTTCGGGTCGGTCTCGTCCTCGATGTAATCGATGGCTCCAGCTTCATCCAGCCTGTCGTAATCGGCGGGCGGATCGGGCGGTCGTAGCGCGGGCGCTTCCTCCGTCGCCGCGTCCTCGTCCGTGACGACTTCGAGGCGTCCGGCGTCGATCTGCTTTTGGATGTCCGGGGTGATTTCCGGAGCATCCGCGACCGCGCCGCCCTGAAGCCGAAGCTTCGCCGCCGGAACATGCAGAATGCCCGGCGTGAGGTTTCTGATTTTTGCCATGCGCGATTCCTCCTTCGCTTACGGATTGATGACGATTTTTGCGATGATGTCCGGGCGGGTGATTCCCATGCCGAGCTCGCTCCAGATCAGCCAGCCGGTTTTGAACTTGAGCTTCTTGTCTATCGCCTCGGACGTGAGAGGCTCGCGGATGGGCATTTTGCCGATTTCCTCGTCCGGGAGGACGAGCACCTCGTTGATGTTGGCCGCCGAAGTGAGCACAATGTTCGCGCCGCCGTAAACCTTGATGACGCCTTTCTGGCGAAGCTCGAGCTGGGTGACGGGGTCGAGGTCCCACGAGCGAATCTCGTTGAAGCGTTTTCCGCGAAGCACGATGTTTTTGACGGTCAGCTCCTTGTCTTCAAGGATGCTGATTGCGTCGTTGAGCGCGTCTTCGGTGATGACCCCGCCGGAGATGTTCACGATGTTTTCGGCGGGCACGGCCGAGGAGATGACGGTGAGCGTGCGCTTGTCTATCTCCTTTCGGATTTCATCCGAGGAAGCTTTCTGGATGTCCGTGAGGGCGCCGATGTTGCCGTGTTTGAGAATGCTGATGTCCACCATCGGGGCGCTGTGGACGCGGTGGGTCGGGATTTCGATTTCGTCTTTGCCGACTTCAATCTCCCGCGCCTCGCCGTCCTTTGAAATCCAGAAGGCTTTCAGCCGGGGCCGCTTCTGATAAATCGCGCGCTCGCCCTTGGGCAGATTGTGCTTGGTCAGAAGCAGAGAGCTGATTTCCTTGCGCGCTATTTCCTGCTCGATGGGCGCGGCTATTGACGCCGCCAGCGCGCGCATTCCATCGGGCGTGGCCAGAGCCTCGGTCATCAGCTTGCCCATCTTTTCCATGAACTCCTGCGAGTCCGTTTTAACCTTTTTCTTTGTTTCCATACTGGGTTGTTCCTCCCTTTCTGAAGGTAGGCAGTTGGCAGTAGGCAGAATAAAGGGAATGCTTTTTAATTGCTTTTTGGCTTTTGTCTTTCCCTGTATCCTGTATGCTTTCTACTGTCTACTGTTTTTAGATCAGCAGTTTGAACTTCAGGATGCCGCCGGAGACGCTGAGCGCCTGGGCGACCTTGTTGTTGTTGTTGCCCCCTCCGGTGAGTTTGCCGTTGGCGTCTATTCTCAGAAGCTCGTTCGGGGTGATCGCGCCGCTGAACACATCCGTTTCGTACACGCCGCCGCAACACCAGAATGCGGGCATCTCGCCGTCGACGTAGTCTTTGCGCAGCATGCCCACGCACTGAACGCCCGCGTCAGTGTTCACCGCAAAAGTGTTGTCGCCGACCGCCTTGACGAACTGCCCCATGCTTCCCGCGCCCTGCATATATCCGTCGCCATACGCAAGGCCGGGGTGATTCGCGTTCAGATATCCCATTGTCTGTTTCCTCCTCAGTGGAAAATTATCAGTTGCTCGCGCCCACGCGCTCGTTGTACGCCGCCATGAATCCCGACTTCAAGTTGTCCTCGAGGGATTCTTTTCCGTCGTCCACGTCGAACAGCCGCACGTTCGCGTTCGCGTTCATGCCGCCGGCGGCGTCGGCTTTGCTCTTCTTGCCCGCGGGCTTCTTGTCTTTCTCGCCGCTCTCCGAATTCTCATCCGGGTCGGGCTCCTCCTTTTTTTCCTCCTTCTTCTTCATCCGCTTGACCGCAGCCTCGGTGGCCGAGAAAGCGTCGTCGGTCAGTCCCGCCAGCCGTTTCATCTCGGACTCGCGGTCGGAACTGTCGGCGAACTCGACGCCCCGGTTTTCCATCTCGCCGACCAGCTTCTCGGCGCGCGCGCTTCGAATCGCCGCCTCGCGCTCGGACTTCAGCTTGTCCAGTTCCTTCTGAAGCTCATCGAGGCTTTCTTTAAGCTTCTTGTTCTCGGCCTCAAGCTCTTTGAGCCGGGCGTCGTTGGCCGCCGAGATTGACTCAAGCGCGCTTTTCGCCGCGCCGGTTTCCTCGGTGTCCGGTTTCTTGTTTTCTCCGTCCATACCGTCATTGCCTCCTTCGTTGTTTTGTATTTCAGCGACCTGCTTTATCTTCGCGTTCTCGTCGGCGCCCTTGCGGTCCAGCAGGCCGAGGCCCGTAAAGGTGACGCCGTGAAGAATTTCATACGCGGGTTGCCCCTTGAACTCACCTCCCTTGTGTTTCTTCAGATGGATGCAGTAGTCGGCCTTGTTGCTCACGCGCTTGCCGCAGATCGAGCATTCGCCCTCCTCGTAATCGCACTCCATCGACACCTGCGTGATGACGCCTTTCTTGATCAGCTTGTACGCCAGCCGGGAGTTGATGTTGTCGTTGGTGTACAACTCCCCGACGCATTCGACCCACGCTTTCTGACTCTCCTGAACAAAGTCGCTCGCGATGACGCCGCCCACGATGTCCGTAAAATCCTGCGAGTGTTTCAGGTCTATCTTTTTGTTGATGGCCGTCTGGTGGCGCGCCGAAAGCTCATCGACCGTGAAGAAGTCCCCGTTCTTGTTCGCGCCAGCGTGCGTCAGGATGAAACTGAATTCCTTGTCGCCCTGCGCGTTGCCGTCCGACAGGCTGATCGCCTCGGCGGCGAGGCCGGGGGCGGCCGCCGGCATGATCTCGCCAATGACGGTGGTGTGGTTGCGGGGCGTTGTGTGGTCGGACGCTTTTGCCGCCGCGCCGCCGCCCGAGGTCTTCTTGCCGATGAACAGCAGTTCGGTCGCGTATTTGCCGCCCGATGCGGACTCTTTTTTGACGATGTTGTACTCGACGGCGATGCGCTTTACCTTCACGTCGCTGTACGAGCCGGACACCATCTCGCGCATTTCCCGCTCGGTGGGAAACGCCTTGTCCCGGTAGCTGATGAGGATGTGGGGGAAGTTTTTCGCCGACGCCGTCACGACGTCCCCAAGCAGTTCTCTCATGCTTTCTTTTGTGTATTTCGTGCGGGACGCGAAGTTGCGGCGGGGCGTGTCGAGGATTTCCTTTCCCTCCCAGCGCGTCATCAGCCCTTCCACGAAGTGGTAATAGTCTTCGTAGTCGTTGCGCAGAAATTCGGTGATGTACGGCGGATCGCAGTAGATGACGTCTGCTTTCACTTCGGGGAGGGTTTTGAGTATGTCGCCGTTGTGCGCCTTGTTCTCCTGTCCGTTGTCATAGACGAGGCCATTGATCTGTCGGACATACTTTTTGTACGCCGTGATGAATTCGCCCACGGGGATGTTGCCTATGCTCGAAGACTGATAGCCCTTGTCCAGTTCGCTTATCTTGCGCGTTCGGTTCATCTTGCTGCGGTTGAACATTCCGAACACGGCCTTTGCCTTGCACGTGTGGCCGAGAGCGGCGAGCGCGATGTCTTTCTTGTACCCTTTGAGTTTCTGGGCGTTCGACCAGACGGCGTCCATGAACTGCAGAATCGGCTTTGTGTAGTAGTAGCCGTAGAAGGTGTCTGCGATGAACGTCCCGGCGCCGGAGTTCTTTTCCGTCAGCGCCACCAGCTCTTCGTCCGAGATTGTTTCCGTGTTGTTTTCGATGACGGCGCGGGCGATGTGATACGGGTAGCGCATGATGTCGTTGGTCGTGACCCGCAGTCCCTTGCGCTTGAAGTAATAGGCGACGTTCGCGCCGCCGGAGAATGCGTCAAACAGACTTTTGGCGTCCTTAGGAAAATTCTTGTCTATCCAGTTCATGACGAAATGCTTGTTGCCGATGTAGCCGGTCACGAGCACGTTGTCGGTTTTACCCGCGATGGCGCTCATCACATCGAGGTCGAAATCCGTGTCGAGAGACAACTCCGCGACATCCTCCATGTTGGCGACGGCGGACAGCCCGGCGTCGTCTTCACCAGCTTCATCAGCGCACACGAACAGTCTTTCTTTGGCGTTCGAGGGCGCGTCTCCCCGGTTCTTGCCCGCAAGCTGATATTTGTGATCCTTCGACTTCATGCGGGACTCTTTGCCGAGGCCGGCGACGATGCCCTTGATCTCGCTCTCTGTCGGGTATGCGTTGTCCCGGTAGGAGATCAGCCAGTGAGGGATGTGTTTCGAGGCGGTGAGAAAATCCGTGAAGAACTGTTTGGCCGTCGCGGGCGTCACTCCGGAGTCGTCTATCTTGTAGTTGCGGATTTTTTTCGCGTGGTCTATCTCCTTGTCTTTCCAGTAGTCCATCAGGCCTTCCACGAAGTGATAATATTTCTCGTAGTTCGTGGAGCTGAACTGCGTGGCGTAAGGCGGATCGAAATAGACGAGGTCGGCTTTCACTTTCGGCGCGACGTCCGCGATGTCGCCGTTGAACGCTTTGTTTTCCTTGCCGTTGTCGAACACGAGCGCGTTGATGCGAAGCAGGTTGTCCCTGTAATGTTCAATGAAGCTTTCGACGGTGTAGTGTCTCTGTCCGCCCTTGGTGGTGGATGAGAAATGCCCGAACCCGCCCCCCGACATGCACGTCTTGCCCAGCGCGAACAGAGCCATGCTTTTCTTTGTGCCGCTCAGCGCGTCGATGTTTGCGCGCATCACATCCAGAAGCGCGAGCACGTCGTTTTTGAAGAAAATGCCGTGAAATGTTTTTTGTATGAATGTGCCCGCGTCGGAATTGCTTTCTTTGAGCAGGGCTTCTATTTCTTTTTCAGTCAGTCGGACGTTGTTATTTTCGACGATGGCGCGCGCGGCGTGATAGCAGTATGTGAGGCGGTCGTTGGAAAAGACCCGCAGACCCTTTGTTTTGTACATGTATCCGACGACGGACGAGCCGGAAAAGGCGTCAAACACGGATTCGACGTCTCCGGGCGTGTTGCTCCAAATCCAGTCAACGAGCTTCTGTTTGGAGCCAATGAAATTCGTGATGTACTTCGGCCGCTCCTCGGCTGGGTCATCAGCCGCTGCAAGCGACTCCAGATCGTATTCATATTCTGTTAAGCAAGGAGATAAAGTATCGCCAAATTCGCCCCCGGCGGCTCGCCGGTCGGTGACGAGTTCCAGCTTGCCCTCTGCGGCGAGAAGGCCGAGACGCAGGTCTGCATCGGCTTCAATCAGAAAGCTTATCTTCTCAAGGTCTGTTTTGAATCCGTTGATTTCCATTTGCTCACCTCGCGGAAAATAAAAAACCCGGCAACATGCGATCTCTCGCTTGTTACCGGGCTTGATGTCTCAGCGTTTACGGACTGGCTACCGCGCCTGAGCGTTCAATACTGCCGGACTATATGCTATTTAGTTCAATGGTAAAAGATTCCCATCATTCCTCAAATCCATCATCGATAATTGTAAATCCTGGGAAGAAATGGAAGTCTTTCACCTCGGAAAACTCTTTTTTCCATTGCATCGTTACACTTTCAACATGTTTCGAGGCACGGCTATCCGTTATCCACTGTTGATGAAATCTCTTCAATAGAGAAATTAGTGCTTGTTGATGATTGGGAATTAACACTTTTGTTTTCGAACCAATTACTCCTATAAGATTCGGGAAATCCATTGTGATTGAAAGGGAAGAAGGGCAAAAGCCATCGCAAACGCATAAAATCAAAAGGAATCTATGGTTTTGTATTCCGATGAAATGTGCCAGCAACTCATAATTGTTAAATATCCTAAAATGATCAAAGCTACCACCAGTGCTCGCTGTATCTGTAGGGAAAAGTTCGATCAGATCAATATCGTCATCCGCAAGACCATGTCCAACAAGAAAAATCACATCATTCTTTGATATTTCCTGTTCCAGTTCATCGAAATTACTATTGGTGATATTAACAAGAGTATTTCTGTTGGGATATTCGTTTTCCAAGGCGGCAAGCACTTCGTTTGCAAGCCTGTCTTCAAAACCTTTCTTATTCTCTGTTATGTTGACTATCAGGGTATTCATCTCATGCTCTCCCTCATATTTTACAACAATACTAACTTAAATTCATTTCCTTCTAGGAGGATTCGGTGGGTTATCCGTCCCTCAAAATCAATCTTGTAAAGATAATCACCATTTCTTATAAGCTCTTTGACATCTTCCGCGATATCAACTCCTTCTCCTTGGTTAATGATGTGCATCCATATTTCTTCTCGTATTCCAATGCTTTGAGGCTCTCCTTCCCAATCAGTAGGAACAGAAAATTGTCTTGAGGGATCGATGTGCCCTGTTTCTTTGTCGAGATAAATAAGATATCTTCCTGATGGAGTCCAATCAAGAAGCCAAAGTGTATTGGTTTGTCTGCAATGGTAAATCGGTTTATCCCAACTTTGTCCTTTTTGCTCTAGCTTGCCTTTTCCCGTTTCTGGATTAGTAAGAAAGTACCGCGCCATATTTATGTGCCTCGCAGTTTAATTTGGCAAGTCTTTATACTCCCACTTCTCGTCGAGTTCATCTCGACATATGTTGCCTTGCCGTTTTCGAATTTGAAAGTAATTTTATCATAATATACCAATTGTCAACCAGAGTTTGCAAAATAAAATGGCCTGCCTTAACCATCAAGCAACAATTGCTTGCCTGATATTATTTGCTCCAGAACATCATTGACCAGTTTCGTCACGCTTCCATACTTGTCCGTTTCGACAGGCATGGTGCGCGAGCCGAGATAGACGGGGACGGCGTCGCGGCGCTGCTCAAGGAAGTCCGCCGGCAATTCCCGAATGTCCTGCTCGACCATCCGGTTGATGACGCACTGGGCGTCCCATTCCTCGTCGTCGTAACCGGGCAGATAGCCGACTTCAAACGCGGAGCGGTCGTCCACCCCATGCGCCCAGACGCCGATGGGGATCATCTCCCACTTATTCGGGTCGGGCCGTTTGTACTCGATGAAATAGCGTATCTTCATGAGACATCCTTTTCGTGGTTCAGGGCCATCTCCATCGCCTCTTCGGTGAACTCGCCATACAACCTCTCGAACGCTTCTTTGTTTTTCGCCTTGTATTCTCGCCAGCGTTTGAAGTCCGCTTTTCTGTCTTCATCTATCACATCAACGGACTCAATGAAGCAGTCATACCCACGCTGGTCGCGGAACAGGAACAGATCGGGCCGCTCTTCCCGGATGTTCTCCATCTTGAATATTCGGACATGCTGGGGGCCGCCCATGTCGAACCCGACCTCAAAACACACAGCCCAGTAGCAATGCGCGGCGACCGCGCCGTCAGCGCCGAAAACAGGCCGTGCGAAAAGAATCTCGAACCGGTCTACGAGGATTCGCACGAAATCCGAGCCGCCGAGGTCAACCACCACGACAGCCCCCGGCTCCGCGATGCGGTCGATCTTTCCCTGCATCTGTTGTTTTGCCTCTTCAAGCTCGTTCATCATCACAGAACCACGTCCTCTATGTTCCGGCCATCCGGCAGTTTTAAAAAGCCTTTTTGCCTGAAAAGCCCGATGATTCTGGCGCGTTGCGCCGCGTCCTTTGTTTTGATTATTTCAATCTCGTCAAGCAGGGACACCGTGTATTTGAAAATAGTCTCGTCGCTTCGCCCGCCGCCGGCCAGCCGCTTGTAGTCATCTAGACTGGATAGCCGCTTTTTGCGGACATAGTCGTCGATCACCTTGCCGAAAGCGTCATGGTCGTAAGTGATGGCGTCCATCCGGCGCAGAAGGCGTTTCTTGAAATAGAGACCCGCGCTGCCCCGTCCGCCAGTCGGCACTTTGCGAATGCGGGTGAAGAAGTACGTCGCGCCGCCGCTTCTCATATCGCTCTCCGGCGACATGCCTCCGGGCTTTACCCCGATGCGGATTTTTTCGACCGTCGAGACCATGTTGCCGTTGTTTTCAAGAACCGATTTAACGAGGTCTTCGATGTCCCCGCCGTCGGTTACGTTGTGATAAAGGCCGTAACCTTTCAAATCCTTCTCCAGCATCTCGTCTGTGATGTCGAACCTAATCTGGTGGCGGTATCCCGCCCGACGCGCCGGAGCGTTGAAGCCAAGCTCATATCTGCCCACCGGGTCATAGCCGGGTATCTTTGTGACATCGTCCACGCCGAGTTCGTCCAACCAGAATTTTCTCATCGCCTGAATGCGCTCTGATTTCGTCGCGTTCGAGGAATCCAGCTTCTGGCCCATCTTTTTCCATGCGGCGGACGCGTCTTTCTTGAGCACATACGCCTGTTTCTGCAAGTACATAATCTCGGCGTCCTCGACGCTCGCGGGAACGGAGTTGATGCCGAGCCGCTCGAGTCTGTCGAGAATCGACTCGAAACTGTTGTGATCGGCCACTTTGCCGACTACCCGGATTTCCACCTGCCCCTGAATAGCGTAAGGGTTCGCGGAGTCCCACGGACGATAGTCCATCACAACGCCGTCGTCGAGTTCGACGCGGTACTGCACGCCCCGGTTGAAACCTGAACTTTTGCCGAATATTTTGTTCAGGTCGGCGTCGGATTTGACCACATGTATTTCCCCGCCCCGGCACTGCCGCTGGTCTATCTTGATGTCCGTCTTCTGAAACCGGAAGTCTGCCGCCTTCGGATCGGGTTTTGCTTCTTGGTCGATAAGATGTTTTTTCGCGGCGTACTGATTGAGCTTGCCGGGATATTTCGTTTTGTTTTTCGCGGCTTCGAGCGCAGCCTCGGACACTTTCAGATATTCGGCGGCCATGTCCCTGACGGACGCCGTTTTGCCCGTCTTCGCCAGCTTTTCAAGATCGGGAATCAGTTTTCTTATTTCATCGAGCTTGTCTTTGTTGAAAGCAAAGTCGCCGGAGTCGATGTGGTGATTGACTGTTTTGACGCCCGCGAGGATTTTGTCGTAAAAAGTGTCTTCGGTCAGAACGTCGCCGTGGGACAGCGAGCGGGACGCCGCGCCTTTTTCTCCGAGCGCGTCCAGAAACTTCTTTTCAGAGTCGGGCCGCAGCTTGAATTGAATGACCGTTTCCTCTTTGCCCTGAATGTTCCTCTGTGTGAAAACGAGCGCGTTCTGATCCTCTATGTCGTCAACGTCGAGTTGGAGCGTTTTTCCCTGCGCCTTCATCTCGTGCGCCTCGCGCAGAAGAAGTTCGTCTTCCTTTGACAATTTTCGAACGGCTTTCACGTCGTCGCTGAACCTGAACTCCGCGCTGTGCCGCGTCTTATGTAGCTCGTTGTAAAAACTTTCGAAGTCTCGCCTGATGTTGTTTTTGCGGGCGAGCGCGAGCTTGCAGAACTCATCTTTTGCCGCGCTCGCTTTCGCTCCGAATCGACCGTCGACATAAGGTCGGATGATCTCCATGTATTCAGAGTCGGGAATGCGCTCGACGCGCCGGATGTATTTGAGCGCCGCCTGAAGGTCAATATCCACATCGCCGCTTTTGTACGCCCTGAAAAGCGTGTTGTATAGCGGCTCGGCCTCCATAGAGTTGGGATGATAGGCGATGTTGAGTTTATCTTTGCCGAGGAACTTGAACGCCTGACCCTTGTCGATTCCGTAAATCTTGCCGTCGGCGGCCCGCACGAACTGTTTGGCGTGCCCGTCATGGTTAGAGATTAGCCAGTCGATGATGTGCTCTCGCTGCACCGCCTCGATCTCGACAGACGTCATCTTGTGGATGGGGATGTCCCGGAACGTGCCTTCATGTTTGACGTATTTGACCAGCCGCTGGATTGAGCCTTGCCGTCCGCCGAGTTCCACATAGCGCACCTCGACTGCGTCGGGGTCGATGAGCCGCCCGACGCGGTACGCCATCTCTTCGCCTCGCGCCACAAACGCATCGTTCGGCTTGAACAGCCACTCGTCGCCCCGGCGGTCAACATAGATGTATTTTTCATGCGCGCCGCCCAGCGATTTAGCGTCTCTGGAATATTTGAAGATTCCGCCCTTGTCGAGCGCGTCCCAGTCGGCGTCAAGTTTTTTAAACCCGCCCGCGATATCCGTGTGCGGTTTTTCCAGAACGACGGCGGTCGGAGGCGGCGCGGGTTTCGGAGCGGGCTTGGGAACTGGAGGCGGCGTCGGCTTTGTCGCGGGAGTTCCCGCGGGCTTCTTTCCATGCTTTTCAGCCCATTTCGCCCATTTCAGATCAATGCTATCTTTTGCGGCCTTGATCGCCGCCGGATCGGTTTCTGTGAACAGCGTTACAAAGTCGTCTTTTGATCCCCACTGCCAATGCGAAGCCTTTGTCTGCTTGCCGAGGTCTTTAAGTTGCTTGGCGGACATCGCCTCGATCTTCGCCTTGAACTCGGCTTTCTTTTTTGCAAGCTCCGCGATTTTCTCTTTAAGATAGTCGTCGCCCACGGACAGACCGCCCTTGCCGAGAAACGCTTCGGCGTCGTTGGCGGCCGCCAGAAACGTTTTGTAGTCTTTGGGATCGACGGAAACCTTCACGTTGTCCAGCAGTGAAAGAATCATCTCTTTTTCTTTTTTGACGGTTTCTTCGGCCACCTGCACGGCGGCTTCTTTTACGACCTTCTTTCCAAGTTCCTCTTTGAAACTTTTCTCAAGAGCTTTGACGAGATGCTCTTTGGTTTTGAGGACAGGTATATTGAATTTTACTTTCGCATCGATGAGCGCCTGACCGGAGAGCAGACTGTGATCGACGCCCGGCTCGAGCGCGTCCAGCATTGCGATGACTTCCCGCTTGGTCAGGTTCAACGATATGCCTTTTTCCTGCGCCAGCTCTTTGAGTTTCGACACGGGCATGGAAGCGAAATCCGGCCCATGCTCATGCGCCGCTTTTGCCTTCAACAGGTCGATGAGTTCATCCTTGCTTCGGAGAGCGGCAATCTTGTGCTGTTTGAGCAGCGCCTTGAGTTCCTTGCCGCCGAGATGGGAATAATCGGCGCCCGTCTTCTGTTTGAGGATGGCGATGAAGTCGTCTTTCGTGCGGGCGATGGACACGCCGCTCGCCTTTGCCTTGTCCTGAAGCTGTTTGATTGTCAGCTTGCCCCATTCGCCTTTTGATATGAACTGTCCGACCTTGATCGCCTCAGACTGTTTTTCCTTCGCCATCTGCTCGATGGACTGAGGCGGCAGAATGCACGCGGCTTCTCCCGTGGCGGCGACGGCGCCCAGATTTTTCGCGCCGCAGATGTCCAGCGGATACGCGTGAACCACCGAGCACCGGCAATGGGGATGAGCCGGGATGTTCGGGAATTTATCTATCGGAAAAACTTTTCCGTTCAGCTCCCCGCACACCGGACACATGCGCTCGTCGCCGGCGGCCATCCATTCGAGCTTCTGAATGCCCACGGCGTCATAGAACTTCATGCGGCCCTGATTGTGCGCCCTTAGCGTTTCGGTGCGGGCGATCATCTCCATGCGGGTCTGCGCCGTCTTGAACACGGTTTTGCCCGCCTTGCGGAACTCTTCGGGGTCGCGCACGACGCGCCCGATGTCTTTTGCTATCTCCGGCACGCTGCGCCCGGAGGCGATGCCCGTCTGGATGGCGCGGTTGATCCCGTCGGTCAACTCCCGCGATACATCTCCGGCGAGCTGCACGTTGTAGTTGGCCATGAAGTCGAGCGCGTCTTTGTCGATGAGAGTGAAGACGGCGCTGCCCGTCTGATTTATTCCAGCGGGAGTAAGGTCTCGGTAAAAAGGCATTTTCGCGCGCGCGAGATCCCCGACGCCGTTATCGATGCCGGCCTTGTAACTGTCTTTGACGGCTGTCTTCATAATCAGGGAATGCTCGTCCCGCACGACTCGGATATGGTCTTTAATCTGATGCTGAAGCTTTCTGAGCGACGCCTGATTGATCGCCTTGCCCTCGGGCAGAGAACCGAGATTGGCGTAATGAAGCAGGCTCGTTTTGACATCCTTTTCAGCGCGTTGAAGCGCGTCGGTGACTCGCGCCACCGTCTGTTCCGCGTACAGGTCGCGGCTGTGACGCGAAGCGAGCGTCGCTTCGATAATCCTGTCGTGCAGAGTTGTTTCGACAGCTAACGCCCGCATCCGCAGCCTTCCTTCGTTTTTTTGTTGAACGACGCGCAGGCGCGCGAGTCGAACCGGGTCTCGCCGTTTTGCGCGTCGCACCAGTTGTTTTCAGAATCGAAGAATTCACATTCGTCGCACAGCGCGTCCGGCGAGGCGCTTCCCGTCAGCGACGGAGGGCGATACGGCCAGTCCGCTGACGCCGCCGGGCGGTTCTTTTCTTTATCGAGGCCGAGCTTTTCTTGAGCGGTCTCGATGGACATTATCCCAGAGTTGACCATGTCGATGATGATTCGCGGGTCGGTGACGTCGACGCCCTTCTTTGATTCTGCTTCAAGGTTGGCGCTTTCAACTTCGGGGTTAAGGTCCATCTTGATCTGAAGGCTGTTGCCTGAAATCAGCTTGCGGTCATAAAGCTCGATGTACAGTTTTTTGATGTCCACCTCGTTGGCGAGATCGAGATCGTTGAAAATGTAATTGATGCTCTTTTCCCCGTAGCCCTTCATGTCCTGCCATTTGAAGAATATCCAGTTGAGGATGTCCCGCGCCGCCTGTTTGATTTCTTTGAGCATGATTACCATCTTCTGCATGCCGATGGTGGCGGTGGCGAAGTTCGGACCGTCGCCCGTGATGAGGGATTTTGCCAGACCGAGCGCGATGATGATGTCCTCTTTGATTTCCCTGATCTTCTTTTCGGTGTCGAGCACCTGACCTTCAGTTCCGTAAGTTTCGGCCTTCACATAGAACGGCACGACCAGCCCGGCCTTCAAATCCATCCGGTTGATCATGTCGCGCACGCTGTTGAGCGTTCTCTGGTCGGGGATGATTGTCTTCTGTCCGAACTGCCCGCCCACCTGCACAAATCGCAGCGGGGTCGTCCATCGTTTCGCCACCGCGCGCTCGGCCTTGCGATAGTCCCGGAGCAGCTCGATGGACTCAAACGCCGGAACCACCATTGAGTTTCCGCGCGGCGAATACGGCTGCGCGTCCCATTTAATGTGCAGCACCCTGTCCAGCGGCAGGTCTATCGGCTCGCCCGCGGCCGCCGATTCGGGATGCTGTTTCATTTCTTTAAGTTCGCCGTTCTCGTATATTACCTTCGCGCTGTTGGGATTTACGCAGATGACTTTTTCGATGTCGTCGCCGTCGGAGCCGGTCTGCTGGAAGCCGACGCATTCGCCCTTCACCAGAAGATTCAGAATCATATTCTTGACGAAGGCGTTCAGTTTAAGTTTCGCGGCCAGCTCTCTAGCTTCCCATTTGACGTCCTCGTCGTCGCACCCGAACTGGATTTCGTCTCCGATGGCGAACGTGCGCCACGAATTGATGGCGTTTTTCACTATCGGCTCGCTGACGTAATATTGCCATGCCTTAGCGGCGCGCTCTTCCCACGTTGCGGGAACGGCGTCGCTGACGGCGAGATCGGCGAGCGCGGAGGAGTCGATGTCCCCCTCTGCGCTGAGTCGCGGAGGAACAATCACGTCGCCAGTAAGATTGTTCTTCGGGCGATGGCGCGGACGCTTGCCCCGATTGTTTTCAGTTTTCATTGATTCCTCCGGCCGTTCTTCCTTCGGCCTCTATGACGCTCATCGGTTTGCCGCCGCCTCGCTCTTCGTCAAGAAGAATGAGAAGCAGAACGAAATAGCCGATGAGGTCTGTGGCCGTGTCGATGACGCTCTCGTCGGAGACGGCGACGTCCGTTTTCTTTTCCAGCAGGTTGCCGAGCCGCTCAAGCTTGTCGTCAATGCGCACAAGCAGCTTCGTCTTTGAATCCAGTCCACCGGACAGAATGCCCGGAGCCCTGAAACTGCTGCCGTAGTCCCGGTTCTTGCGCAGCAGCAGGTCTGTCACCCGCGCCATCGCTTCTTTAATCAATTCCTGATCGCGCATTAGCTCCCTTTCGCTATGTATTGGCTAAGTAATGCTTTCCAAGCATCTTTGGTGTAGAATTAAGATTAATTACTGCATGATGAGGTGGCACATGGCCAAAGGATTAACTCCCGTGGACTTTTTCGTTCACATAATTGAATCTCCGTCTCCTGATGATTTTCTGCTTAAAAGAACAGAAGGGCAGATTCTTGTACATATGCTTCAGTTAATGAACATACCATGTGGATACTTTATTGCTGTTAATGATGAGATGTTTAAAAAAGCTGTTTATGAAGGCCTCCCTGCGGCATTGGAATCCGATTCTTCAATTCCCATTATTCATATAAGTGCACATGGAAACGCTGACGGTATCGCTCTCACTAATGGCGATATCATTAATTGGTATGATTTAACAAAAATACTGAATCCGATAAATAATGAATATGACAACCTCTTGATTCTATGTATGTCCTCATGTCGTGGGTATGCTGGCTGCAAAATGGCAATTACAAATGATGACGTGCCTTTCTTCGCAATTATTGGCCACAGAGACAATCCTGAGTGGAGCGATACGGCCTTAGGTTTCTGCACTTTTTATAAGAATCTTTCTAAAGGTCACAGCATTTCAGACTCTGTTAATGCAATGAGAGCCTCAGTATCCGATGATAGGTTCTCATGTGAATTCGGTGACGACATCAAGCAGGGATGGCTTGAATATTTGCACAAGAAGAAAAAAGAAAAGTTGCAAATGGCGACACAAAACTTGATTAAAAAAGCAAGGCGTCAAGGTATAATTAAGTAAAATCATGATATACTCAATCATATAAAAATAGGATTGGTCATTACCGGAAGAGGTAACTCGCTTACCACTCCGCCTATGCCGTCCAGCCGCTCTTGTTCTCTGATCATCACCGCGCACCGCACCGCGTCGATTATGTGGTCGTGTCCTTTTGAATAAATCACATTGCCCGTCTTCATTGAATACGTGTGTGTGGTGAACTGGCTTTCTATCTCGACGTCAGAAGCCGGAAGAATTACCTGCCGCGATTGAAGACCTCTGTTGATCAGGCTTGTCATGTATTCCTTGCATTGCTTTTTGACGGGCTTGCCGTCTTCGTTTTCTCCTATGACCGCCGCGCTTCCGAAGTTGTATCCGCGAAGACGCGGGCCGAGGTTGAGGTCTCTGTATTTGTCGAGCGAGGTAAGTTCCTGAACCACGGACAGCCCGTTGCCGCCAGCGTCCACCCCTATGCCCGCGGGATTGAGGTAACGATCCAGAAGAGCGATGGTCTGAGCGATATGAGGATAGGCCACATGCTCCATGTGAATGCGGCGCATAAGGCGCAGAACAGGCTTTTCATTTTCCACCGCCTCTCTGAAGACGACAATTTCCGTCGGGTCGGCCGTGTATCCTGTGTCCGCTCCGATCCAGAACAGCCCGTCGCCGGGCGCGATATTCAGCAGCATGTCCAGCCGGTCGGCGACCGCTTCCTCGCCATCGCAATCTTTCAGTTCGCTTCCAGTTATCTCCACACATTCATATTCCGGGATGTCCAGCCTGCACGCCGTCAGATGTTCGAGGTTGAACGCGCCGTAGCTCGGTCGGCCATGCTCGCCGGCCACCTCGTGCTGCCATCCAGCCGTGTCGCGCCCGCCGTAGAATTCGACGAGTTCCTCTTCGCGCTCCGGCGACCAGTTCGGATTCAACCACGACGGCCACCTGAACACTTTCCAATTCTTTGAATGCGTCAGCCGGTAGTATGTCGTGTCTCGCAGACCGTTGGGCGTCGAGTAAATCCGCATCCGTCCGCCCGCCTTCAGGCATTGCCGCAGAGCCTTCCATGCTTTCTCCGTAAGCCATGCGCCCTCATCGACCAGAACCAGATCGACATGCAGAGAGCGGAACGGATCGCCATAAGCTCCGGCGGGGCGAAAATAGATTGTCGAGCCGGTCGTAAACTCGATTTTGAAATAGGGCTTTCGGATTATCTTCGGGCGTCCCTGTGAGTTGACCGCGACGCTCGCCTTCAAAGCGGGGCTGCTTTCGATCTGGGCTTCCACTTCCTCGATGATGGTGTCCACCGGCCCCTGATGCGGCGCGGCCACCAGCACGGAACCGCCTTTCTTCACGAAAGCGTGATGCAGAGCCAGCGTTGCGATGTCCACCGTCTTGCCCGTGTCCCGTCCGTCAAGGTGAATGATGTTCGTCGCCGAACACTCAAGGTCTTCATTCTGATGCTGCCAGTACCGGCGCGCGCTTCCGTCGCGGTTCATCAGATAATGCTCGCCCCACAGCCGGGGGTTGCGCATTGTAAGACCGAGGGCGCGATGGTATTTTGGCATTTCCTTGTCGTTCAATGTGTCTCCTGAAATCCGAACTCCCGGCGCGGGAAAAACGGCTTTTCCCGCATAGCCCGGCGCGGCATGTTTCGCTTTGAAAAACTCTCCCCCGCGCGCTTGATATCTTTTTTCAAAACTGGCTTGGCTTATTCCGAACCCGGCTCAAAGATGTCACCTGCATTGCAACGAACACGGAGTCGCGAACATGAAAAGAATCATCGGACGCAGAGCCAAGTACAAAAGAGAGGAGGGCAGCAAGCAGTTGAGCAAACGGGTCAACCCCCGGAACATTTGAACCACTCAAAAAAAGGAGGCCATGCACATGGCAACGAAAAAAGCGAAAGAAATCACGTTTGAAAAAGCAGTCCCCGCGTATCTGAAGAACCTGACAGACGAGGGCAAGAACGAGCGCACGGTCGAGGTTTACGGCCGCTGCCTTGAAAACGCCGTCGAATACTTCGGCGCGGACAAGCCGCTCGGCAAACTCACTCCGGCGACCATCGGCGCATTCTTCAAGTCAGACGCGTTTATCAAGAAGCCAAACGGCAACTTGAAAAGCGAAATCACCCTGACTCAAAACCGCCGCGTGCTCAGAATGATGCTCGTCTGGGCGCACGAGAAGGGCTATCTCGAAGACATCCCGCTGCCGAAAGCGGAAATGAAGAAAGGACGCGCTCTGAATGGAAACGACGCCGGCGACACAGAACCCGCCCCTGACGCTCCGCAAGGCGATTGAACTCTTCGAGACGAAGCTTCTTGCCGACGCTCGCTCGACGCACACCGTAGCATCCTACCTGCGCGACCTCTGGCTATTGGAGCGGTTCCTTGCGGACCGCTTCCAATGCCCGGAGGCGGCGCGCGTGACGGCGGACATGCTCAACGAGTTTTTCGCGTCTCCGCTGGTCACCCACATGTCGGACGGCGCACCGAAAGCTCAAGGTTCCGTCAACAAGGTAAAAACCTCGGTGAAGTCATTCTTCAACTGGCTCGCCGCATCCGGCCACATTCCAACCAACCCGGCAGCCGCCGTTCGCATCCGCCACATCCACCGCCCGGCGCCCGACGTTCTCACGGATGTCGAGAAAAAGAAATTGCTCAAGGCCATCTCGAATACGAGGGGGAAGAAAGCCTTCCGGGACTTTGC
>Ga0116156_10000988_pt1 | contig 28866 bp, 19 predicted proteins | sample AD_UKC045_MetaG_FD_89891 | JGI IMG/M metagenome (GOLD analysis project Ga0116156, IMG submission 89891) | Active sludge microbial communities of municipal wastewater-treating anaerobic digesters from USA - AD_UKC045_MetaG | ecosystem: Engineered > Bioreactor > Anaerobic > Digestate | place: USA... | reverse complement strand
CTAAAGTAATATCGTATAAATTATTTAATCCCGAAAATACGGATACTTTACTAAACTTGGATACCCCGGTTAATAAACAAAACTTTATATGTTCATCGTAATCTTTAATTAATCCGTAAAATTCCCTTAATACATTCCTATTCTTTATAGCATTATCACTATCATTAACAAAATCAATTATTGGATTATCATATTCATCTATTAGTATTACAACTTTATTAATTTTGCTTAAATTGGTTAATAGTTGCTTAAATGCTAATATTACAGTTTTTTCAGTTATCGTAATATTATATGTCAAACCAATTTCAATCATTTGTTTTACAATCTCATCTCTAAATATTTCTTCACTTTGGCTATATGTTATTGATGAAAAACTAAAACTAATTACCGGAAATTTTTCACTCCAATCGTATTTATCATAAATAAATAAATTCTTAAATAATTCTTTATTACCTCTAAATATTTCTTTTAATGTTGAAACAAGTAACGATTTACCAAAACGGCGGGGACGAGAAAGAAAAAAATATTTACCACTATTTAATAATTTTGCAAAAACTTCAGTTTTATCTATGTATAAATAATTGTTATCAATTATTTCGTTAAATGTCTGTATTCCGATTGGTAATTTTTGCATGTTAATGCCTTTTAATTACTAATAATTTATGGTAATAAATTAAATATGAACTTAAGTGTCAAAAAATCTAAATTAATTAAGTAATATATAAAAAAACTAAAAAGTAAAAAAGTATTGCTCTTTTAAATAAATACTAATATATTAAGGTTCAATAACTTTTAAATAATATAGAGGAAATTATGTTTGACCCAAATTATAAGTTTTCTTGTGTAGAAAGATTTTTAAAATATGTTAAATACGATACAAAGTCTGATGAAGAATCTTCAACTTTTCCAAGTGATCCTAAACAATTGGAATTATCTAAAGATTTGGTAGTAGAATTAAAAGAAATTGGATTGATTGATGCAGAGTTAGACGAAAACGGGTATGTATATGCAACATTGCCTTCAAATACAGATAAAAAAGTACCGGTAATAGCTTTTATTTCGCATGTTGATACAAGTCCAGCCGTAAGCGGTAAAGATGTTAACCCTGTAATAAATAAAAATTATCAAGGAGGTGATATTGTTTTATCAAAAGATAATACAAAAGTTATTTCTCCAAAAGAAAATCCTGTACTTAACGGAATGATTGGTTATAATATTATTACTACTGACGGAACAACATTATTAGGTGCCGATGACAAAGCCGGAATAGCCGAAATAATGGATGCAATGAATTACTTAATTACACATCCCGAAATAAAACACGGAACAATAAAAGTTTGTTTTACACCTGATGAAGAAGTTGGCAGAGGAACAGAAAAAATAAATCTAAAAAAATTAGGGGCTGACTTTGCATACACAATAGACGGTGGTAAAAGAGGAGAAATTGAAACGGAAACGTTTAGTGCAGATGCCGTTACAATAAAATTTTTCGGAAAAAATGTACACCCGGGATATGCAAAAAACATTATGATTAATTCTGTTAAAGTTGCAACCTCATTTATTGAGTCATTACCTAAGGATACTTTATCACCAGAAACAACCAGCGGAAGAGAAGGATATGTACACTGTACATCATTTAACGGGAATGAAGATTTAACAACATTAAAATTTATTATTCGTGATTTTATTGATGAAAATTTAGTGAAATACGAAAACATGTTAAAAGACTTAGCCGAAAAAGCGGTAGCTAAATACCCCGGCAGCAAAATGGAATTTCAGGTATTTAATCAATATAGGAATATGAAACAGGTATTAAATGATTATCCTCATGTTGAAACTTACGCAATTGAATCATTAAAACGATTAAATATTGAACCGATTCAATCGGCAATAAGAGGCGGAACAGATGGTAGTCGTTTAAGCTTTATGGGGTTACCTACTCCAAATCTTTTTGCAGGCGGACATAATTTTCATGCATATACCGAGTTTGTTGCAATAGAAGATATGGAAATGTCTGTAAAAAACATTGTAACATTAAGTTCTATTTGGGAAGAAAAGGCTTAGCAAAATTAAACGGTCACTTAAAGTGACCGTTTTTATATTAAATATGATTAATAATAACGAAATTAAAATTCTTATTGTCGAAGATCAAATAACCGATGTTGAATTAGCTTTACGCGAACTTAAAAAAGACGGAATGTTATTTAATTATAGGCATGTTTTTGATAAAGATAACTTTTTAAGAGAACTTGAACTATATAACCCCGATTTAATTTTATGTGATTATTCCATGCCGTCTTTTGACGGAATGACAGCTTTACGTTTGGCAAGAGAATTAGATCCTATTATTCCCTTTATTATTTACACCGGATCGATAAATGAGGAAACTGCCGTAAGATGTATGAAAGAAGGGGCAAATGACTATATTATTAAACAGTTTAGAACAAGGCTGCCACTTGCAATTAAATCCGCAATTGAACAAAGTAAAATTTTAAAAGAAAAACTAATTGCGGAAAACGAATTACGAGAAAGTGAAGAAAAGTATCGAGCGTTGTCTGAAAATGCATTAGATATTGTTTTTCGGTTCAGTTTTTTACCTCTTCCAAAGTTTGATTATGTTAGTCCTTCATTACAAAAAATTACGGGTATAAAACCGGATGAACTTTATTTAGATTTTAAAAAAGGATTATTTCTTTTAAACTTAACCGAACAAGAAATTATCTCTTTTTCCGTAATTTCCTCCAATTATAAATCGAGTATGATTTATAAAATAGAAAAGCAAGAGGGAGTAATTGTTTATTTAGAAACAAAAAACGATATTATTACTAACGAAAACTCACATGTTTCTATACAGGGTATTGCCCGTGATGTTACACAAAGAGAAATTTTTCAAGAAAGATTAAAGAAATCGGAAGAAAGCTACAGATTATTATTTGATAGCAATCCCCATTCAATGTTGGTTTTTGATGAAAAAACAAAAAAAATTATTGATGTTAACGATACGGCAGTAAATGAATTTGGTTACTCAAAGGAAGAATTTTTAAGTAGTAATATCTATTTAATATTGGAAAATACTGCAGAGGACGTTTTTTATTCACAGCTAACCAATGAATATTTAAAGGTTAATGCGATAAAATTAAAGAAAAAAAACTCCGAAATATTTTTTGCCGATATCACTTTTCATAGTTTAATTTATAAAGGTATTGATTCGAAGATAATTTTAATAAATGATGTTACTCAAAAAGTAATAGCTGAGCAAAAACTAATTGAGGCAAAAATTAATGCCGAGATGGCGGATAAATTGAAGACTAATTTTTTAGCACAAATGTCTCACGAAATCAGAACCCCAATAAATGTAATTATGAACTTTGTCGGATTATTAAAAGATATTGTTAAAACCGACAATGAAAACGAACGTTCAATAAAAATAGCGTTTAATGCAATTTTTAAAGCTAATTTAAGAATAATTAGAACTATTGATTTGATACTAAATATGTCTGAATTGCAAGTTGGGGCATATAGACCCGAGATTAAAGAATTACATTTATTTTCCGATATATTAGATAGAATTTTACCGGATTTTCAGGGAGAAATAGATGAAAAGCATATTGATTTTAAGGTAAATTGTTTAACTACCGATGATACGTTTTTAGGAGACAATTATTCGGTAACACAAATATTTATTAATTTACTTGATAATGCTATTAAATTTACTAAGAAAGGTACAGTATCTATTGATGCATTTTGCTCCAACACATCTTTTACGATAGAAATTGTTGATACCGGTATTGGAATTTCGGAAAGTTATATGAATAATTTATTTAAGCCTTTTAGTCAAGAAGAAGAAGGTTATACAAGAAAATACGAAGGAAACGGCTTGGGCTTGGCTTTAGTTAAAAAGTATTGCGAACTAAATAATTGCGAAATATCCGTATCAAGTAAAAAGGGGATAGGTACAAAGTTTACACTAAATTTTTCAAAAATCACAAAGCAAAAATAATATGGAAAAATGGACTTTATCAAATAAAAAAGCTGTTATAACAGGCGGAACAAAAGGAATTGGAAAAGCAATAGCAGAAATGTTTTTAAGGTTTAATGCCGAAGTTATTATAGTTGCAAGAAACAATAAAGAAGTAGAAAATCTAGTTGTTGAATGGAAAAGTAAAAACTATAAAATTTATGGTATTGCAGCCGATATAAGTACCGAAATCGGAAGAGAACAAATTTTAAACGAAACAAATAATTTGTGGGGTAATTTAGATATTCTTGTAAACAATGTGGGTACAAATATTAGAAAAAAGATAAATGACTATGTTAAAGAAGAGTATGATAAAATATTAAACACAAATCTAAACTCAACATTATTTTTATGTAAAGCTTTTTACCCATTATTAAAAAAATCTACTGGAGCTTCAATTATAAATATTTCTTCGGTGGCAGGTTTAACTTTTATGCGAACAGGAATTCCTTACGGAATTACTAAAGCAGCTTTAGTTCAATTAGGAAAAGGGTTGGCATGCGAATGGGCAGCCGATAATATTAGAGTAAATACAATTGCCCCTTGGTATATCGATACTCCTTTAGTTGAACCGGTATTAAAAAATAAAGATTATTTAGATGAAGTACTTTACAGAACACCAATGAAAAGAATTGGAAAACCTGAAGAAGTGGCAAGTTTAGCAGCTTTTTTAGCAATGCCGGCATCATCTTATATAACCGGACAATGTATAGCAGTAGATGGCGGTTTTTCAATTTATGGATTTTGATCACCGTATCCGTAAACACTAAACGTTATTGAAGAGGGGTATTTACTTCCGTAATATATTCTATTCTTAACCGAAATAAAGTCTTCTAACTTTGCTTCATATATATTAATAAATTTGTTTGGATTTACATCAAAAAATGGGAACATACTATTTTGAATTTGTAACATAATTCTATGTCCTCGTTTAAATGTATGTAATATATCTTGCAATTTAATAGTAATTTTGGTTATTTTTTCTGGTATAAAAGGTTCGGGTTTGGATAAATTATTTCTAAATTTCCCTCTCATCATTTCATATCTAACCAATCGTTGATATCCTCCCATTTCTACATCATCACCATTATCTGTTTCCTGTTCGGCATAATCAGGGTAAACATCTATTAATTTAACAACCCAATCACCGTCTGTACCGGTTGTAGAAACAAATAAATCTATATAAATTGGACCGGCAATAGTTATATTTTCTCCTAATACTTCCGTTTCTAACGAAATTACATCCGGACGCACATAAGCAAATCTTTGGTCGGCAATCATAAATTCTTTTATATACATATTTCTGCTATCATGAAACTTTGAATAATATGGAACAGGTCTTTTTGGGTCAACACAGTATTCTACATAACCATTAGTGGTTTTATTGTTATCAAAACTTAATTTATTCCCCTCATTTAAATACATATACTTAGTTAATACATTTTTCGGCTCCCAAGTATTAAACTTACACCATTTATTTACACCGGTATCAAAAACAATAGCTTCATAATTGGGTTTAACTCCCTTATTCTTCAAATAATAATTAAAGAAAGGGTATTCAATTTCTTTTTCATAATATTCGCTTGTTTTACTACCAAAATAAAAATCACCTAACCAATCGCCCGGTGACCTACTCCATGCACCATGTGTCCAAGGTCCTAAAATTATTCTATTTTCGTTTATTTTATTATTATTTTCTATTGTTTTGTAAATATTTATAGGACCATATAAATCTTCGGCATCGTAAAAGCCCCCTACTATCAAAACAGCGGGAGAAGTACTTTTTAGATGAGGCAAAATATTTCTTGTTTTCCAATAATCATCGTAAGTATTATGCTTAATAACATCATTCCAAAAACTAATTTTATTGTTATAATAAAATTTATTAATATTTGAAAGAGGCAAAAGTTTTGTAAAAAAAGTGTACATGTCAGGCGAATCATACTTTAATCTTTGGGGCCATTCGGTTGTTAAAGAATCTCTGGCAACACCAAACCCTGAAAAAAAGTTAAATACCATAGAAAGAGATAATGCACCGTTATGATGCATATCATCACCAATAAACCAATCTGCAATTGCTGCTTGAGGCGAAACGGCTTTTAATGCCGGATGTGAATTAATTAAACCCATTGCCGAATAAAACCCAGGATAAGAGATTCCATACATTCCTACCCTTCCGTTATTATTGGGTATATTATTTATTAGCCATTCTATAGTATCGTAAGTATCCGATGATTCATCAATATCACTATTGTTTCTTTTATTAGAATTGAATGGCCTCATATCTACAAATTCCCCCTCACTCATAAAACGCCCTCTCACATCTTGTAAAACAAATATATACTTATCTTCAATAATATGTTTATTAAAAAAATCTTCACGAAACGAATTACTATCGTACGGGGCAATAGAATAAGGAGTACGCATTAAAATAATAGGATAATTTACCGTAGTATCTTTTGGTGAGTAAACAATAGTAAATAATTTAATGCCATCCCGCATTTCAATTTTATAAATATGTTTGTTATAGTTAATACTTAAATATCCGTTACCCGCAAATATAAACGAATTAAATATAAACATTATAATATAATAGAGTGATTTATTTAACATATTAATGCCTTAAAATGAACTTAAATCAATTTGTTTGAAAATTAAGTAATCCCTTTTTATAGCTACTCCAAGTCCTAAAAATGTTTTCTTTTCTTTTCTTACTATTTCTTCGTACTGTTCCGTAAACTCAAAACAGATATACTGTTCTTCGTTCATTTTTATTTCATTCCAAACTTTTTTAACACCCACACAATTATCGTTACTAATATCGTGTAATGCAACAATATTGGCAAAATCTTTTACTGAATAGTAATCATATCTGCATCCCTCTTCGGTATGGTCGGCATCTATTAATACAAAATCAATTGGAGATACTTCTTTAACATATTTTCTAAACTTAGTGCTAAGCGAATTTATTTGAATAAATTTACTATTTCCGGTGTTGTAATATTTATGCAAAGTTGGAGAATAACCTATATCAACGGCATAAGTTTTTACATCCGGATTAAATTTTTTAAGAAATTCTGTTGTAATACCAAATGTTCCTCCGTGTCTTACACCAATTTCCAAATAAGAATCAATATTTAACTTACTTAATAAAGTTAAATATTTTGCAAATTGAATAGGGTACTGACAATAAAACAAACCAAATCCGATTAATTCTTTGGGAAACATGCGAGGTCTTTCGTTATTTATTCCCAAATGCGGAAGTATTTTATATTGTAAAAAATTGCAATCGCTTAATTGGTTTACCGTGGCATTTTTTATTAAATCTAATTTTGTTAAATCAATATCTCGATGTTTCTGTAAACTTAGGTAAAAGTGTAAAGCCTTGGTATAAAAACTATTAAATATATTTATCATTACTAATCGGATTCGTTATAATTTAATATTGGTCTAAGCCATTTTTCGGCTTCTTTTAAATTTATTCCCTTTCTTAAGCTATAATCAGCCAGTTGATCTTTACCAATTTTTCCAACGCCAAAATATTTTGAATTCGGATTGGAAAAGTAGATACCACAAACGCTTGCAGCCGGATACATAGCCAAAGATTCTGTTAAATTTATTCCCACGCTGTTTTCCACGTCCAATAATCTAAATATAGTTAACTTTTCAGTATGATCGGGTTGAGCAGGATACCCCGGTGCAGGTCTAATTCCTGTATATTTTTCTGCAATTAAATCTGCATTATTTAACTGCTCATCTGCTGCATATCCCCAATATTCTGTTCGCACTTTCATATGCAAGTATTCTGCAAAAGCTTCGGCAAGTCTATCGGCAATAGCTTTTAGCATAATAGAATTATAATCATCGTGTTCAAGTTCAAATTTCTCCAAGGTTTTTTCAATATTTAAGCCTGCCGTTACAGCAAACATACCAATAAAATCAGTTTTATTTAATTCTTTTGGTGCAACAAAATCTGCTAAAGCAATATTCGGTTGTCCTTCTGCTTTTTTACCTTGTTGTCTTAATGTAAAAAGAGAACCAACTACTAACTCTCTATCTATATCGCCATAAATTTCAATATCATCATTAACTGCATTAGCCGGAAAAATACCCAAAGACCCTTTGGCAACTAATAAATTTTCTTCAATTACTCTATCTAAAAGTTTGTTTGCGTCATCAAATATTTTTTTTGCTTCCAATCCGTATATTTCGTTATCAAATATTTGCGGATATTTACCTTTTAATTCCCAAGTAATAAAAAACGGAGTCCAATCAATATATTCTCTAAGTGTTTGTAAAGGCACATTATCAAAAATCGCTATTCCTTTAAGTTTTGGAGTTATAGGATTATAATTACCCCAATCTAAATTTAATTTATTGATTCTTGCTTCTTCAATTGTTAAAAACTCTTTGTCGTTTGATTTCTTTAAATGATTTTCTCTTATATTTTGATATTCCGATTTAATTTTCTCAATATAAAGTTCTTTATTATCCGAGTTAATTAAATTACCCGCTACGCCAACACTTTTAGAAGCATCAAGAACATGTATGGTTGGACCACTATAATTTGGTTCAATTTTTACTGCAGTATGTACCCTGCTTGTAGTAGCTCCCCCAATTAATAATGGCAACTTAAGGTTAAGTCGTTCCATTTCTTTGGCAATATGCACCATTTCGTCTAACGAAGGTGTTATTAAGCCGCTTAATCCAATAATATCAACATTTTTTTCTATTGCTGTGCTTAGTATTTTATCGGAAGGAACCATTACCCCCAAATCAATTATATTATAATTATTACATCCCAATACAACACCAACAATGTTTTTTCCAATATCATGAACATCCCCTTTAACGGTTGCCAAAAGTATTGTTCCGTTATTGTTAACCTGACCGCTAAGTTTTTTTTCCTCTTCAATAAACGGTACCAAATATGCAACGGCTTTTTTCATCACTCTTGCCGTTTTAACTACTTGTGGTAAAAACATCTTTCCGCTACCGAACAAATCTCCTACAATATTCATTGCATCCATTAATGGTCCTTCAATTACGGCAAGCGGCGAGCCAAATTTAATTCTTGCTTCTTCCGTGTCTTCTTCAATATGATCTACCAAACCTTTAATTAATGCGTGTTTTAAGCGTTCCTCAACGGTAGTCTTTCTCCAACTTTCGGCAACTGTTTCTAATTTTTCTCGTTTTTTTAAAGTCTCGGAAAATTCTACCAACCTTTCGGTCGCATCGGGTCTTTTGTTTAATATCAAATCTTCTGTTAATTTTAACAAATCTTTTGGAATATCTTCATATACCGCTAGTTGCCCTGCATTAACAATCCCCATATCCATGCCGGATGCAATTGCATGATATAAAAAGACTGAATGTAAAGCCTCTCTTATTTCATCTTGACCTCTAAACGAAAAAGAGACGTTACTAACTCCTCCTGAAATTTTACATAAAGGGAACTTCTTTTTTAAATATTTTACCGCATTTATATAATCTACCGCATAATTATTATGTTCTTCAATACCGGTTCCTATGGCAAAAATATTTGGATCAAATATTATGTCTTGAGGGTTAAACCCAATTTTTTCGGTAAGCAAATAATAAGCCCTTTCACAAATTTGGATTTTCCGTTCAAAATTATCCGCTTGTCCTTTTTCGTCAAAAGCCATAACAATAACTGCTGCACCGTATTTTTTTATTTTTTTTGCATGTTCTAAAAAAACTTTTTCTCCTTCTTTTAAGCTTATGCTATTAACAATTCCCTTACCTTGTAAACATTTTAACCCTGCTTCAATAACTTCCCATTTACTGCTATCTAACATTATCGGCAATTTGGCAATATCAGGTTCTGCTGCCACCAAATTTAGAAACTTGGTAATTGCGGCAACTGAATCTATCATTGCCTCATCCATATTAACATCTAAAATTTGGGCTCCGTTATCTACCTGATCTTTTGCAACAGATAAAGCTTCGTCAAATTTATTTTCTTTAATTAATTTTGCAAATTTTCTACTGCCTGTTACATTGGTTCTTTCACCAACATTAACAAAATTTACATCTTCTCTAAAAATTAACGGTTCAAGTCCGCTTAAACTTGTATAAATATTTTTCCCCTCAATTTTACGAGGTTTAAATTTTTCGGGAATAGTAGCAAATTTTGCAATATGTTCGGGTGTGGTGCCACAACACCCTCCAATAATATTAAAATATCCAAGCTTGGCATATTCTTCAAGTGATATTAGCATACTTTCGGGGCTTTCATCATATCCCCCAAATTCATTTGGTAATCCGGCATTGGGATATAAACTAATATAACAATCTGCTATATCCGATAATTCTTTTATAAACGGTCTCATTTGTTTAGGACCTAATGCACAATTTAAGCCGATACTTACCAAGTTTTTTACATGAGATACCGAGATGTAAAATGCTTGAGTAGTTTGCCCGGATAAAGTCCTTCCGCTTTGATCAACAATGGTTCCACTAATCATTATCGGTAAATCTAAGTTCTTTTCTTCTAAAAGTTCTTGTATAGCATATAAAGCTGCCTTTGCATTAAGTGTATCGAAAATTGTTTCAACTAATAAAATATCAACTCCACCATCAATTAATGCACTTGCCTGCTCGTAATATGCAGTTTTAAGTATATCAAAAGTTACAGATCTGTAGCCCGGGTCATTAACATCAGGAGATAAGGATGCTGTTTTATTTGTAGGACCTAAAGCACCTGCCACAAAACGAGGTTTATTTGGTGTTAACTTGGTAAATTCATCAGCAGCTTCCCTGGCAATTTTTGCAGACTGAAAATTTAAATCATAAACAAAATCTTCCAGATGATAATCAGACTGGCTGATTGAAGTTCCGTTAAATGTATTTGTTTCTATAATATCGCTACCGGCATTTAAGTACAATTTATGAATATCTTTTATTACATGCGGTTGTGTAATAGATAACACATCGTTATTACCTTTTAAGTCATAAGAAAAATCTTTAAATCTATGTCCTCTATAGTCTTCTTCCGTTAATCTATGTTTTTGTATCATTGTACCCATTGCCCCATCTAACACCAATATTCTTTCCTTTAATAGGTTCTTAAGCTCGCTAACTTTCATTTTTACCCTTTTTTATTAAATTTTGATATAATAAATAAAAAATATTTTAATATAAATAAAGTTATTTTTTTGAACTTTATCAATATATTATTTAAATTAAAGGTTAATTAAATTAAACTATTTGGAGTGCATTATGATAGTTGTAACAGGCGGTGCCGGTTTTATTGGTAGCAACTTAATTAAAAGGCTTAATGAAAAAGGCTATAGCAATATAATAATTGTTGACCATCTTAACACAGGTGATAAATGGAAAAATATTAACGGGTTAAATTATGAAGATTTTTACGAAAAGGACAAATTTTATAATTTACTGGTTAATGAAGAAATCCCTTTTAATATGGATGCTGTTATACATTTGGGTGCATGCAGCTCTACTACAGAAAAGGACGCAGATTATTTAGTTCAAAATAATTATAAATATTCACTTGAGTTAGTTCGTTATTGTTTATTAAGCAGAGCAAGGTTTATATACGCTTCATCTGCGGCTACTTACGGTGACGGTGCTAATGGGTATTTGGATGATGAAAATGGGTTAAGCAATTTACGCCCGCTAAATATGTATGGATATTCCAAGCATATGTTCGATTTATGGGCTAGAAAAAATGATATTGCAAATAAAATTGTCGGTCTAAAATACTTTAATGTTTATGGACCCAATGAATATCATAAAGGGGATATGAGAAGCGTAGTGCATAAGGCATTTGAACAAATTAAAAATGAAGGAAAAGTTAAATTATTTAAGTCTTATAATACCGAGTTTAAAGACGGCGAACAGATGCGAGATTTTATATATGTTAAAGATGCGGTTGAAATGACTTTATATTTTTTGGAGAATAGAGATATTCACGGAGTTTTTAACATAGGAACGGGTATTAGTAGAACTTGGAATGATTTGGTAACTGCAATTTTTAATTCATTAAATTTACCTGTTAATATTGAATATATTGATATGCCTGATTATCTTAAAGGCAAATACCAATATTATACAAAAGCTGATAACACAAAACTACTTAATGCAGGTTATAACAACAAAATTTATTCTCTTGAAGAAGGGGTTAACGATTACGTTAAAAATTATTTATTAAAAGAACAATATGTGGGTTTGTGTAAATAATGAAATTAGCGACCCTTTGTTATGTTAAAGACGGTAATAAAACTTTAATGATTCACAGAATAAAAAAGCAAAACGACTTTCATGAAGGGAAGTGGAATGGTTTAGGCGGTAAATTTGAACTTGGGGAAAGTCCTGAAGATTGTGTAATTCGTGAAGTTAAAGAAGAAGCCGGCTTAAATATTATTAAACCTAAAATGTGCGGGTTTATTACTTTTCCCTTGTTTGACGGAAAGGATGATTGGTATGTTTTTTTATTTACCGCTAATAATTTTACGGGTAAATTAATTGACTCGCCCGAAGGGGAACTTGCATGGATTGACGATGATAAGTTATTACAATTAAATTTATGGGATGGGGATAGAATATTTATACCTTGGTTATTTGAAGACAATTTTTTTAGTGCAAAATTTAATTATATTGATGGTAAATTTATTGATTATTCTGTAAATTTTCATAATAATGTTCTATAGTTTTATATATTAAAAGTCTATATTTTATAATAACGGCGTTTTTATAATATTATAATTTATATTTAATAATTTTTTAATTATTTACCGATTTCTTATGCAAAATTTACCAATAGGAATACAGACATTTAACGAAATAATTACGAACAATTATTTATACATAGATAAAACTGAAGTTTTTGCAAAATTATTAAATAGAGGTAAATATTTTTTTCTTTCTCGTCCCCGCCGTTTTGGTAAATCGTTACTTGTTTCTACATTAAAAGAAATATTTAGAGGTAATAAAGAATTATTTAAAAATTTATATATTTATGATGAATATGATTGGAATGAAAAATATCCGGTAATTCATTTATCAATGAGTAATTTAAAAGGGACCGAAAATTTAACATCAGTTTACGAAAGTGCATATTTAATGCTTGAAACAAATGCAATTGAAAACGGAATCAGTCTAAAAAAATATGACAATCCGGCAATAATGTTTAGCAAGCTAATAAGTGAACTATCAAAAATTAATAAGGTTGTTGTATTAATTGATGAATATGATAAGCCGATAGTTGACCATTTGACACAGAATGATGTTTGTAAAAGGAATATAAATTTTTTAAGAGATTTTTACAGTGTACTAAAAGATTATGACGAACATATAAAGTTTTGTTTATTAACCGGGGTATCCAAGTTTAGTAAAGTATCCGTATTTTCGGGATTAAATAATTTATACGATATTACTTTAGACCGTAATTTTTCTACAATATGTGGAATAACGCAAGAAGAGATAGATAAATATTTTGACGATAGATTACCCGCAATTGCAAATGAATATAACATAACTGTTAATGAACTAAAACAAAAAATAAAGGAATGGTATAACGGCTATAGCTGGGACGGAAAAAACAAATTGTACAATCCATTTTCAATTTTAAGTTTTTTTAGTTCTTTTAAGTTTGATAATTATTGGTTTTCTTCCGGCACTCCTACTTTTTTAATAGAAAAATACCGAGAAAGTAAGACAGTTATAGAAGATATTAAAGAATTTAAGATTGGGAGTACTTTTTTTGACCAATCCGAAATTGATATTATAGATTTCCGTCCGTTACTATTTCAAACCGGTTACTTAACTGTAAAAGAATATGATTTTATTAACAATATTTACACTTTAGGTTATCCTAATAAAGAAGTAAAAGATGCCTTTTTATCTTTCATTGCAGCAACATTTGTAGAAAAAAGTCCGGGCATTTAAATACTTATTTACGTTTATCACTTCAAAACAATGATTTACAAGGATTTTTTAAGTACTTAAAAAGTATTATTTCAAGCATTCCTTACCAATTACATATACCAAACGAGGCATATTACCATTCGTTATTTTACCTTATAATGGAATTAACGGGAATAGAAATGAATTTGGAAGTGAGTACAAACAAAGGGAGGATAGACGGAGTAATTGAATTTGAAAAAGATATTTATATTATAGAATTTAAATATATAAACGATACAAACAATATTGAAGAAGTACTTAGTAGTGCAATAAATCAGATAAAAACAAAAGAATACTTTGCCCCATATCTTAAAAATAACAAGACAATAAATTATTTGGCAATTGTTATTAATAGAGAAATTGTTGAATATAAATGGATGACTAATGAATAAGCTAAAAGTTTTTAGAGTAAGTATATCGGTTATTGTTTTTGTTTTAACATTATCGTTGTTTTTTGAAATTACGAGAACAATTTTGCAATATATTGCTCATCCTATATTGTTTCTGCAATTTATTCCTTCTCTGTTTAAGTTTTTCACCGGTCTTTCATTTGTATCGATAGGATTTTTATTAATTCTTTTATTAACTTCAATAGTTGGACGCGTTTACTGTTCTACTATTTGTCCGTTCGGTATTTTGCAAGATATCGTATCATTTGTTAGTAAAAAAATTAATTACAAACACAAGTACCGCTTTAGAATTGAAAATAAATGGTTACGTTATGGAATGCTACTTTTAACAATAGCCACTCCTTTTTTTGTTACAATGGCACTTGTTAACTTGTTGGATCCGTATAGTAACTTTGGTAGAATTGCGTCTCAACTTTTTAGCCCGATTTATATATTTTTTAATAATTTGGTCTCTTCGGTATTTGAAATTTTTGGCTCATATGCTGTTAAGCCGATAGGATATAAATCAATCAGATTTGAATTGCTGGTATTTCCTTTAGTTATGTTGCTTACGGTCGGTTATTTAGCTTTTAGATTCGGAAGATTATATTGCAATACTATTTGTCCTGTGGGTACATTATTGGGTTTAGTATCTAAATATTCATTATTCAAAATTAAGCTTGATGATGATAAATGCAAGAGCTGTGGAAAATGCGAATTTGTATGTAAATCGGAATGTATAGACAGTAAAAAAAAGTCGGTTGATTTTGATAGATGTGTCGGATGTTTTAACTGTTTATCCGTTTGTCCGAGTAAAGGAATTACATTAAAATACGACCATAAAAAAACAATAACCTCTAAAGATGAAAGTAAACGGAAGTTTATAAAAGATGTTGCATTATTTATTGCAGGTACAACTATTATTGCAAAGGCGCAAAACTCTATAAAAGTTTATAAAGATAATACTATACCCGTTAATAAAAAACGGTTTGCTACACCTGCAGGAAGTATAAGTAATGAGCATTTTACCGATTTTTGTACTGCTTGTCATCTTTGTGTCTCATCATGCCCAACAGGAGTATTACAACCGGCGTTTCTTGAACATGGTTTAACGGGTATATTACAGCCTTATTTAGATAACCATAAAGGATTTTGCAATTTTGAATGTGTTTTATGCTCCGAAATATGTCCTTCAGGTGCAATTTTGCCAATAAAGCTTTCGGATAAGAAACTTACTCAAATTGGCATTGCTAAATTTGTTGAAAAAAATTGTATCGTTTATACCGAAAGTACGGATTGTGGTGCTTGCAGTGAGCACTGTCCTACAAAAGCTGTTAAAATGGAGCCTATTGGTGGCGGATTGGTGGCACCTAAAGTGTATCCGGAGTATTGTATTGGTTGTGGTGCTTGCGAATATGCATGCCCAACAAAACCTTATAAAGCAATTTATGTAGAAGGCAGTAATTATCATGTTAATGCCAAACCTCCTGTTGTACAAAAAATAATTGTTCCTACCGGAACAGATGAATTCCCGTTTTAGAGTATTATAATTAAAGATTTGCCAAAAATTAATGATTTAATAGATTGTGATATCTATATTTCCGTCTATTATTGTTTCAAAAATGAACTTTTTTTCCTTTTAGTTAAAATTACTTAATCGTTTAAATTATATTTCCCTGCAAAAAAATGTTAAAATTCTATATTTGAATAACTTATGATGTCGTTTTTACTGAAAAATGTGGATGAAATTTGTTATTTTGTATTTTTAGATTAATTATTTTGAGATAATGAGAAAACCAAATTTTGTTATTCTTTTAGTTTTTATCAGTATTTTTTTAATAGAACCAACTTATTGTCAAATATCAGATAGTTTAGGTGTTATAGATAGTAATTCTGTTAAAACTATTACTGTTATAGATACACTAAAACCTTTGCAGATAAGCGGTCTTTATAAAAACAGTTTGTATTATAACAAAAGATCAATTGATCTGACTGATTACAAGTATGTAGGAAATGTTATTAATAATGTACCATTCGGTTTTTTTGAAGATTTGGGATATATCGGTCAATTAAGTGAACTTAGTTTATATGGATTAGATAATAATAATATTACGTTTTTACTTGACGGTATTGAAATAAACAATAGACTTAACAATTCTTTAAATTTATATTCATTACAATTTGAAGCAATTGATTCTGTAGAAATATTAAAACTCCCGCAAGGTTTTCTATTTGGAAGCGGTTTTAATTCTATTGGAATAAATTTTGTTCAAAAAAATGTTTTTTCGGCAAAACCTTATACAAAAATTAGGTATTATCAGGCAGATAACGAAGAAGGGAGTATCGACTTTTTATTTCATACATTCATAACAAAAAGAATTGGAATTCGTTTTAATTTAAGCAATAGCTCGGCAAATAGTAAATATACTAATTCCGATTACGGAAGCTGGCAGGCTTCTATTTATGCAAAGTATTTTGTAAGTAATTCTCTTAATTTTATTTTAGGATATAATTATAGCAGAATTCAAACAAGATTAAACGGTGGAGTAAACGTTGATGAAATTAATAATAAATATGGTAGTAGTTTACAAAACTTTTACATTTATGATAGATTTCTAGCACCTGTTAACTTTTCTACTCGCTACCAAAAAAATTATTTGAATAATCTAAGTCTAAAAATTTTATTGGAAATAATTAAACAGTTGCCGGCAGAAATTACTTTTTATCACCAAAACAATTTAACGGAATTTAGGCAAAATGAAAATAAAATGTCTTCAAACGAAAAATATATTTTTGATAATAATAAATACTTAGTAAGCGGGTTAAATTACAAACAAAATATATCATTATCCGGATTTTTGGACAACATAATTATTGTTAATGCCGAAAGGGTTAAATATTATGCAGATATTCTGAGTTATACTAAAGATAATAATAATATTTCTTTATCAGGGTATCATACACTTAATATTTTAAATAACCTAAAACCGTCTTTATTTTATAAATATTCTACAATAAATAATAAACATTATTTTGGCTCCGGTGCAGGTTTAGATTTTAATTATAATACATTAAATATTTACTTTGGATTTTCGGATTATACAAAACCGCAACAGATATTAACAGGTGATTTTAGCTTAAATGATGAAAAAATTAGGACAACAGAATTAAAATTTGGTTATAATACGAAACAAATACAAGCGGGGTTGTCATATTTTGTTTTTAACGGAACAAATCACACTTTCGGTATAATTAATAGAAAAACAGTTGCCCTTAAAAGCGATGAAATTATTTCATATCTACAAAAAGATTTGAAATATAGCGGAATAAATATAAATGTAAACTATAATATTTGGGTCTTACAATTTACGTTAAATGGAAATTATTATTTTAACACGAGTGATATTATAAAAAATTATTCTGTTTACGGAGGAATTTACTATATTGATACACTATTTAATGATAATCTAAAATTAAAAGCAGGCGTTAATATTAAATTTGTTGAAAAAGAAATTGGTAAAGTTTATGATTATAATTCAGGTATAGGAGCATTTTATTACTTGGGTGACGATATGTTAATTCACAGATTCAACGATGTATATGCTAAAGATTCATTTAGGGCGGATTTTTTTATTGCCGGTAAAATTCAAGATTTGGCGACAATTTATTTTGTTTTCCAAAACATTTTTGATGAAGAAAACTATTATATTCCCGTATATCCTTTAGAATCCAGAAGTTTTAGATTTGGATTTAATTGGGAATTGTTTAATTAACAATTATTAATTTAAGCACAATACAATCAATTGAATTAAGTAAATTAAAATATAACGAGGTTACTATGAAAAAACTAATTTTTGCCATTTTTATCTTGGCTACAATAAATTTGTATTCTCAAGTACTTAGCTGGTCTCCGGCTTTTGCAACAGATACGGATTCTATTGTAATTGTTTATGATGCAACACAAGGGAATGGTGCACTTGCCAATGCAGGACCCCCAATTTATGCTCATATTGGAGTAATTACAAATTTAAGTACAAGTCCATCCGATTGGAAATATGTTAAAGCCGGTTGGAGTCAAAACATTCCGGCATGTTCTATGATTTTTTTGGGCAATAGTAAATGGAAAATTGCTTTTAAAATTCGCGAATATTTCGGAGTTCCGGCAAATGAAGAAATATTAAAAATAGCAGTTATTTTTAGAAATGCTGCAGGAACAATTGTTGGGAGGGGGTATGATGGCGGCGATATGTTTATTCCTGTTTATAAACCCGGATTAAATATAAGAATTGATAAACCTTTTATTTTTCCGTTGTTTGTCAACTTAAATCAACAAATTCAGGTAATGGCTGTAAGTAATCAAGCAAATAGTATGAAGCTTTTTGTGGAAAACGAATTATTAACGGAAACTAATAACGATACGTTAAATTATACTATTAACGTAACACAATACGGCACAAAGTTGTGTAAAGTTTTTGCTTACGATATCTCGGGAAATTCAAAAGTCGATTCTTTTTATTATACCGCAAAACAACCGATTGTGGTTGAACCGTTACCAAGCGGTGTAAAACCCGGTATTAACTACATAAACAATACAACGGTTACATTAGCGTTATTTGCCCCTGCAAAAGAGTTTGTTTATGTTATTGGCGATTTTAATAATTGGCAAGTTGATCCTAATTATCACATGAAAAGAACACCCGATGATTCGACTTATTGGGTTACTATTAATAATTTAACACCCGGAGAGGAATATGGTTTTCAGTATTTAGTCAATGGGGTTTTAAGAACAGCAGACCCTTATGCCGAAAAAGTATTAGACCCTTGGAACGATTCATATATTTCCAATACGACTTATCCCAACTTAAAACCTTATCCTACAGGTAAAACTACCGAAATAGTTTCTGTTTTACAACCCGGCAAAACCCAATATAATTGGACAGCAAATAATTACGTTAGACCAAAGAAAACCGATTTGGTTATCTATGAACTTTTATTACGTGATTTTTTAAATACTCATGACTACAAAACTTTAATAGATACTTTAGATTATTTGGAGAACCTTGGAATTAACGCAATAGAACTTATGCCGTTTAACGAATTTGAAGGGAATAATAGTTGGGGGTATAATCCTTCATATTATTTTGCCCCGGATAAATATTATGGAACTGATTATGATTTAAAGAGATTTATTGACGAATGCCATAAACGGAATATTGCGGTAATTATGGATATGGTATTAAATCATTCCTTTGGACAATCGCCGTTTGTAAGGTTGTATGCTACAGGTAATTATGGACCTCCTTCTGCTCAAAATTTATGGTACAACATTAATGCAACACATCCTTATAGCGTTGGATACGATTTTAATCATGAAAGCATCCATACAAAAAGATTAGTTGACAGAGTATTAAAGTATTGGGTTGAAGAGTATAAAATTGACGGTTATAGATTTGACCTATCTAAAGGTTTTACTCAAAAAAATAGCGGCAGCAACGTATCGTTATGGGGGCAATATGACCAATCAAGAATAAATTTGCTTAAACGAATGGCGGATGTTGTTTGGGGTTATTCACCAAATACTTATATGATTTTAGAACACTTTGCCGATAACAGTGAGGAAACGGTTCTTTCCAATTATGGTTTTATGCTTTGGGGCAATATGAATAATTCTTACAACGAAGCAACCATGGGGTATAACGGAAGTATTGCTGGAGTTTCGCACAAAAGTAGAGGTTGGAGTTCTCCTAATTTAGTAGGTTATATGGAAAGCCACGATGAGGAAAGGTTAATGTACAATAACTTAACTTTCGGAAATTCAAGCGGAAATTATAATGTTAAAAACGAATCTACGGCTTTAAGCCGCATGCAAGCAGCAAATGCTTTCTTTTTAACTGTTCCCGGTCCTAAAATGATATGGCAATTTGGTGAACTTGGCTACGATGTTTCTATTAACTACCCTTGTATGACAAGCAATTGCAGATTAGACCCTAAACCGATAAAATGGGGATACTTTACTGACTATAATAGAAAAAAACTTTATAAATCTATCGCAGCAATTAATAAAATTAGAAAAGATCTTGATGTTTTTGAAACCGATGATTTTGTTATTGACGGAGCAAATAAACAAAAAAGAATCAGCTTAAATCACCCGAGTATGAAGGTTAATATTATTGGTAATTTTGATGTGGCAACCGGCACAATTAATCCAAACTTTCAAAATACAGGTAAATGGTACGATTTCTTTTCCGGTGATAGCATAGTTGTAAATAACACGACTCAAAATATTGAGTTGTTACCGGGAGAATTTAGAATTTATACTACGGTAAAATTATCTAACCCGGGTGAAGATATTTTAGTTAATGTGGAAGATTTATATGATAACGGATTAGGAAATACAATTAATTTTAATTTAGAACAAAACTTCCCTAATCCGTTTAACCCATCTACTCAAATAAAATATAATTTGCCGACTGCAGGAAATGTATCCTTAAAAATATATGATGTGTTAGGTAATGAAGTTAAAACTTTAATTGAAGGATTTCAATATCCCGCAACCCACTCCATAATGTGGAATGGTGATAATAATACGGGAAATATGGTTTCAAGCGGTGTATATTTCTATTCGTTAAAATACGATAATAAAATTATTACCCGCAAGATGATGTTAATTAAATAGAAAATCAGTTAATGTAATTATAAAATTTAAAGACGCTCGGAAAATTCGGGCGTCTTTTTATTTTTAAAAACTTTATTAAAATCTATAAAAAAAACATTAAATTTTTTTTGAATCCTTTTGTTTATTCCTTCATCTAACGGTTTATGTTTATAAATAATAAATAAACCAACCAATACATGAGGAAAAAATGAAATACGTATTACAAATTTTAACATTAGTAGTTATAACCGCTTCGCTAATGTTTGCACAAAGCGGAACAAAAATGTTAGGAGTAAATGCAAAATCGGTAGGTAGGGCAGGTACAATTTTAGGAACGTTCGATTCTCCCGATCTTATGATGAATAATCCGGCGGGAATATCATTTATTGAAAACAGCATGCTTGATTTTAATATTTCTTTAATGTTTCCTTCTACACACTTCAAAAATTCTATTAACGATGTTGATGGAGATAAAAATACTTTTGTTATGCCCGATTTGGCATTTATCAATAAATACAAAGACAGTAAATTAACTTGGGGAGCCGGAGTGTTTACTGCCGGCGGTATGGGTGCAGATTTTTTGTTAAAGCACGAGCTTTTCCGTTCGCAAAACGGTGAATATCAATTACAAAAATACCACTCGATGTTAGCGGTTATGCAAGGCGGTTTAAGTGCAGCATATAAATTAACAGAAAATTTTTCGGTTGGTGTTACTGCTCATGTTGTATTTAGCATGTTGGAATTTTCAATGCCTTATTCATTAAATCCTTCTATAATGAAAGGAACGGCAATGCCGGGAATGACATTTGGTCAGATTTTTGCCGCTCCTTCTAACATGGGAGGATTTGGATATAGTGAAGTAACAGCGTTAGCCGAGATGAAAGAATTATCGGGTTTTGGCTTTAACGGTAAATTGGGTTTTGCTTATGTTCTAAACGAAAATATTTCTTTTGGACTTTCATATTCCTCACCAACAACAATAAACTATAAAAACGGTAAGGCAAATATGGATATGACGGCACAATTAAATGATGCCTTTGGTAAAGCCGTTCAGGGTTATATGATGCAAAACCCCGGTGTAACCATGCAAGATGCTCAGGCGGCAGTAATGAACCAATTTGCAGGTATGGGTATTGAGTTAAATAAAGGAGTAATTGCCGATTATGATTTAGAAGTTGAACTAACCTTTCCGCAAATAATAGGATTTGGTTTTGCATATAAACCAAATAAAGATTTTACTCTTTCCGGTGATTTTGAATGGCAAAATTGGAAAAATGCATTTGATAAAATGACTATTAATTTATCAAACGGTACAAATAGTAATATTAATAAAATGCTTGGTAATTCCGGTGATTTTACAATGGAATTTCCGATGAATTGGAAAGATGTTATTGCAGTAAAATTGGGTGCTGAATATGATATTAACAAAGATTTCACATTCCGATTAGGGTATAGCTACAATCAAAATCCTGTTCCCGAAACCACTGTATTTCCTGTATTTCCTGCAATTGTTGAACATCACTTAACTTTTGGCGGTAGTTATAAAGTAACAGAATTATTTACAATTCATGCTGCATTTGAAACTGCATTAAATAAATCGATGGATGCAAGTAATAATAATATTATAGCAAACGAATATAAAAACAGTACAAGTCAGTTATCTACAATTTTAGCTCATTTAGCATTTTCATATCAACTGTAATTAAAAACAAATGCCGTAATTAACTTAACATTAATTACGGCATTAAACTTTTTCAAAAATTAAAAAATTGTCCTCACTCAAAAATTTCAACTCTTGGTAAATTCTACAAAAAAAGTTGTTCCTTTATTTAATTCGCTTTCAACCCAAATTTTACCGCTACAGGCTTCAACAATCCTTTTAACAATAAATAAACCTAAACCGGTACTTGGTTCACCCGCAGTACTTTTAGCAGATGTTTTTTGAAAAGGCTTAAAAAGTAGTTTTAATTCATCAGAGGCAATCCCTTGTCCTTGATCTATAACTTTTACTAAAATGCTTTTGTGTAAATTTTCAAGTACAACAGTAATAGTTGTATTTGGGTAGGAAAATTTAATGGCATTTGTTAATAAATTAGTAAAAACCTGCTCAATTTTATTTTTATCCGTGTTAATATTTATAGAATCTTCACAATTAAAAATTATTGCAATATTTTTTTGTTCTGCAATCATTCTTTGACGTTTTATTATTTTTGTTAAGAATGATGTGATATCAAAATCTTCTTTATTAAGTGATATATTACCCGATTCTATTGTCGATACATTCAATATGTCGGATAATAACCCGAGCATAAAATTACTTAAATATTTGATCTCTTTAACAAATTCGGTTTGTTCTTCGGAACAATCGCTTTCTTCCAAAAACTCGCAATAATTAAAAATACTGCCTATAGGATTTCTTAGATCGTGAGCAGCCATTCCCAATAAATAATTATTTAGTTTTAATGATTCTTGCAATTTTTCATTTGATTTCGAAATCTCTCTTTGCATGTTAACTAATTCGTTGTTTAGCTTGCTTAGTTCGTCTAAAATATTTCCGTTATCTTGCAAATAGGGAGTATTTATGTTTTGTTGTTTACTAAAATCACGAATAAGATTAATTTGTTCGGAATTTATTAACGAAATAGCATCTAAAAACTTTGTAAAATTAATTTGGCAAGGAGAGGCAAAAATATATATTTCTCCTTCGTTAATAACACCGCTAAAATATTGTGGTGTATATTCGGATATTTCCGGTTTAATGAACAATTCCCAACTAAAGGAAGCCGTCCTTTTTTTTATATCCGTTAAAAAATTTAATGCAGTACACATAGATTCCGGAGTAAATAAATCGATAAACATTTTACCTTTTAAATCATTATATTTCAAATAATTTTTTATGTATTTAATCGAAATAATTTTACCGGTTGTATCACAAATAAAGAATAAACCATCGTTAGAATAAGACATATTGCTCTCTTTAGTTAGAATAAAAGGAATTAGCTAAAAAATAAGCAGAATCAAAATCATAAGCCAACCCGTCTGCTCCTATCTTTTGCCATAAATCGGTACTTAAAGTAAATGGGTAACCGCCAACAATAATTTTTGTATCTTTGGTGGTTTCATCTGCTTTTATTTTTAAAATTATTTCTTCTACGGTTGAAATATTAAATGTCATTGTAGCAGATAATGCCAATACTTTTGGTTTGTAAAGTTGAATAGCTTTAATTAAGCTGTTTTGTGGTGTGTTTGCTCCAAAGTAATAAGTATCCCAACCGCTTAGCTCAAATAAATCTGCAATCATTCTTGGTCCCATTTCGTGCAATTCTCCGGTAACACAGGAAATAACAATTCGTTTATTTTGTTTTGGACTGTTAAATAGATGGGGATAAAAACGAGACATAATATATTGTGTTGCTGCAGTAATGAAATGCTCTTGAGCGACAAAAATTTTACCGGTTTGCCATAACCTGCCAACTTCTTTTTGGGTAACCTGAAAAATATGTATGTATATATCTTTTATCGATGTCCCGTTTTCAAAAATATCCGAAATTAATTTATAAGCATCGTTTTTGTTCCCTTCAAGTAAAAATGCTAAATATTTTTCGGCAACAACCTTTAATGGATTATCCGGTTTAAAAAAAGATATGCTTTCGGTTATTTCATTATTATAAATATCTATTGCTTTATTAATATAAGAATTAGCAATAAACAAATTATCTTTATGCATAATTGTTTTTAATGCTTCCTTAGTAACAATAAAATTATTTATTACATCATCTTTTGGAAGATTAATTGAGGCAAAAAATACTCTTGTCCAACGAACATACTCTTCAAAAAAAATAGGTGCTTCGTGGTATAAAGCTTCTGCAAGATATATAAGATGAAAATGTGTATCTTCGTAAAAATGCCTTTTTTGTAAAGGAGTATAATTTGCCAAATGCGGATGCAATTCAATTTGTTTGTTAACAATAAATTCTGTTAAAGTATCTATAGAATCTTTAATTATTTGCCCGGTCTGTTTTGTGATAGTCATATAATGTTAAATTATTTATACACAATTATTTAGTTGTATTTTGAAAATACTGATTATTCTAACTATTGTCAAACAATATAATATAATTAGTCGCAATTTTTGTGTAATCATTTATTATAGTATTTGTTTAATCCTAAAAATGTTATATATTTGTGTACGTAAACGTACATATTAAATAAAAGTAAACGTTAAGGAATAGTTAATGGCAAATATTTATCTATTAAATGAACTTTCGGAAAAGTTAAACATACCACATCATCAATTAACAGAATGGGAAAAAGACAAGCTATTTAAACCTGCGGGTTATACCGAAGACGGAGTGCCGTATTTTACTGAGGAAATATTTAAAGAATGCACGGTAATACAAAATTTTATTAATTTGGGATACTCGGTTAATGAAATTCAAAAGATAATTAAAAACGTTGGGCTGCCCAAAGAGATAGTAAACGGAAAGAATACACGCTTAAAGAAAAAATTATTAACCGTTGGTGAGCTTGCAGAAAGGGCTAATATATCTGCAAGAACTATTAAACATTGGGAAGATAAGGGAATTATTGAACCGGATATGCGAAGTGAGGGAGGATTTAGATTGTATGGCGAAAATTATGTCTTTTTTTGCAGCCTTATTTTAGACTTGCAAAACTTTAATTATTCGCTTGATGAAATAAAAATTATATCGGATTATTTTAGGAATTTTTTATATTTTCAAAAATCACCCGAACAATTTACCAAAGAGGAAATAAATATTGAAACACAAAAAATGGAGAAAGAAATAGCAAACCTTTTTGATAAAATGGGGAAATTAAAAGAGGGAATTGAACGATGGGAAAAGTTACTAAAAAGTAAACATAAAGAAATTGAAATGATAAAACAAAAAAATGAAGAGAGGGTAAATTGAGTTATTGCGAAAATTATTATAAAATGGCAAATGCTTTTAAAAATGATGAAACTTTTGTTATTAATAATGAAGAAGTAAAATTTTACAATCAAAAATTTATTTCATTAAATAGCGATGTTAATTGTTACGAACATAAAATTTTTGAAAACGGATATTTGTTAAATGTATTATTAAACTATTACTTAAACAACAATTCATATTCCAAAAAATATATTTTCCCCAATATTTGCGAAAATAAAACTTTTTTTGAATGCAACAATAACTTCACTTATAAAATATTACATCCTTTAAATGGTAAAGCAGCCAAAGAAATTGTAATAATTTTACACGGTTTAAATGAACGTGATTGGTTTAAATACTTAACTTGGGCTGCAGAATTGTTTAATAAAACCGGAAAGAGTGTCGTTTTATTTCCGCTTTCCTTCCATATGGATAGAGCACCTATGGAATGGAGTGCAAGTAGAATTATGAATGAAGTTTCTAAAGAAAGAAAGAATTTAATTCCTAATTTAGCAAATTCGTCATATGCCAATGCTGCATTAAGTACTAGAATGAATTTTGAACCGGAAAGGTTCTATTTATCCGGAATTCAAAGTTACTTAGATGTAGTTCAATTTATTGAAGAGATAAAAGCAAACAAACATAATATGATTTCGCAAAATGCTAAAATTGATTTCTTGGGATACTCTGCAGGGGCTTTTTTAGGCGAATTATTGATGATGGGGAATTACAAGAATTATTTATTGGATAGTAAATTATATATGTTTTGCGGAGGTTCGATTGTTGAAGAGATGTACCCAAGTAGTAAATCTATTTTAGATGGAGAAGCTACCGATATTATGAAAAAATATTATACCAATAATTTTGAAGAAAATATAAAAAGAAATGATTATGTGTGGGAAAAGTTTAATAAAAATGAAGAAATAAGTTTGATATTTAAGGCAATGTTATCTAATAATAAAATGCAAAATTTAAGAAATTCGTTGTTAAGCGGTATAAGTAAAAAAATAAAAGTTACGGTACTGGAAAAAGACAAAGTTTTTAGTTTGCGGGGAATTAAAAATACATTTAATGTGCTGCCGGTAAATAAGATTAATATATTAGATTTTGATTTTAATTATACACACGAAAAACCATTCCCCGATAAATGCATTTATAATGATAAAGTAACATATGCCTTTAATTATATATTGAATGATATTTGTGCTTTTTTAAGTTAGTTATAAACTTTTTTAACATAAAGTGGAATGTAGATATTTAGTAAACAGATAGAAGAACAGTATAAAAATTGATTAATTAACTGTTAAGTTTAGTAAATTTCCCATTTGTATTTAAATTTAACACTGCTGTTTTCAGGGTAATGAGGTTTCTATTACTGTTATATCAACATATTTTACCCATATCAATTCAATATTTTTCTTGGATGCATAATTATCTATATATATCAATTTTATCGGTTATATCGTCTTCAATAAATTTACCTTTAACTTTAATGGTTAATTCATCATCTGTTAGTTTTAGGTATAAAAAAAATCAGTTACCGGTAATTTATTATCATACCCGGTTTATATCTAAAATTTGTTAGCTCATCTGTTATTTTTTATGTATTGTTATTAGTTATATTTTGGATCTGTTTGTAACCCAATCTAATAAAAACAAACTGCCAAGTAATAATAATGGAAAAATAAGCATAATAAAATATTCAAAGTTTCTTATTTTAATAAATAAAAACATTACTATTGAAGATAAAAAAAACAAAATTGCCCCCAATAATGATTTTTTCCAGGATATAATTAAAATGATTAAAAGAATAAATGTGGGAATATTATGGATTAAAAACCCCAATAACATAGCGCTAAACGGTATTTTTTGGTTAAATGTATCTAAAGAAAACATCCCGATAAAGCAGGTAAATAATATGCTTACAATACGGGGTAACCAAAATATCAATTTATTTTTTATAGAGCTCATAATTAACATAAATTTATAATTTGTTAAAATAACAAAATTAAAAAATAAAACAAAAGGAGTAAAAAAGGTTTACCCCTTATTTAGTAATAACAATAATGTATTTTATTAATTAATCAAACAGTATGTCTAAAATATATAAAAATTACAAAAATTAAAACTAAAACGTAATGAATATTTTTTATACAAGTAAAAAAGCGTATATTTATAAAAAATAAATTTTAACAAAATATTTAATAATAGGGGAAAATATGAACGATAAATTAAATAGCGAAATGAAGCAAAGTAACAGGATATTAAAAGCAGTATTCCCCGGTAAATATTTACAAGGTTCGGGTTTGTTAAAAGAATTACCGGAATTAGTTAATATATTTGGTATAAGCGGAATGATATTAACTTCAAAAACCGTAAATAATAATATATTATCCCATCCGAATAACAATGGATTATTTGAGAGTTTGATTATAACCGAATTTAATGGGGAATGCAGTAATAAAGAAATAACGCGAGTTAAAAAAAGTGTTGAAGAAAACAACATAGATGTTTTAATAGGAATGGGGGGAGGAAAAGTAATTGATACTGCAAAAATTGTTGCAGATAAAGTTGATATTCCGGTTATCGTTTTCCCCACAATAGCCTCTACAGATGCCCCTTGCAGCGGTGTTGCCGTAATTTATACGGATGATGGTGTATTTGAATCGGTTTATTACCTAAAATTAAATCCACAAATAGTAGCTATTGATATGGATATTATTAAACTTGCCCCCGTTAGATTTTTAATAGCAGGAATTGGCGATGCTTTGGCAACTCGGTTTGAAGCAGAGGCATGTTATAGAGCAAAATCTAAAAACGAGTGTGGCGGATATGGTACGTTAACTGCATTAAATTTGGCACAACTATGTTATTCAACAATATTAAATTACGGTGAACCGGCAATTTTGGCTAATAAAAATAATG
>Ga0116156_10000984_pt1 | contig 28908 bp, 21 predicted proteins | sample AD_UKC045_MetaG_FD_89891 | JGI IMG/M metagenome (GOLD analysis project Ga0116156, IMG submission 89891) | Active sludge microbial communities of municipal wastewater-treating anaerobic digesters from USA - AD_UKC045_MetaG | ecosystem: Engineered > Bioreactor > Anaerobic > Digestate | place: USA... | reverse complement strand
CCGCCGCGTCTGTCAGGTCCCCGATGTGTTCGGCCTTGCAGTCGTCAATCAGCTTGCCCACCCGCGAACAAATCAGGTCAACATGCTTGGGCGTGTTTTGCTTGTCCTGCAGGTACTGCCGGAAGTCCGCCAAGTGTTCACTGAGGGGCCGCCGGACTTCTTTGGCGTAGCGTTCCGCCTTGGCGTCGATTTCGCCATTCTGCCGCCGGATAACTTCCGTTTCCAGTCGGGCCGCGATGCGTTCAGCCGTCGCGTAGTCGGTTGTATGGCTGTTCACTTCCGGCCGCTTGCCGTTTTCATCGAAATGGCCAACAGGCCACTGAGGACTACCTTACCGTCCGCCTCTGGATGCTTCCGCAAGTAGTCTTCAAATGTTCTCGCCATCGCTTCCCACGTCAGCATTTCGCGACCAAGATTCATGTCGCACAAGAAGCATGATTCCCACTGTTCAAAAGAGGTGAAAAGGACGTGTCCAACCCGTTCGTAGAGCCGACGTAGCCAAGCGGCCAAAAACGAGTCGAGTTCGGGTTTCTCTTCTGCCATGCGTCACCTGCCTTTCTTCGGAGGGCCTGCCTTGCCAGCGGCGCAGCAAGAAAGCCGCAACCCTCGTTTGTCGTTGTTCAGGCGGCTTGGGAACCGCCCGCGCGCCCTTTCGGAACGCGCACGGCAAACGAGGGATGCGGCCTCTGTGTACATCGAATTGTATCCCAAGTCAGAAGTCCGAGGACTTCGGTTTGAACGCGGGCAATGTGGTTGTCTTGCCCTGATTGCATATACCGATGAGAGAGCAATAATCCGTCCGATTTTTTCAAAGCCATCGGCCTGCAGCCCAGGGCAGGTTCGTTGTGGTCAGTCGATGGCAAGCCAAGCCGGCGTGCTGTCACGGGCCGGCGTCAGTCGCTGCTGTCGGGCCGCCGGCGTCATCGTCAGCCGCTGCCGACTCGACCAGCCACCGGGCCAGCGTGGGCACAAGTACAACTCGCCCTGATGTTCCACAACCAGCAGCGTCCGCAGTAGGTCATCGTTGAAAATCACCGGGCCGGCGTCGCCGTGGGCCTGTCGCCGTTCATCGGCCTTGGCCTGCAGCATCCGATACTTGAATCCCTGGAAGTCCGCTTTCGTCACCTGGGGTTGTCGTCGTCGTTTCATTGTCGTGGGTTCCTTGAGTGCCGTTCCCGCAGCCGCTGGGCATGTTCCCGCAGCCAGGTTGCCCGCGTTCGGGGTTCGCACCGTTCACAATGCCAGCCGCCCGCCAGGTCCTGCCATCGTTCCAAACCGCTGCAGATTGGGCAGGGTTCGGCGTCGATGATTTCGATTTCCGCCGCGTCGCATCGGACCAAGCACCGCCGGCTGTCCGAACCGATGTACTCTTGCCACTCGGCCGCGTCGGTTGGATCCCATTCACGCATCACCGAGGGCCTGCCATCCTGGGGCGGACCCACCGTCGGCGTGTTGGTCACCGGGTCCGCACCACCGAGGGCACCGCCCACCGGACCGCTGGCCAGCATCGCCACCAACTCGCCCTTGGTATCCCGCAGCCGCTGCAACAGTTCGGCCGTCAGGGCACCGGCCGGGGCGTCAACGTCCAGTCGCCCGCCGTGGGCCTGCAGGATGATGTTTCGGGCTTGGCATTCCGCCAACAGTTCGGCCGTCACCATTATCGACACCCGTTCCCGATTCGTGGTTTCAGAATGCCCAAAAGCGTTCTCAATAATCTCAGAATTCGATTTCTGAGAATTGTGAGAACACTTTTCCGCGTTTTCGGAATCGAAAACTGCCGGGTTCACTTCGTAGGCTGGGGAGGGGGGCCGCCCGGGTCCGCTGGCGTCCTGGGGCTTGGGTCGGATGTATCCCCGCCGTGCCAGTTCGGCTAATGCGGGGTCGATGTCATCGGCTTTTCGGAACCGCCGCTTGCCGTGTTGCTGGGCTTCCCGCTTCGTGAATTCCCGCCGCCCGTGTCGGATAATCCACTGCAAGACGTAGCGGGCATCATCGGCCGTCGTGTCATCGTTGGCTTGCATCATCGTCAAGACCGCTTCGGCGTGGGGAATCAGGTATCGGCCAATCTCGACCGCTGCCCGTATCGTGTCCGATTCGATGCCCCACCTCATCGCCTCGCGGTGCTTGGCACAATGCAAAACCGCCGCCAGTCGGGCCGTTGCCCCTGCCAGCTTCCCGCCCCAATCTCGGATAGCTTCCAAGTCACCCCCATCGGCAAGCATCGCCTCAACTTCGGCCTGCCAGTCGTGGAACAACCGGGCCGCGTTGTCACCGAGGATCAGCGTTCCCTGGGGCGGGTCCGCTGCCAGTTCCCGAACGCGAACCGCGTAGGCATCGGCCACAACCGCAGACACCGGGGCCGGCCGGATTTCCCGCCGGCCAATCCAGCTTTTCGGGGCCGCGTACAAGAAGCGCCCCAGCAGTCCCCGCCCGCGAAATGCTACGTTGTCGGCTAGCCCATTAACAACGTGAGGTTGTATGGCATAGGCACAAGTCAGGGCCGGCCGTCGATGTCATCGCCCTTGCAGGCCAGGCTCCCGTAGAGCTTCCAAATTCGGGCCGGGTTGTAGACCGAGGTATCGACCTTGACCACCGCATCATCGAACGGTCCCGCCTGGGCCTGCAGGCACCGTTGAACCAAGCCGCCATCATCGGCCGGTAGGTCGATGCGTCCGAGGGCATGGGCACCGTTGCCGGAATCGGCCACGATGAAACCGGGCCAGCCGGCCGCCGTCAGGCAGGCCACGATGTCCCGAACCCGTTGCAGGGCTGCAGCGTGCTCATCGTCACTTAACGATATACCCGCCGGCCGGGTTCCCGACGCGAACCTTGAGCGTGCACGACGCGACATCGCCAAAATCTTCGCGCTTTCCGGCCAGGGCGGGCACGACGCGACATTCCGAGCGGCCTGCCGGCACGCAGGCCAGGGCCCTTCGGCATCGCTGTGTACTCCGCCGAATTGGCGGAGTTTTTCTATTTCCTTCCACCAGCGTTTATGTACACGGACGGCATTATTGCGTTGGAGGAAGGGCGACTCACGGATGCAGAAACGATCGCCCTCTTCCAACAGCTCATCGACGAAGGAATTGTCTGGAAAATGCAGGGCTCGTACGGTCGGACCGCAAGCGACCTGATCGAGCGTGGCCTCTGCATGTTGGGGCCAGTCGGTCACTTCGACGACTACGGGAATTACGTCCCTTCTCGCCAAGGTGCCTCAGCAAGTGGCGTCGATGGATCTGCATCCCCCTGATGGTTGTGTCTTCCAGGTTTCCATCAGGGAGCGAATCGAAGAACGACTCAAGTAGCTCCTTCCGTCGAAGGAAGGAGCACGCACGTTGGCGACGGCGACCTAAGACCTTGCCGTCTGAAAGCAGGAAGGCCGGAACGTCCGCTTCGGGCGGAAGGTCGAGTCGGCCCCCTTCCACGAGGCGAATGTTCTCCTCCAGCCTAACCCTGCGCGCGGTCGCTTCGTGTTCCTTCTTGGTTCCGAGGGATCGTTTGAATTTTCGCCCTCCGAACCGGAAACTGATGTGGTAGTTTCCCGACGGGTCAGCTTGTAGCCATGCCATGTCGTGGTCTCCAGTGGCAGTTTGGTGGCACACGAATCTTCGCATGCCACGCGGATCTAAGACCAGCGATGCAAGCCCAACGCAGGTCCAAGACTGCCACTGAATTGCCACTGACCCCTTTTGCCACACGAAAAAAGGACTCACAGCGAATCGCCGTAAGTCCTTATGCCGCAAGTACCAGAGGAGGGACTCGAACCCTCACAGCCTTAACGGCCACTGGATTTTGAGTCCAGCGCGTCTGCCAATTCCGCCACTCTGGCAAGGTCGTTTGTTGATCTGGTCCTATTATCCGCAAAAGGCGTCCGGCTGCAAGTCCCGGAAAGGCCCGGAGCGAATTTGTCGCTCAGCACCCCGCCAAGGTCCAGTTCGTATCATGCCCGCGTCCAACACAAGTCCTGGTGAGTCAATTTGTACTGTCTCAGCGGAATCTGACAGCGAATTCAACGAGACAGCGAATGAATCTGGAGACCATTCTGGACCTGCTGAAAGCCGATGACGGCGGGCGGGTACTGGCGGATGTCCCACTCGCCCAGGCTGGCCAGGAGGCCGAAATCGAATTGCTCGTTCGCTTCGACGACGAACTGGCTGCCGGTGGGCGCCCGCTGGTGCAAGGCGGTGATCAGGCCCACCATGTCCGCCGTTCGGTCGGCAAAGAGGGCCCAGGGCGGCGAACACAACACGAGCCACGGAAGTTGAGTGAGGGCCGCCCAGTCGTGACGTTGCCGCGGCCACAGGAAGGCATCTCCGGCATACACCGATGCCCGGTCGGCGACCTCCAGCGAGGCGATGCTCTGTTCGATCAGCCGCGCGGTGGGAAAATGGCGTTCGATCAGCGTAGCGCGGGCCGCTCCGCGACTGAGCGACTCCAGCCCCAGGGCTCCGGTTCCCGCGAACAAGTCGATGGCATGCTTGCCTTTGACTGCGGTGGCCAACACGTCGAAGACGGCTTCACGAAGCCGGTCTTTCATGGGCCGGGTCCGCTGGTCGCCGCTGTAAATGATGGTCCGGCCGCGCAGCGATCCCCCGATAATCCTCAGCGGTTTGGCTGCGGATCCGGGGCCTTCCGCGTGACGTAACGGCTGACGGCGCGAACCTTTTCGTCGAGTCATCGTATTAGGAAGCAAAAGGGAAAATGGGATATCACCGCCGCAAACTGGTGGTACGTTCCACGGTTGACATTCATTCAAGCCACCTTTTCACTGCGGCGGACTTTGGTAACCTGTTGTACCGCAGGCGGTTGATGGACTGAAGTTGCCACTTGTTGATCCTTCGGAGGTCTGTTCGATGTTGCGACATTGGCTTCGCTTTGTACAGCCCTTGGGCTTTGTTTTTTCCGTTTGCCTGGCGGTAGCTGCGGCGGCTGCCGAGCAGGAATCCCCCAAACCAGCGACTGCTGCCGAGGCCGCCGCCCCCAAAGCGGACGCGCCGCCGCCAGCGGCCGAAGCGAAACCCGCCACTGCGCCCGGCGAAGGTGCGGCAGCGGAAGCCAAGAAGCCGGAGGAACCGGCCAAGACAAAGGCCAAGGAAGCACCTGAACCGACGAAAGACGCCAAGGAAGCTCCCAAGCCCGATGCCGAGCCGACGGCCAAGCCGGCGGAGGCCCGAGAGGCGAAACCGGAAGCGGGCAAGGACGCGGCCGCGCCGGCCGAGGCTTTTGCAGCCAAGCTTGCCGAGTGGAAGGAAGTGCTGAAGGAACTGCGCAAGCTGCGGGCCGACTACAGGACGGCCACCCCCGACCAAATTGCCGAGATTCAGACCAAGTGGACGGAAACGCTCGCCAAAGCCGAGGCCATGATCGACCCGTTGCGCGAAGCGGGCAAGGCCGCCTATCTGGCCGCACCGAACGCGGACAACGCGTTGACCGACTTCCTGGTCAAAGTGGTTGCCGATGATGTGGCCCGGGACAACTACGAGCCGGCCGCGGAAGTGGCGAAAGCGCTCTCGGACAACGGCTGTGACAAGAAGGAACTGTTCGATCCGGCCGGCGTCGCGGCGTTTGCGACCAACGATTTTGAGAGCGCCGAGAAGCAACTGAAGCGGGCACAGAGCGCCGGTACGCTGGGCGAAAATGGCCGAAAGTTCGTGGACGAGATCGACAACTACAAGAAGTACTGGCAAGAAGAGCAGGAAATCCGCAAGAAGGAAGCCGAGGCAAACGATCTGCCCCGCGTCCGCCTGAGGACGACCAAGGGCGACATCGTCATCGAACTGTTTGAAAACGAGGCTCCTGAGGCCGTCGGCAATTTCATCAGCCTGGTCGAGCAGAAATTCTACGACGGCTTGACGTTCCATCGGGTGCTGGCGGGCTTCATGGCGCAGGGCGGCTGCCCTCGAGGCGACGGCACCGGTGATCCCGGTTACAAGATCTACTGCGAGTGCTACAAGGACAATTACCGCAAGCATTTCCGCGGCACGCTGAGCATGGCGCACGCCGGCAAGGACACGGGCGGATCGCAGTTCTTCCTGACGTTTCTTCCCACTCCCCACCTGAACGGCAAGCACACGGCGTTCGGCCGCGTGATCGAAGGCATGGATGTGCTGGCCAAGCTGCAGCGGATCAATCCCGAGGACCAAGGCTCCAAACCGGACCCGGATAAGATCATCACGGCCGAAGTGATCCGCAAACGGGACCACAAGTACGAGCCGCACAAAGTGCAGTAGGGTTTCGAGAAGCAGAAAAGGAGAACTGACAGAAAGATGGGGTGACAGAAAAATGAACAAGAGAGGATGATTTCCCCCTTCCATCCTTCATTTTTTGTCGCGCAGTTTTTCTGTCAGTTTTCTCCTTCTGTTTTTCTGCAGCGCCGTGCTACGGAGTGTACAGCCGCCGGATCACGAGTGGGTCTTCGGCGAGCGCGGGTTGGATCAAGACTGTGGGCTCGGACTGCAGGGTTTCCGCCAGGTCTTCGGCGGATGAGCCCTCGGCGGGTGACCAGGCCAAGTCGAATTGGAACTCCATCACGCCGTGGCTGTCGCCGACAAAGTTGGTGTACCAGAAATTGTTAAACACCATCGCCAGCACGCGATGCACGTCGCGCGGGGGCTCGCGGCGTTTGGCCAGCACTTGCGGGCCGCCGAAGGTGACCAGCGGCGCGTCGCGACTGACCCACAGCCAGCGGCCCTCCGGCCGGCGGTACTCGACCCAGCCGTCGATGCCGAAGTAGTCCCGGCAGGTGCCGGGCAGCTGGTCGGTAAACGGCACGAACGGCTGTCCGCCGCAACTGGTCTGCGGCATCACCCCCGCGCACGGCAGCGTACAGCCGATGAAGAACGCCTCGGGATCTTCGGACGAGAGCCGATTCAGCCGCACCGTCAGGCGGGCACGCGGCTGGTGCTTCCAAATCTCCAGCCGGCGATTGGCCCAGGCCAGCCGGGGATGCCTTAGCCACTGAGTGAACACCTGCTGGTAGGGCCCGTGTTCGACTGACGCGGGCCCGACCGGCGTGGCCGTCACTTGCTTGAGCATCTCCGTCCGCAGCCCCTCGCGTTTCTCCTCCGCGGCCGTCCAGATGTCCCGCGCGCGCCAGCGGGGCGCGAATCCGGACACCGTCACGGAGACGAACTCGCCCAGTCCGTCCGTGAACAGCGGCCTCGGCATACCCTGCCACGTGACGCCGGTCGGCCAGTCGCTGGCATCGCGTTGGATCGGCTCCAGCGTGGCAGGCGGGGGGATGGACGGCGGCGGCTCTTGCGTGCTCAAACGCAAACGGCGGATCGAGGCGGCGGGCAGCGATTCGACCCAGAACTGGGCGACCTGCTGCAGGGCGTTGTCCGGGAACGTGGCCGCGGTGTTCTCCCGCGTCAGTTCGTCCGGATTGGCGGGGGCGGTGAACGGACGCCAGCCGTTTTCGAACACGATGGGCACCACGCGTTTGTTTTCCGGGTCCTCGACCATGCGGTAGTCCTCTCGCAGGGCCGAGGCCGGCATCGTGATCCAGCCCGACCAAGGCAACTTGGTGGTGTTCGCCAGGTACAGCCCCTCCGGCTCGCGTGCCAGCCGCACACGGGCCCGCTGCGCCAGGAGCCATTCCGCGCGAGCCATGGGGCGATACGCGAAGGCCGCCTTTTCGGCAAACTGGGCCTGGGCGTCCAGGCTGTACGGCAGGGCGACGCTGTTGCTGGAGCCCCACGTGTGCTCGTCGAACAGCGTCAGATCGCGGAGGATGCCGTCGGCGGCGCGGTGCGTGTTGGGATCCGTGTCGCCCCAGACGGGCGAGACGGCGGCGGCCAGCGTGCGTTTGGCCAGGCGGCTGGCGGCGACCTCGCGGGGCGCGGAGGCCGTGCCGTTGGCCCACCAATCGGTCCATTCGCCTTCGTACGTCGGCAATCGATCGCCGACCGCCCGTTCCAAGGCTTCCATCGCCGGTCCGGCCGTCGTCAGCCGCAGCGTCGGCTGCAGGCCCAGGCGGTTCCACGTGCCGATGAAATCACCCAGGGGCAAGAACGGCGGGTCGTTGTCGATCCGCCACTGGTTGGTGATCGACAGCACCAGCCGCGGATAGTGGTAGCCTTCGGCTTCGAGGGATTTCAGCCGGCTCAACAGGTGCTGATGAGCGCGGCGCACCGCGGCTTCGTCGGCCGCCAGGAAATCGCCGGCGCGCGGCGGGCGAAACCGCGTGTCGCCGGCGCGCGGCACCGGCCCCCGCCGCCATTCGATCGGCTCAAAGAACCAGTAGCCCGCCGGGTAGGAGTAATTCAAGTAGGCCAACATCCGCCGGCCGTCGGGCATCTTCCACCAGAATGCCGAGGGCCGCGGCAGCGGCGCCCCGCCGCTGTCCTCGTTGATGCCGCTCAGCAGGTAACGAATCCCGCGGTCGAGCAGAGCCAGGGCCCCGGCACGCGGAAAACCGTTGACGTCGTTTTGAATCGCCGCCTTGGGTCGCACGCGGTCCCACAGTTCGTCCGGCAGCCAGTGCAGCATGGTGCGCCATTGGTGGTGGTCCAGAAACGGTGTGGCATTCAGCGGCAACGCGGAAATCTCCAACTGGCCGGAATCGACCGCCTGCAGAAACTGCTCGCGCCGCTCGGCCGACGCCGCTTGCCACCAATCCCACACGGCGATGGTCGTTTCGGCGGTCCAGTACAGCCGTTCGGCCGGCGCCCGGTCTCGCGTCGCCAGTGCGCCGTCGATCGCCAGGTCCAGGAACCGCATCTGCAACTCGCGGCAGACGACCGGATGATCGGTGAAGCCATAGTCGGTGTGCGAGAAGTGGACCAGGTCGATGTGCTGGACGTGTTTGACTTCGGCTGGCGGCGGTGCTTCGGCCGCGAAAGCGGAAAACGCCGCAATCGCCAGAATCGCTAATGGACATGGTGGGTGACACATGACAGTCTCCTTGGTCCTTGGGGTCGGCGTGTTGTGGCGCGTTTCCGTGGTCGCGTCGCGTCCTGGAACCCCGGCTTTTCGAAGAAGCCGGCCCTCTTCTCGGCCCTTCGATGATACCGCTTGGCCGCACCCAAAGAAAGCATCCGACTTGTCGCCCGATCTTCCCTGCCCGATAATGACTCGGTTGATTGGTTCGACTGTCTATTTTCGGTGGAATCGCCTTGGGACTTGGCGGTAGGCGTTAGCCCACCGGTTTCATCCAAGGCCTGCCTGGTGGCACCAAACGGTCTTCAGCACGCGCGACATCGAAATTGGGAAATGACGCGTCACTAGCCCATTCGCCGAAGTGAGACGGTTGAAGTAGTACCAGTTTGATTTCAGCCGCAGGCCGGTTTGGGAAGGGTCGCCATGTCGTTCGGTCCTCAGGAACCGCTGGATGCCATTGTGTTGCCCGAGTCGCCGCTGCGGCGCGGCTGGCGGTGGGCGATCCTGGGCGTCGTTTTCTTGGTGGGGATGGTGATCTGTGCCGGGCTGGTTGTCTGGGTCCTGTCCCGGCTGTACGGCGTCGGCTCGCCCTCCTCCGCCATCGTCACTCGCTGGGAGTCTGCAGCCGAGGAACAGGCGGCTCTCCGGGCGGCGTTCAACGGCTTACGTCACCCGTTGAACGATCCCGATCGGGGCGAGATCCGGCAATTGTTGGGACGTGTGGCAGCCACGTCCCGCAAGGGGGACGACGCCGAGTTTCGCAAGTTGATTGACTTCGAGCGGTTTGTCGCACGCGTGGCGAGTTGCCCCAGCGCGGTCGGCTTGGACTGGATACAGCAGCGAGTGCTACGCAAGAGTCTGCAGGACGACACCAGCGGTCTGGGCACCGACGGAGAACTCCAATTGCTGCACCTGGAACGTCCCGCGGACGATGTGGCGGTCGCCTATGCGCTGGTCGTCAACGCCAATGGCAGCGACGAGACGTTCCGGTTGTGGCTTTGCCGGGTGCGGGCTGTCTGGCGGCTGTTTGATTGGGAACGCATCGAGGCGGGGCTGTCGGAGGCAGCGATCCAGGCGCGGCTGCAAACCGCGGCTCGCCAGTCAGGCTACGGCGAGTATCTGGCGGGGATCGCGGACTTCTCGGCTGCCGACGAATCCAACCGCCAGGGGAACGAGGAGGCCGCCATCGCGAGATTGGACGCGGCCAGCCGTCGCTCGGTGCCGCCCGTGATCGAGGACTACTATTTCTACTTGTTAGCCCTCCGCTGGAACCTGCTGGGCGAAGGCGACCGTTGCCTGGAAGCTTGCCGCCGGGTTCAGCGTCCCGACCAGACGCCGGGCGTCTACTTCCTGCAGGCCGTGTGGTGGAACCAGCAGGACCGCAACGCACAGTCGCTCCAGGCCGTGGAGAATTACGAACGCGTCGCCGGTTTTTTGCCGAGTCTGGGTCGTATCAAGGCCAACCTGTTGGAGGCGGCCCAGAGACGATCCGAGGCGACGGCCTATTGGCGCCGCTTGGCGGAGTTTTCGCCCAGCAACACAGACGACATGTTCAACTACTGCCAGTCGCTGCCCGAGGCTCAGCGGGCGGGAATTCTGGACGTCGTGCAGCGAGCCGAAGAACCGGTGCGAATCGCCGCGGCACTGGCTCGGCAGTGGTTGTCGCAGGACGACGAGGCGACGTTGATCCTGCTGCAGCGATTCGTCAGCCAGCATGCATCCGGGACGCCCGAAGCACTCGATCTGGAAGCGAGTGTCCTGGCGTATCAGGGAGAGCCTCAAGCGGCGGCAGAGCGATTTCGTCAGGCGGCCGAAGCGGAGAACGACAGCGAGGCGAGAAAAGGGCATTGGTACTCGTTCCTGGGCCACATGGTCGACGCCGGACGGACCTTGGAGGGGTACCAGGCCGTTCCGGACGCCACGACGGCGCTGCGGCAACTGGCCGGCGGGATCGAAGACGGCGAGGCGTTGATCGACTTTGATGAACTGCGGCCAGTGCTCGACGCCCATCGCCAGCGTGCTCCCGACGATCCCTGGCTGCACTACTTCGCGGGCCTGGCGGCCCTCGACGAGGACGACCTGACGACTGCCGAGCAGGAGTTCATGACCGTGGCCAACGCCGAGGACGAGGAGTTGCAGGTCTTCCTCCACCACCAGCGGCGGCAAGTGTTGATCCGCCGGGGCAAGCTGCTGGAAGCGTACCAGGCCGCCGAGGACAAGCCTGAAGCCTTTCGCGAGTTGGCCGCCAACTGCCGCTCCGACGAGGACGCCGAGGGCTTGAAAACGCTGCTGGACGTCCACCGGTCGAAGCAGCCCGACGACCCATGGCTGGCGTTCTACACGGCAGTCTGGCTGCAGATGCAGCGTCAGCCCGAGGCCGCGCTGGCGACCTTGGAACAGGTGAAGCCGGGTGACGAGCGGGGATTGTCGTATCAACGGGGCCAACTCACCGCCCAATTGCAGATCGAATTGGGGCGTTGGTCTGCCGCCTACCAGCAAAGCAAGGACTCGCAGGCGACGTTTGAATCCCTGGCAAGCCAACTGCGAAGTCGCCGTGACTGGGCGACGCTGAACGAACTGTGCGAATTGCACCGCGCCGGCCATCCCGGCGATGCGACGGCGAGGAGCTATGCGGTGGAAGCGGCATGGGCTCGAAAGGAGGACGCTCGCATCGTTCAACTGCTGACGCCTTGGCCGCAGGATTTCTCCCCCAGCGAATATCGCTCGGCCCTGCTGCGTCGCCAACTGGTCACGAGCCTGCTGCGGTTGGGTCGGCCGGACGAGGCCGTTGCGCGGGCTCGGATGTTCGCCCAGGAGAAGGGCGATTGGCGGCCCCTATTCCGGGTGCTGGACTCGCTGCGACGATGGGATGAACTTGAACAGATTCTGGCTGACGCCCAGGTCGCTCGGCACTTCAGCAACGACCTGCATTATGACGATCCGGGGGCGTTTTCCGCGTTTTGCCGGGAATCTGCTGCGGCGTCCTTGCGAGAGCGTTTTCCGCCGCCGCTGCCGGGCCAGATCTTTCGTGGCCGAGTCACCTTGCTGCTGCGAAAGCCCGTCCCGTTGAACTTCGAACGACTGCAGATTCCCGACTTTGGGCACGGCGAGATCCAGATTCGGAGACTGCCGGCGTCGCAACCAGATTTGGCTGGCGTGTTCGAGGTTGCCACGCCGGCCAGCCGTGCGGTCGTGGCGGCGGGCTCCGGCAATGGCTGTGATGAGAAATGGGTGCGGCAACTGAGATTGCGCGACGCCGACGTGCTGGCCGCCCTCCAGGGCCACGGCGGCTGGATTCAGATTGACGGCGTAGAATCGACGGCCCCGGAGGGGGCGGACGCGATCGTCCGCTTGGTCCGGCACACCGCCGCCGCGCTGTGCGACGAGCAGACGTTGGCCGTTCAAGATTGGGCCGCCTGGGAAAACACGTCGCGGGTCGTGCTCGCGGACGGTTCCACGGCGGACGCCTTGCGCCGAGCCGACCCGTCGGACGCCGCCTTCAGCGCCGCGCCGGCGTTGTACCTCGTGACGCCCCAGGAAGACGACGAATCGTCCGATCGGGCCTCCGATCCGACCCATCGGCGCCGGTTGCGGGAGTTCGTCAAGTCTCTGGCGACTCAGGCTGGTGAGCAAAGGCACTTGGTGAAAGTCCGGCTGAAGCTGGGGCGGGCATCGGAGGATCTCTGGCTGCACGCACCGTCGGCGGAACATCAGGGCTACGGCAACTACGAATTTCGCGGCTCGCTGCAAGCCGATTCCCAGCTGTGGCCGCATTTGAAGCAGGGCGAGCACCTGCGCGTCAACTCGAGCGAAGTCCTCGATTGGCGCAGCGAAGCACCGTAGCCGTCTCGCTCCGCGAGACGAATGGCTATCCTCGTAGCCGTCTCGCTCCGCGAGACGAATGGCTATCCTCGTAGCCGTCTCGCTCCGCGAGACGAATGGCTATCCTCTCGCGGAGCGAGAGGGCTACTCTTAGTACTTCGACGCCGGTTCGCCGCCTGCCCGCGTGGCCAGGGCGTGGTAGACCGACAGGTCGATGTCGCTGCCGATGAGCCGCACCGAAGCGTCGCCCAGCACGAAGTTGGCTCCGGTGGCATGGTAGCTGCCGAAGTCCTCGAAGTGGGCGTGCGGGTCGTTGGGCACGTGGTCGCAGGACCCCACCACGCGGGCCATGGCATCGGTCGCTCCGTGGACCATGCCCACCCACGTGGAACTGCCGTACCGCGACGAGCGTTCACCGACCAGCAGCGTGTTGCTCAGGCCGTCGCGAATGTCCGCGAACCGAATCCAGCTGTTGTAGAAGAACGTGCCGTCCCCGTTGCCAGGGTCCACCTCGATCTCCTCCGTGCCGAAGACCCCCACATAGTTCGATCGTCCCACCTCGAACAGCGGCGTGTGCAGCCCGGTGAGCATCACCCGGTCCTTGGCGTTGGCGTCGCTGGGGCACAGGTAGATCGGGATCACCGCTCGACGAGCCGCGTCGTTCTCGGACTCGTCGATGTGAGCCTCCAAGTCGATCTGGCTGTCGAGCAGCGAGTTCTGTTCCAGATAGTGCAGCAAGTAAGCGCCCCAGCCCCACCCCGGCTCGCCGTCGGGCGCGTCGGCGTACCAGCCGGCCGGCAGGTGCTGATGGACGTCGTGAAAGTTGTGCAAAGCCACCCCCACATTGCGCAGGTGGTTCGTACACTGGGTGCGCCGAGCCGACTCGCGAGCATACTGAATCGCGGGCAGCAGCAGGGCTACCAGCACCCCAATGATGGCAATCACGACCAACAATTCAACTAAGGTAAACGCACGCCTGGCGCGCATGACAGATGTCCCCTGTCTTCAAGGGTTTGGTTTGCCAGAAATTCGGACTGCCGCAGGAACGCCGGATCGGCAGCGCGCACGGTCGGCGCACACTGTCTCCGCAGAACGATCTGAACGAAGCCGAGTTCAGACGGGAGGTGCGCGGGAGTCGTAGCTCGCAGGTGCCGCCGCGGCAGCCAGAATCGGAGCCGCGGCCTGCGGGGACTCGACAAAGGCCGGCGCGCTATCCACCCGCACGATTCGCGGAAGCATGCATCGCTGGGCGACGTGACGGCAGGCAAGACAGTTCTGCGCGTCGTGGGCAGGGGAAGCGGCGGCGGGATGACGATGATCCCACTGTGGTTCTTTCGGGACGCAACCGTCACACCAGCCGTGACAAGCCACCAGATGCGGCAGATGGGACGCGTGACCGCAGCAGACGTGATGAGCCGTCCCCAGGGTCACCCCTTGGACGGCGCACAGCACCGCCAAGGCAACCGTCAGCCACCTCGCATGGCGTTGGGGACGAAGCATATCGAGTTCCTGGACGCGATTAGGACGAGCTGCGAATAAGCATAGGGATAGGACCTCTCCTTGTCAACTTATGCGCAGCCCACCGTTGCGTAACTTCGTCTGCCGTGTGCGAGCCGAGACTGGCAGCCGGCCTGGGAGTGGGAACAGGTAAAGCGAGGAGGGCAAAACGATCAGAAAATCCCGCCCCTCGGGCATCTTGCCCTTCGCCGTCTTGCCATTTACTCTTTCTGGCTGCGGCGAAGAGCATTTTCGTAGGTTGGGACACTGTCCCGACCGGGTCGGGACAGAGTCCCAACCTACTTTGGTTGCGGAGACAAGCCGCGTTAAGACGCCTTAACGAGACTCCCGCCGCCCGCTGGGCGAGCGGGCGGGGGGGGCGGGTTGTTGGAGTTCTTGTTGGGGCCGCCTCCCGTTCCGGAAAGGTCATCGTCCTGTGACTGTCTTACCCAGCCTGTACCGTCACTCGCTGACTTTGCTGACGGATCTGTACCAACTGACGATGGCCTATGCTTATTGGAAGAGCGGCTTGGCCGACCGCGAGGCGGTGTTTCATCTGACGTTTCGCCACCATCCTTTCGGCGGCCAATTCGCCGTCGCCTGCGGATTGGGTTACGCCGTCGATTTTTTGCAGGACTTGAGATTCAGTGACGATGATCTCAGCTATTTGGAGTCGCTGACCGTTGCGGACGGACAGCCCTTGTTCGAGCCGGACTTCTTGCGGTACTTGCGAGCGTTGGAATTCCGCTGCGACGTGGACGCGGTGGTCGAGGGTACCGTGGTTTTCGCGGGCGAGCCGCTGGTCCGGGTCCGAGGGCCGCTGCTGCAGAGCCAGATCATCGAGACGCCGCTGTTGAACATGGTCAACTTCCAGACGCTGATCGCGACCAAGGCCGCGCGTGTCTGCCGGGCTGCGGCGGGCCGTTCGGTGTTAGAGTTCGGACTGCGGCGAGCCCAGGGCATCGACGGCGGCTTGGCCGCCAGCCGCGCGGCCTACATCGGCGGCTGTGACGCCACCTCCAACGTGCTGGCCGGCAAGCTGTTCGGGATTCCCGTCAAGGGCACGCACGCGCACAGTTGGGTGATGGCCTTTGACGACGAACGCGAGGCATTTCAGGCGTATGCCGCGGCGCTGCCCAGCAACTGCATTTTCCTGGTGGACACCTACGATTCCCTGGCGGGCGTCCGCAACGCTGTTTCGGTCGCCCAACAGCTGCGCCAGGCCGGTCACGAGTTGTGCGGCATCCGCTTGGATTCGGGGGATTTCGTTTCCCTCAGCCGCCAGTCGCGGCGATTGCTGGACGAGGCCGGCTTCCCGGCAGCGGCGATCGTGGTCAGCGGCGACATGGACGAGCATCGCATCGAAGGGCTTCTGCAAGACGGGGCCTGCGTCGATGTCTGGGGTGTCGGTACGCGGCTGGTCACCGCGCACGACCAGCCGGCGCTGGGCGGCGTGTACAAGTTGGCGGCACTGCGCGATGCGGACGGAACCTGGACGTACAAACTCAAGTTGTCCGAAGAGGGCAGCAAGCAATCCGATCCCGGCATCCTGCAGGTCCGCCGGTTGCGGGCGGCCACGGGTCGCTTCGTGGCGGACGTGATCTACGACGAACGGAGCGGATTGTCCGAACCCCTGCGGCTGGTGCCGTTGGGCGCGGAAGCTGCCCAATCGCCGCCGGAGCACGCCGAGCAGGAAGACCTGTTGGTCCCGGTCTTCCGGGGCGGGCGCGGCGTCTACTCGCCTGCCAACGCCGGCGAAGCACGGGCCCGCACTCAGGCGCAACTGGCGTCGTGCGACGCTTCCCTGTTGGCCATGCACGACGCCCAACCCTATCTCGTTGGGCTGGAAAGCGGATTCTTCGAGTTGCGGTCCCGCTTGTTCGCCGCCGCGTCCCGAAATGCCGAAAAGTGACTCGTTCACTTAATCTCTTCCCGACTGTCTTGGAGCCGGGGGGAGATTAGGTGAAAGATTAAGAACCGCTAACAAAACCGTTCGGCGCGGGTCTCTGACCCCGCCGAAACCGCCGACCGAAGGTCTCCGATTTCGGTTCTGTTAGCGGTTCTAAGGCTTCTGCTTGACTGAATCCCACCCCAGCGCCTTGTCCGAGATATCTTTCCGGCACCAGGCGCCCTGCCAGCGGATGCACTTGACGGCGGTGTAGGCTTGGAGCTTGGCGGTCGCGATCGACTCGCCCAACGCGGTCACGCCCAGCACCCGCCCGCCGGACGCGACCACCTGGGCATTGGCGAGCGACGTCCCGGCGTGAAACACCTTGACATCGGGCAACTGTGCCGCGTCTTCCAGACCTCGAATCGGCTGGCCTTTCGCGTAACTGCCCGGATAGCCCTCGCTGGCCATCACGACGCACACGGCCGGGCGCGGATCCCACTCCAGTCCGCCGATCCGGTCCAAGCGGTGCTCGGCAGCCGCCTCCAGGACGTCGGCCAGATCCGTCTTCAGCCGCATCAGCAGCGGCTGGCACTCCGGGTCGCCGAAGCGCACGTTGTACTCGAGCACCTTCGGGCCTTGGCGCGTGATCATCAGCCCGGCGTACAGCACCCCCAGAAACGGCATGCCTTTGCGTTTCATGGTGTGTACGGTCGGCACCAGGACGTGCGATTCGATCCACCGCAACATCTCGTCGCTCACCACCGGCGCTGGGCAGTAGGCCCCCATGCCGCCCGTGTTCGGTCCGCGGTCGCCGTCATAGGCCGGTTTGTGGTCTTGAGCCGGCGGCAGCGTCAGGATGGTGCGACCGTCGGTGATCGCCAACACGCTGGCTTCCTGGCCGTCCAAGCGTTCCTCGATGACCAGCTCCCGGCCCGCGTCGCCAAAGACACGTTGCCGGGCGATCTGGTCGATGGCCGCCAGGACTTCCGCCCGCTGCGAACAGACGATCACTCCCTTGCCCGCCGCCAAGCCATCGGCTTTCACGACCAGGGGGACTTCCTGGTCCTCGTCGGGGTAGCGGTCCAGCACGTACTGTGTCGCCTCGCCAGCGTTGGAGAACACGCGATAGTCGGCCGTCGGCACATCGGCGTCGCGGAGCAGCTTTTTGCAGAATACTTTGCTGCCTTCCAGTTGGGCCGCCGCCTTGGAGGGGCCGAAGATCCGCAACTTGGCGGCTTGGAAGGCGTCCACGATGCCGTCCGCCAGCGGGGCTTCTGGGCCGACCACGGTCAAATCGACGTCCTCGGAGCGGGCGAACTGGATCAGCCCCTTCGAATCACCGATCGGGATATCCACATTCTCGGCATCCGCCGCCGTTCCGGCGTTGCCGGGCGCGACGAAGACCCGCTTCACACGCGGACTTTGCGCCAGCTTCCAAGCCAAAGCGTGTTCCCGACCGCCGTTGCCGATCACCAGTACGTTCATCCGCGAGCGCCCCTTCAGCGAGTTTCACCAAGACAACCCGTCCATGACGAGCCGGGATTCTAGCGTCGCTGGGGAGAAAGGGACAGACGCCAGGGAAAGCGGATGCACCTTTTTTGCGAACAGAGGTCGTTTTTCAGCTGCCGCGCAGTTCCCGCGGCAGCGGGAAATCGACGGCTTCCTCGCGGACGGTGCGAACCTCGATTTCGGCCTGATGGTTTTCGCGGAGGTAGTCCAGGCACTGCTGGACGATCGCTTCCGGAGCGCTGGCGCCGGCGGTCACGGCCACTGTCTGGACGCCAGCAAACCACGCGGCGTCGATATCGGCGACGCCGTCGATCAAGTGCGCCGCCACGCCGCGTTCGGCGGCCAGTTCGCGCAGGCGCTGGCTGTTCGAGCTGTTCTGGCTGCCCACGACCAGGACCAGGTCCGCCTCCGCACACAAGGCGCGCACCGCCTCTTGACGGTTCTGTGTGGCGTAGCAGATGTCTTCCTTGGCCGGCCCCGTCAATTGCGGAAAGCGGTCCTGCAAACGGCGGATGATCCGATTCGCGTCGTCGACCGACAACGTCGTCTGGGTCAGATAGGCGAGGGGGGCATCCGCCGGCAAGGCGAGTCGCTCTGCCTGCTGTTCGTCCTGGACCAGGATCGTGGCGTCCGGCGCCTCGCCGATGGTCCCCACCACTTCGTCGTGGCCCTCGTGGCCGATCAACAGGATCTGGTACCCCGCCTTCGCAAATCGCACCGCCTCCAGATGGACCTTGGTCACCAGCGGGCAAGTGGCGTCGATCGCGTGCAAACGCCGCTGGCGGGCGATGCGGCGGATTTCGGGCGCCACGCCGTGAGCGGAAAAAAGCAGATGGGCGCCTTCCGGCACCGCCGCCAGGTCGTCGACGAACACCACGCCCCGGTCGCGAAACGACTCGACGACCTGCCGGTTGTGAACGATTTCATGGTACACGTAGATCGGCGGACCGAAGGCCTGCAGCGCCCTCTCCAGGCTCTCGATGGCCATGTTGACACCGGCACAGAAGCCGCGCGGAGCGGCAAGCAGGACTTTCATACAAGTGGACCTCCGTCACCGAAACGGACATCATGGCCGATCTCGCTGCGGCGAGCCAGCGGTCCAGTCCTCGACCTGCAATCCGGGCACGCGCTGGATCAGGCATGGCCGGTTTCCTACTCCGAAAGGTCAAGCCGGGCTCTTTCCGCCGAAGAGATTCCAAACGGGGACTCATCAGTTGGTTTCGGCGATCTCCTTCATGCTCACCAGCTTCAAACGGCCAAACGGATTGTGCATCGGGCTTCCCACAGCCAAGTCGTAGTCGCCGGTCGCCTCGGCGCGAAAGCGCGGGCCGTTCTCGTCAGCCAGCAAGTGGCCGTCGCCGATCGGTTTGCTGCCGTGGCAGAGGTAGCGGATTACTTCGATGATCGTGTCGCCGTCGGGCTCGACGTCCGCGCGTCGCATCACGATGTCGGGCAGGCCCATCACGTGCATCCCGATCGTCCACACTTCCTGACGGTTGCGGACCATGCCGACAAAGGCGAAGCTCACCGCGTCCGGGCCGCCGTCTTCCGTCATCTCGATCCACTTTCGGCCGCCGTGGGCAACGCCGCTGTTGTCGATGAACACACCGGCCCCGCCCGCGTGCACGATGGCCGCACCGGCCTGCATCATGGCCAACGCCGCCGCCATCGAACCGCCGGGGCCTGTCAAGCCAATGTTCACCGTATAGCCGTCCACGATTTCCTGCTCGTCGTCCTCCGCCGGCTGCCGGCACGACGACCGGAAGATCTGGGCGAACTGATCGTCCGGCGGCATCGGCGTCAACTCGATCTCGGTGCCGTCCGGCAAGAGCAGGGCTTCGGGCATCAAGCGAAAGCCGGCCGGCATCCGCTCGATCAGTTCTCCCGGATGCGCCCAGTTGCCCGGAATGCGAAGGGTCGTTCTGACAACGGTGTCTTCCTGGTTCATGGACGGTCCTCGTCTGCTTCGTGCCACGCTGCAATCCGTCCCTCTCGTGGCACCATGATACCGCCTAAGTTAGCTGGAGTAGCTTATGCTTCGCGGTCCTCCGCGTCAAGCAGTCCCGTCGGTCGTGGTGAGTTGGGCGCGAAATAGCCCCTCAGAATCCACCGTCGCCGAGCACCAGGTCGGCCTGATGCGCCGGGATCTAGGCCCGGCGTCTGTCGCCTGCTATTCTGGCGTGGTCCGTGACGTTGGCAAGCGTCATGGCGCCGCTCAATTTCACGGCAGACGAGACAACGCCGCGATCCTCCTGGAAGTTTCCTGTTCTCTTGCCGGTTGAGGAGATGCGATGAACCTGACGACGCTGCTGGTGGTCAATGCCGGAGTGATTTTTGCCATGATGGTGGCGTTATGGCTGGTGAGCCTGTCGCGGCAGGACGTGAGTATTGTCGACATCTTCTGGGGCTTGGGCTTTGTCCTGGCGGCGTGGATCACGTGCTTGGGCACGGAGGCGGCGTCGGCGCGGAAATGGTGGTTGACGCTGTTGACGACGCTGTGGGGACTGCGGCTGGCCGGCTATCTGGCTTGGCGGAATCATGGCAAACCGGAGGACTATCGCTACCGGGCCATGCGGGAGGCCTACGGGTCGCGGTTCTGGTGGATCAGCCTGTTGCTGGTGTTCGGCCTGCAAGGCCTGATCATGGCCGTCGTTTCGATTCCGGTCCAGGTTGGCCAGTTGTCGTCAAAGGTCGCGGGTCCGCTGGACGCGCTGGGCGTCCTGTTTTGGAGCGTCGGCTTCTGTTTTGAGACCGTCGGCGATTTTCAGTTAGCCCGTTTCAAGGCCGATCCGGCGAATCGAGGCCAGGTGATGGATCGCGGGCTGTGGCGGTACACGCGGCATCCGAACTATTTCGGCGACTTTCTCGTCTGGTGGGGGCTGTATTTGATCGCCGCCTCCGGCGGTGCGTGGTGGAGCGTGTTCAGTCCGGTGCTGATGTCGGTTCTGCTGTTACGAGTATCGGGCGTAGCGCTGCTGGAAAAATCCCTCAAGAGCCGCACGGCGGGCTACGAAGCCTACATCCGCCGCACCAGCTCTTTTTTCCCGTGGCCGCCGCGGAGCGACTGACGCTTGGCAGCGCCCTGGTGGACGGCACATCGCGAACTGCTAGAATGCGATCTGCTGCCGGGCAGAGGGCCAGACAGCTCACGCCAGTTGACCGAACACTTTCCAGGAGCCGACATCATGAAGCGAATCATGCCCATCCTCGTCCTGCTTTTCGTTGCCACGCAGAGTCGTGCCGACGAAGCCGAGCCACTCCTCAACGTGCCCTACGGCACTCATCCGCGACAGGTTCTTGATTTCTACCGGGCGAAGTCGGACAAGCCGACGCCGGTCGTGTTCTACATCCACGGCGGCGGCTGGCAGGGCGGCGACAAGAAGACCAATCCGAAGGCCTTTCTGGACAAGGGCATCTCGGTCGTGGCCATCAACTACCGCTACGTCAAGAACGGCGTCGAGGAGAAGGTCGAGCCGCCCGTGAAAGCGTCGCTGCACGACGCCGCCCGCGCTCTGCAATTCGTCCGCTCCAAGGCCGCCGAGTGGAACCTCGACAAGAAACGCATCGGCGCCACCGGAGGCTCGGCCGGTGCGTGCTCGTCGTTGTGGCTGGCCTTCCATGACGACCTGGCCGATCCCCAGAGCAGCGACCCCGTGGCCCGCGAATCGACGCGGCTGTACTGCGCCGCGGTCAACGGAGCGCAGGTGTCGCTCGACCCCAAAGAGCTGCGCGAATGGATGCCGAACTACGGCTACGGCGCCCACGCCTTCGGGCTGCCCGGCTTTCAAAGCCTGATCGACAATCGGGAACAGGTCCTGCCCTGGATCAAAGAGTATTCGCCGATCGAACACGTGTCGAAAGACGATCCGCCGGTCGGGCTGTTCTACGGCGGCGAGGTTCCCGTTGTCGGCGCTTCGCCCAAAGATCCGACGCACTCGGGCATCATGGGCGTGAAGTTGGAAGAGCGGCTGAAAGCACTGAACGTCGACGTGGTACTCGTCCATCCGGGACAGCCGCATCCGCAGTACAAGAGTTCCACGGACTATCTGATCGACCGCCTGACCAGATAGGCGCGGAGAAAACGGCCGGCGTGACCCAGCCGCAGGTCAGATCAACCTGAACTGCATCAGCAACCCGCCATGCGCGCACGGCGCGCGCATGATACGGACGGAGACTCTAAGCCGCCTCTCCTGCCACGCCTCCGGCAAACGCACTCGCAATTCGGCCATCTCCCGCAGGAGTTGCTCACAGCTGGGACGAGACGGGCTGCTGCCCGTCATGGCAAGTCTCACTCGGTGACGCGACTGGAATTCAAGTGTTGGCAAACCGCGTCCCCGTAGTACGTCTTGCCGCGGGCCACCGCCGAGAGGGCCTGTTCCAGTTCGCCGGGGCCGGCGTCCTTGGGCAGGAAGCCCGCGGCGCCCGCCTGCAGGGCCTGGAACACGGTCTCCCGGCGGACGTGGGCGGAGAGGATGATGACTCGGGTGTGTGGCGCGATGGCGGACACGCGGGCCGTCCAGATCCGGCATCGCGATGTCCATCAGGGCGATTTCGGTCTGCAGCCGTGGCAGCCGTTCGCGTGCCTTCCGGCCGGTGCCCGCCTCCGCCACGACTTCGAACTCCGGCAGCCGATCCACCATCAGCCGCAGGGCCGTGCGCACCAGCGTGTCGTCGTCGGCCAGCCCATCGGCGGCGATATCGACTTGCAGGCCGGCGTTCTCCAGGTGGATGCGGAGCATTTCCTGCGTGTCCACCGCGTCTTCGGCCAGCAGGACGCGTCCCTCCAGTCGCTCGCCCGGGACTGTCTCCGCAAATTGCCGCTTAGCCGCGTTGGCCTCTTCGGCCGATTCCTTGGCCTGGCGCAACAATTGCTCGGTCTGGATGCCAGCCGTACAGTCTTCCACCAGCGGCAACACCGACGCCATGTGGCCGTGTTCGTCCAACAGGACCGAGTTGTACCACCGGCAATACAGGACTCGGCCGTCCTTGGTCCGATTGCGGTTCATACTGACGACTTGCCGCGTGACGCCGTCGGTCAGCCGCCGCATCACACCTTCCACGATAGGCACATCCTCGTCGTCAATCAGGTGCAAGTCGAAGATCCGCCTCCCGACGGTCTCGGCGGAACCCCAGCCGAACATCCGCTCCGCCTGATCCGACCAGCGAGTCACGACAAACTGCGCGTCCCACTCGGCCACTGCCAGCGTGGTGTTCTCGACGTGGAACCGGAGCCGTTGCTCGCTTTGCCGCAGTTCCTGTTTGATTCGCCGGAGGTGCGTGACGTCGACCAAAGCCACGATCACGCCCCGCACGGAACCGTCCTCGCCGTGCAGCGGGATCGGCGCGAGCCGGAATACCTGTTCCAGGACCTTGTTTTCCAGGGCGAGACGCAAGTCAGCGTCGTCCACCGCAGCGCTCTCTCTGTTTCCGGATTGACGGGCGAGGCACCGTTGAAGATACCTTGGACTCGTACAGGGGCGCAAGAGATGCCGAGACAATCCGGCTGGAGCCCCGGCCAGCGGCGGGCGTCAGCCCGTCCGGTGGAAATCGCCCCCACGCCCGAATTACCGTGGGGCTGACGCCGCCACGCTCGCCGGGGCTGGCGAGCGGCGGGCGTTAGCCCGTCCGGTGGAAATCGCCCCCACGCCCGGATTACCGTGGGGCTGACGCCGCCACGCTCGCCCGGATTACCGTGGGGCTGACGCCGCCACGCTCGCCGGGATTTGTGAGTTGCCAGGGCTAGCCAAGAGGTGATACAATCGGGGCATCAAGAGATGGGCGACAGACGAGGAAGCCCGGCTGGTTCGGCAAAGCCGGGCTTCTGCATCGCTGCCGGACAGGAGGCAACGCGTGTGACCCCCACGACCGCAGTCAGTACGGCGCCGCGGAGCGCCGAGATCGTGTACCCGACGACGGACGGCAGCCCCATGGGCGAGACCGACCTGCACCGCAACATCATGTTCGCCTCGATCGAATCGCTCAAGCTGCACTACGCGGAGCAGCAGGTCTGCGTGTCGGGCAATATCCTGCTGTTCTATCAGCCCGGCAACCGGCGGCGGCATGTGTCGCCCGACGTGCTGGTCGTCAAAGGGCTGGACCCGCACGACCGCGAGAACTATTTATTGTGGGAAGAGGGCCGTCCGCCCAACGTCGTGATCGAAGTCACGAGCGATTCCACGCGTGACGAGGACTTGTACGACAAGTTCGAGATCTACCGCGATCAGCTCCGGATCGTCGAGTATTTCCTGTTTGACCCGCGCGGCGATTACCTGGAACCGGCGCTGCAGGGCTATCGCCTGAAGGCCCGCCGGTACGAGCCCATCAAGCCGGTCGCCGGCCGCCTTCCCAGCCGCGAATTGGGGCTGCACTTGGAGGTCCGCAACCGGGAATTGCGGTTCTTCGATCCCGCCTCAGGCGGCTGGATTCCAACGCCCGATGAGGCTCGGCAGGCGGCCGAGGCCAAACGGCAACGAGCCGAGGCCGAGGCGGAGCGACTGCGGCAGGAGTTGGAGACGCTGCGGCGGCGATTGGGCCCGTAGCATCTGGCAGGGGCAGCACGGGGAGGCGTTCCATGCACTACGAAGTCGAGCAAAAATTCCCCCTGGACGACCTGGCAGCGATCGAAGCCGGACTCGTCGCGCTGGGTGCCCGCTTCGAGAGTGCCGTCGAGCAGGTCGATCGTTACTTTGCGCACCCCAGCCGCGATTTCGCCCAGACCGACGAGGCGCTGCGGATTCGGCAGACCGGCACGCGGTGTTACGTCACCTACAAAGGGCCCAAAGTCGATCCGGCAACCAAGACCCGCCGCGAGATCGAGTTGCCGTTGGGCGGTACGGCTGAGGCTGCCGCACAATGGACGTCGCTGCTGGAAGCGTTGGGCTTTCGAGGCGTAGCGGAGGTTCGCAAACGGCGGCGGCTCGCACACCTGGCGTGGCAAGGCGCCGAGATCGAAATCGCCTTGGATCAAGTCGAGGGCGTCGGCACGTTCGTGGAATTCGAGTTGTCGGCAAGCGCGGAGGGCCTGGTGCAGGCCAGGTCGCAGATCCTATCACTGGCCGCCGCACTGGAGCTGTCGAACGCCGAGCGGCGGAGTTACCTGGAATTGCTTCTCACTCGCCGGATGAGGTAGTTGACCCGGCGGGAGGTCCCTCGTAGCATGGCTCTCCGAGCCGTGCCGTCGCCGGGGGCATCCCTGACGTTGTGGCACGGCTCGGAGAGCCATGCTACAAGCGGCACGGCTCGGAGAGCCATGCTACGAAAGACATGTCACGGAGACGAACATGAGCGTCCGTCCTTGCGATTTTTCCCGGCGGCATTTTCTGAAGGCGTCGGTGGCCGCGACCGCGCCGTGGGTGGTGCCGAGTTCTGTTTTCGGCGCCGATCCGCCCAGCGAACGCATGCACGTGGCGCTGATCGGGTGCGGCAATCAGAGCCGCGTCGATCTGCCGTCGGTGATGCGGTTTGACGACGTGCAGGTCGTCGCAGTCTGCGACGTGAACCGCGGCAGTCACGGGTACGCCCGGCCGGAACACTTCTTGGGCCGCGAACCGGCCCGCGATACGGTCAACGCATACTACGCCAAGAAGACCGGCGCGGGATCGTACCGAGGCTGCGACATGTATAGCGATTTCCGCGAAGTGCTGGCGCGGGACGACGTGGACGCGGTGCTGGTCGTGCTGCCCGATCACTGGCACGCCTTGGTCAGCGTGATGGCCTGCCAGGCCGGCAAGGACGTGTATTGCCAGAAGCCGCTGTCGCTGACCGTCCACGACGGCCAGCAGATGATCCAGGCGGTGCGGAAGCATCGGCGGATTCTGCAGACCGGCAGCCAGTACCGGTCCAGCGGCAGCGTGCGGCGCGTGGCCGAACTGGTCCGCAACGGGCGGATCGGCAAGGTCCAGCGGGCGATCGCGATCGTCAACGGCAGCGGGGCCGGACCTGGCCCCGGCTGGCAGCCGATGCCGGTCCCGGACGGTTTCGACTACGATTTCTGGCTGGGACCCGCTCCCGCCGCGCCGTATCACATCGACCGCTGCTTGTACCGCTTCCGGTTCCACCTGGATTACTCCGGGGGACAAGTGACCAACACGGGCGCGCATGCGCTGGACATCGTGCAATGGGCGCTGGGCAAGGACGGCACGGGCCCGGTGGAGTTCGAGGACTTGGGCGCGGTCTGGCCGCCGCCGGGTCACCTGTACAGCACGGCCATGCAGACCGCTTTTCGAGCCCGTTGGGCCGACGGCATCGAACTGGTCTGCCGCACGCAGGAGCCGGGCTTCGGCGCACGGTTCGAAGGCAGCGAGGGCTGGGTCCAATACACGGCGGGCAACATCGAAGCCTCGTCGGACGCGATTAGGGATGCGGTGATCGAGCCCGGCGAGATTCACTTGCCGGTCAGCAACGGTCACTATCGGAACTGGCTCGATTGCATCCGCAGCCGCGAGGAGCCGATCGAACCGGTCGAAGCCGGGCACCGCACCGCCTCGATCTGCCATTGCGGCAACATCGCCATGCGGCTCAAACGCCGCGTGCGGTGGAATCCGGAAACCGAGCAGTTCGTCGAGGACGACGAAGCCAACCAGATGCTGCGGCGGCCCTACCGCGAGCCGTGGAAGATTGCCTTCGCCGGATGAGGTTCCGGGCAGCCGGTCAAGAAGAGATTAAGAACCGCTAACAAAACCGAAATCGGAGACCTTCGGTCGGCGGTTTCGGCGGGGTCAGAGACCCGCGCCGAACGGTGCCGGTTAAGAAAAGATTAGGTGAAAGATTAGGTGAAAGATTAGGGGTTCAGGTTCGGGCGAAGCCGGTTACGTTCACACTGTTCCTTGAGGTTTCCCGCGTGAAACAGGTCATCGCTGTGATCAAGCCGTTCCTGGCCGAGAAGGTGCTCGAGGGGCTCAAGCGCGCCCCGCTCGAATCGCTCAGCGTCCGCGAAGTCAAAGGTTACGGGCGGCAGAAGAGCTACCTGGAGGAATACGGCCGGACCGAGTACTCGACGGCCTTCCTGCCCAAGGTGGAGATCACGATGTGGGTGGATGACTCGCGCGTCGAAGAGATCGTCCGCCGCGTCGTCGAGGTGGCCCGCACCGGCCGCATGGGCGACGGCAAGATCTTCGTCCTGCCCGGCGAGTCCTACGAGACGGTGATCGACATCGGCGGCGAGGCCGAAGAGGCGGAGCCGGAAAAACCGGCTCGGCGGACTCCCGGCCGCAAGGGGAAGAACAGGTAGGGCGGGGCTCAGACGTACAGAATTCAAAATTGGCGGCGCAGACGTCTGACAGGTCGCAGAATCTTGGAGCCGCCAATTTTGGATTCTGTACGTCTGAGCCCTTCGTCCGTCTACTTCCCGACCGCCCAGCGTATCCCCTGTCCCAGCAGCTTGGGATAGTTCGGATTGGCCCAGGCCTTCGAATCGTGGCCCAGCATCAGGTAGAACACGCGGCTCTTGCCGTAGTTCTTGGTCCAGGCGATGGCCGGCGAGTTTTTGGGATGATCGGTCGTCAGCAGCACGTGGGCATCGGACGCCGTGTAGAAACCGCCGTAAGTCTCGTCGTGAATCTCGAAGTCCTGGACGCCCTGCGTGATCGGATGCGCCGGATCGGCGACTTTGATTTTTAACACTTCGTCGTGCGACCACGTCGAGGGCTTGTACGGTTTCCCTTCCAGCACCGTCTCGGCAAAGACGTACTTGCCGCCGATGATCTTGGTGAAGTCGTCCCAGTTGCGGTGCGCGCCCAGGTTGTGGTGCAGCGAGACCAGGCCGATCCCCTGCTTCAGCAGTTCGACGAACGCCTGCTGCTGTTGGGGCGTGAAGCCCGCGGCCATATCGTACATCACGATCGCGTCGTACTCCTTCTGCAGGCCCGGCTTGAGCAATCCCGCGTCCTTGGGCATTTCCGCCTTGGTGTACTTGACGCCCGGCAGCGCATCGAACATGGCGAAGAACGGTGGTTGCTCAAACCCGTGCCCGCCGAAGGTCAGCAAGATGCGGATCGTGTCCGGCCGGTCTTCGGCACGGGCCGAGTCGATCGTTCCGGCGAGACAAACAGCGAGTGACAGTGCGGCGAACCATTTCATGGTGTTTCTCCTGGGACTGAACGGAACCTCGCAAAAAAGGGAGTGATTATCTGCCCTGCAATTCAAACCAAGCCACGACGCAGTTGCTTCCCGCCGGTACGGTCAGTCCGATCATACCGGGCATGTTCGGCGTCACGTCGCCGCGGGTTTCTACGGGAACTTCTTTCTGGTTCAGGCGGCACTGGAACACGCCGTTTTGCCTGGCGAATTCGATCATCATCGAGCCCTTGGGGAGCGGAACCTGATAGCCGGCGTCCAGCGAATCACTGGCCAGCAGGCCAAACACTTGCCCCTCGGCGACGTCTTTCAGAATCACGCGGCAGACGAAATTACCGGTCAGCTTGCGGCTGTAGACCACTTGTGCCGCGCCGGTGTCAGCGGGCAGCGAGAGCTTGAGATAGCCTTCGGCGGTTTGCTCGGCATCCTTCTTGAGCGTCTCCCGGACGACGCGCTCTCCGGCCTGCCGCCGCACGGCCCAGTTAGCGGGCGCCAACAGCTTGCGCATGATCGACGCGAGCGGGGGAATCTCCACCGGCAACGTAGCCGGGGGCGCGGTGCCCAACTCCGGCAGCAGCGCGGAGACGTCGACACCGGCCTTCTGAGCCTCGGACCAGAGCTGGCGTGCGGCTTCCCGGTCGCCCTTGCCGTCCATCGCCAGGAACGCGCCGAAGAAGACCTTGTTCTGCGGCGCATCGGGCTTCAGCACGCGCTCGGCCAGCGTCAGTGCGACTTTGGCGGGCAACGTCTTTACGGTATAACGCCGGTTCTCGCCTTTGACCCGCAGCACCAGCAGGCCCGGCGTGTACTCGACGACGGCCACACGCACGTCCCCGATCATCAGCTCCTCGACCGCCTTGAGGGAGCTGGCACTCTCGTCGACGGACTTCCAGAAGCCCTCCAGGTACTCGTACAGCAACTGCAGCCGTTGACGTTGAGTGTCGAAATCTTCGCTGCCGCTCACCTTCGCGGCTTCCGCCAGCTTGGCCTTGGCGACGTCCAAATCGCGGTCCGCCATCGCGGCGCGGATTTCGTCCAAAATGCCCCCCGCCTCGGCGGCTTGCAGGGAATATGATGCCCCCCAACAGAGAGTCAAGGAATAGACGACAACGAGAATTCGGATTTGAGTGTTCATGGTTCCTCCGCAAAAGGCACAATTATGACGCACGGCCGCGAGCCTGCAAGAAGGGCTCAGACGTACAGAATTCAAAATTGGCGGAGTCACGACTATGCTG